>ERZ808259.541-NODE-541-length-14920-cov-3.694114_pt1 | contig 14920 bp, 14 predicted proteins | sample MGYA00521279_ERZ808259 | MGnify/ENA primary metagenome ERZ808259 (study PRJEB31516, sample SAMN03275586) | gut metagenome | biome: mammalia-associated habitat; material: feces | host: Papio cynocephalus | place: Kenya | collected 2012-07-27 ... | reverse complement strand
CTCGTGCGCGAGGGCATCCCCGTGCGCGTGGAGAGCAACCGCTGAAGAGCGGAGCGAAAGGACGAAAACGATATGTCATACTGTGTCAACTGCGGCGTGGAGCTGGACCCCGGCGCGGCGCGCTGCCCGCTGTGCGGCACGCCCGCCTGGAAGCCGGACCCCGACGCGCCGAGCTATTTCCCAACCAAGCCCGCTGAGGTGCCGCCCGCCTCGCGCCGTGCGGCGGCCGCGCTGCTCACGGCGATGCTCACGTCGGTATCCCTGTGCTGCGGCGTGCTGAACCTGCTGTTGCCCACCGAGCGGCCCTGGTCGCTCTATGTCATCGGCGCGGCGGTAATGCTTTGGATCTGGTTCGTGCTGCCGATGCTCGCGCGGCGCATCCCCGTCTTCTTCCGCCTGACGGCAGACGTGGCCGCGGTCGGCGTGTACGTCTTTCTCATCTCCATCGACCTGAACGGCGGCGCATGGTTCCGCGGCCTTGCCCTGCCGATCCTCGGCTGGGCGTGCGTGCTGGTGTTCCTGTTGAGCTTCCTGCTGCGCGGCGGGCGGCGGTCGCGCCTCTCGGCGATCGCCATGTGCATCGGCACGGCGGGCCTGATGGCGCTGGGCGTGGAATACTGCGTGGACCGCTTTTTCCGCGCGGCGTGGCAGCCGACGTGGTCGCTCGTCATGGTGGTCATCTGCGTCGGGCTCATCATTCCGCTGCGCGTCGTGCGCCGCGTGCCCTCACTGCGCGAGGAGGCCCGCCGACGCTTCAATATGTGAGAAAAAAGGGAAGGCATGGCGCGCGCCATGCCTTCCCTTTTCTGGTGCCGGTGGTGGGACTCGAACCCACACGGTGTCGCCACCAACGGATTTTGAGTCCGTCACGTCTACCATTCCATCACACCGGCGATAACAAAAGCTATTATAGAGGACCTCGTGCCGATTTGCAAGATAAATTTTCCGGCGAAAAGCGCAAAAGGGGACTACCCTTTTTATGCGGCTTGTGCTATGCTATATTCTGTATCGGTAGATCATGCCCAAAGCGGGACGAAGGAGGGAAAAGCATGGCGGACCATGGCGGAAGATTTGCCCGTGCGCTGGCGCTCGCGGCGCTTTGCCTGCTGCTCGGCGGCTGCGCGATGAACGTCTCGACCGACAAGCTCTACGCCCTGCCGAGCCTTCCCGCGGAGTACGCCTCGCTCGAAGCGGAGATCAACGCCCTGCTCTCCGACGGCGCGGAGCACGCCGCGCCCACCTCGGGCAGCAACCTCCAAAGCGTGCAGATGGTCGATCTCGACGGCGACGGCGTAGAGGAGGCGGTGGCCTTCTTCCGCAAGGCGACGGACGAGCGGCCCATGAAGATATACTTCTTCAAGTCCGACGGCGACCGCTACGAGCAGATGACGCTCATCGAGGGGACCGCCAGTTCGATCTACTCCATCGCGTACTACGACCTTGACGGCGACGGCCGCCGCGAGATCCTTGTCGGCTTCAAGAGCGGTACGGAGCTGCAGGTGCTCGCCGTTTACACCCTGCGCGGCAGCGAGCCGCTCAACCTGCTCACCACCGCCTACCTCCGCTACGCCGTGAGCGATCTCGACGGCGACGGCCGGCAGGAGCTGACGGTGCTCTACAGCGGCGAGGAGAACCGCTGCATGGCGGACTGCTACACCTGGGACGACCGCGAGCTGAGCTGCATCTCGACGCTCGAGCTGTCCTTCTCCGCGCCCGAGCTTTCGCGCGTGGCGGCGGGCGCTCTTTCGGACGGGCAGCAGGCGCTCTACGTCACCGGCGTGGCGGACAACAGCGTGGCGGCCTACGATATCCTGACCGTGAAAAACGGCGTTCTGCGCAACGTCGCGCAGAATACCGCCTCCTCCGCCGCGGACGGCGGCTTCCACTTCCTCTCGCTCTATCCGACCGACATCAGCGGCAGCGGCGTAACCGAGACCCCCGAGCGGGTCCCCTTCCCGCCGCTCGACGAGGAGAGCGAGACCTACTACCGCATCCTCTGGCGCGATTACGACAGCACGGGAAAGAGCGAGGTCGTGTGCCGCACCTTCCACAACGCCGCCGACGGCTGGAGCCTTATCCTGCCGGAGGCGTGGGACGATCAGGTGTCGCTCCTGCGCACCGGAACGCCCGATGAAAACGCTGTCATTTTCTTCTGCCGCGGCAGCGACGGACAGCTGCAGCCGTTTCTGGAGATCTGCGCCCTCACGGGCAGCGCCCGCGAGGAGCACGCCCGGCGCGGCGACCGCTTTGTGCTCGCCCGGCAGGTCGAAACCGTTTACACCGCCGAGCTCCTGCCCTGCGGCGACTGGGCCGGCGCGGTCGACGAGGAGACCGTGAAGGAGAGCTTCAGCCTGATCGTCGCCGAGTGGACGACGGGCGAAAACTGAGAAAGGAACCGAGATACGATGAAAAAAGTGTTGGTCCTGGAGGATGAATCCAGCATCCGCAGCTTTATCGTCATTAACCTTATCCGTGCCGGCTACGAGGTCGTGGAGGCCGAGACCGGCGAGGAGGCGCTGGAAAAGCTCAGCGAGAATCCCGATGTGCGCGTCACGCTGCTCGACATCATGCTGCCGGGCATTGACGGCTTTGAGGTCTGCCGCCGCGTGCGCGCAGCCTACCCGCACATCGGCATCATCATGCTCACCGCCCGCTCTCAGGAGATGGACAAGGTCACGGGCCTGATGACCGGCGCGGACGACTACGTCACCAAGCCCTTTTCCCCCGCCGAGCTGACCGCGCGCGTGGACGCGCTGCTGCGCCGCGCGGGCGACGCGCTGCTCGTCAGCGCCTCGGTCGGTGAGATCTCCCAGCCGCCGTTCCTGCTGAACATGACCGACCGCGTGGTGGAGAAAAACGGCAAGCGTCTCAAGCTCACGCAGCTCGAGTATCAGATCATGAAGCTCTTCATGGAGAATCCCGACAAGGCGCTCACCCGCGAGGAGATCCTTGACACGGTCTGGGGCCGCGGCTACTTCGGCGAGGTGAAGATCGTGGACGTCAACATCCGCCGCCTGCGGCTGAAGATCGAGGACGACGCGCAGGAGCCGCGCTACATCGCCACCGTCTGGGGCACGGGCTATAAGTGGAGCACGGACTGAGCAAGCAGAAAAGTTTTGAAACGGAAAGGAAGTGACCGCCATGCCCGCAAAGCGCGGCCTGCGCATCCGCGGCCTGCGTCAGCGCTGGCTCGTGAACGCCGTGCTGCCCATCGTTCTGGTGGTCATCGCCATCGTTACGGTCTACACCCTCGGCGTGCGCCGGACCTACTACAGCGCCATGCGCTCGGGCCTTGAGACCCGCGCCCGCGTCGCCGCCGACAATTTTTCGAGCTACGGCCTCAAAAGCTACAGCGAGTATTTCCGTTACGCCTCCATCACGGCGGAGACCTTTGAGGAAAAGGACCGGCTCGAGCTCCAGTTCATCAATGTCAACGGCCGCGTGCAGGTGTCGAGCTACGGCCTGACCGCCGGCACGCAGCCGGGAACGAGCGATGTGACCGAGGCCGTCGCCACGGGAAAGCCGGCGAGCTTCGAGGGCCTTGACCCGCAGACGGGGGAGAGGATCCTCTCCGTCTCCGCGCCGCTCCGGTTCAACGGCCGCGTGATCGGCGTGCTGCGCTATGTTACCGCGCTGCACGAAGCGGACCGCAGCGTGCTCGTCAGCATGGCGGTCGCCATCGGCGTCGCGCTGCTGTGCGTGGGCCTTGCCATCTTCTCCAACGCCATCTTCATCAACAACGTCGTCGAGCCGGTCGCCGTCGTGTCCGACGCCGCGCGGCGTATCTCCGCCGGCAGCTACGGCATCCTGATCGATAACCACTACCGCGACGAGCTGGGCGAGCTGGTGGACAACATCAACGATATGTCGCTCAAGATCTCGCAGTCCGAGAAGATCCAGCAGGAGTTTGTCTCCTCCGTCTCGCACGAGCTGCGCACGCCGCTCACCGCTATCAACGGCTGGGCGGAAACGCTCGCCGCCGATCCCGGCGCGAATCCGGAGCAGACGCAGCGCGGCCTCAACATCATTGTCAAGGAGTCCCGCCGTCTGACCACCATGGTCGAGGAGCTGCTGGACTTCACCCGGATGCAGGACGGGCGTTTCACCCTGCGCGTGGAGGAGACCGACCTGCTCGCCGAGCTGGAGGACGCCATCTTCACCTACCGCGAGATCTTCAGCCGGGAGGGCATCGAGCTGCGCTACGAGTGCGCGGACGATCTGCCTCCCATCATCGCCGACGGCGAGCGCATGAAGCAGGTCTTCTGCAACGTGCTCGACAACGCCGCCAAGCACGGCGGCAGCGGCAAGCGCATCGACGTGTCCGTGACCGCCGAGAACGGCAGCATGGTCATCCGCGTGCGCGACTTCGGCCCCGGCATCCCGGTCGAGGAGCTGCCCTACGTCAAGCAGAAATTCTACAAGGGCTCGTCCAAGGCGCGCGGCAGCGGCATCGGCCTCGCCGTGTGCGACGAGATCATGCGTCTGCACAACGGCGCGTTCGACATTGCCAATGCCCCGGGCGGCGGCGCGGTCGTGACCATGACGCTTCCGATGGGAAAATAAATTTTAGAACAACTGTTGCAATTTGACAAAAAGTATGATACCATCATGGCAAGGAGAAACCTACATGGCAAGGCAAAACCAGACAAAACCCAAATTCCGCACCTCCATCGGCGGTCAGGCGCTCATTGAGGGCATCCTTATGCGCGGGCCGGAAAAGCAGGCCATCGTCGTCCGCTCCAAGGAGGGGCTGGTCGAGAAGGTCGAGGAATTGAAGCTCATCCGCGACCGCTATCCCATTCTCGGCCTGCCTGTGCTCCGCGGAGCCGTGACCTTTGTGGACTCCATGGTCCGCGGCGTGAAGGCGCTGATGTACTCGGCGGATTTCTTCCCCGAGGAGGAGGGCGAGCCGTCGAAGCTCGACCAATGGCTTGAAAAGAAGCTCGGCAGCGAAAAGCTGCAGAAGCTCGTCGTGGCGCTGGCGGTCGTACTGTCGCTGGGCCTGACCGTCGGCCTTTTTATGATCCTGCCGACCTTCCTTGCGGGCCTGCTCGGGCGCTTCATCCCGAACGTGGTCGTACACAACCTCGTCGAATCCGTCATCAAGCTGCTGATCTTCTTCGGCTACCTGCTCCTGTGCTCGAAGCAGAAGGACATTCAGCGCGTGTTCCAGTACCACGGCGCGGAGCATAAGACGATCTTCTGCTACGAGGCGGGGCTGCCGCTGACGGTCGAAAACTGCCGCATCCAGCCGCGCCACCATCCGCGCTGCGGCACGAGCTTTCTGTTCGTGGTGGTCGTGGTGTCCATCCTTGTTTCGAGCGTGGTGTTCAGCTTCGTCGACTGGCGCAATACCTGGGTGCGCATCGCATTGCACCTGCTGCTGCTCGTGCCGGTCGTGGGCGTGACTTACGAATTCAACCGTTACGTCGGCGGGCACGACAATCCCGTGACGAACGCGCTGGCAAAGCCCGGCCTTTGGCTCCAGAACTTCACCACCAACGAGCCGGACGACAGTATGCTCGAAGTCGCCATCCGCGCGATGGAGCTGGTCATTCCCGAGCAGAAGGGCAAGGACGAGTGGTAAATGGCCATCAAGTACAACGACCTCTATATGGACCTGCGCAGGCGCCTGCGTGAGGCAGGCGCGGAGGACGCGACGCAGGCGGCGCGCGAGCTGGTCTGCACCGCGTCGGGCAAAACGAAAAACGAGCTTCTGCGCGACGGGCTGCTCTACGCCTCGCCCGAGGTCGAGCGCTCGGCGTATTCCCTGTGCGCACGGCATTTGGCGGGCGAGCCGGTGGCCTACCTCATCGGCGAATGGGAGTTTTACGGCCTGGGGCTGGACATTTCGCCCGCCGTGCTCATCCCGCGCCCCGACACCGAGGTGCTGGTGCAGACGGTCGTCCACGAGCTGGACTCCGGCGCGGACTGCCGCGTGCTCGACCTGTGCGCGGGCAGCGGCTGCATCGGTCTTGCCGTCGCCAGTCAGGTGCTGCGCAGCCGCGTGCTGCTCGGCGAGTGGGACGAGGAGGCGCTCAAGGTCTGCCGCCAGAACATCCGCCGCAACCAGCTCTCGGCCCGCGTGACGAGCCTGCGCGTGGACGCGCGCGAGAAGCCCTCGCGCCAGCTCGGCGAGTTCGACTGCATCGTTTCCAACCCGCCCTATATCCCCACGGCGGACATTGAAACGCTCGACGCTTCCGTGCGCGAGCACGAGCCGCGCCTCGCGCTCGACGGCGGCGCGGACGGACTGGACTTCTACCGCGTCATCGCGGATAAATGGCGCGACGCCCTCGCGCCGAACGGCCTCATGGCCTTCGAGGTCGGCATCGGGCAGGCGGACGAGGTGCTGCGCATCATGCGCGCGAACGGCTTCGGCGATATCCAGATCGTCAAGGATCTGCACGGTATCCCCCGCGTGGTCTACGGGCGGCTTTGCAAAGAGATCTGAGTAAAAATTTTAAGATACAGAAGCAGAAACAGGAGGATGAACCAATGGCAGCAGAGAAAGTGACTAAGGCGGCGCCCACCGCGCCCAACGCCGACAAGAAGCGCGCCATCGAAACGGCGATGGCACAGATCGAAAAGCTCTATGGCAAGGGCTCCATCATGCGCTGCGGCGACGAGCAGGCCGCGAACGTGGAGTCCATCTCCACCGGCTCGCTGGCGCTCGACCTCGCGCTCGGCATCGGCGGACTGCCCAAGGGCCGCATCGTGGAGATCTACGGCCCCGAGTCCTCCGGCAAAACGACGCTCGCCCTGCATGTTCTCGCCCAGGCGCAGAAGGCGGGCGGCGAGGTCGCGTTCATCGATGCCGAGCACGCGCTCGACATCGGCTACGCCCGCGCCCTCGGCGTGAATGTGGAGGATATGCTCGTCTCCCAGCCGGATACCGGCGAGCAGGCGCTCGAGATCACCGAGGCGCTCGTGCGCTCCGGCGCGATCGACGTCATCGTGGTCGACTCCGTCGCCGCGCTCGTGCCGCGCGCGGAGATCGAGGGAGAGATGGGCGACAGCTTCGTCGGCCTTCACGCCCGCCTCATGTCGCAGGCGCTGCGCAAGCTCGCCGGCGCGATCAACAAGACGAACTGCATCGTCATTTTCATTAACCAGCTGCGTGAAAAGGTCGGCGTGATGTACGGCAACCCCGAGGTCACCACCGGCGGCCGCGCACTGAAATTCTACGCGAGCGTGCGCATCGACGTGCGTCGCATCGAAACGCTCAAAAACGGCAGCGAAATGATCGGCAACCGCACCCGCGCCAAGGTCGTGAAGAACAAGATGGCGCCCCCGTTCCGCGAGGCGGAGTTCGACATCATGTACGGCGAGGGCATCTCCATGCTCGGCGAGCTGATCGACCTCGGCGTCAAGCTCGACCTGGTGCAGAAAAGCGGCTCGTGGTACTCCATGGGCGAGACGCGCATCGGTCAGGGCCGTGATTCCGCCAAGCAGTATTTGCGCGACAACCCCGAGATCGCCGCGAAGCTCGAATCCGATATCCGCCGCGATTTCCACAAGCTCATGAGCAACCAGTCCAGGATCGCCGCCCGCGCCGCGGGCCGCGCTGTGGACGTCAGCGCCGACGATTTTGAGGGCTGATGAAGGTCGAGCGCATCGAACGATCGAAGCATAAGCAGGAGCGCGTTCTTGTGTATCTGGAGGGGGGAGACCTCCTCCGGATCACCGAGAGCGAGCTTCTGCGTTTCGGCTTATATGTGGGGCTGGACATTTCGCCCGAGACTGTGGTACAATTACAAAAAAGCGGCGCGCGCAGCGAAACGCGCGTGCGTGCCGCCAATATGATCTCCGCCCGCCCGCTTTCGAAAAAGGAGCTGACGCGCCGCCTCGTGCAGAAGGGCGCCGGGGCGGACGACGCTGGCGCGGCGGCGGAATATCTCGAGGAGATCGGCGCGCTGGACGACGCGGCTTACGCCGCCATGCTCGTGCGCCATTACAGCGCGCAGGGCTGCGGCCCCGCCCGCATCCGCGACGAGCTGTACCGCCGCGGCGTGCCGCGCGAGCTGTGGGACGCGGCGCTGGAAACAGCTCCCGACGCGCAGGAAACGCTTGCGCGCGTCATCGCGTCGAAAACGAGGGGGAAGCCCCTCAATGAAAAGGGTTATAAACGCTTGTCGGACGCTCTGCTGCGCCGCGGCTTTTCGTGGGGCGAAGTCAAGACCGCCCTGCGGACGGCGGGCGCGGCGCGGCCGGACGCGGACGATGGGCTGTGACCGAAAACGATTTTTGCCGCCGGCGCGCGGCGGACGGGAAGAGGACTATGGCATACAAACTTCACTTTATTTCGCTCGGCTGCGCGAAAAATATGGTCAACTGCGAGCAGATGATGGCGCTGTGCCGCGATGCCGGCATGGAGCTTTGTCCGTCGCCCGAGGGCTGCGACGCCGCGGTGGTCAACACCTGCGGCTTTCTCTCGAGCGCGAATGAGGAGGCCATCGAAAACATACTCGCCATGGCGGAGCTGAAAAAGGCCGGCAAGCTCAAGAAGATCCTGGTCACCGGCTGCATGACGCAGCGCTATCAGGGCGAGGTGGCAAAGGAGCTGCCCGAGGTGGACGGCATTCTCGGCACCGGCAGCTACAAGGACATCGTGGACGCGGTCGAGACCGTCATGGCCGGCGGCACCGTCAGCCGCTTTGACGATATCAACGCGCCGGTCGACGAGTTTGGCCGCGTGCTCACCACGCCGGGCCACTACGCCTTCCTGCGCATCGCGGAGGGCTGCGACAACTGGTGCGCCTTCTGCATCATCCCCAAGCTGCGCGGCAAATACCGCTCCCGCACGATGGAGCATGTTCTCGCCGAGGCAAAGCAGCTCGCCGATTCCGGCGTCAGGGAGCTCATCGTCATCGCGCAGGATATCACGCGCTACGGCATGGATTGGGACGGTAAGCCCCACCTGGCCGACCTTCTGGAGGAGCTTTGCAAGCTCGATTTCCACTGGATCCGCCTGCACTACCTCTATCCCGAGTGGATCGACGACCGCCTGATCGACGTGATCGCCCGCGAGGACAAGATCCTGAAATACCTCGATATTCCGCTCCAGCACTGCAACGATAAGATCCTCAAAAAGATGAACCGCCGCGGCGACAAGAAATACCTCTGCGCCCTGCTCGATAAGCTCCGCGAGCGCATCCCCGGTCTCGTGCTGCGCACGTCCATTATCGCGGGCCTGCCCGGCGAGGGCGAGGAGGAGTTCGACGAGCTGTGCGATTTCCTGCGCGAGCAGAAAATGCTGCGCGCGGGCGTGTTCCCCTATTCCCCCGAGGAGGGGACGCGCGCGGCGAAGATGGAGCGCGTCGACTCCGACGAGGCGGCCCGCCGCGCCGAGTTGATCGTGGACATCCAGAGCGAGATCATCGACGCGTGGAACGACGAACGCCAGGGCGACGTGATGGAGGTCCTCTGCGAGGGCTTCGACGGGCAATCCATGCTCTTCACCGGCCGCAGCTACGCCGAGTCGCCGGACATCGACGGGCGCATCTACTTCTCCGCCCCGCGCGACGTCGCGGCGGGCGAGTTCGTGCCCGTGCGCATCACCGGCACGATGGACGGCGAGCTGACCGGCGAGCTGGCCGAGGAATAAGACGCTCCGCGCGGACGCGGCAAAATAGCAAACACCGGCGCGCGAGCGCCTTGAAAGGACTGTTCACAGATGACGACTGCCAATAAGCTCACCCTTGCGCGGGTGGCGCTGATCCCCGTATTTCTTGTGATCCTGTATTTGGATTTCCCCTATGCGCGCTATGCCGCCTTCGGCGTGTTCGTGGCCGCGTGCCTCACGGATTTCGCGGACGGTTACATCGCCCGCCACTACAACCAGATCACGAATTTCGGCAAGTTCATGGACCCGCTGGCGGACAAGGTGCTTGTCATGGCGGCCATGTGCTACCTCGTCGAGATCGGGCAGATGCCCGGCTGGTGCCTTGCCATCGTGCTGCTGCGCGAGTTTGCGGTCTCCGGGATGCGGCTCGTCGCCGTCGAGCAGGGCCGCGTGATCGCCGCGGCGTGGTCCGGCAAGGTCAAAACGGCGTCGACCATGGTCTGCCTCTGCGCGATGCTGCTCAACATTTTCAGCGCGTACGCCTGGTTCGATCCCCTGTGCAATGCCGTCATCGTGCTGACCACCGCCTATTCCGGCATCGAGTATTTTGTCAAGAACATTGACGTGTTCCGCGAGCCGGACTGAAGCCAAGTTAATTTTGCTCTGAAAAGGAGTTTCTGTATGTACCTCTATAATTCCGCCACCCACAAAAAGGAAGAGCTCAGGACCCATACCCCGAACCACGTCGAGATGTACACCTGCGGCCCGACCGTCTATCACTTTGCCCACATCGGCAATCTGCGCAGCTACATCATGGAGGATGTGCTGGAAAAGTACCTCCGCTTCGCGGGTTACAGCGTCAACCGCGTTATGAACATCACCGACGTCGGCCACCTCACGAGCGACGCCGACGAGGGCGAGGACAAGATGCTCAAGGGCGCCAAGCGCGAGCACAAGTCCGTCATGGAGATCGCGCAGTTCTATACCGACGCCTTCTTTGCCGACTGCAAAAAGCTTCACATCAAGCGTCCTGACGTCGTGCAGCCCGCCACCGGCCTCATCGACGATTATATCAAGATCATCACCAAACTGCTCGACACAGGCTACGCCTACCTCGCCGGCGGCAACGTCTACTTTGACACGAGCAAGCTGAATCGCTACTATATCTTCAACGACCACAACGAGGAAGACCTCGCCGTGGGCGTCCGCGAGGGCGTGGAGGAGGATACGAACAAGAAGAATAAGAACGACTTCGTCCTCTGGTTCACCAAGTCCAAGTTCGAGGATCAGGCGCTCAAGTGGGATTCTCCCTGGGGCGTCGGCTATCCCGGCTGGCATATCGAGTGCTCCGGCATTTCCATGAAGTACAACGGCGAATACCTCGACCTGCACTGCGGCGGCGTGGACAATGCCTTCCCGCATCACACGAACGAGATCGCCCAGTCCGAAAGCTACCTCGGACACCCTTGGTGCCCCCACTGGTGCCATGTTGCCCACCTCAATACAACGGACGGCAAAATGAGTAAGTCCAAGGGCGAATTTCTGACCGTTTCCCTGCTCGAGCAGAAGGGCTATGACCCGCTGGCCTACCGCTTCTTCTGCCTGCAGAGCCACTACCGCAAGAGCCTCGTGTTCACCTGGGAGAATCTGGACAACGCTGCGCTTGCCTACAATAAGCTCCTCGCGAAGATCGCCAACCTCAAGGACGAGGGCGGCGTGGACGAGGCCGTGCGCGCCGAGTACCGCGCGAAATTCTCCAAGGAGATGGACAATGACCTCAACACCGCCATGGGCGTCACCGTGCTCTACGATGTGCTCAAGGCCAAGACGAGCGGTGCGACCAAGCTTGCGATCATCGCCGACCTCGACGAGGTCCTGAGCCTTGACCTCATCGCCAAGGCCGCCGCGCTGCGCGAGAAGAACGCCGCGACCGCCGCGCAGAGCGCGTGCGCGTTCACCGTCGTCGCCGAGGACGGTACGCCGGACGAGGCCGTCGAGGCGCTGATCCGCCAGCGTGCCGACGCCAAGAAGGCGAAGAACTTCGCCGAGGCCGACCGCATCCGCGATGAGCTGAAGGCACAGGGCATCGAGGTGACCGATGTGCCGAACGGCGCGAAGTGGAAGCGGGTATAACGAATGATCAAAGGGGGTATTCTCTACCGTAGAGAATACCCCCTTTGGAACCCCAAGAGAGCGCAAGGGCTGCGTCCTTGATCTGCCATTGTAAGCCTTGCAATAGGACAACTGCACGCGCTGCGCAAAGGAGTGCGTGCAGCTTCTTGTTGCGGCTTTCGATTTGCCGCTCTCCTTGCGGCCGCTGCCGCTCTGCGGCGGGGTAACAGAGATTTTTAATGACGATCAAGAAATTTGCAGAGCTTAAAAATCAGCCAAAATGGACCGAACACAAGCAGTCCAAGCAAGTTTTTCATAATACGGTCTCCTTTGATGCAAGGTCTTTACTCATAGTAGAAGCTGACGGAATAGCTGCTTTGTTGGATGATCGGGTTTGCATTTAAGATGTTTTTAATAAGTATTTCGGCATTTTCCTGCGCTTTCTCCAAAATGCCGTTGTCAAGAGCCCGCTGCTCCGTTGCCGTCTCGCTCTCTTTCTGAAATTTGCTTACATCGCTGACAGAAATGGGGTTGAAAAGGCCGTTGCTTTCGTCAAGCACCTCCATGCTGTCTTTGTCTACCGTATGGGACAGAATTTCCGCTTCCGGCAGATAGATGATAAGAGCTTTACTTGCAGCGTCGGCCTCTACACGAATATCCTCAATTTGGCGGATGCCTGCTTTGATACTGCCATCCCAGCGCATGACAAAGGATTTTGTTGTTAGAGGGATATTCCAACCAAATAGTTGCTTCGGATCGGAAAACTTGCCGGCATCGGTATATAGGTATTCGACCGTGGCCAGCTCGCCAATGGCTTGAATATCTTTCAGTACGATCTGCATATCAATTTCGGTCGATATTTCTTCCGCGGTAAAGGTGGCGTCGGCATAAACCTCCTCTACCGCCGCTTTTACCGCTTGGTCGATTTTGGCAGGTATTGTATTAGAACAGATTTTATAACCAAAAAATCCGCCGAGGAGAGAGACAGCGGCCAACGCTGCGATGTACCAACGCATAGTTTGACGGAAGAAGCGACCTGTTGTGCGGTGCGCATCTCTGTCGTGTGCTCGGTAGTCTGTGCCTTCTTCGGGAGGTGGGAGAAGTGCTGACCCGCTTTCGGGCTGCTTGGGTTCGTTTGTTTGTTCCATGATCAATTGGCTCCTTTCAAGTCTTTTGTGTGGAGCTTACGGGACAGCTCCAAAATCGTTCTTGTTTTTTTCGCGTGCCATCCGGTCACGAATCCGCTGAAATATTCTTTCTTTACTCAAATCCCCTCGGAGGGGAGGCGGCCCTCTCCGAGGGGTAGGTGAAAAACAAAAAACGCCGTGCAGGGCATAAGCCTACACAGCGAACGAAGAGAAAACCCTTCTGATGCAACACAAGCACTTGGGAAAAACAACAAAGCACCCCTTGCGCCAAGCGGTGAAATGTCGTATAATACCCATGCGGTGCGACCGTAAGGTCATTGTGTAGGTGCTGACTCACCTGCTCAGGCTTGCGGGTGCGCCAACACCCGTAAGCCGCCGCATTTTTGTTTTTCAAGCAGATTATAGCAATTTATTCCAGACAATGCAAGCGGTTTGGGGAAAAATGTCAAAAATAAGGGGCGATCGCCCCGTCACACAGGAGGGCATTGCCATGCGTAAGATTCTCGTCGTCATTGATATGCAGAACGACTTCATCGACGGCTCGCTCGGCACGAAGGAGGCGCAGCAGATCGTTCCGCGCGTTGTGGAGAAGATGAAGGAGTACGACCCGTGGAACCTCTATCTCACGCGCGACACGCACTACGAAAACTACCTCGACACGCAGGAGGGCCGCAACCTGCCCGTCGAGCACTGCATCGAGGGCACCCACGGCTGGCAGCTCAACGATGCGGTCGCCAAGGCTGCGGAGAAGGCAACCGTTATCGACAAGCCCACCTTCGGCTCCAACCGGCTCGCCGGTATTCTGATGACCGAGCGCGCGCAGGAGGCGCTGGAGATCGAGCTGGTCGGCCTCTGCACTGACATCTGCGTGGTGTCCAACGCGCTGCTGTTCAAAGCGGCGATGCCCGAAGCGCCCATCACCGTGGACGCGAGCTGCTGCGCCGGCGTCACGCCGGAGAGCCACCGCCACGCGCTCGAGACGATGAAGATGTGCCAGATCAAGGTCGTCAACGACTAAAGAAAAAAGGGAAGCGTCCCGCCTGCGGGACGCTTCCCTTTTTCAGCTCTCCATGTGCCTGCCGAGGAAGGAGGCGATGGTCTGCGCGAGCTTGTACTCCGTCTCGCCGACGTGGTTCTCGCCCTCGTTCTCCACAAACAGCACCAGCCCCAGCGCGTCGCCCTCGGAAATGATGGGCGCGGCGATGGCGGCGCAACAGCGGTCGAGCGTGTCGGTGACGTAGACGCTGCGCTCGCCGCCCTGTGCGCGGTAGATGGCGCGGTCCTCCATGATCTGCTCCAGCTCGCTGCTGATGCGCTTGCCGATCAGATCGCGCCGCGCGCTGCCCGCCGCGGCTACCACGCTGTCACGGTCCGTCACGGCGACGGTCAGGCCGGTGGTCTTGTTGAGTGTTTCGCAGATCTGCGCGGCAAATTCGTCCACGCCGCCCATGAGCGAGTATTTCTTGAAGATGACCTCGCCCTCCTTGCTCGTGTAGATCTCCAGCGGGTCGCCCTCGCGGATACGCATGGTGCGGCGGATCTCCTTGGGAATGACCACACGGCCAAGGTCGTCGATCCGGCGCACGATTCCGGTTGCTTTCATCTATGCCGATTCTCCTTTAACGTCGTTTTACTGGCCTTAGTCTTTGAAAATCGCGCCAGTTTATCCAAGGAACAAGCTGGAAGATTTTTGACAAAAAATGGTCCGCACCCATTTCGGATGCGGACCGCTTTTTTGCGGGAGCGTTTTGGGCTTACTTGTTGTACGCCCGATAAAGGAACGTCACGATCTGGCCGCGGGTGCAATCGTTGTCGGAGCCGAACAGGCCGCCGCCGATGCCCTCGGTCACGCCGTTGGCCGCTGCCCAGGCGACTGCCTCGGCAAAATAGCTGTCGGTCGGAACGTCGCCGAACTCCGCCTTGCCGGACTCCTTCGTGTTCAGGGCGCGGGCAAGGAACGTCACCGCCTGCGCTCTCGTGCAGGCCGCGTCGGGAGAGAAGCTGCCCTCGCCGGTGCCGGTGGTGATGCCGTTCTCAATCGCCCACGCGACCACCTTCTCATAGTAACTGCCGCTGGCCACGTCGGTCATGCCCG
>ERZ808259.538-NODE-538-length-14972-cov-5.114031_pt1 | contig 14972 bp, 9 predicted proteins | sample MGYA00521279_ERZ808259 | MGnify/ENA primary metagenome ERZ808259 (study PRJEB31516, sample SAMN03275586) | gut metagenome | biome: mammalia-associated habitat; material: feces | host: Papio cynocephalus | place: Kenya | collected 2012-07-27 ... | reverse complement strand
TCTTGCCTGCGAGTTCGAAGTACTTTTCTTCTTCGTGCATCTTGATGTCGCCGCAACCGGATACGCAGCAAGTACCCATACCGCGAGCAACGACCGCCGCGTGAGAGGTTTGACCGCCGCGAACGGTGAGAATGCCTTGTGCATATTTCATACCTTCGATGTCTTCGGGTGAAGTTTCAAGTCTGACGAGGACGACTTTCTTGCCTGCCTTGCCTTCTCTTACAGCGTCTTCAGCCGTGAAGACGATCGTGCCTGCCGCCGCGCCCGGGGAAGCCGCAATACCTTTGCCGACAATGTTTGCCTTGTCTGCTTCTTTGAGTGCTTTTGCGTCGAATTGCGGGTGAAGCAACATATCGAGAGTCTTTGCGTCGATTTGCAAAAGTGCTTCTTGTTCGGTGATCATACCCTCGTCGATGAGGTCGCAAGCGATACGGATTGCCGCCGCCGCGGTACGCTTACCGTTTCTGGTTTGAAGCATATAGAGTTTCTTTTGCTGAATGGTGAATTCCATATCCTGCATATCTTTGTAGTGGTTTTCCAAAATTTTGCAAACATCTTGGAATTGTTTGTAAACTTCGGGAAGAACCTCTGCCATTTTGGAAATAGGCATCGGGGTGCGGACGCCTGCGACAACGTCTTCGCCTTGTGCGTTCATAAGGAATTCGCCCATAAGACCGGGTTCACCGGTTGCGGGGTTACGCGTGAATGCGACGCCGGTGCCGCAATCGTCGCCCATATTGCCGAACGCCATCATTTGCACGTTGACCGCAGTACCCCAGCTGTACGGGATGTCGTGGTCCATACGATAGATGTTCGCGCGCGGGTTGTCCCAAGAACGGAAGACCGCTTTGATAGCCTCGAAAAGTTGTTCTTTCGGATCGGACGGGAAGGGTTTGCCGATCTTTGCTTGATACTCTGCTTTGAATTTGCCTGCGAGTTCTTTGAGGTCGTCTGCGGTGAGTTCGACGTCGTAGGTGACGCCTTTTCTTTCTTTGAGTTCGTCGATGAGGGCCTCGAAGTATTTTTTGCCGACTTCCATAACGACGTCAGAGAACATTTGGATGAAACGTCTGTAGCAGTCCCAAGCCCATCTGGGGTTGCCGGATTTCTTTGCCAAGACTTCCACAACATCGTCGTTGAGACCGAGGTTGAGGATTGTGTCCATCATACCGGGCATAGACGCTCTTGCGCCCGAGCGAACGGAAACGAGAAGGGGATTTTCTTTATCGCCGAATTTCATACCCGCTTTTTCTTCGAGTTTGGCGATGTTTTCCATAATTTCCGCTTTGATGTCGTCGTTGATTTGTCTGCCGTCCTCATAGTACTGAGTGCAAGCCTCGGTAGTGATGGTGAAACCGTAAGGAACAGGAAGACCGATGTTGGTCATTTCTGCGAGGTTTGCGCCTTTGCCGCCGAGAAGTTCACGCATTTTTGCATTGCCTTCGGCAAACTGATAAACGTATTTTTTGCCCATTTAGAATTCCTCCTAAAAGATTTCTTATATAGTCATAAATTATAATAACAAAAAAAGCGCGCGTTTGCAAGAAAAAACTATTATATTGCCGAATTATTTGAAATGTATCAAATATTTAACCTTTTTAAGCGGAATATCGACGAGCGAAACGCCGTATAAGCACCATTAGACAACCCAAAACGTCGCATAACAGCCATCGACAAGAAAAAACGCCGGATAAACAGACCTCGACAATAAAAAACAAACTAAATTAATCAAGTTTTGAAAATGAGTTGCGCCCGTCGTTTTTTTTTGTTACACTTTGTGTATCAATTCTTTTTAGAGGTGCAATATTTATGGACGCTGACCCTCGAAGTAGTCAACATCTCCGCTAAATACGCACACGTTTGAGGTTCTTCTACGTGGCGCGTATCGCTATGCCCATAGGAGGACAAAATGATCCAAGTCTACAAAAAAGTCAACAAATCCGTTATCGAAGTCGACCCCGAACTCATCGTCGATGGCTACGATTTCAACGAGCAATGGATTCATATGTCAAACCCCACCGACAAGGAAATCGAGTTGGTGTGTTCGTCGTGTCAGATTCCCGAAGACTACGTCAAAGCGGCGTTGGACTCGGAAGAGCGCGCTCACTGCGAAAAAGAGGACGGCATACTTATGGCGGTCACAGACATTCCTATCACCGAAGAAGACGACGACCGCTACACCTACGCCACCCTGCCTTTCGGTTGTATCACGACGGACAAAACGATCGTGACGGTTTGCTTGAACGAAACGTCCATAATCAACGACCTTATGGCAGGACGTTATGTCAAGGATTTCAACATCCACAAACGCACTCGTTTCGTGCTTCAACTTCAATACGTCATCGCAAAAAAATATTTGCAATACCTCAAACAAATCGACAGAGCGAGCCAACGCGTTCAGGCGGAACTCGAAAAAGCGATGAAAAACGAGGGACTCATCGAAATGCTTTCGCTTGAAAAGTCGCTCGTATACTTCTCGACTTCCCTTCGTGCAAACACCGCCGTTCTCGACAAATTCCCGCGTCTTGTGAAATTCTTTGAGGAAGACGACGATTTGTGGGACGACGTTCTGATTGAAAACAGACAGGCAATCGAGATGTCGAACATCTACCGCGACATTTTGAGCGGAACGATGGACACCTACGCTTCGATAATCTCGAACAACCTCAACGTCGTTATGAAGACGCTCACCGTCCTCACGCTTTTGGTTGACACCCCTGCAATGATAGCCGCGCTTTGGGGTATGAACACGGGCGTTCCCTTCGAAGGCAAACTGTGGGGATTCTGGGTTGTCGTCGGCATAAACGTGCTTGTCTGCATTGCGCTCATAATCGTGTTTATCAAGAAAAAAATGCTCAAATGATTTTGACAAGCAAATTCAAATTCAGCTGATTAGATAACCGAAAAAACGTCAATTAGATGCTTGCAAAACGAAAAATCGAAAACATATTAAAAACGGAAGCGAATCGCTTCCGTTTTTCGTTGCTTATTGATTGAAAATCCGTCAAAACCGATATTCTATCAGCCTTGAATAAGGGATTTCATAACCTTTGCCATGCACTGAATGACGATTTTCCTTTCGGCAGGAATATCTTTGAATTTGTTATATGCCGACAGCAAAAGCGTTGCGATATTGATCTTCATTTGCTTTGACATATTTTGAGCAAGCATATAGTCCACGAGGTTGGGAAGTTTGACGAGTTTTGCAGGTTTGACGATTTCGTCGTCGTCCTCGCTCGGACCGTCCACAACGTAAACGACTTCTTCTCTTTGTTCTTCGGTTGCTGGTGCGGTGTCTTGAGTCGGCTCTGCTTCTTTATTTGCCTCTTCGACTTCTTTGCTTTCGTCGGAATCTTCGACTTTGTCGACGGATTTTTCGTTTTCTTCAACCGCTTCGGGTTCTTCTGCGGGTGCAGGAGCGACTTCTTCGAGAACGGGTGCGGGCTTTGCGGGTTCTTCTCCCTTGACTTCCTCTACGCTCTTTTGCGGCTCTTGCGCGGATTGAACGGGCTCGTCGTCAACGGGCTGCGCAACAAGATCTTCGCCTTGTTCTTGTTTCAAAATGTAGGCAATTGCCTCGTACTCTTTGGGAAGCGCGTTGTCGTCCTCGTTGACGGTTTGAGCGGCGGTGTTGTCGTCATCGTCGTTGATGAGTTCGCTTTCAAAGAATACCTTGTCTTCTTGCCGTTGAGCCTGTTGTGCGACTTGAGCTTTTTGTGCGGCTTGAGCTTGTTGTCTTTCAAGTTCTTGTTTTTGCAAGCGCAATTCTTCTTCGCGGCGTTCTGCTTCGAGTTTTTTCTTCTTACCAAACATCTTTACAATCCTCGCAATATTATTTATTGTGCGTCGGCAATCCGACCTATTGTTTATTTTTATATTTTATTGTTTTTAGCTTTGCAAATCGCGCATAACCTTTCCCAGACAGGATATGACGATTTTGCGGTCTTCTTTGCTGTCCTTAAACTTATTGTACGCACCTATAAGCATAGTGGCAATCTGAATTTTCATTTGCCTCGGCATATTCTTTGACAGCATATAGTCAACGAGATTCGGAAGTTTTACGAGTTTTGCGGGCTTTGCGTTTTCTTCCTCGTCCTCGTCGTCGACGACATACACCACTTCGGGTTCGTCGTCTTCTTTTGCTTCCTCGATTTCTTCGGACTCGTCTTCGACGCCTTCCGCTTCTTCTGCGCTTTCCGATACTTCGGATTCGGTTTCCGATTCCGCGTTATCTTCGACTGCTTCGTCGTTTGATTCGTTGTCTTCGACGGGTTCGTCTGCGGATTCGACGACAGATTCTTGCACGTCTTCTTCTGCGGATTCTTCCTCTTGAACGTTATTTTCTTCCGATTCGGTATATTCTTCGTTTTGCGTATTTTCTTCGATTTCGACGTTTTCGGTGTCTGCGACTTCTTCGTTGTCCGACTCGCCGGAGGTTTGCACCTCGTCAAAGTTTTCGGATTCGATCGTTTCGGGGTTCTCTGCGCTTTGTTTCTCGCTCTCTTGCGGCTCGTCTACGAACATTTCGTCCGCACTTTCTATTGCGAGTTCGGTTTCGACGGATTCCTCTTGCGCTTTTTCTTCGAGTTCTTCCTCTTGTTCTTTCAGAAGTTCGTCGATATGCTCTTGCTGTTCGACTTGCTCGTCCGCATTATCGATTGCGGTTTCCGTTTCTTCGGATTCCTCATCCGCCATTTCTTCGAGGCGTTCCTCTTGCTCTTTCAAAAGTTCGTCGATATGCTCTTGCTGTTCGACTTGCTCGTCCGCATTATCGATTGCGGTTTCCGTTTCTTCGGATTCCTCGTCCGCCGTTTCTTCGAGGCGTTCCTCTTGCTCTTGCAAGAGTTCGTCTATATGGCGTTGCTCGTCGTCCGATTCGACGTCGCCGTCCTGCGCATTTTCTTCTTGCGCTTCTTCCTGTGCGGAAATAATCTCGTCGATATTCTCTTGTTCGTCCTCGTCGTCGAACTCGCTTTGCTCTTGCATTTTCTGCTCGATAAGCGCTTCGATGGGCGTTTGTTCGTCGTCCTCATCCACTACTTTCGCCGTGTTGCGAGCGATGATTTCTTCAACGAGCGAGTTGAGTTCCAAAAGCGGCGAAGAATCGGTTGCGAAATTGCTTTCTATCTGCAAATTGACTTTTGCGTCCAAGTCCTCTTGCATAGCCTCGAACGTTTCGAAACATCTTTGATTTTGTTTGCGCACGAGAATCACGAGCACGAGATACATCACACCTATGAGCGCGAGCGCAGCGAGATGAACGACGCCCATTTTTGCGGCGGGCAAAACGCCGTAGCCCCAAAATGCGAAAAGAGCAAGCAACACGAGCGATACGCCGATGAATACGCCCGAACGAACGTCTTTGTTTCTCTTGACAAATTTGTCGTACACCGCCCCGTCGCTGACTATATCGCTGGGATAGCCAAAGCGCACACCGAGATATTGCACCCACGCGTCACGCAAAGGTTGCGGCGTGTTTTTGGAAAAACAATGCGCCGTAAAATCGCTCACGTTGTCGTCGTCCACGGCGTCCACGTTTGCGAGGTATTTTCTGATTTTTCTTGCGGAAACGTAAAGTTTGCGAGCACGAGAGCCGAGAAGGGTAAACGCAATGACGATTCCCAAACCGAAAATCACCGCCAAAACGACGATGAAAAATAAATTCGTATCGACCGCGGGAAGTTTTTGCGATACTTCCGCAAGCCATTGAAATGCCTTTTCAAAAAAGTCCACGAATCCTCCGCGCACGCAACGGGGTGCGCCCGTAAGTTTCAAATATCTATATAATTATACATAGCGCGCAAAGAAAAATCAAGGATTATTTCAAACAAACGCATATTTTTTTGTTTGAAACAACCCTCGATTCGTCAAGTCGTTGTTTTAGGTTTTTGCTTTAATGCAGTTTATGTCTTGCGATTTTTACAGCATCACGGTTTTGCCGGTTGCAAACGAATACAGCGCGATTTCGTCGACTTTTGCGTTAATCGCACTTTCAACCGCAGATTTGTATAGATAAAGTTGCTTTTTGTACTTTTCAAGCGTTTTTTCGTCTTTTAACGAAGACGTCTTGAAATCGACGATAATCTTCTTTTCGTCGTCGATGAACAAGTCTATCACGCCTTGCACGAGCACTCTGTCGTCGGACGTGAAATCGTCGCTTACGTCGCTTGCCTTTTTGTACATCATAAAGGATTGCTCTCTATGGCACTTTCCTTTCTTTTCCGCTTCGAGCGCAACCTTCATAATATCGCTTTCAAGGCACTTGGCGATGTCTTGCGGATTTACGGATTCTCTTTCCTCTTTGGTGAGGATATTGCGATTTACGAGTTCGTCCATCTGCTTTTCGACTTCTTCCGTGCCCCTTGCCGAATAGTCTATATGCTGCATAACTTTGTGATACGCCGTGCCTCGTTTTGCCGCTTCCTCGAACACTTCTATCGCGTCGTCGTCCTTGCTGTCGAGTGCGGAAACGCTGTACTTCATCGCAAGCGACGTCGCTTGCTTATACGGATAAACGAACGCTTGCGCCTTTAGCACCTCGTTCACGATATGGGGGTCGGGAACGAGTTGGAACGAGTCGGGTTGCGCTTTTTGCATGTCGTCCTCGTCCGCGTAATGGCGGAAAGGCACGCACTTCACCGTACCGTCGAAAACCGCGGAAGATATGAAATCCAAATCGCACCCCGCACCGCCGAGTTTTGCCGTAACGCCGAAGCCCGCGCTCTTGGATTCGCTCACCGTGGCGGTGACGTACATCAACTGTTTTGCGCGCGTGAGAGCGACGTAAAACAGCCTTATTTCCTCTTTTAGTTGATTGTCCTTTATACACTTTGCAACCGCGATTTTGGACAGCGTTACGGAATTTTTGGTTTTTTGGTCGAAGTCAAAAGCGTTCATACCGACCAGACCTTTGTTGTTGCCCTTGTCGCCGCCGAGACCTTTGCCCGTAAGAATGAGGTCGCCCGAACTCGCTTCGTAGTTGAAACCGAACGCCGTATCCGCAACGAAAACGACGGGGTTTTCAAGACCTTTGTAGCCGTGGAAAGTGGAAATAACCACTCTGTCGCCGCCCGTCGCGCCTCTCTCGCCGCCGTCGCCCTCGCAGTAGTTCTGCAAAAATTTGCCGAGCGAGTCTTCCTCGTCCGGACTTTCGACGAACGCTTTGAGTCCGTACGCGTCGCCCTCGCCCGACCGCATAAGATACGCGTCGTAGCAATAGTCGCCCACGATAGTGCGCATAAGTTCTTTCACGCTCTGATAACTCGCTTTGAGCCTGTACGCCTCGATAGTGCCGAGAGTTGCTTTCGCCTTTGCTTTTAGCGCGCGATACGCGTCGTCAGTCGCATATCTCTCGTCGTTTGCAATCGCCAAAAATTTGTCGTAAAGGCAATCGCCGTCAACCGACGCGACGTACGCCAACTCGCTCTCGTCGTAGCCGCCGAAAAAGGACAGCAGATACCCCGCAAGCGGCATGTCTTGACGAGGATTGTCCAAAACTCGCAAAAACGCAATCAATTCTCTTTCGGGAAGGGACGCGGATTTGCCGAACGCACCCTCGTTGACGGGTATACCGCGCGATTTGAGGGTTTGCACGATTTCCTTTGCGCCCGTCGAGCGCGAGCGGAAAAGCACGGCTATATCGCCGTATCCGATATACTTTCCGTCGCCTTTGGCTTTGCCGACGAGTTTTTTGATTTCGCTTGCGATGAAGTTGCCCTCTTGCGCGCTTCCGCCCTCGCCGTCGTCGCCGCACTCTTTTTCTATGTCGTAAAGTCCCGTCGAAACTTGCGCTTCTTCCTTTTGCTTTACGAACAAATGCACCTGAACGTACCCTTCGGGATTTACTCCTTCGAGGCGCACCGGCGGAACGTCTTTAAGTTCGAATCTCGCGTCCTTTTTATAGTCTACGTCCGCGCTGTCCTCCGTCATCGCACTGTCGAAAACGCCGTTGACGAAATCGAGTATGCCGTACGCGCTTCTGAAATTGCGATTGAAAAATATGTTCGCACCCTCTTTCGCGCTCGTTTCGTAAGCGTTTTGTCGGGATATGAAAATCGCGGGGTCGGCAAGACGGAAGCCGTATATACTCTGCTTTACGTCGCCGACCATAAAGCACTCGCCCTTGACGAGTTTGCGGATTATCGCTTCTTGCGTGGGGTTTACGTCCTGATACTCGTCGACGAACACTGCGTCGAAGTCCTCGCCCGAAGCACCGCCGCCGTTTAGCAAATCGAGAGCCTTGTGCTGTAAGTCTTCAAAAGACAACACATTGTCTTCTTTTTTGAGGTTATCGAGAACTTCCGCGAAATTCTTTGCGACTTCGAGCAACTTTTTGACGTATTTCGCGTTCTGTTCGTGCGCTTGTTCTAAAGCGTCCCCTCTTTGGGCAATCTCTTTCATTTCGTCTATAACGTCGCTCAACTGTTTGAGATAGTCCTTTGCGTACGCGGTGACGAGTTTTTCTTCCTCGCTCGCTTTGGAACTTATCGCCGCGCGCGGCTTTTCGTACTTGGTTGCCAGAGCGCACATAGCGAGCAGTTCGTTTTCTCTTTCGATTTCGGCGCAGAACGCCGTAGCAACCACAAGGCTTTGAACGTATTTCGACGTCGGCGCAATCGTTTCGAGCCGTACCTTGACTTGCGAAAGCGCGTCGCTTGCCTTTGCGAAAAATGATTTATAGTAGTTTTGCAAAATCTCGAAAAATTTGCTTTTGTCGTAGGAATCGTAGCACTCTGCAACGCACCTTTCAAATTCGTCCTTGTCGGGCTGTATTTCGATGAGGTTGTAAAACTTTATTAGGTTGCTTTTTAGATTTTCCTCTTTTCTCGATTGCGAGAAGATGTCGGCGAGTTCGCAAAACGTTTCGTCGCCGTCAGCGGTATACTTTGCGATGACCTCGTCGAGAGCCTTATTCATATACGAAGCGTGCCTCGTTTCGTCAAGCACCTCGAACGTCGGGGATATGCCGAGTTTGTCGAAGTTCTCTCTTATCAGCGACTGACAAAACGCGTGTATGGTGCAGATATGGCAAAACGGCAGTTCGTCGATTTCTTGTCTGAATCTGTCGCGCTTTTCGCCGCTCGACGCACAAGCCGCCTTGAATAGTTCTTGATGCAGCCTTTCCTTCAATTCGTCTGCTGCGGCGTTGTTGTATACGAGCACGAGCAGATTTTTCAAAGACGCGCCCTCGGACAGCATAACGATTATGCGCTTGACCATAGTGGACGTTTTTCCCGAACCGGCGGAAGCGGAAACGAGAATACGCCCCTTTTCGAGCACGGCTTTTTTCTGGTCGTCGGTGAGAAGAATATTGCCCTTTTCGTCACGCAGAATTTCAAGCCTTTCCTCTGCGTTTTTGCTAAGCGTCACAACGGTATTTTCACTCATTTTTCTCACCTTCCGTATCGAAACTTTCAAGCCCTTTCACCTTGGGCATTTTCCTTTCGTTTGCGCCCTTGTACGCACATATCGCGGCAAAGTCACACTTTTTGCATTTGTCTTTGAGCGGCGACGGCTTTATATACCCGTCCGCAATCTTGCTCGCGCCCTCGCCCGCAATCGCCACGGCGTAATCGCCCAGTTTGTCGAATCCCTCTTTCGAGAGATGTATTTCTGGATTGAGATTCTCGCCTTTTCTGTCCGTTTTGAACGGCACGATAGCGCAATCGGGGTTTGATGTTGCCATTTCGTCGATTAAACCCAGCGTTTCGCGACTGTCGCACGCTTGCCCTTTGTATTTGTAGCGGTTGCCGCTCTCGTCGGTAAAACTCGAGAATACCGGGAAATAGAACACACCGCACGGCGTTGCGCCGAGGCTTCTTTCCACCGCTCGCATATAGACGTAAAGTTGGATTTTTTGTCCGCAATACAACTCTTTGAGGGTCAAATCCGCGCTCTTGTAGGTCTTGTAGTCGATGATTATAAACTTGTCGTCCAGTATGTCAACTCTGTCGATAGTGCCTTTAAGTTCGACCTTCTTTCCGCCGAATTCGAGGGACATCGGTTCTATCTTTCCTTCGCCTATTTTCGCTTCGAGCAGGAACGGGCGGAACGCCGAGCGTTTCTGCACGTTGAACAAGTCCTTGCAAAGCGTCGCGCCTTCCTCTTTGAGGCGAGCGAGGATTCTGCCCGTGTCCGCCTTTTCGAGCAACACTTCGAAATTGTTTTCTTTTATCGCGCGGTCGAAATATTCGTACGCTTTTTGCTTTGCCTCGTCCTCGTCTTTTACGTTGCCGTCGCGCACGTCGCCGAAAAACTTTTCAAGAACAAAGTGCAAAATCGTTCCGTTTTCCGTACCCTCGAACGTGCCGTCTTTGCGCTTGCGCAAGGACAAAATATAGTTGAAATAATGAGCGTACGGACAGGCGAAAAAGGTTTCGAGCCTACTGACGCTCGTGCGCCCCGCAAAATAGGATTTTTCGGGCAAAGCGATTTTCACGGGCGATAAGCGCGAATCGTTTACGAGTTTTTTCTCGTCCTCGCTCAAAAGCGACAACGCTGCGCCGAACACGTCTGTATCGTTTGCGTCGCAACGACCGCTCACACCGTTTTTAAGCACCTCGTTGAAGCACGCTTTCTTCGTGGACAGCGCAAGCGCGGCTTTTTGCAAATCCTTTCCTTCGAGAGTGGTGTAATGCTCGAAATCTATCCTTTCGATTTCAAGCGGTTTGCCGTTTTCGCAAAGCATATTTTGAAGTTCGAACACGACGGTAGAGGGTCTTAATGCGCCGCCGTCGCCGCTGTCGGGATAACTCACCACGAGTCTGCCCTGCGGTTTTTTCATAAGGTCGCAAACTGCGTACATACCGTCGAGTGCCTTTTGTCTTTCGCAAGGCGTAATCTCGACGCCGAGCGCAGAGAGCATTTGCTCGTCCTTGTCTGTAAGCACCACACCGCCGCCGCTTTGCGAAGGCAGTTTTCCGCTGTTTGCGCCAAGAACGTATATATCGCCGTTTCCCGCAAATCTCGACTCGCCGTCGCCGATAAACACGCAATCGAGATACGTCGGCACGAGCGCGATTTTCAAGGTCTTTATCATCGACTTGAACACGCTCTCGAATTTGTTTATATCCGCTTGTTCGTCAAGCACTTCCTCTATCTCGTCGAGCACCGCTTCGAGTTTTGAATTGACTTGCTCTGCGCACTTTCTGAAATACTCGCTTTGGCTTGCGATTTTATCGACGTACTTAACATAGTAAGGGTCGATTTTTTCAAGCAACTCTCTCGTCAACTCGACGAAAACTTTTATGTTTTTGCTTCCCTTGAATCGCTCGGGCGTAAGTATATCCACAACCTCTTTGCGCACCGCTTCCGGAATGACGTTTTCAACTGTATTGTCCAAAATCTCGACTTTATCGTCGATATTTGCATATATAAAACCGCTTTTTTGCTCTTTTGCGTTAAATATCTTTCTTTCCTCGTGCTTTTTGAAGCAATCGTCCGTCGAGGTCGGGACGAAGCGCACGTTGTATTTCAGGCAATAGTTTTCAAACAGATACGCGCCTTCTTCGCCGTATCGCGAATAGATTGAAAACAACGGATTCTTTATAAAGTCGCACACTTCGCCGAGTCTGAAATCTGTGCGGTAACAGGCGATTGCCTGCAATATAAATCTCGCTTTCGCTTGTTCGGAAAGCAACTCTTTTTTGTCTATAAAGTATGGTATTTCGTAGCGTGCAAACGTGGATTTTATCTCTTGTCCGTATGCGTCCAAATCGCTTGCGTACACCTCGAAATCCTTGTATCGTCTGCCCTCTCTAACGCCCTTTGCCACGTCGAGAGCGAGGCGCATAACCTCGTCGCTTCTGTCCTTTGCCGAACGCAACGCGACTTTACCGTTATTCTCGGCTTTTTCGTCCGCGCTCGTGGATATGTAGGAAAACAGTTTTTTTGAAATTGCGTCAACCGAATCGGGTAAACTTTCGTCGTTTCTTTCAATCTGCACTCTGCCCTCGCAAAGAGAGGCGAGTTTCTTCGCCACGCGGTCGGGATATATGCGCTTGTTGGGGTTCGAATATCCGCTCGTTATGCCGACGGTCAGCGACAGCGCGTTGTTTGCGATACTCTTGATGATTTCAAGTTCGGGCGCGGAAAAATCGTATATGTCCGTGATGTAAAAGTTGGTCGAGGCAATCGCGCTCGGATTTTGTTTCAAGAACTCGGCGAGAGCGTAAAGCCTCGTCGACGAATCGCTGTGCTTGCCTTCGAGCGCGGCAAGGTATCCGTCGTATATGAGCGCAAGGTCTTTCGCTTTCATTTGAAGCGAAACGTTCGCCATTTTCGATGATTCGAGCAAGTCTTGCGAGGATATGCCGCTGTTTCTTACGGCGGTAAGCGCGGCGTAAAGTTCGCTTGCAAATCCCTCTTGAAGCGCGACTTTTTGATAGTAGCAAAGTTTGTCGCGATTGTCGGCGATAACCTTGCCTATCAGCATAACCGACCCTTCGGGCGTAAGGCACTTTTTGATGTCGTTGCCTATGAGTTTGCTCGCAAGCCTCGTGAACGACATAACTTCTATGCCGAACGTGCTTTCGATGCCCAATGCGGAAATAAGCCCCCTTTCCACCGAAGCGGTGAATCTGTCGGGCGCGATGACGATGTTTTTTGAAGTTCCGTCCATATTTTTGGCAAGAATCCCGACCACGCCGAGATATGCGCCTTTGGACGTATTTGAAGTGATAATTTTCATAATTTGAGTATATCACTTTTGATGTACCGTTTCAATCCCTTAGGTTAAACAAATAAAAATTAACAATTTTTATTTGTTTCAATCGGATTTTCGGCTTAACTTGCGAAAAACAAGGCGTTTTTTATTGCGAGAATATATTTTTATGTTATAATAAACACATTATGAAAAAAGTTATTCTCACAATATCCGTAATGCTTATCGCACTTATCGCGTGCCTCTCTATGACGGCTTGCAACAACACTGCGACCACGCAAGGACAGTTATGCAACATTTTGAGCGATCACAAAAGCGAAAAGTTCGTATACGACGTTTTTGCAAAAGACGACATCGGCAACAAAACCGAGGGATATGACGGTACATACACCGTAACGCTCCAAGCGTACTCGGACGGCTCATCGATTTCGAACTTCGGCTCTCAAGACACCAAACTCGAAAATCTTTCTGCCGGAATTCTTGTCAAAGGCTTGCTCACGGTCGGCGCTCAAACCTACGACACGGGTTGCTACTTCACCCTCATCAACGGTTCGAGTTATATGGTGCCTGCTTATTCGTACAGAGTGCAAAAGAACGGCGAAACCGAAACTTTGCGCGTGTTCGGCTCGTATGACGGCAAGAAGTATTCTTACACCCGCACCGTCAACGGTGAAAAGAGCGAAGGCACGATCGAGGCGGCAAGCGCAACCTATTACGACAACAACGAGTTCCACCAAGCGTTGCGTACAATCACCACTTTCAGCGATTCCCTTTCTTTCGGCTTTTCCGTGCCTTTGGTTTCGGCAACCGAAGCGAGTTCGGTCAGCCTCACGGCAAGTGTAAACGGCAAAACGAAAGTCACAACCGCTTTCACCGAAAGCAATGAGAAGTATGCAGACAACGGCATCGAGTGTTACAAAACGAGCGTTTCCCGCGCAACCGAGGTCGCAGGCATTTCACAAACTCTCTACTATGCCACAGGCGACGTTCTCATCAACGGTTGGGCAATGAAACACGTCCTCGTCAAAATCGAAGAACCTTTCAAACACGACGGCAAAACCTTCTATATGAACTACGAACTCAAAACCGCCGAACTTGCGTAATCGAGTTTACGGATTAAATTCGATATGAAAAAAGCACACTGCAAAGTGTGCTTTTTTAATGCCGTTTCACGCGTATATTTTCTGCGTTTTTTGAATCAAATCAAATTAAGCAAAACCCGTATTCTATGTTATTATCGCGCAATCAGAACACCACGACCAAAAGCATTTTGAAGCGTTCTTCACCGTACACGGCGTGCGGGTGTCCCGCTGGCATAACGATACTTTCACCCTCTTTCAAGAAATATTCCTTGCCGTCAATGGTAATCTTTCCCACGCCGTCCAAGCAAGTCACGAAAGCGTCGCCGCCCGACTTGTGCGCGCTGATTTCCTCGCCTTTGTCAAAGGAAAACAGCGTAATCGAAACCGCATTGTTTTGTGCGAGCGTTTTGCTCACCACCTGCCCTTCTTGATACGACACTTGCTCTTTGAGAGTAAGCACTTCCGCTTTCGATATATTTTTCATTCTCGTAATCATAAAATCACCTCTGACGTTTATTTTTTATTCTTTCTGCCTCACGACGGAATTGTTTACCGCAAGGCGCAAATTATACTCGATTAATACAAATAAATGTATTTTGCTCTGTAATGCTCGTACATTTTCTCGCGCATTTCGTCCTCGGAACTGCCAACGGCGAGAATCTTGCCGTATTTCGAGAGAAAATACATATCTTTTGGGACGTAAACGTAATCGAACTCGCCGTCCGCTTGCGCTTCTGCGGGCGTTTTGTAGCGTTTGTCGGTGTTTTCGCGAGCGATATAGCACTTGTCGCCGTCGTTTTTGACGACTGCGTAATTTCGATAGATATACGCGATTTTTTCGAGTGCTTCTTCCTCGGTGTCCACGATGTCGAAAGTCATATCGTTTTTGAGGATAATGGCAAAATCGTGATTTTCCACCGCATACTCGAAAATCTCGTCGTCCTCGCCGTCGAGATAAGGCAATAGGTCTTCCCTTTCGCCGTACGTCCATTGCTGGTGCATTTTTGTCATATAAATTCGGGTTTTCATATTATTAATATACCATACCTCAGTCTAAATTTCAAGAAAGCGTTTTATATCCCAAGAAATAAAACTTCCCCCTTCCTCACGTGTTTCCCCTACCGCCGTTCCCCCTCTGCATACTTTGAGGGAACCCACGGCGTCCGCTCTGCGGGGGGCAACACTCAGCACTCGCATAGATAGGGGCATTTCTCTACTTATGCCACTGC
>ERZ808259.537-NODE-537-length-15026-cov-3.595351_pt1 | contig 15026 bp, 13 predicted proteins | sample MGYA00521279_ERZ808259 | MGnify/ENA primary metagenome ERZ808259 (study PRJEB31516, sample SAMN03275586) | gut metagenome | biome: mammalia-associated habitat; material: feces | host: Papio cynocephalus | place: Kenya | collected 2012-07-27 ... | reverse complement strand
GTGTTCTGACCGAAGATCGCACAGCGATAGTTTTTCATAACGGTTCCTTCTCTCTATTTGTGTCCTCTACCAATTCCATCATGTGCTTTCTTTTAATATAATATTGCTTACTAATTAAATCAACAGCTTTCTATTGAATACAGAAAGAAGAATTGGGAAACGGTATAATTTGCTTATTACCGGAAAGGCAGGACACCGCATGAGCAAAGAAGTTTCCTTCAAAAATCGTGACCGTTTCGTACAGCTTGGGATCGCTATTGCGGCGCTCCGCAAAATGCGCGGCTTATCTCAGGAGAAGTTGGCGGAAAGGGCCGGTGTCAGCCGCTCCCTTATCAGCACGATCGAAGCGCCGAACATGGCTCACGGGTTCTCGCTGGATGTATTCTTTGATATTGCCGATGCGTTGGAGGTCGATCCTGCCGATCTTATCAATGCCTCTGTATTCTCGGATCGGATCTTGAAATCAAAGTAAGCTACCAAATGCGTCCCACCGTGGGACGCATTTTTCAACGATTTGTGTCTGCGCCCATGACGGTTCGATTTTTACTTTACCACATTGTGGGTATAATCACAATATGGTTTTCTCAAAATACCACATATAATTTCTTTATTCGGCAGGAAATGTGGTGATAGCGATAGTCGATTACGGACCATTGTGGGAGACCATGGAGCGGAATAATGTGACACAGTATCAGCTTTTGCAGAGCGGCATTGATAACCATACGCTGGATTCTCTCAAGAAAAACAGGAACATCACGATGATCACGCTGGAGAAGCTGTGCAGGATCATCGGCTGCACACCGGATGATGTTGTATCGTTCAAATAACGGCTGTCGGCACTTGCGCCGGTGGCCGTTATTTTTTGGCAGGACATGAAAAAGCAGGGCGGGGACGATCAACGTCCCCGCCCTTGACGCTGCATTTACGCAGCAGCGCATTTCCTGTGTGGAAATAGATTTTAGATGCAAAAACGATAGAGCTTGTGCTATAATGGCGATGCGAGAATATGTTCTGTGGAGCGTGATTCAATGGATCGGGAATATCTGAGACAATTCATATTGAGCAGCTACAGCGCCGAGCCGGACCGTCCGTGGCTCAACCATCCCCGCTTTGAGGTGTTCCGTCACAGCAATAACCAAAAGTGGTTTGCCTTGGTAATGGACATACCGAAAAGCAAGCTCGGCCTGCCGAGTACGGATATGGTAGATGTCGTCAACCTCAAATGCGATCCCATTCTGGTTGGCTCGCTTCGGGGCGACGCCGGTATCTTCCCAGCGTATCACATGAGTAAGGCGAATTGGATTACGGCCGTGCTGGACGGCAGCGTGCCGGACGAAAAACTCAAAATGCTACTGGATCTGAGCTACGAGCTAACGGCGGCGAAGCCGAGGAAGAGATAAATCGAAATTTGTAGCGGAAATTAAAATCAGGAGCGAATATGAATCACGCAAATCAAAAAAGCAACACGGTCGGAGTTTTATGTGCCATCGGTTGTGAAACCCTTTATGGTCTCAGCTACATTTTCACAAAGCAGGCAACGGCTTGCGCCAGCGAGCTTGCTCTGCTTGGGTGGCGTTTCTTTCTCGCCGTTCTTGTCATGAGTTTATGCGTACTGTTTGGCTTAATCAAAGTAAACCTGAAAGGAAAGCCCCTCAAGCCGCTGCTGCTTGTGGCACTGTGCAGCCCGTGTGTTTATTTCATCGCAGAAACCATTGGCATCAGTCACACAACTGCTTCAGAGAGTGGCGTATTCCTCGCCTGTATTCCGGTTGCATCGCTGATCGCATCGACTTTGATTCTAAAAGAGAAGCCCTCCAAAATGCAGTTGATCGGCATTTTGATTACATTAGCGGGTGTGCTTATTACTGTATTTGCAGTCAGCGCATCATCGAGCCTATCAGTACTTGGGTATGCGTTCCTTTTGGTGGCGGTTGTCTCCTATGCGCTGTACAGCGTCTTTGTTGACAAAGCCGCCGCTTATACCGGTGCAGAGATCACATACGTCATGCTGCTCTCCGGCGCTGCGCTTTTTGTTCTGCTTGCTGTTGCAGAAGCCGGATTTCATGGAACACTCTCTGAACTGGTGCGACTGCCTTTTCAAGAACCAAGTTTCTTGATCGCTATTCTGTATCAGGGAATCGGCTGCTCCGTTCTGGCGTTTTTCCTGTCTAACCTCGTAATTTCCAAGATCGGTGTCAACCGCACATCTTCGTTTATCGGGATCGCAACGGTCGTTTCGATTTTAGCGGGCGCACTTTTGCTGAAAGAATCCTTCACGGATTATCAGATTGCAGGAGCACTCGTGATTATTGCTGGTGTCTATACTGCCAATATCAAAAAATGAGGCTTTGATAACTTCCGGTTTGTCGAGCTAAATGAAAAAGCCCCTTTCGGGGCCTATAACAGCAAAAAAAGATGAGCCTTGACTACCAACCGAAGCAGTCAAGGCTCATCCGTGGTTCTTAATATCTAACATCATTTAACCTCGCTTTCGTAGCTTGAGAGGGATTAGCTGTTCATTGGACTCACCCTTTCTGTATCTATAAGATAGCATAAGAAAGCAAAGAAATCAATGCAAGAAACGAACAACTTTTCTTTCAGGAATCTGTCTATTGCAATGAAAAGTGGTGCAGACACGCAAGATTGGATTGACGCCTCTGCATAATTGCTGTATCATAGGATTGTTGAGGGCTTTCCCAGCGTATGGGAAGGCCCTCAATCATTTGTGTAGTATACGGGACGACCGACTGCAACAAAGCCTTCCTTTCCGGTAATGACCACGTTGTTGTAGCTGCTGGCGCAATGCACGATCTGAATGCTGCCGTCCTTGTCCCAGCCTGCCACGACGCCGACATGTTCATCGTCCGGATAAAAGGCGAGGTCTCCGATCTGTGCGTCCTCCCAACGGACCGGCGTACAGTAGCTATGCTGCATAGCCGCACCCCCGCCGTGGCCGATAACGTAGCTGCCGTCTGTCGCATTGTAAAAGGCCCAATCTACCATGCCGGAACAGTCCAAACCGTATGGCCGATAGGTGCCGGTGGTAGAACTGCCGGCCGCTGTGACCTTGGCAAGCTGCCCCCAGCGGTCGTCCCAACCGAACACAAGGCTTTTGCCGCCCCAGAAGTAATTGACTTTTCCAACGAGGGACAGCGCCCGCTCCACCACCGCGCGGCGTTCTTTGGATAGATTTCTTGGCAGGGCACGCCGCAGCATGGAGGCGTCGTATTGCAGGCTGTCGAGGTCGTAGAGCAGTGTATCAAGGAGCGCGGGATCATCCAACAGTTCAGCAAGGGCCTTTTTCTGGTACACTGTGAAGTGATAGGCTGTACTCATTTCTTCCGCTGATTTTGCTGCGACGGCAAGGTGCAAAATGCGCTCCGTCCAGTCCTCACCATCCTCACCGCTGTCATGGTGGATCGTCTCGACCTCGGACGTGATCTCGGCCATATCCCAAAAGACCGCCTTGAGCCTGTCTACACGGTCAGCGTCCAGTGTGGCAACATCTACGCCGTTTTCTGCGCCTGCGGTTTTCGCGGCAAAAACCGCTATGACCTCCCGCCAGTCAGGGAGTACGCCGGTCAAGTCAATGTAGTCATAATCGCCATCTTGCAGTTCAGCCAAAGTAGCGCAAACCTCTTTGCCGACCTCTGCAACAGCGGCGTTGAGCGGGATCGTGTCGGGAGACGGCTCGTTGGCAAAGAGGATGCCGAACGGCGACGCCATGAGCGCCGCAACGAGGGCGATCCCGCCAAGGAGCACGAAAGCAGTCACAGCGCCGCCCGCTGTGAGAAGGCGCAAGGTCAAAGCCTTTGCGCTCGCCATCGACACAGCCACACCGCGCCGCAGCCATTCAAAAATTTTCGTGCCGGTGCGTTGAATAGATGTTGTTGCGCGCTCCTGCCGTTTGCGCTGCATGGCAAGACGGCGGCCACGCTCAGATGCCGCTGGTCGACTGCTCTGCGATGATGCAGGTTTGACAGATGCGCGACCGGATTTCGACCTCGCACGATATCCTGCCCTTTGTCCATTTTCCGCTGGAACGGGTTCGTTGCCGCTGCGCTCTGCCCGTATTTTTTTGCTCTTCTCTTCCTTTGCCTGCTGCCGCCATGCGTCGGCAGGTTTTTTTGCGCTCCACGGCACCGTTTCGTCCGGTGCCGTGATTTGATCCGATGGATGGATTGATGGGGTATTATCAGAAAAGACTCGTTCGTTTCCGGTTCGATTTTCCTTTTCGTGCGATAGGGCGGTTGCTCCGCTGGCGAGCCGCGCTGCGCCCTCCTGCGTTAAAAGCTCAGCGCTCTGTTCGGCTTGCTCTGCGGCGCGGCTCTCCGCTGTCTGCTCCTGCCGCTTCTTTCCGACCAGCTCTTTCTTGAATTTGGCGGTAAGCTGGCGCTGTGATGCACGGCGCTTTTGTGTACGCCTGCTTTTCTTTTTTGCCAGCTCGCGCCCGTAATCCCGTTTGTGTATATCTGACATGACAGATCTCCTTTTTGAATGCGAAAATACGTCTCACGGTGAGATTTATTATTGCAGCCTATTCCCGCAGCGCGGCGACGATACCCGCCATGATGTAATCGGCGCAGGGCAGCGCGACCGAATTGCCGAGCGCCCGATAACGGTGCAGTGACGGGATCGGCTCACCGTTTTCATCGTACTTTGTCCAGTTGTCCGGCAGGCCCATGAGCCGTTCGCTCTCAATTTCTGTTGGAAAACGGATGCAGCCTCCCGCTGGATCATCCGCGTACCAGAAGGCAAAAGGCGTAACATCACTGGCTAACAGAGTGGGAAAAGGGTCTGCTGCCCGTCCAAAGCTGCCGCGGAACTGTGCGTGCTGCCCATGCTTCGCTGCTCCCCGCATCCGGTAGAGCTGAAAGGGGTGGAGGATGGGTACACGCCCCCCTGTTTCAATAACAGGGCCTCGATCTCTTTCGGCGGCGGGCAGCCCGCCCGCTGTGCAAGGGCGAGGAAGTGTGAGCATTGCGCGGGGCTTAAACAGTATTTCGTGAGCACGCCGCCCTCCAAAATCGGCCACGAGGAAAATTCGCTGCCGCCGTGCCAATCGTCCGGGGCCTGCCCAATAGCGGGCATCCATAAGCCGCCAGGCGAGGTCAGGACATCGCCCTCGCACCATTCCAGCGCCTGCCCAGCTTCCAGAAGCAGGCATTGAAATCTCGGCGCCCTCGAACGCTCCGAGCACGGCTCTAAAATCCATCCCGCCATTTGATGTAAACGCTCCCATGACGTTTTCCCAAAGACAGATAACTGGAAACTTACCTCCACTTGCATCCCTCATTTCCTGTATGATCCGAATTGCCTGAAAAAACAGGCCCGACTTCTCTCCGGCAAGCCCTGTGCGCGTGCCGCAGAGTGAAAGATTTTGGCACGGTGAGCCAAAGGCCAGCACATGGACGGCGGGTATCTTCCCGCCGTCCAGCTTCGTAATGTCGCCTAAATGCAGCATATTGGGGAAATGCCGTCTGGTGATGGAGATGGGATATTTCTCAATCTCGCTCGCCCAAACCGGCAAAATGCCGTTGCGTTCGGCGGCATAGGGAAATACCCCGATGCCATCAAAAAGGCTTCCTAATGTAAGCACAAACCGCCTCCTATCATTGAAAAATGTGTCCCACGGTGGGACACATTTCGTCATATTTCTATTCATAATTCAAAACTTTTCATTCGGCGTCGTTGTCATTAGGCGGTACAGCTCCGTATCCTTGGGGATCGTGTTGACGAACGGAACGAGCGCACCGCCCATCCGCAAAAGGCCGTGACCTGCTTCCACGTTGGTCACATAGCCCATCTGCGTATCCGACAGGCGCAGCAGCTTTCCCAGCTCCGCGCGGTCTGTCGCCGCCTGGTTGAAAAGCAGCAGAAATTCGCTGTTTGCCAGCATGAGCCGCGCCGTCTCCGATTTCAGGCACTCCTCCACATTTTGCGTCGCGGCGGTCAGCGGCGCGCCGTATTTGCGCCAGCGCTTCCACGCGCGGTACAGCACGTCGGCAGAGTATTTGTACTTGAAATAAAGATAGCACTCGTCAATAAATACCCATGTGAATCTGCCTCGCTTGCGGTTGGCGGCGACGCGGTTCTGGATTGCCTCCAGTGTCACGACAAGCGCCGTGGGGCGCAGCTGCTCGCCCATCTCATAGAGGTCAAGAGCGATGATGCGGCTGTCCATGTTGACGTTGCCGGCGTGTGCAAATACATTCAAGCTGCCCTCTGTAATCAGCTCGGCCGCCAGCGCGATCTCCCGCGCTTCGGGATCGACCTGCCGCATGACCTCATTGCGCCAATCCGTCAGGAGCGGTGCGGACCGCTTGCCGCGGCTTTTAAGATAGGGACGGTAAACATTGGCCGTACAGCGGTCAATGATGGACTTATGCGAGCCCGTGAGCGTTCCCGCGCCCATCTGCTGTTCCAAAATGCTGGTGATGACCTCCGCCTTGACCGCGATGGGATTCTCGTCGGTGTCGTAGCCCTCGCCCAGCTCCAACGGATTGATGTGATGCGGGCTGCGTGGGGAAATTTCGATAATCTCACCACCCAGCGCACGGACAAGATCGCCATACTCCCGCTCAGCGTCGATGATGATAATATCATCGTTGGTCGAGAGCGCGATGCTGGCAACGGTATTCTTCATGCCGACCGATTTGCCGCTGCCCGATACGCCGAGATAAAAAGCGTGGGGCGAGATCAGCCGCTTGCGGTTGCAAATGAGGAGATTTTTGCTGACGGCGTTGACGCCATAGCAGATACCGCCTGCGTCCTGTATCTCCTGCGCGCGGAACGGCATAAGGACCGCCGTGCTCTCCGTCGTCAGCGTCCGCAGCGCCTTGATCCGGCGCAGGCCGTAAGGCAGGACGGTATTCAAGCCGTCCTCCTGCTGGTAGTAGAGCGTGGCGAAATGGCAGGAGTGCTCCCGCCCAATCGTGCGCAGTATCTCCGTGTCGGCGTTGAGCTGTTCGAGCGTATCGGCAATATGAACGAGCGTCACGACGGCGAACATCATGCGCTGGTCGCGCACGGTAAGATCGTCCAGATACTCCTTGGCCTCTGCACGCAGCTGCTCCAGCTCATAGGGGACAGATGCGGAAAAGTTGTTTTTGTCGTTCTGCCGCTGCTGCCAGCGCGTAATGTCCGTCTCAATGCCGAGAATGCGGCCCTGCACCTCTCGCACAGCTTCGTCCGTGGGGATCGGCAGAATGTCGATGGAGAGGACAAGGCTGCGCGAAATGGCGGAAAGGTCTGCGATCATATCGTCGCGGAGATAGCTGCCGAAATCCTTGAGGAACAGGACGCGGCCGAATTTGTCCCCCATCTCAAAATAGCTGTCGTGAAAACGCAGACCATCCGGACAGATCAGGTCACGGAAATCCATACCGCGCCGGAGCACAGACGCCTGTTCATACGAAAATAGCTCTTCCTCGCCGGGGCGAAAGAAGTCATGCAGCAGCCGTAGGCGCTCCTGCATGGAGATCTCCCACGCGCCCGAGTCCAGCCGCCCAAAGCTCTGCGTGAGGTTTGCATCCACGCGCCGGAAATAGGCGCGGCTCTCCTCGATCTTGCGCTGTGGGATGGAGATGGTGACGTACTTTTCCTGCACAAGATTATTCCCTGCACCCACTTGATCCGTAAGTATCCTGTTATACTCTGCGCGGTAACGGTCCAGCGCGTCGCCGTGCGATTTCATCAGCACCGTGCGCTCAAAATCCGCGTGGTTCATGCGGCGGTTGAAAATGGTGATCTTCGCCGCGGCGTCGGTCGGCAGGGCGTTCAATACGCTCTGATAGGAACGAAAGATGCTCTCCCGATCCTCATCTGATGCGGCAGCATAGTTGACGTCGGCAAAGCGCCACGACTTGCTGTGCCGTGTGCCGACCTGCCACACGCCGCCCTCGTAGATGTGGTGAATAGGGATCGACTGCTGCACGCTGCGCGGAATGAAAAACTTGACTTTCTCGCTGCGCTCGGCAGCGGCAAGCGTTTTAATCAAAATCGTCACGCTCCTTTCGGCCCAATGCGGTATAGTAGAAATTCTCCGAGACAAAGCCGCGTCCGCGCGCACAGAGGATCTGCGATTTGACAAAGGCGCACACAAATTCTCCAAAGGTCATGCCGTTGTAGCGAAAAAAGCCTGCAACGGCAATAGGTGCTGCCGCAAGGATACAGACCCAGCCAGCCGTTTCCTTGCCGACAACAGGGGTCAGGGCAAGGTAGACAATGACAGCGACCGCGACCGCGCCGAGTGAACAGATAAATTGACGCAGCGACAGGCCAAAGAAGATGCTTTCCCTGTGGCTGCGTATCTCTTTTGGTATCTTGACTTCCATGGTGATAATCCTCCAATTTTTTGACAGGTTTTTGCAGGCATGAGATAATAATGGTAGAAAAACTTACAAGGAGGCTTGACAGCTATGACGATCCCACAGCAGCTTTTGACTGCGTTTCTGATCCTCGTTTCTCTTCCGCTTGTGCTGAAGATCTTATGGAAAATACGGCTTCTGCCATTTGTGCTCGGCCTTTCGCTCCCTTATCTCATGGGACGGCAATGGACCGCAGAGCACAAAGCGGTGTACCTCGTGCTTTTGATCGGCGGCGCGTTGTTCGCGCTGGCGATCTGGACGTACCGCATCGTGGATGCGGTGCGCACGGAGCGGTGGTATCGGAAGCGCCTTTTGGAACGGGCAACGCCGCTATATCGCGAAGAAGAGAGGGACGGTTGACCGCCCCTCTCTTCTTTGTCGTCACAGCCCCAGCATCTCCTTCACGATCCGATCCGCACCTTTGACAAGGCCCGTAAGGATCAACATATTGAATACGAGCTGCCCAACATACTGCCACACCATTGTTACGGCCGGAAGTGTCGTATCTGCCGCCGGTGTACTGCTGGAGAGGAAGGCAGAGTAGATCAGGCAGGAAAGCACGATCACCGCGCCCTCCATGCACACGCCGGTATAGGACTTCAAAAATGCCTTGCCTGCGGCACTCGTTCCCTCGCCGGCAAAGGCAGCCAGCGGGATCGGTGCAAGGGCTGTGTAAAGGTAGAGCCGGAAAAAGCGCCCGTAGACAGTCAGGATCAAAATAAAGGACAAAACGGTAATAATCAGACTTCCCAATACGGAAACGAGCCATAGGGGGATGGATTGCAGGATCGTCACATCCTCTATAGCCGTTACGATCTCGCTTGGCAGCGTGGACACCTCCGATACCGCGCCGCCCATACCGCCCATGACCGTACCAATGATGCCGCCGCAGATGTTGAATACGGCCAGCATCAGCTCCATGCCATGCCCCACGGCGACCTTGGCGCACAGAAAGCGTACAAAATGCCGCAGGGCAAATTCGGGTCGCTGCATCTCACGGAACGATGCGGCAGATTGAAAGACGCCCATCGCAAAGAACAGCACGAGCAGTCCGTACCCGACACCTTGCAGCGCGGTGTGAATCTGGACGATCAGCGCCCAGATATCGCCGCCTTTGAAGCTCTCCGGCGAGGTCGTCAGCAGCGTCCATATCTCGGCAAGCCTGCCATTCCAGCCATCCAGCGCATTTTCCAGTGTTCGTATGATCCAGTTATCGCTGATAGAAAATCACCTCCATGCTTCGACAGGAAATGTGTCCCACGGTGGGACGCATTCCCTGCTGCTTTTCATACCACACCGATCGCCGACAGAATTTCCTTGGCAAAGGCGATCAGCAGCCCGCCGAGCAGACAGAGAAAGCCCTGCGAGCGCTGGCTGGCGTCGTGGCTCTGCACGCTCATGCCGACCTGCACGATGCCCCAACCAAGGATGATGACGCCGACGGCCTTAATGCAGGAAAAGATAAAATCGGACAGATTATTGACAATGGTGAGGGGATCGTCTGCGGCCAGCGCAGGAATGGTACAAAGGGTAAGGCAAAGGATCAGCGCCGCGAAAAAGCGGCGCTTTCTTTTGGGATTCATTTCCTTTTTCATAGGGATTCCTCCAATTCTAAAACTTCAATTTCATTCAGGGTCTCAAAGGCAAAGGGCAGATCGTCCACGGCGTAGATGCAGGTCGTATGATGAACGTATGGTGCGGCACCGCCATATTCCGTCTCGTGGATGTTCGGGTGGTGCATCAGCTCGTACTTCTCATCAATGACCGGCTTTTCGCCGCGCACAAGGAGAATGGAGAGCCGGTTATCCAGCATCCGCACCTCGCCCGGCGTCATCAGCTCGCGGCCTATGAGCTGCGTACTCTTGCTGTATGAGCCGCTGCGTCCCTTGCTCTGGCTGACGCTCTGCGTCTGGATCGTCTCTTTCCCCAGCAGCTCCGATACATACTTGTGCGTACTCTGCTCGTTCCCGCCCAAATAGAGAAAGGCATCCGCGTTGCCGATGATGCCCTCCCAGCTATCCTTGAATAAGGCTTTGAGCTGCGAGATATTTTGCAGAATAATGGTCGCCATGAGGTTGCGGCTGCGCATGGTCGCCTGCAAGCGTTCATAGCCGTCCGGCAGCGCAACATTGGCAAACTCATCGAACAGCAGGCGGACTGGGACCGGCAATCGTCCGCCATGCACCTTGTCCGCACGGTAATAAAGCTCCTGAAATGCCTGCGTGTAGAGCATACCGACGAGAAAGTTGAGCGAGGTATCGTTGCTGTCGGGAATGACGCAGAAGATCGCCTGCTTGCGCTCCCCGAGCTGTCCCAGCTCCAGTGTGTCGTGGCTGGTGATGCGCTGGACTTCCGGCAAGGTAAAGGCAGAGAGACGGACGGCGGCGCTCACGAGAATGCTCATAGCCGTCTTGCTGGGAGCCTCCTTAAAAATGGAATATTGCCGCACGGCGATATGATCCGGCTCTTCCTCGCGCAGCGCCTCAAAGAGCAGGTCGAGCGGCGATTGGTACTCCTCATCGTCATCGCGCACGTCGGCGTAGTCGAGCATGGTGAGCACCATATCCATCGTTTGCTCCTCGGCGGGCGCTTCGTGCAGAAGATAGAGCATGAGCGCGCAGTCCAGCGCCGTTTCGCTTTTCTCCCAAAACGGATCGGACTGTGTAGCGTTCTTCGGCGTGGTGTTTTTAATGAAGTTATCCACTAATCGGAACACATCCGCGTCCTTTCGGATGTAGTGGAACGGATTGTAGGCGTCGGAGTGCGCAGGATCAATGAGGTCAAAGACGCGGACGATGTAGCCGTGCTTCAGGAGCAGCGGCGCGGTGGCACGCAAAATTTCCCCCTTGGGATCTGTGGATATATAAGACGTGTTGGCAAGCATAATATTTGGTGCAATGACGCTGCGGCTCTTGCCCGCACCGCTGCCGCCGACCACGATCTGCAACAAATTCCGCTGATGCACGCGCCCATCCAGTCCCATTTGGACGTGCTTGGTGAGGATCACATTGTTATCGGGATGCTTGCGGTCTCGGTATTTGCGGTCGAGGATACCTGCGCTGCCCCATTTCGCGCCGCCGTGCTCCTCGCCAGGACGCTTATGTTCCCGCTCCCCATAGTAGCGTGCGATAGCAGCGGCATAGAGCAGCAGCGCACAGGCAATGCATTTCAGCGTGTGAGGTGTCCAGCCAATGGCAAAGGGGCGTTCCAGCACCTGACTGAAACGCCCCATCCATTGAAAGAGGTTCATACCGTCCTCGTAGGCGTAGGCAGCAATCGCCGCCAGCCAAAGAACCAGCGGGCAGAGTGCCGCCCACATTGGGGCGGCACTCTTAAAATTGTTCTGCTGCAAGGCTTAGTACCCCGTCTTGGGCAGCTTCACGGTCGTTTTGGCGTAGACGGTGGTGAGCCAACGGGACACCGCCTGAATCCACTGGCCGTTGTAAAGGCCGCCGACGTCCGCGCTGTTCACAAGGCTCGTGCCGTTGGACAGGCCGCCACAGACCGTTCCGTAGAGCGCGGGCGTTTCCACCTGTGCAAAGCCTGCCGGAACGGTGCCGAACACGAACATGACTTCGGTCACACGCTCATTGGCGGCAAGGCCGAGCACGGCGGGACGCATATCCAACGCATAGTTTTTCGTGGTGGAGAGGTTATCCGCCAAGGTGCGGTACGCTCCGGCACCGTTGACCTTATAGACGATCTTATAGTTCTGTGCCTGATTGTAGGTGCCGGTGACGAGCCTGTTCACCGTGACCTGCGCAGGCAGCGTGTCGCGCCAGTAGAACGATTCAAGCGCCACGTTGGACGTGTTGCCGATCTGTGAGAACGTGTAACGGATCGGCTGATTTGGCATGACCTCGGACGGACCGGCTTTCTTGATGGCAACACCAGTGTTCACGCTGGCGTTCGTCACCTCAAAGGTCACGATTTGCCCCTCATGCTCAAGATAGGCGGTCATTGCGGTCGGGTTAGCCGAGTAGAACGCCGGAGCGCACACCTCGCGGATGGTATAGCGCGAGAGCGGGAGCAGCTTGGAGGTGGCTCTGCCGTTGCGGTCGGACTTGATGGTATCCACCACATTGCCCGCCTTGTCGTAGATTTCAAAAACCGCGCCCTCCAGCAGCGAACCGGCAGGCAGGCCGTTGGTGGGATTGTAGTCGGCGGACTTTTTGACAATTTGGATCTGACCGCGTATCGGCGTGTTCGTCCATTCGATTTCTGTCGTGGAGCCATAGCGGAGATAGATCGTTTTCAGCTCAGGGTCAAGCACATAGCCGTCCGCCGCTTTGATCTCACGCAGATAGTAGCGCCCATCCGCCAGTCCTTCATCGGCGTAAATGTAGCCGTCCTGATCGGTCACATATTCTCCGATGGGATCATGATCACTGTCATATAACAGAAACACGGCGCCATAAATGCCCTTGCCGGTATCCTTGTCTACCTTGTGCAGCAAGATTCTTGATGATTTATGGTTGGTAATTTCCAGCGTGGCGGTCTGACCGTCCTTGACTTCGATGCGGTGCGACGCGGTATCGAGCAGATAACCAGGCGCAGCCTTCAGCTCTGTCACGGTGTACCAGCCGCTTTCAATCTCAGGGAGATAGATAACGCCGTCGCTGTCCGTCGTGTAGGTGCCGACGATCTCGCCGTTTACCTTACGGACTTCAAACCGGACACCAGAGATACGCTTGCCGCTGCTTTCATCACTCTTGATGATCTGCAAGCCGCCTGCGGGAGTGTTATAAAAGTGCAAAGTTTGCGTGTCGTTTGGATGGATGGTAACAGTCTGTGTGCGGGTATTTTCATCAATCATGTAGCCGGGGATCGTTTCGACCTCTGTGACCACCACGGTGCCGGAAAGACCGGAAATGGTGATCTTGCCCTCCTTGTCCGTCCAGTACAGGCCGTTGGAGGAAAGCGTGCCGCCCGCGGCATCCACATAGAAGCCGTCGGCATAGACGATCTTGAACTGCACGCCCTCCAGCGGTTTCTTTGTCACGGAATCCTGCTTGACTACAATAAGGTTGCCCTTGGGCTGGTTACGAAATTCCACCGTCACGACCTCGTTGGACTTGACCTTGACCGTCTGCGGGGTATCGTCGAGGATGTAGCCATCCTTGGCGCGGGCCTCCTTGATGATAAGCGTCGTGCCGGGGGCAACGTCGGTAATGGTAAAAGTGCCTGCGCTGTCCGTCACGAATTTTCCGTTGGCATTACCGATGAAGTTCCCATCGGAGTCGGTCACAAGGAACTCAACATCGGAGATAGGCGCGTTCGTCACAGCGTCCACCTTTTTGACGAGCACGCCGCCCTTGGGGGCGTTGCGGAACTCCAGCATCATCACGGAGTTGCGCTTGATCTTGATGCTCTGCGGGGTATCGTCGAGGATATAGCCATCCTTGGCGCGCACCTCTTTTACAATGACCGTCATGCCAGGGGTCAGGCCATCAATGCGAATGGTACCGGCGCTGTCGGTCACATACTTACCGTTGGCAGTACCGATGACACTTCCGTCCGAGTCGGTCACAAGGAACTCGACATCGGAGATGGGAGCACCGGTTACAGCATCCTTTTTGACGATAAGCAGAGACCCCATCTTATCGTTGCCGAAAGTAACGGTGATGACATCCTGATCCTTACCAGAAAGATAAACGATTTCCGCGGCATCGGTGATAACGTACCCATCCGGCGCCGAGATCTCCTCACAAATGTAGGTGCCTGCCTTGAGTCCGGTCACGACGATGGTGCCGTTGCTGGACGTGCGGTATTCACCAACCACCGTGCCGCCCGTACCGGAGGTGCCGCCAAGGTAGCGAATGCGGAACCACGCGCCCTCCAATGGCTGACCGCTCTCACTATCCACCTTGCGGATGATGATGGCAGAAAGAGGCGTATTTTCAAAGGTCAGGACCTTACTCTCGCCACCGGCGATAAAGCACTCCTGCGTGGCAGGCTCCTTGATGGAGTAGCCGTGCGGTGCCTCCAGCTCCGTCACCTTGTACCAGCCGTCCTTGACTTCGGGAAGGATGATCTTGCCGCTTTCATCGGTGTAATAAGTGCCAAGATCATTTAGCTCACCGCTATCGGTGTGGTTGCTGGCATACCAAATCTGGAACTTCGCGCCCTTAACGGGATCACCGGTCACGCTGTCCACCTTGCGGATCTCCAGCGTAGGCTTGAGTGCGTTGAAGAACGTAACGGTGGAGGTTTCACCTGCCTTGAGAGCTACTTCCTGCGGGATGAGGCAGAGAATGACATGGCTGGGGACATTGATCTCCGTCACCCGATAGGTGCCAACGGGAATAGAATCGAGGAAGATACGTCCGTGACTGTCAGTGGTGGCCGTGGTGGAATAGCTGCCGTCGATCTGCTCGATGCGGTAGGTCACACCCTCGATGGGTTCCCCATTGGTGATGTTCTTCTTGATGATCTCAAGGCCAGGCTTTTCGTAGTCCACAAAAGTGACTTCACTCGTCTGGCCGGGGCGCAGTGCCACGGCCTGCTCTGTATTGCTCACGATGTACGGCTCCGGCACGGATTCTTCACGCACAACATAGACACCGGTGGGAATGGCCGAGAGCGTCGCGGAACCATCCGTACCGGTCGTAACGGACGTGGAGAAACTGCCTGTGACTGACTTTACCGAGAACACCG
>ERZ808259.536-NODE-536-length-15091-cov-10.336127_pt1 | contig 15091 bp, 17 predicted proteins | sample MGYA00521279_ERZ808259 | MGnify/ENA primary metagenome ERZ808259 (study PRJEB31516, sample SAMN03275586) | gut metagenome | biome: mammalia-associated habitat; material: feces | host: Papio cynocephalus | place: Kenya | collected 2012-07-27 ... | reverse complement strand
TGATGGAATGGTCGAAGAAGGATGCCGTGAGCAAAAAGGAGATAGACCGCAACGCAGGCATCTACTCCTTGCAGAAGAATCGCAATCCATTCGTCGATTACCCAGGACTGGAAGAATACATCTGGGGCAGCATGACCGATGTAGCTTTCTCTTACGACAATTACCAAGGCGCCACCGCCATCCCTGTCATCGAGGTCAACGTCAAGCCTATTTATCCTGAAGGTTGGTACAACCTCAATGGTCAGAAAGTGAGCGATGAATGTCCTACACAAAAAGGTGTATATATCCATCAAGGAAAGAAAATTGTTATCAATTAAGCTCCATGGCAAAGAACAGCGAGACATGACACAGACACTACATATTGCTATCATTGGTGGGGGTGCAGCAGGATTCTTTGCAGCCATTGCTGCCAAGCAGAAGCAACCTCACGCCGACATCACCATCTTCGAGAAGAACTCGAAGGTACTTGCCAAGGTGGAAATCACAGGAGGTGGAAGATGCAACCTTACCAATTCCTTCGATGAGGTTTCCGACCTCAAGCAGGCGTATCCTCGTGGTCATAAACTCATGAAGCGCCTCTTCAAGCGCTTCGATTACCGCCATGCCTTCGAATGGTTTGTCGTGGGACAGCACATTGTGGAATAACAAAAGCACCCAACTTAAGCCAACACTTTCCTCACCATTTCATTATGGAACAAGAAACTCTTTCACTTTTTGGGTGTATTCCTGATGGTGGTCCCGATAAGCCATTGCATGTACAGAACCTTTGGCGATGAAGATGGCTTTCCTGCCCTTCGTCTTCGCCTCATAGAGCGGACGGAGCATATTGTAAGGCACAAAGTCGTCCTTATCGCCATGGATAAAAAGCATCGGCTTGGTGCTCTTTTTTACCTGTGCGATTTGTTGAGCCTCGGCAAACGACCAGCCGTACTTGTGATGGCAGAGCCATGAGGTGGTGTTCATCAGTGGGAAGGACGGCAAGCCAAATTGGTCTTTCAGTTGGTCGGCGAACTCATCCCATACACTCATGAATCCACAATCCTCCACGAAGCATTTCACGTAGTCAGGAGTTTTCTCGCCCGACACAGCCATCGTAGTTGCAGCTCCCATCGAAATGCCGTGGATTACCTGCCAAGTATCTTCACTCTTCACCTTGAAAATATCATTGGCTATTTCCGACCATCTGATAACATCCCATCTATCGTTCCATCCCATCTGGATATGGTCGCCTTCGCTCCTGCCATGTCCATAAAGGTCGGGAAGGAGGACATTGTATCCCAAATCATGATTATAGAGATAGGCGATGTGGAGCATTCCCTCGGCACGTACCTTATAACCATGCACCACGACGGCAGTGTTGGCGGTTGCTTTTGGCGCAAAGAGATAGATGGCATGCGCCTTGTAGCCCGACGGCATCGTGACGAAAGTATCCTTCACGCAATGATGCTGATAAATGGAGTCCATCCAAGCCACCGTCCAAGGGCATTCGCTCTTCATGCGGTTCTTCCAATGTTCCGCCGTCATCCGTTCCTCCTTGGGATAGCCAAGAGAGTAACTGAGCATATACTCGCTGGCTCCATACAAGCCAGCCATCAGCAAGGCAACAATGCCTATCGCCAAGCCGATTCCTATTTTCTTCGCTTTCTGTTTCATCTGATTGTTCCTCCTATTAATTAATGTATAATGAAAAGCGGTACAAAAGTACGAATAAAATCTGACTACCAATCACTTCTTGTCCCAAAAGTTTGGAGATAACAAAGAAAAAACGTAATTTTGCGGTGATATTATCATTTTAGAAAGTAATTATGGCAGAACATCTAATTATCCAAGGCAGCAGCAAGGAGGAGCGCTACGCTACTCTCCTTCCTCAGCTCCAATCTCTCGTAGAGGGCGAAAGCGACGTGATAGCCAATATGGCAAACGTGGCAGCTTGCATCATGGACACCTTCCACTTCTGGTGGGTGGGGTTCTATCGTGTCATCGACGAAGTTTTGGTATTAGGTCCATTCCAAGGTCCATTGGCTTGCACTCGCATCAAGCGAGGCAAAGGCGTTTGCGGCACAGCATGGGACAAAGCCGAGACCATCGTCGTGGCAGACGTAGATAAATTCCCGGGACATATCGCTTGCAGCAGTCTCTCTCGTTCTGAGATAGTAGTACCCATCATCAAGGATGACGAAGTCATCGCCGTACTCGATATTGACAGCGAGCATCTCAACACATTCGATGCGATTGACAAGGAATGGCTGGAGAAAGTTGCAGGGGTGTTTGCATAGGTAATAGCAAAACATTTCAGGCTATATAGTACTTTTATCCCAAAAAGTTTGGTGATAACAAGGAAAACTTGTATTTTTGCAGCATCATATAAAAAAAAGAAGTTATGAAGAAGAAACAAGTCATAGAAGCAATGCACAACAAATTGCACGAGATAGACCCTCATGCAAAGGCCATCCTTTTCGGTTCTCGTGCCAGAGGAACGGAAAAAGAAGGGAGCGATTGGGATGTACTGATTCTTCTCGACAAGCCAAAGGTCACTCTACAAGACTATGACAAGTATTCCTATCCATTAAGAGAATTAGGATGGGATATTAACGAAATCATCAATCCCATTCTTTTCTCCCAAAAAGAATGGGAAGAAAACCATTATACCTTATTTAATCATAACGTTACAAGGGAGGGAATTGCAATATGACAAAAGGACAACTTTCCGACACAGATAGAATTGAAGTTGTACGGTACAGACTAGAAAAAGCGAACCGTACATATACAGAAGCTGTTGGTTCCATTAAGAATGGTTATGTAGAAACAGCGGCCAACCGTTTGTACTATGCAGCTTACTATGCCGTGTCCGCTTTACTTATCTCCTACAAATACGAAGCGAGTACTCATAATGGAGTAATCCAAATGTTTGGAATGGCATTTTTACGGAACAACATCATCGATAAAAAGTTTGGCAAGATTTTCAACCAACTTTTTTCGCTCAGACTTACTGGCGACTACGAAGACCGCCACATCCTCGATATGGAAACCGAGGTTCTTCCATTAGTTGAACCAGCCAAAGAATTGATCGACATTGTATCAGAATTGGCTAGGAAGCAAATTAACATCAACAAAGTTTTTTAATAACAATTGGAGGATATAAATATGGCTACAGCAATAAAAGCTATCCCTACTCTACACGGCAAAGATGCCATTCGCTTTCGTGAGGAAATGAAAGCTAACGAAAGAGCTTTTCTAGCTCGCCCAAAAAGAGATCGAGACTCCGATTCCTTTGTTATAAAGATGCGTGCTATGCTTCGCAAAGCAGGCTTGTAAATATAAAATATCCTTCACTATTTTTTTGACTTTACTGAATATCAAAGACTTGTAATGAAGGATATTCGTAATATATTCTATTTACTTCCTTTTCTTCTGTTGCACTCCCTACAAAGCATTTGGCAATTCTCGATGGTTGTTCTGCCACCATCACGCCAAGGTGTGATATGGTCGCCTTCCATAAACATATAGTCAAACTCCTTACCACAAAGAGCACATTTATGGTTCTGCTTCTCCCAAACGGCAAGTTTTACTTTGTCAGAGAAGACACGAAGGTCAAGATAATGCTCATCACCAGTAAGGACGTATGGGATGATGCCTTGCGGCTTTTGGATTTCATCATCACCCATAAGTTCTGATATTTGCTTCTCCATGGCCTTGATGTCAAGCACCTTCTCATGATACTCGTCATAGAACTTCGCCCAATCCAAGCCCTTCATAATTTTCTTGAATTTCTTCATGTTGAAGGTGTCCATCGCCCAACGAAGGACTGTTTGAAAGTAAGTCCAAATAGGTATGGCATTGAGGTCATGCTGGTGTACAGACATATAGCTAACGGCAGACTGTGGTTTGCCATTACGAGTTTCATGCTCAGCCATCCACTCCAAGGCTTTCTTGAAGAAGTCTTGTCGGATAGGAGAACCATTCACCAAGTCCTTTCCCAAACGATACGCAGCGCAATTCGTCTTCGAGAAATAACGCTTTGCGTCACTCACAAAAGGACCTGCATAAACGGCATTTCGTATCTCCTGTTCATTTAATGGCTTACCAGCAATATTAATGGTCTTAAACCACTCTAACTTTTCTGACTCCTCCCCCTCGCAAACATATACAGTCAATTTATAATCAAGTATTGTCTTCTGTATGTCAGCAGGTTGATTGAAAAAGTTCTTGAAATCGTAGGCAAACTTACCTGCCACATATTCACAAAGAGACAAAGTACGTTGCTGACCATCCATTACTTCGTAAGGACATTCTGCATCATCACTTCGCTTTACCCAATACATGATGTTAAGCGGATATTCATGAAGGACTGTATTGATTACCGCGCATTGTTCTTGCTCGTTATAGATAAACTCACGCTGGTATGGTGGACGAATATCAAGCAACCCATCATACCCTCGCACTCCTTGCTCTTCGTTATTGATGTAACCTTTGACCAGCTCACCTACGGTTACTTTCTTTTCATCTATTTTTAACATGATGTTTGTGGATGTTTGTTACGGATTATTACTCTTGCATACGGTAAATATATCACACCATTTTTCTCTACATAAAGAGTGTTCATATTTGCAGTCACATGTGCCTTATTTCCTTGTGCTCTCAACTTATCAATCGTTTCTTGCCCCATAGCTTTTACCCCTGCATTTCGACACCAATCTGTGTCACATGCATTTCCTATAATCTCAAATTTATTCGGATTATATTTATCCATAAAAGTTATTGGCACCCCCATTAATCCATTATAATCAGATGGAATATCCGAAGTTTTTGAAACATCTATCGCATCATAATTGCTGTATGTTGGATATTCATCAGCAGAATAGCGACATAACAAATCCCAAACTTCATAATGCTTTGGTATCTCAAGATTCGTAAACCACATAACGCCAGAAACCCTTATCATATTTTTCCGATGGTCGCCTGCTGCAGCGATATCTTTATACGGCGAGAGGAAATGCGCAGCTGCACCTTTGAAGCCATAGCCTAACCAAACTTTATTATCCTTAAAAAGGGGAAATACTTCTTTATATTTAATGGCATTCTGATGACCAACAATTACAAACTTTTTCCCATACTCCATCAACTGCCCAATGTATTCACGAAATAAGGAGAACGGTGGATTAGTCACAACAATATCTGCCTCTTTCAATAATTCTATGCATTCCTGCGAACGGAAGTCGCCAGTCTTCAATATCGACAAGACATTTTTATCATTTTTCAAGAGATAACGCACATCGGATAAATCGACTGCCCCATCGCCATTTTCATCCTTCACCTCAGTTATCTCCACCTTATACGCAATCTTCTTTGGTTCCTCATCATCGAAACCATCAAAATGAATAGCCAGTTCGTTACCTGTTACTGGCGAACCGTTATAACAGGTACAGATAAGTTTCTTCAATCCTAACTGGTTGAATCGAAGAGCGAAATATTTGAAAAAGTTACTTTCGTAAGGGTCATCACAGTTGCAGAGCACCACTTTGCCACGGAAGTGCTGCCAATAATGCTGCAACTCTCGTTCTATATCAGAAAGTTGAGTATAGAACTCATCTTTCTTTGCCACCTTAGCGGCATTCAAATTCTTGTTTGCCATAACGCTTGATTGTTAGTTATACGATACAATGAGTGCATACAACTATCAATCACGCCAAGACGCAAAAAGGGCGTGATGCTCTTATTGCGTTCAGCTATGAGGCAGCCTCGGAATGGAAACCTCAATCAACCCATAAGAATGCACCACGCCTATAGCGTAGATGCATTGCTAAATATACGGTTGATTAAGGCATCCCATACCGAATGCCTTATCACAATTATTCCTTGTTACGTTATTTCCAATAAGTTTCCGAGGCTTTTGGCTGAACGCGAAATAATAGCGAATGCTTTTTGTTTACCAACGATGTCTTGGAGATGGCATTAGCCAAATCCAATGGCAAAGATACAAAGAATTATTGAAACTAGCATGCTTTCTTGCGAAAAAGTTTATAAAAGGTCTTCATTTCTCCTTATTTCCTTATATCCATTACATTTTTTGTTCCCTTCTTTCAATTATTACAAATATAATTATTATCTTTGCAATAAAATTATAAAGCATCTATATAATAGAGCATAAAGACATATATCATTTAAGGTATAGGAATATGGAAAACTTAACTATATTGAATCCCTTCATCGTCGGAAGATACATCTCTCCCGACTACTTTTGCGACCGCAAACAAGAGACTGCTTTCTTAATCAAGCAGATTGAGAACGGTCGCAACGTGGCACTGATTTCCCCTCGACGTATGGGAAAGACAGGACTCATTCACCATACCTTCCATCAGACAGAACTGAACCAGCATTTTTATACTTTCTTCGTAGATATCTATGCCACCACCTCGCTTGCCGAGTTTGTCTATCTTTTGGGCAAAGCCATCTATGACGAACTGAAGCCTAAGGGAAAAGTTTGGACGGAACGATTCTTCCAAATCATCGCCTCACTACGCATGGGATTCAAACTCGATGCCATGTCGGGAGAACCTAACTTCGACATCAGTCTGGGAGACATCCAGACACCACAAACCACGCTCGATGAAATCTTCGAGTATCTCGAAGCTGCCGACAAGCGTTGCATCGTAGCTATCGACGAGTTCCAGCAAATCAGTAATTACGAGGAGAAATACGTTGAGGCATTGCTTCGCACCAAAATTCAACAATGCCAGCAAACCCTATTTGTCTTTGCTGGAAGCAAGCGCCACTTGATGAGTAATATGTTCAATTCCTCCTCCAAGCCTTTCTACCAAAGTGCCATCTGCATGGGATTGGACCCGATACCATTGGATACCTATGCCGAGTTCGCCACTCATCTCTTCGAATTGCGTGGCAAGCATGTGAGCAAAGACTTGATAGCAAAAGTTTATCAGCAGTTTAACGGTTGCACTTGGTTTGTACAGATGATGATGAACGAGCTGTTTGCCTTGACCAAACATAACGAACTGTGCGACATCGATAAGTTGGAACCAGCAGAACAGAACGTTATCATGGCACAAGAAAGCAGCTACAAAGACTTGCTGGCACACCTTGCTCCCAAACAGAAACTCATTCTCCAAGCCATCGCCCGAGAAGGAACAGCCAAAAATGTAACTTCGGCTGCATTCATCAAAAGATACAACTTGCCTTCCGCCAGTTCCGTACAGAGTGCCATCAAGGGCTTGCTGAAGAACGACATCATCACGCAAGAAGAGGACGGCTACAGAATATACGACTACTTCTTTGCCACTTGGTTGGCAAAAGATTACTAAAATTAGAGAAAAGATGAAAAAGAAAATAGGTGTTAGAAAATGGGATAGGGACTAAGCCTCATCGGTAATAGGAACAAGCCCTCATCGGTATTAGCGACATACCCCCATCGGTATTAGCGACATACCCCTAGCCCCTATAGCAATTCGACCGCACAACAGGTGATCGACAAGCGCACAACACGTGTTGTGCAGCCGCATATCAGCTGATGTGCAAGCGCACAACAGCTGTTGTGCGCTCATAGAACCTATACTTTCTAAAGACAAATACTATATATTCGGAAGACTTCTACTATTTCTTTCAACTTTTCCTTGTTATTCTCAGAATAAAAACGTACCTTTGTAGCGCCTACCAATCATCATGGCAGACAGCAAGGACATAAGTTCTTACTAACCTAAAAACAACATTCGAATGGCCATCAAATACGAAATACATTATCTCCCGAACGCTGGAGGAAACGACGAGACACGCAGATTCGCCCACATCTTTGAGGAACCTGCCATGAGCGACAAGCAGATGATAGAGCGCATCGCCAAGCATAGTTGCCTGGGCGAAGGGGAAGTCTCCGCCGTACTCATGCGACTCCGCGACATCATCGAGGAAGACTTGAAGGACGGCAGACGTGTGAACATTCCCGAAATCGGTTATCTCTCGCTCTCTGCCGACCTTACCATGGACGACCTGAAGCCCGACAGCAAGGTGAGAGCCGACTATGTAAGCGTGAAAGGCATCAAGTTTCGCCCCAATGCTGACCTGTTGAAGCAAGTGAAGCATCACACCCACTTCGAGAAGTCGCAATATACCTCCCGCTCCTACCCATTCTCTGAGGATACATTGAAGGAGAAAATCAAGGAGTATCTAAAGGTACATCGCTCCATCAACCGCCGAACCTTGGAGATGGAGTTTCATATCCGCAAGCAGACGGCACTCAACTGGTTGAAGAAACTCGTGGATTCAGGCTTCTTGATAAAGGAAGGTTCCCGAACCGCTCCTGTGTATTTCTTGGCAGAGGAATAAAAAAGTCATGCAACCAGGCTTGACTTCCACCGCCTTTGACACCAAGCACAAGATAGTTTTACTAAAGATATTTAAATATTTATCCTCTTATTTGGAGATAAATAAAGAAATAACTATATTTGCAACATGATTACAGAATATGGTATAGAAGCTAAGTCTAACGCTGAAATCATCTCCGAACTAGGAGGTCGATTCAAGGAATATAGACTGTTCTGCGACCTCACCCAAAAGGAGGTGGCAGAGAAGGCTGGCGTGAGTGTTTTCACAATTAGTCAGTTCGAAAAAGGCGATGCTCGCAACATTGGATTCGGAACGATTCTTTCGCTCTTGCGAAGCATCGGTTTTCTGGAAGAAGTAGAAAAGTTGCTTCCTCCATTACCTATGCTGCCCAACCAGATGAGAAAATCCAAGGAAAAGAAAGAAAGGGTAAGACATTAAAGCCTGCCAATATCATTGACGAAGTTGCCGATGCCGTTGGCAAATTCAAGGAATATGCAGAAGCAGTAGGTATCAGCGATTACTGGATAAAGAAAATCGAGAAAGTATTGAGGGAAAGCATCTGAGATAATTTCCTTTCGATTAAGTGCTATCTTATAGGAAACAACAAAAAAGGTCCTTTCACACTTAAACATCTACAAATCAAGGAAGATGCAAGAAGTGTGAAAGGACTTTTTAATTCACAAACAACGATAGTTTACTCACCCAATATCAAGCTTGCCCACTCAGGCAAATCCTCCTCATATTGTTTTGCTAGTTTGCCAAAGTTCATAAGATACAATGGAGTTACCTCATGATTATCTATTGAGTTGTCATAGAGATAAGTCTTGTCGGCATATTGAGCTGCGTTACCACAATTTGCAATCGACTTATAGTAGCGAGAAATTATCTTCGTGATAGGGACATCATGCCCACCCTCCATCACTCGCTTGGCGATTCTCACGTAAGTGCTCACAATACTTCACCGACTGCATAATCGCTTCGGGAGAATTCCAATCACCAAACTTCTCTTGTGCTACGATATCAGGATTGACATATATTGCATCCTCCATCCATTCATGATGCAATAGTTTGGAGGTTACAGAAGTTTTGCCGGAACCATTAGGTCCGGCTATAACTATCAAAACTGGCTTATGTATTTTTTTATCTATTTCCTTATTCATGCAGGATACCTCCTATTCCAATCTTGTCTTACTTGTTTACAATACGTCTTTAGTCTATCAAAGAACTTACGATTAGCCTCATCGCCCTTTCGCTTTGCCTCTTCAGCCACTTCTTTCATCAGTTGAGAAAGAATCTCATCAGAAGGTTCCTCCATGCTAGTCAATTTGTATGTATCTATCGTTTGTTTTCCCATAACTACTATATACTTTAAATTTAAATTGATAATAACGTCGCACCGCCCTAAGACTTCACGATTGATGCGGCTAAATTACAAAGAAAAATCGGAACGACAAAGTTTTTTCACCATTTTTTTCATTGTCAGACAAATGTCATACAATATCTTTGCCCAATGCCATCAGAATCAGTACCTTTGCAACATCTTTCCCTATGATGACAAACAAAGGAAAGAACAATGTAAGAACAAGAATAGCACCGACAGATTATGAAGAAGATTTTTATCGTGGCTATCGTATTGATTATGGCGTTCAGATACTCTTCGTCTATTCCCTCACCTATCCCGACAGTTACAAGCCAGCCATGCCAAGGCTGCTCAAGCTGATAGAGGACTGGAGAGTGCTGGGAACATACTAATTTTGTACTGTTCTTTTTACTTCTATATGTCAGACTTTACCTCAGAATACCAGTTTCTCTTTCCTTGTTCTTGATGTTTTGCTGAATAGTGCGATATTCCTTGCCTCGGTTGATGCGCCAAGCCACACTCAGCATCACCATGTTACCCATCGAGCTATTATGATACGATACTTGCTTCCGAATCAAGGCATTGACCAATTCGGCTGATTGCATCTTAGGATGAGCGATGAAAGGATTCACCACATAAAGCGTCAAGTTGAAATTGCCAAGACGATAACCGACGGAACCTTGCAGGTTGATGCCTTGATGGCCGATGTTCTCACCCTCCATAAAGTTCCAACCATTGTCGGCATACAGCATCATCGACCATTTGCCCAGATAGCCCTGCATCGATCCACCATAACTATATCCCGTATAGCAATGCAGATAGTCATCGCCCTTGTTAAAGAAACGATTGACGCTCGCATTCATCGCAAATATCAGATGGTCGGGGATGATGTCATAACGAGCCTCCTCCATCACATACAACATATTGCAATGGGGTTGGTTCGCTTGAGTATAGAGAAATTGGCCATCTTCCGTGCGAGTGTATTTGGCAAGATTAGCATTACGATTGATGCGATAATCCACAGACAAATCGTTGCGGAATCGAGGCTGACTATACGACAATGTCAACGTTTGTTCATAGCGAGCGTTAGGCTTGAGCGAAGGATTTCCCACTGTCCATTCCATCTTGTTTTTGCGAATGCGAGTATCGGAAACCATCGCCACCTGAGAGATGTGCTGCGAAAGTTCGAAGTCGTAACGTAGCTGCCAAGCCTTAGACAACGGATAGGACAAGGTCAGTTTTGGGCGACTCAGCCAAAAACTATATTGATTATCGCCCTGATGATAACGCTGGTTGCTCAGACCGATTCCTGCCACATAGCTCAGTTTCGACAAGTTTCCCTTGATTTGCGCAAACCCATAGATGCCCGAAGAGTGGATGCTGTTATTGCTCTCTGCATCGCCACTATATACATTGTTCATATACTTCCAGTTCACATTCAAGCCTGCAGAGAAGGTGAAAGGCTTCAACTGGTTCTCATAAATAGCCTCACCTATCAAGGAATAGGTCTTTCCATCCACCTGGTAAGCGTATGGCGTACCCTCGTCATCATAACTATCGCTCTTTGTCTGGATATATGTTCCGAGGACATCCGCAGTCAACGACTGATGCTTACCCAACTGATGATAAAAGTACAAGTCGAGCGAAGGCGTGAAGTCTCGGCTCTTGTCATTGCTATGCACCACATACTCCGAGCCTGTGGATTCTGTAACTAGTTGTTCGGCAAACGATCGAGGACTATTATTAAAAGATGTAGAGAATATCGTTTGGAACACATACGATGCTGAATCCGCAAGGCTGTATTTCATCTCCAATACATTGCCAAAACTCTTATTCTTTCCACTCATTGATTTTCGGCTGATACAATAATCCGTACCATCGTTCAAGCGATATTGGGAATCCTCTCGGGAATCGCTCGCCCGATAATCGGCATAGCTCTGTTCGTAGAAAAGGTGAAACTGGCTCTTACCTCGGTTTAGGGAAGCATAGATGTCATTAGTGCCCTTCACTGTGGTGAGTGCATTCTGAAGATCAAAACCCAAACTCCCTCCCATAGCAGACCTACGAGTATGAATATCTATCACGTATGCCACATCCTTGCCATATCTCACGCCAGGACTGTCAATATAATCGACACTCGTAACCGCAGATACATCCAAGGCTTGCACCTCATGCACATTGGCAATGATGCCATTGATACGAACTTGCACACTTCCCCTTTGATTGATTGCCACAATGGAACGAGACAGTTCATCTACTCGGATATTCGGCAGCATAAGTTTACCCAACAGGGAGAATCCCGAATGGGAGTTTTGTTTCTGCACCTCGCTCGGGAATATCAACTTGCCATCTACCTTGTTGACCACACGTGCCGCCTTCACCACCACCTCTTGCAAGGCAATGGAATCCTGGGCGGTATCTTTCTCCTTACCTTTCTTTGCAGCATTCTGCACTGAAGCCTCCGAACCATCGTTGACTTCTTGCGCCAAGGCTTCTGAGCAAGAAGCCAGCAAACCCATCATCAAACTTACGAATAATCTTACTTTCATAATCATCTTACTTGTTCCTAATGTTTATTTTTCGCTGGCAAAAGTAGTAAGATATGTACATTTAGGCAAAAATATAGGCTGACATTACTCTGACATTTCCAGACAGCATACTTTTAGGAAACTGACAACAAGCCCCTATAAGCCGAATTCTAAGAATTAACGATATTTATACGGCAGGATAGCACATTATTCAGAAGAAATCCGTACTTTTGCAACCAAACAACAAAAAGAAAGAAACAATATGAAATTAAGACCCTATCATACCCTCCTCGTATTCGCCATCCTGGTGATGTCAGCGATATTCTCCAGCGTGAGCAACTATCGCAAGGCGCAATATGCCATCATCAAGGACATGGACCAAGCCCTTGCCCAAACACTACAAGAGCGACAAGACCATTGGATTACTCCTGATACCATTCAATCCTATCGCTCCCATCTCAGCATCGACTTGCTCAAACAGACGAGCATCCTCTGCTATGCAATGAAAGAGGAAAGAAAGGGCAATGAAGAAGAAAGAAATGACACGGAAGAAGAATGGAAAGAGACAGAAGGGGAATGGAAAGGAATGCCACTCACCAGTAAAACAATGCTTCTCTCCAAGAATCATATCCAAGGATATGCCAACTGTTCGATGCTTGACGTATGGGGCATGAGCAACCAGCGCGCGTCCATGACGTTGACGCTGATGGCGATGCTTTGGGCAATTTGGTCGGTATATTATCTTCGTAAAAGGAACGAAGTTGAAACTGGTTTAAGACAAAACTTCGGAACTCTCTCTTATTCTTCATCCGACGATGCCTTTTATAAAAAGGAGAGCGATGAAGCCGTCAAGTTCACTCCGATGCAGCACCAACAGATGCAGCTGTTCTTCGAGAACGAACATCACAAACTATCAAAACAAGAGATTTGTGATGCTCTATGGCCCAAGAAACCTGATGCCAGCGAAACACTCTACACACTCATCCGCCGCATCAAGCCTATCATCGAGAACAACAGCAATCTGATGATCGAATCAGAGAGAGGAAAGGCTTATCGACTGACAGAGAAATAACATATCCCCCTCCGCTAAGAGCTATCATCAGCTCCTCGTGGAGGGGGATTTCTATCACTAAAAAAATCCCCTCCAGCGGGAGCCTTCATCAGCTCTCCACGGAGGGGCTTTTCTTATACCTTATATTATAGATAGAAATCTAACATATAAAGTTCTTTGCTTCTTATAGATAGCAGGATTTTACTCCCACTCGATTGTCGAAGGTGGTTTGGAGGAGATGTCGTAGCAAACTCTGTTCACACCCTTCACCTTGTTGATAATCTCATTACTTACCTTCGCCATGAAGTCGTATGGCAGATGTGCCCAGTCGGCTGTCATCGCATCGGTACTGGTCACGGCACGCAATGCCACAGGATGCTCGTAAGTACGCTCATCGCCCATCACACCTACCGAACGAACGGTAGAAAGCAAGATGGTACCTGCCTGCCAAATCTGGTCGTAGAGAGATACCTCAATCTCGCCATTCTGCATGTCGGCAGGAACACCGGCTGCCAATACTCGGCGAGCTTCCTCGCCACTCAACTTCACCTTGTACTCACGCAAGCCACGGATATAGATGTCGTCGGCATCCTGGAGGATACGTACCTTCTCTGGAGTAATATCACCCAAGATACGAACAGCCAAACCTGGTCCAGGGAATGGATGACGAGTAATCAAGTGCTCTGGCATTCCCATAGAGCGACCTACACGACGAACCTCGTCCTTGAACAACCACTTCAATGGCTCACAAAGCTTCAAGTTCATCTCCTTAGGAAGACCTCCCACGTTGTGGTGGCTCTTGATAACCTTACCAGTGATATTCAAACTCTCGATACGGTCAGGATAGATGGTACCCTGGGCAAGCCACTTGGCACCTGTCTGCTTCTTAGCCTCGGCATTGAATACCTCCACGAAGTCACGACCGATAATCTTACGCTTTTGCTCTGGGTCGGTAACGCCTGCCAAATCGGCGAAGAACTTAGCCGATGCATCCACACCGATTACGTTCAAGCCCAAGCCCTTGTAATCCTCCATGACGTCACGGAACTCATTCTTGCGAAGCATACCGTGGTCAACGAAGATACAGGTGAGGTTCTTGCCGATTGCCTTGTGCAAGAGCATAGCTGCCACACTGGAATCGACACCACCAGAGAGACCGAGGATCACCTTGTCGTCGCCCAATTCAGCCTTCAACTCACGAACGGTTGTCTCAACGAAAGAGTCAGCGCTCCAGTCCTGCTTACTGCCGCAGATGTCAACCACGAAGTTCTTCAAGAGTTGGGTACCCTGCAAAGAGTGGAACACCTCTGGGTGGAACTGCACTGCCCAAACTGGTTGCTTGGTAGATGCATAGGCAGCAAACTTCACATTCGCTGTAGAGGCGATGCACTTGTAATCCTCTGGGATAGCCGTGATGGTATCACCATGACTCATCCACACCTGCGAGTTCTCCACGAAGCCCTTGAACAAAGGATTCTCCTTGTCAAACTGCTCCAAGTTGGCACGTCCGTACTCACGACTGTCAGCAGCCTCCACCTTACCACCCTGGGCGTAAGAGAGATACTGGGCACCATAGCAGATGCCGAGCACTGGGATGCGACCAATAAACTGGCTCAAATCTACCTTGAAAGCTTCCGGATCGTGAACGGAGTAAGGACTACCGCTCAGGATGACACCAATCACCGATGGGTCGTCCTTCGGAAACTTGTTGTAAGGCATAATCTCGCAGAAGGTATCGAGCTCACGTACACGACGACCAATCAACTGGGTCGTCTGTGAACCGAAATCCAAAATAATAATCTTCTGTTGCATTTTATCTTA
>ERZ808259.535-NODE-535-length-15127-cov-3.879180_pt1 | contig 15127 bp, 11 predicted proteins | sample MGYA00521279_ERZ808259 | MGnify/ENA primary metagenome ERZ808259 (study PRJEB31516, sample SAMN03275586) | gut metagenome | biome: mammalia-associated habitat; material: feces | host: Papio cynocephalus | place: Kenya | collected 2012-07-27 ... | reverse complement strand
CTATATTGCCAGCACTAGCGGTGATTCCACCACCTATTATCAATTGATTTTCTCTATCGGTGGTTTTAAAATTGCGGACACCATTGCCGATAAAACGCCATTAACGCCCATTCAAGGAATCGATAATGAGCTAAAGACCGCTTTTGATACCTTCAAAAACAAGAGCAATAACGTAAAAATTCATTTTATCGATGACATTCTTGGAAACGATGAGTATCAAGCATACACGGATTATTATTTCACGAACAACGTCATTCTTAGAGACAAAAAATATGCGGTGTCTTCTTCTAACCCCAATGCCGACGATCATGAATATTCGGGCTATTATGAAACAGGAGATGGCGTTAGCGGTTTCTACATCAATAAAACGAAGGACACGATTGTTCCTACCTCAACGGCGGATGAAAACGATTCTATTTCGAACCATTGGCTCGATAAGACTTTCGCTTTGTCCACAGATATTTTCGAAAAAGATACGAGCGATGAATCGGGAAAAACATACAAGATCAGAGATGGCGTCGATGACATCTCCAAGCAATTAACGTTTCTTAACGATAAGGAAATGGCCGAGCTCGACCCTAGCACTTTCACGATGAAGCTGGATAACAGCGGAAGGATCAGCGAAATCCGTTACACTTTCGTTTCTTTGGCAACCAGAAAGGCGACATTGACCTTCGAATATTCCTCAGACCTAGAGATACCCGCTTATGTAACGGAAAAACTCGCATCGGTCAAGAAATGGATCGTCATCGAAAATTGGCAAGAAGAAAGCGAAAACATTTACGAGCAGCTCAGTGAACTATTTGGCAAAGAATTCGCAGATTTCTTGCCGTATTATTTCGATGAAGATCTGGCAGGAAATTGGAGATGTATCCGCCAAGCATCTTCCATCGTTTTATACAATACCTATAAAACGGAATATTATTTCAATCTTTATTATAAAGGCGAGCTTCTAAAGAAAGGATTTGTCCAAGTAAGCGATAACGTCCTTGAAAACGAAACTTATAAAGTCAGAATCGAATTTGGGAAAGACACCTCTGAAGGCATGACTCTCTCTAAAATCGACTGAAAACCAGCCTTTCTTCCGACTCCCCCAACAATTTGGGGGAGTTTTTATATCATCTTTTGATAAATGCAAGGATTATCGTAAAAGTGTGCTTTCTTTTATGAACCACCCTTCTTTATCATGAATAAGGCTTGAAAATTGATGAAAATGTGCATAAATAGTCTATTAGAAGAGGAGAAAATATGAAAAACATTAAGAAAAAATCAATATTGCTTCTACTTCCTTTGGCTTTTTTGACCCTTAATGGGTGCGATGAGCAGAAGGAAGTCATAAGCTCTACCACTGAAAGCTCTATAGGTAACGTCGATTCTTCTGTTACCGAAAGTGAATTCGCTGTCACGATCGAGGAAACGGAAAACGGAACCGTAACCGCGAACAAAACGAAAGCGAAAGTGGGAGAAGAGGTGGAATTCACCATCACCGTAGATGAAGGTTATTACGTTAAATCCTTTTTGGTGAACGAAAAAGAAGTCGCTTTAACGGAAAATAAGGCAAGTGTCGAAATGGTCGAAGGCGGGCTGAGAGCAAAACTAATCGTAACGGATAGTTATCCAGTCTCTGTCGTCGATGAGGCTTTTGAGAAGAAAGTCGAGGGGCTTGATAATTTCAAGTATGCCTTTAATGGAGATGCAAGCGTTGAGAAACTTCCTCTCGCTAAGCTTGAAACCACAATCGACTTAGGTGGGCACACAGTCACCTTTACGGGCGAAGAATTCATTCATTCAATCCAGAACGATCAAAAAGAAAACGTTCAGAAAGTGACTCTTAAAAATGGCTCCGTCAAGATTGATTCAACAAAAGAAGTGAATAACTTCATCAATGCCACCTATGCGAAGAAATTTACGGTTGATGGAATCAAAGTAGAAGCAAAGACGTCTGTCTACACAGGCATCTATTGCTCGAGTTCCACAGAACTGTCTATTTTGAATTCGACCTTTGATTTAAAAGCGGTATTTGTCGTCGGCACCAATAATCTCGAAGGGAATAATGCTGGAATTTTGGTTGAGAATTCTACGTTGATGACAACTACGGATGATAAAGACAATGCCGCTATGCTTGTTAACACCGTTGGCTCAACCGTCACCATCAAGAATTCCAAGCTTACGGCTGATAGACAAGCCGTTATCGCTCGTACGGGAACGTGGGAGATTGAGGGTTCTACTTTAACGACTACCGGTGCATGGCTAGATAAATCTGAAGGAAATGCCAATACCAATAATTCCTATCTTTCTGGCGCTTGGAAAGCTGGAAACGAAGTCCCTTCTAGCGCCCTTGTGATTGGCGATAATGTGGATAATGCATATAACGAAAATGTCGTTTTAACAGCGAAAAACACATCCTTCGCTGCTCAAAAAGGCCTTAAAGTGGTTACAAGAAGAGATACTAAACACAACACAACCGTGACGATGGATTCCCTCACCTATAAGAATGCAAAAGACGCTTTGGATAACGGCAAAGGCGTAAGCCTCTCTTTAAGCGATAACGGAGAAACGTTAACCGATCTTACCGCGACAGTTGAAACGGGTGAAGGCGGTGAAGCAACCTTATCGAAAGAAACAGCCATCACCTATGGGGAGAAAATCGATGTAACCGCAACTCCTAATGATGGTTATAAAGTCGACAAAGTAACGTTGACTGGCATTGATGGGACGGAGACGGATATTACTGCTGCCATGTCTTTCAATGCGGGATTAAAGAACGTGGTGAAAGTTACCTTTGCGGTTAAAGAAACGGGTGGGACAACCATTACGGCAAAAGATTTGTTCCCGGATGCCACAGACAACGTAATGACAATAACAAAACCCGTCAATTCACAAGGGTTCGTCTTTAATTTTATTACCGCCAGCAACAAAACAGGGGCAAGCTACAATGTAAAAAAGAATGCCGATGAGTCACTTTATGAAAATCCATTCTTAAGAATCAAAGGCGAAGGATGCTCTCTTCAAATTTCAAAAGAAGATAACGCTCTTATTAAAAAGGTTGAAATGACTTTTAGACAATCAAAAGGCACCAACGGAGGACCTGACAATTTAGGATTGGGTGACGCAACCTATACAAGCAATGAAAACACAGGCGTTTGGGAAAGTGCTGCCGGCCAAGAAACCGTCAATCTGAAAGTGGAAGCAAACACCTCTGATTCCGGCCCTTCTTATTGTATGGTAGAAATAATCAGCTTTAAAATCTTCTGCGCTTAATTCTCTTTATTCCAATTTATTCGTACATGAAGCACGCCATTCTAGGCGTGCTTTTTGTATAGAGGGGCAGGCAAAATGCTTGTATATGGATAGCAAAAATAGAAACGTCTTTGAATAAAATGTTAAGAATTTGTCGTTAAATGTGGCCTTCATCTGGATTTTGTTTCCAGAGGGGTTCGCTTAACTTGCCTCGACTTCCTTAATCTCTAAATCTTTTCCTGAGATAGGGACGTATTGGTTGGGCTTTCCGCATCGAGGACAGGTGTAGTTGTTTTTCTTTATCTCAAATTGATTTCCACAAGAAAGACAACGGCCAATTGATGGCACCATGTTAATCTTTAAGGTTACGTTTTTCCAGTCTGTGTCTTTAGTTGCGGCATTCCAGCAAACGCGGAAATAATCTTCTTCCACTCCGGAAGATTCTCCGATGTCTAAGGTAACGGAATAGAGTTTGTGTATATGATTTTCCAAAATGATGGTTTCTAATTGCTCGATGGCCATTAGAACATAGCTCATCTCATGCATATTATTTGGCTTGGTATTTCTTCACTTCATCTAGAAGATATTGGGCGATTTTATCTATCCCTTCGCCTGTTTTGGCGGATACGGGGAAGAATCTCGCATTAGGATTAAGCTTCAGAATGCGCTCCTCGGCTTTCTTCAAATCGAAGTCGAAAACCGAGATGGCATCCATCTTCGTGAAAATAACGACGTTTGCGACGGTGAACATTAAAGGATATTTCAACGGCTTGTCATCTCCTTCAGGAATTGATAACAATTCGAAAGAAGAGGTCGCGCCTGTATCAAATTCAGCTGGGCAAACAAGGTTGCCGATATTTTCCAAGAAGACTAAATCGAGATCATCGATTCCAAATCCTTCTAAGGAATCATCCACCATTTTGGCATCAAGATGGCATTCCCCTGAGGTGTGGATTTGGACGCTTCTGACGCCTGTCTCGCTGGAAATCGTTTCCGCGTCGACGGTCGCATCGATATCCGCTTCCATAACGCCGATTCTTAAATCTTTCTTTAAACGATTTATTAAACTCACAAGGAATGTCGTTTTGCCACTTCCAGGAGAAGACATAACGTTCACAAGATAAACATGTTTTTCCTTTAATTTCTTGCGAACTTCCTCGGCACGGGAATTGTTATTGGCGAAAACGCTTTGCTTCACCTTGATGATTCGAATATCGTCCATAAAAACACCTCAACACATGTTCTATTTTAAAAAAAGAACGCTTCCCTTACAAGGAAAGCGACATGGCTTTATCTAAGTTATAACGATAGAAGAAGACACTTCCTATCGTTATGGGGATGGGAATTAGCCAAATAAACCACAAACTCCAGCCTATTTCGATATCCATGCCCAATTCTATATAGAGGGCAAAGGCAATCGTCCAGAAACAAAGAATGGTAAATAGCAAGGAACGGAATGGCTTTCCCCAACGTTTAGAGAAAAATCTCAAGGTGATAAAGGAAATGGGTATCGCCCAAATGAAACAAAGCCAAGGGCTCCAGTTCTTGATTTCCGAAAGCATCAATGCGGAAAAGACAACCGCGGCCACCGTCCAAATAAAGACAACGCCGAGAGCTATGACGATGATTTTGTTTCTAGCGACGTCTTTTGGGTCCTTCTTTCCATCTCTTTTTAACGTTTCTTCTTGGTGATCTTGAATAAGATAATCCAACGTCACGCCATAGAATGATGCCAACTCAGCAAGAACGTTGATGTCTGGAAGGCCTTCCCCCGTCTCCCATTTTGAAATGGATTTATCGGTATAAGAAAAACGTTCGGCAAGCTGACCTTGAGTTAGGCCTCTTGCTTTTCTAAGAACGGATAGATTATGGGAAACAATTTTAGATAGGTCTTTCATCGGCTTTTATTTTAGTTGAAAAAAAGGCAAAAAGAAAACCGCCCTTAATGGACGGAGGAATCTATCATGCGATAGAAGATAGATTATCTATCCTCTTCGTCATGGAAGATTGGACCTTCGCTAGCGAGAGATGCGAGTAATTCATCAAACTCTTTATCGCGTGGGCTTTCATTGATTTTCTTGTCGAAGAACATCCTGAATTTCCTCCTCTTGATCGCTCCCTTCGAAGCTACACTAGAATAACTTCTTTCCAACGGGATAGAACTTGAAAGGCTTTTCAGTAAGTGCTTACAGGAACCGCTTTCATGAAAGTGGGATAAATGGGGATTTTTCGTTTGAAAGGAAATCTTTCAGGAAGAGCGGGTTGGAATTTGTTTCCTGTGTGGGCTAAAATATTTTCCAAAGGAGGAAAAGAAAGTAACAACGATATGTACAATGAGGAATTAAAATCCTCGAAACTAGCTCAATTTCTAAATGATTATGACTATGTTTTCGTGGACACATGTTCCTTGATGGAAGATTCCTTTCCCTTGTTTATGGACTATTTGTCCAAATCAAAGGAATATTGGAAAGAAGATTTGCAAGTAATCGTCTTAGGCGAATGCATTGAAGAACTTAAAAAGCATGCGAAAGAAAAAGAAAAAGATCGCAAAGTTGCAGCTTTACGTGCATTGAAAATCATTCGTCACGACAAATGGCATGAAAAAGCATTCACAATTACCAAGGCAGAAGGAAGCTCCTTCGCCGATAACGCCATCTTCACGAAAGTATCCGGATTAAGAATCCATAATAAAATCCTTGTCATCACACAAGATAAAACATTGACGACGGATTTATTAAAGCTAAATCGATTAGATTCACAAAAGGGCAGATATCTTAGCGTATATCGCCTTACCCCTCAGTCGGAACTAGAAAAGAATCCAGGGGAAAACGGAGAAAAAACTTTTAGCAAGAAACATGACGCTTCGTCTTTTCAGAAAGTAGAAAAAGACAACAAACCAGCGGCCTTGAATAAGACCCAAAAAATGATTATTGAGGAAGACAAAAAGCTAACCAAGAACCTCTCTAATTCCAATTACAAAGCGAAGAATAAGATGAAGGACATCGAAAACCAGCTTTCTAGATTAAATAAACTAGACCCGAATTCGCTATCCCTCTTAAATTTAAGCTTTAGCAAAGAAGACCTTTTGAAAAAGAAAGAAGAGCTTCTCCCTCTTAAAAAAAGCGAGAAGAAGGAAACCAAAAAAGAAACGTCTTCCGTTATTGTCACCACCGGCATAAGCCCTAGCGAGGCTTTAAAACGCCTTGCTTTGAATTACCACTCGATCGTAAGGGACCCGAGCGTCTCTTATGTCGCTTCGGTTCATGGCAGCCTTGACTTAACGAATGACGACTTAAAGAAAGTGGACCAATTAGCCACATCGAAAGGAAACTTCTCTTATAACAAAGGAAATACAACCTATTCCTTTGTGAAAGGAAAAGAATACTCGGTCTCTTGCAAGGCTCTCTCTTCTAAGAAACCCCGGGAAGAAAAAACTTCTTCTATGGAAAACAAAGAAGAAAAGAATAAAAACATCTCTTCTAAAAAAGAGGATGGCAAGAAAACCAACGTGGTACCATCTTCCGCGAAGAAAGAAGCCAAAGCCCCCACTCCGAAAGAGAAACCAATTCTTTCTAAAGACGACCCTCTTTTGAAGAAAAAGATTCGTATCGTGAAGGTGAAAGGCAGCACCTCAGGAGGCTCTTCTAGCGCCATTCCTGAAGGCATCGTGCTTGTTGTTGGTGAGCCAAGAGCAAGAGGCAGGACACCCAGAAAAGAAAAATCTCCTATCTTAAAAAAGAAAGAACCCGCCAAAAGCGTTAAGAACGATTCCTCTCTTTTAAAGGAAGCGGTGGCCATGGACCGCGTTTTGAACGCGAATCTCAATAACCCTAACTATCCTAAGGAGAAAGCTCTTGCGGAGATACAAAAACAAAAAACAAGGCTTAAGAAGATCGACTCTAAAGATTTATCTTCTCTTCAATTGAATCTGGAAGACTTAGAAAGAATCGAGAAAACAAAAAAATAAGAGATGTTTGAGGGAAACCCCCATCTCTTATGCTTGGAACTTCAAAAGGCCGCTTAAAACCAGAAGGGTGTGGTGTATAGCGGCCTTTTTGTTTTGCTTTGCCCCCCTCGATTGATCCTCTTCTGAAACCGATATTTTAGCAAAGGGGACGCTTGTATCCTTATAATAAAAGGAGCGGTTATTCACCTTTTTGGTTTCTAACAGCTCCTCTTAGCTCAAATTTACATTAATTTTTTGAAAAGGGAAACGACCTCATCATGGGTTGCTTCTTTTGGGTTGCCTGGGTAACAAGCATCGTGAAGAGCGTCCGTTGCAAGGGAATCTAAATCGCTGGCAAGGATTTTATCGCATTTGGTTGGAATGCCAACATCGCTAGAAAGCTTTTTAACAGCGTTTATGGCAGCCCAGCGATATTCTTCTTGACTCATCTTATCGACGCCTTCAACGCCCATAGCAATGGCGATATCCTTGTATTTGGTTCCTGTGACATCTTTATTGAATTCCATTGCGATAGGAAGAAGCATAGCGCAAGCGACGCCATGTGGGATGTCGTAATAAGCGCTTAAGGTATGTGCCATGGCGTGGTCGATTCCTAAACCGACATTGGAGAATCCCATACCGGCGATATATTGCCCCAAAGCCATTCCTTCACGGCCTTCTGGCGTGTTCTTAACGGCATCTCTAAGATTATGGGAAATGATTTCAACGGCTTTGATATGGAACATATCGGACATTGCCCATGCGCCACGGGTGATATAGCCCTCGATAGCGTGGGTTAAGGCATCCATGCCGGTAGCGGCAGTTAGGCCTTTTGGCATGGAAGACATCATATCCGGGTCGACGATAGCGACAATAGGCATATCGTGAGGATCGACACAAACGAATTTTCTCTTCTTTTCCGTATCGGTAATGACGTAGTTTATGGTAACTTCAGCGGCCGTTCCGGCGGTGGTGGAAACGGCAATGATAGGCAAGCAAGGTTTCTTTGTTGGAGCAACGCCTTCTAGGCTTCTGACGTCAGAGAATTCCGGATTGGTCATGATAATGCCGATGGCTTTGGAAGTATCCATGCTAGAGCCTCCGCCAATGGCGATGATGCAATCTGCACCAGCTTCTTTACAAGCCTTGACGCCGCTAGTGACATTTTCGATGGTTGGATTCGCTTTGATATTGTCATAAAGAGCGTAAGCGACCCCACCATTTTCGAGTAAATCGGTGACCTTGGCGGTGACTCCAAATTTCACCAAATCGGGATCAGAGCAAACCAAGACTTTTTTAAAGCCTCTGGCTTTGACTTCTGGGACGATGTTTTCGATAGCGCCATGTCCGTGATAAGAAGTCTCGTTCAACATGAATCTGTAAGACATTTTCTTTTAAACCTCTCATTTGTTGTTCTGTTTGCAGAACATTACACCCAAAGTGTAGCATCGTTAGGCTTTTATCGGTATTCATTTATCAAAATGATTATGAATTTGACAAATGAGCAAAGAAATGAAAAACCCATCCGCGTTGGATGGGTTCGCTATGTCGATGGGTTAGAGCAAACTTACGGTAACGACCGCTTTCGCGCCAAATTCATCGTCATTAACGATGCTCTTTACTTTTAAGTAGAAGTTGCATTTCATGCTCTCGTCGATGGAATAGCAGTTATCATTTCCCGAAAGATAATAGTTTTTCTTGGCTTTGTTCCAAAGATTAGAACCACTTGGCATAAAGGCTTTTGCCCAACCGCTTGGCTCTCCGCTTGAAGTCAGCAACGAGAAACGGTTGCCCTTTTTGAATAAGGTCTTTGAGGAGGTGGCTTGATAGTTTGGGCTTGTCATCCAGTTCTCATCCCCAATGGTGGATTCCATCAAAGAAGCCTCTGTGAAATAGGCTGTCTTTTTGAAGCTGTTGGTTCTTGGATTCCCGTATTTGGTTCCAGGATTCTCCTTCATGATATCCTGGACTTTTGCAGGTGCCGTTTTGCTGCTTTCTTCTGGCCAATAGTCGGCGTCTTTGCCAACGCCGCTTCTTCCGCCATAAGTGTTGCAGCAAAGCATATCTCCGCCATTTATTCCTAAGGAATTCGGGTCGGTGACAGGACTCATGTAATCGGTTTGATACATTCTGGCATCAATGTGGGTGATTCTAATACCAGGTTCCGTATACCCTTGTGTATTGGAATATCCATTGATATAGTCTGCCTTAGCAAGGCCATATGGGCCCATTAATTCGACCATGAAATACTCATCGAATGCGGTTCCGTTATAGTTTGGAGAAGCAAGGACTAAGGCGTCACCGGAAGTGGTTCCGGCACGTAAGGTGATTTCCGCTGTTTTTCCGCCAGCAAGGTCCTCTTCCTTTAAGATATATGGGTTAATCCAACCATAGGTGAATTTGGTGTAGGCATTGTGATCGCCTAAATTCTGATCCATGTAATCAACGCTGCCCATTGGTTTCCAGGCGTTGTTGTAATCATAGAAATCATTTACGCCGAGGGTGTGTCCGGTTTCGTGGATGAAGGTGTGAGGGTCGTAGCCATTGCAAGATTCCGTCATGAATTCGGTAGAAGCCCACGCCAATGTCATGACGTTCGGATCGCGCAAATTGGAATTGCTTCCGGTATAGGTGACATAAGCCCACCAGAAAGAGGTGTCGTTTTTGGCGTGCTTATAGGCATAAACCTGCCAAAGCAAATCGATATAGCCATCCTGATCGGTGTCGAAATCGGTCCATTTGTACACCTGACCATTTTCATCTTTGAAATTGGCTAATGCGCCGTGGTTTTCTTTTGCGTATTCGGTAAGATACCAGTTATGAACATAAGTGGACATGCTTACGCCAGCTTGAGAGGTGCTGTTTTTGAAATCCTGCGCAGTGCCCTTGTATTCGATCCAGGTTGGCAAGACGACAACGTCGAATGCGCCCTTTTTAAAGGATGAATGCTCATAGAAGGATTTAACGCTATATAAATCGGACCCGGTTTTTTCTTTCATCGTTTCATCGTCAGCCGTGAAAGTGACATTGATTTTATCCAATAAGTCGTCGGTAGGCTCAATGTAATTCGAATCGCTTCCAGTTCCTTTTTTGAAACTGATAGGAGCGACCAAAAGCTTTTGCTTAACGTGATCATCCGGATAGGAATTCACATGCGGAGCTCCAGAAGCTTTATAAATGCCAGAACGGGTGAGGTTCAAAGTGGCTCCTTTTGAGTTTGTGTAGGTGGTTATACCCTTTGCTAGATCTTCTTCTGTGATATCGGCCGTACTTGTTGAAGTCTGAGAAGAACTTTGTTGGCCGCTATTTTCGCTATCCTCTTGAACGTTAGAAGAACTGCTTTCGGTGACGTCTCTGCATGAAGCAAGCGCACCAATTACGCTCAAGGATAGAACGAATAATAATTTCTTTTTCATTTATTGTCTCCTTTGAATTAATGATGATAAATAACAAACAGGATGATTCCCGCGATGAGAAATATCGCACTTATTAGCAAAATTGCAAGGAAAGGTTTTCTTTTTTTTGAGTTTTTCAAGACTTTATAGTCATAGAAGGTCTTAGGGAAACTAGTCTCCCTGTATTTTGGGCGGAAGGCAATCAAGAATACGACTTGAATGCCATACGCAAGAATATCGAAAGCCCCTTGCGAGGATAGGAAGGATAAGGCGTAGAATGCCAAGCCCAGTAAACCGCTTAGCGAGAAAGCGTCCACGAAGATGTGAAGAAGAAGTTTCTCGTCTTTTCCCCCGGCTGCGTTTTGAAGGGAGTAATACTCAGTGACGGCGATCAAACCTGCGGTTAAGAGCAAGAGAAGAAAGACGACAATCAAAGAAATGATGAAGCCTTTGTTCCAGAATTTCTTTTTTCCCTGTGTTTGTTCCTCTTTCGAAGAATCAACATAAGGTATTTTGCTCATTTCTTGAGCTCCTTCTTATATTTGAGTTCCTCCTCGTCGTTACAACGCACGAAATGCCCAGGAACGATTTCTCGCCAGCTTGGACGTTGTTTGGAATAATCGTGGTCCTTTGTCGGATCATAGGAAATTCTTTTACGGTTTTTTTCGACGATTGGATCGGGGAAAGGAACGGCGGAAAGCAAACTCTTTGTGTAAGGGTGAAGAGGGTGAGCGAATAACTCATCCGCAGGGGCTAATTCAACCAAGTTTCCATAGAACATAACGGCAATTCTATCGCAGAAATACTTAACGACAGAAAGATTATGGGCGATGAAGATGATGGTTAAGCCCAATGTGTTACGCAAGTCATTCAAGAGATTGATGACTTGGGCTTGAACGGAGACGTCCAAGGCGGACACCGGTTCGTCGGCGACGATAAGCTCAGGATTCATGATGATAGAACGAGCAATGCCGATACGTTGTCTTTGACCGCCCGAGAATTCGTGTGGGTAACGGTTGGCGTGCTCAGGAACAAGGCCAACGAGCTTTAAGACTCTAGCGACTTCATCGTTGATGAATTCTTTGTTGTGAACCCCATTGATGATAAGGCCTTCGGCGATGATGTTTCTAACGGTCATGCGAGGATTCAAAGAAGCAATCGGATCCTGGAAAATCATCTGAACCTTGTTGGATAAGGTCGTGTGTTTGGCTTTCTCGTATTCCTTTTTGTATTCTTCGTGCTGAGCCTTTTCCTCTTCGCTTAATTCCGCGCCCGAGTTGATTTTATCAAGCAAGGGCTTGTATTTTTTGTTCACAAGCTCCATTTCGCGAAGAGCGATGTTCGTGTTGTAGTGCTTATCATCGTATTTTGCTTGCCTTATCTTTTCCATTTGCTCATCATGAACTGCTTTTTGATGGGCTTTGATGGAGGCGATTTCTTCATCAAGAGGCTGCATGGCTTCAATATATTTATCGTAATAAGCGTGTTTGGAGGGATCTGCCTCCTCTTTTAAGGCATTCACTTTGAATTGAACGCCAAAGGCTTCTTCGAATTCAGCGCGGATATCGTCGGTTGTTTTTTTCTTTTGCTCTTCGATTTGCTTAATCTTCTCGTGAGCGCGGACGTTGGTCCATTTGATTTCTTTTTCGTTCCAACGTGTCCCAGCGGAAATGCGGACGCCATTTAGCCAAATGTCTCCGCTTGTGAGAGGATAAAGCTTCATGATGTCACGCCCGGTCGTGGTTTTGCCACACCCAGATTCGCCAACGAGGCCAAAGACCTCGCCTTTATAAACGCTAAAGGAGACATCATGAACGGCTTTGAGGTATTTCACATCCCCGCTTTTGAAGCGGAAATATTGTTTTACGTGGGAGAGTTCAAGGACTTTTTCGCTATTTGCATAGTCGAATTTCTTTTTGAATTCCTTTGTAGTTTTCGCCTCGTTTACAGCAGGGATGATTTCTTTTTCTTGCTTTTTCGCCATATTATTTATCCTCCTTGATGTAATTTAAGACGGAATTCTTCATATTATCTGCCTTAGGCATGTATTCAGGATGCTCTTTAAGGGCATTCTTGATGCGGGTGATGACTACAGCAGGGGCTTTGACATCTTCCGCTTCCGGATGAAGGTTCCAAGTGGCTGCAACGTGAGTCGGAGAAACCTGGAAGAAAGGAGGCTGATAAAGATGATCGATTTCCAAAGCGTCTTTGTTACGAGCCGCGAAAGCGTCTCCTTTTGGAGGAAGAAGCATATTCGGTGGGGTACCAGGGATGGCATTTAGCCTCTCTTTGGTATTTAAATCAGGGACGGAGCCAAGAAGAGCCCAGGTATATGGGTGTCTTGGATCGTAGAAGATATCTGTCGCAGTTCCCTTTTCAACGATTTTGCCAGCATACATAACGGCAATATCGTCAGCCATATTCGCGACAACCCCAAGGTCATGGGTGATAAAGACGATGGAGAGGTTCTTTTCCGCTTTTAAGCGATTGATGAGCTCCAAAATCTGGGATTGGATGGTAACGTCCAAAGCGGTTGTAGGCTCATCGCAAATAAGGATTTCCGGGGAGGAGCAAAGGGCGATGGCGATAACGATACGCTGCCTCATGCCGCCGGATAGCTCAAATGGATATTGGTTATATCTTTTCTCCGGCTCATTGATGCCAACGTCTTTCAGCATTTTAATGGCTCTTTCTTTGGCTTCCTTGTGAGTGAGCTCGCTTTCGGAGGTTTTGATGGCCTCATCGTAGGAGGCAATCGTTTCCTTGCCGATCTCATTGATTTCCTCGGCGTTTCTTCTAAGAAGCTCTTTTAAATGATCAAGAAGCTCTTTGAAAGCGGCTTGGAAATGGGCTTGATGCTCTTTTTGCGAGATGATGGTTTCGCGAGATTTCGCACGCACGGAAGCAGGCAAGTCAAAGAAATCGCTCACGCCATATTTCGCGAAATTCTTTTCTCTTAGTTTCTCATGCGCTAAAGAGTCTTTCGCGGCTGCGACATAATTCTTTGCTTGGATAGGGAAGACCGAGATGATGTTGTCTGGGCTTGTTGAGATGGACAATTCGCATTTTGCCAAGTCTTTAAATAACGGCTTTAAAGCGTCGAATGCTTTAGCGAAATTAAAGTCTTCTTTATTGAAGTGCTCCTGATAAACGTCTTCCAACTTAGGGAGGATGTTTTCAATGGCTTCCTTTTGCTCATCGACAGAGATTTCCGCGGCATGAAGGAATAAATCTTCATGCTGTTGAACGGAGAAACGACCTTCTTTTTGCTCAGTTAATAGGAGGCTCGTTTCATCTGGATCGGCTTTTTTGATGGAAGCATTTATTTTTGCAAGATTGCGTTTTGCTTCTTTCTTGTCGGCTTTTTGTTTTAAAACCATGGCTTCGGTCAATTGTTTGCCTACAATCATGATTGGATTCAAGGAAGAGAGAGGATCCTGGAAAATCATGGAGATTTTGACTCCGCGGATTTTGGAAAATTGATCCTCATTGATTTGAAGGAGGTCTTTCCCATCATAAAGGATCTGCCCATCCTCGATGATTTTGTTTCCGGCCAAGATGCCTAAGATTGCTTTGGAGGTAACGGATTTTCCAGAGCCGGATTCTCCGACGATGGCAAGAGTCCTTCCTTTATAAAGAGAGAAAGAGATGCCACGAACCGCTTTGACGGTTCCTCCATCGGTGCGGAAGGAGATGCGTAAGTTCTTTACGTCTAGGATTTTGTCGTTTTGTTTTGTTTCCATAGCCATAATTTTTACTCCTCGCTTCCTTTGAGTGATGTGTTGAATGCGTCACGCAAACCGTTGCCGAATAAGTTAAAGCAGATCATAAGTAACGAAATGATGATGCATGGGAATAACAACATATGTGGATGAGATTGAAGACCAGCTTGCTGACCCTCTTCGAGCAAAGAGCCAATCGAAGAAAGACCGCTTGTCGTGAAATTGATGATACCTAAATAGCTTAAAGACGATTCCGAGAAAATAACGGATGGAATCATTAAGACGGAAGAGGTTACCAATGTTCCAATGGCATTCGGAAGGATGTGTTTGAAAATCAAGCGACCGTCTTTCGCGCCTAAGGTTCTTGAAGCCAAGACGTATTCTTGCCCTTTAAAACGATAGAACTGCATACGCGTCGTCCCAGCAACGCCAACCCATCCTGAGTAAACGAAGGCAATCAAGAACGCCAAAATATAGATGCCAGTGTCGCCAAGCGCTGTTTTCAAAGAGGTGTTATTAATAAATTGAACAGAGCATACCTTAAGAATAATGATGGAAGGGATGGCGGAAATGATATCCGTGAAACGTTCCATGATTAAGTCGACTTTTCCGCCGTAATAACCGGAGAGGGAGCCCCAAATCACGCCTATTAAAATATTGATCAAGGAGATGCCAACACCAAGCAACAGAGAGAATCTTGTGCCGGTGGCAAGCCTTAAGAAGATATCCTCCCCCATGCTGTTGGCACCAAAGAAATAATATGGCTCAAAGCCGTTTTTAAAGGTGAAATAATGCGCGGGCGGCAGCTTGTAAACGCCCTTGAA
>ERZ808259.533-NODE-533-length-15219-cov-3.136178_pt1 | contig 15219 bp, 13 predicted proteins | sample MGYA00521279_ERZ808259 | MGnify/ENA primary metagenome ERZ808259 (study PRJEB31516, sample SAMN03275586) | gut metagenome | biome: mammalia-associated habitat; material: feces | host: Papio cynocephalus | place: Kenya | collected 2012-07-27 ... | reverse complement strand
GGGAGGGAAAGGCTGTGGGCTACCGATTTTGTTTCACATCATTTGAAATAGAACAATTGCGGAATAATGTCGAGACTAAAATGAGATTTTATAAAAAAATATCAATCGTTCCGTAGCAATACCTATCGTCCCGTTGATAGGGCTTTCGTTCCGTAGTAATATATAAAAAGAAAAAGAGTCTCATAGAAATGCCATTTGACACTTTTACAAGGCTCTGAATTTTGCTGGTGGAAAGGAAAAATGTTCCTATTCGCAAAGAAAAAAGGCTTGATAACATTTGTATCAAACCTATGCTTTTCTTATGGGGCGGAATACGGGATTTGAACCCGTGAATGGCCGGTTCACAGCCGGTTGTGTTAGACCGCTTCACCAATTCCGCCAGCGTTGATAAGTTTAGTAAAGTTTAGGAGGTTTAGCAAGAGAAAGTGCGTCTTTTTCACGATTTAAAAGGGCTTCTGCTTTTAACCATATGGGAAGTTCCCTTCTTTTTAAAAGAAAAGGAATGCCTTTGTTTGGAAGATTCTCATAAAGGGAAAGGATCTCATCGAGCGGTAAATAAAGGGTTCTCTCGATAAGGGAATCTCCATCGCTAACAAGGTGTTTCCCAACATACTTCGTCGCTTTAGCGAGGAAATAATAATTTACGTTTTTCCTTGATAAGAGCGCGTATTCGTCTTTGATGATGCCGATTTCTCCTAGTATTTCCACTTGATAGCCAAGTTCTTCCTCGCACTCCCTTTGGAAGGCCGTAGCCGGGCTTTCCTTAAGATCGATTCCCCCTCCTGGCGTTTCATAATAGGCATAATTTCCGAAGATGTCGTTTCTTTTAATCCGATGAAGAGCGAATAGGCCATCTCCGTTTATCACGACGCCTCTAGCAATCCTTCTTTCTTTCCAATCCCCTTTTCTAGGGTATTGGTCATCCTTAAATTCCTTTATAATATCCATTGCTAGATTATAAGGCGAAAGCAATGGTCATTAGAAATCGTATCCTAAATTTCATCTATAGATTCTTATCCCTCGCTGTCGGGGTTTTTACATTGATCTGCGTTTTTAACGCCGATTCCATCGATTCGTTTGGATGGAACGCCTGGAGATATTTCGGAACCTGGGTAACCACTTACGGGGTCTTCGTTCTCTTTATAGAAACTTTCCTTTCTTTCTTTTGGCTTTTGCATAAGAATAAACGCGTAATCCATCAAATATACGGGCAGCTTCTTTTTGTCTCCTTGGCTTTGGAGGTGGCTCTTGCATTGACTCGCCCCGTCTCCTATTTGTTTATCCACGGAGGGAATGTTTTAACTCCTTATTTTTCTAATGACCGTTTGCTGACCCAATTATTGACGTATGTCTTTTTTCCAATTCTTGTCTTTGGGGATTGGTTTCTCTTTTCCGAAAAAGGGAACTGGAAATGGCATTGGGTGATTTACTTGATTGCCATTCCTTGTTTTTATGGCGCTTTCTCCGTTTTGAATCATTACATCCGCACTTCCACGACCTTCGCTTGCCTTTGCTTTGATAACAACACTTTTTTGAATTTCGCCATCTTGGGGGAATGGAATGGCTGGGTTGGAGTGATTCTTTCCATCGGAACGCTTCTCCTCCTTTATATATCGGTTAGCTTCTTCATGGTTTTTCTCTCCTATTCCTTAAGCGGAAAATACGCTCGAAGAACTATTTCTTCGTAAGAGTTACCAATTTCCATCTCATCTCCTCATGGAAGATTTCTTTGATTTTAGCGGGTGTTAAAAGAAAGAAATCGATGAGATTCGCTTCCTTTAGATTGATAGCCAGCGCCACTTTCTTGAACGTGCCTCCAATAATGTATTCTTTCACGATGTAAAGAATTCCTTGCTTCTGATCGTAGGAAGCGTACAAAGGGTTTGCCAGGATTCTTTTGCATTCGGCTATTTTCACTAGATAATCCTTCGGATAACGTCTTGCGAATCCGTCTAGCGTTTTATTCCAAACGACAATATCGACATTTCCTTTTAGATGAAATAATTGAGTCACTTTCTTTGGGATACTTCCCAAACGGATAGATTTTTCTTCCATATTCTTTCCTCCACCTTATAAAAGACTGGCGAAAGAAGAAAATGCCGAAAATAATGAAAATAAGCTATAATCACTACATATGATGAAGTACGAGAAAAAAGGCGATATCTCTTACACTCTTGGAACCACTCTCACCTTTGAATTATTGTTAAGGAAACCGGAAGTTGCAAAACGCATCTATATCTCGGAAAAGCAAAAAAGAGACGAGACGTATGATAAATTGGTCGCCTTAGCAAAAAAGAATCACATCCAAATCATTGAAAACAATCAAAAGATTTTCTCTCTATCGGAGAAAGAAAACACTTTTGTGATCGGAGAATTCCAGAAATTCCGCACGGAAAAAACGCCATCCGGAAACCATGTGATTTTGCTTTCGCCATCGAATATGGGGAACTTGGGGACGATTTTTCGTTCATGCGCTGCCTTTAATGTTGATTTTCTAGGCATTGTTCGTCCAGCCGCAGACGCTTTTGATCCAAAATGCGTCCGCTCTACCATGGGCGCTATCTTTTCTTTGCCTTTTTCTTATTTTGATTCTTTTGAGGAATACCAAAAAGTCATGGGGGAAAGGCATCTTTACCCTTTTATGCTTCAAACCGACCATTTTTTGAAGGAGACGAAAAAAGAAAAGCCCTATTCCCTTATTTTTGGCAATGAGGCAACAGGACTTCCTGCTTCTTTCTTAAAAATCGGCACGCCAATCAAGATTGAGCAATCAAGCAAGGTCGATTCTTTGAATTTGGATAACGCCGTTTCGATTGGCATTTATTCTTTTTTAGATTGATTATTCTTTGAGATTATGCATCAAAACCGCCAAAGATGAGGAGAAATTGAAGTTTTCAATCACAATGCCGTTTGGAACGGTAACATGCGTTGGAGCAAAATTCCAAATGCCTTTTGCGCCCGCTTCCACCGCTTTATCGACCGCTTCTTGGGCGTGAGCCGCTGGGACGGTGACGATGGCGATTTCTCCGCCAAGCTCCGCTAATTTGGTTTTAAGATCATCGATATGGTAAATGGGTTTGCCGTCGATTTTTTTGCCATTCAAAGACGAATCGACATCGAAGCCCCCCACAATCGTAAGCCCCATATCGGCGAAATTCGGATAATGGAGAAGAGCTTGCCCTAAATGGCCGCAGCCAATGATGACGGCTTTCACCTCTCCTCTATACCCTAAGAATGTTTCTAAAGTATCGACGAGTTTAGCGATATTTCTTCCTTTTTTAGGACGGCCTGGAACGGTGGAAACCGCTTGAAGGTCTTTGCGGATTTGTTCCTCGCTATATCCAAGAACCTTGGCGATTTTCGGCGAGGAAATGGTTTCTTCCCCTTGTGCTTCCAGTTCTTTGAAATATTTTAAATAGATTGGATATCTTTCTAATTGGTTTTTGGAATATTTTTTCATGCTTCATAGCCCCTTATCGAAATACCGAAATATTTTAACCTATAACAGCGTCTTTGCCAACCAATCAGTATCAAAATACCTAAATGCCGAAAAAATAAAAAGAGTTGACCCCTGTATTCATATTCAACTTGCTTTAGAATAGGAGCATGGAAATAATTGCCACCTCTGATTCCCTTTTTTCTTCTTTCCTCCCGAAAAGAAATGAGAGCACCTCGAAATTCGATTATGGAAGAGCCGTCTTATTAGGCGGCTCCAAAGACTATGGAGGGGCTCCTCTTCTTTCTTTGGCTTCTTTATCCGCTTTAAGACTGGGAGCTGGATTCGCTACTTTATACGTTCCCGAACCTCTATATTCCATCTACGTCGGGAGAGATCCGCAAATTATCGTCCATCCCTTTCCTAGCAAGAACGGAAATTTTTTATTCGATTCCGATTATTTGGGAAAAATAGCAAAAAAAGCGACCGCTATCGCCATTGGGATGGGCATCACTGGTTTTGGGGAATGTCAAAAAATATTGGAATATCTTTTGGGGAATTATCATGGATACCTGATCCTTGATGCTGGTGCTTTGACCTCTTTCGCACATATTCCAAACGAATTCTTAAGCAAGATGACATGCCATTTGATTCTCACTCCCCATATGGGTGAATTTTCCTATTTAAGCGGCTTTTCTCGCGAGGAAATCGAAAAAGAACCGATGAGATATCTTTTATCTTATTTGAATGGAAAGAAAATGACCGTTCTTCTAAAAGGGCACACATCTTACATTTCGGATGGGAAGGAGACATATTCCTCCTCTTTTGGAAACACAGGGCTTGCCAAGGCAGGCTCGGGCGATCTTCTTAGTGGGATTCTTTGCGGTATTTTCGCTCAAAAGATAGAAAAATCCATTCCTTTGAAAGCCGCGTTTGGATCATATTTACTAGGCAAAAGCGCAGATCTTCTTTTGGAGGAAGAATGCGAATATTCCATCATCGCAGAGGATATCATTCGCGTTTTGCCGAAAGTGATTTCGCGTTGCGTGGAGCGTTAGCGTTTTTTCCCGACGATAAGAAAAGACGAGTCATCTTCTTCCGCTAAAAGGATGTCGAACCGTTTTTGGAAACGCTCGCTTTCTTTTTCCGGGGAGGAAAGGACGCGCGTCGTTTTGAAATCGCACTTATCATGAACGTGGGAAAGCTGTTCACGGGATAGGGAATGAACAATGGCAAATCTTCCGCCTTCTTTGAGGTTATTCGCCAAGGAAGAAGAAAACTTATCCACATCCAAGAAATGAGGGAAAGCGTTATAGATGACGATGACGTCAAAAGGTTTTTCAAAGGTCTTGGCTAAAAAATCTCCGACATCGAAAGAGGCGTATCCCTTGCCTTCGTATTTCTTTTTGGCAAGAGAGATCATCTCAGAAGAAAGATCTAAGCCAAAAACAGGAGCTTCGCTTAAAGAATGGAGGAGCCCCGTGATTCTTCCTGTTCCGCATCCCAAATCCAGAACATAGTCACCTTTCCGGATGCCGATTTTCTTTAAAAGAGGGAGGATCTCTTCATCTTTTTTCTTCTCCATGGCGTCCCAAGAAGGCGCCATCATGTCAAAATAATCTTTTATCGCATTCATAAAATTAAGCCAGGAAGTATTCTAACAAATTTATGCGATTTTTTCTCATCTTTGACTTATCTTCTTTCTTTGAGATAATACTTTACGATGAAAAACGCAAAAATTGTTCTTCCATTCGTGCTGGCATCTTTCCTTATTTCTTGCCAAAACGTCGCCGTTTCGTCTGAAGCGGGTTCCCCTTCTTCTGAAACAAGTTCGTTGATTGCCGAAAATTCTAAACAAAAAACATCCTCTTCTTCTCCCTTAGAAAAGAAAGGCTGCGTCTTAAATGCAACCGATTTTCCTGAAAGAGCCTCTCAAGGATATCCTGAGGATCAAGAAATCAGTTCAAGCGATGGCTCCGTTTTCTTTGTTTCTTCTTGCATGCAAGGCGGAGGGAAAGGCGAGGGGTGCGTCCAAATGAAAAAAGAGAGCTCTTTTTTCTACAATAGAAGCAAATTAGCTGGAACCGTAACCTTTAAAATCCTTCAGAATGGCGCCTACACGGGAATCCCTACCATTTATGAAGGAGATGGCGAGCATCCTTTAGAAAAGAAAATTTCTCTTGAAATGACCCAAAAGGAAGAATGGAACCTCTATACAGGTGAGATTCATAGCTATTTTACTTTTGCAAACGAGTCCTCTTACGCCATCTATCTAAAAGACATTAAGATTGCCTGAGCAAGGATTAAGCCGTTTTCAAAGCCGATATTTCTCGCAAAGCCAAATAATTCGATTCCACCCTGGCGATGTCTTTAACCGAAATCTTTTTCCCTTCCGTTTGGAAAACGAGTTTTCCATCAAAAAAGAATCTGTTCCCATCTTTATAAACGATGCTTTCTAAAGAAGAAAGAGGGATGCGGTAGCTTTTTCTTTCTTCCACGAGTAAGGAATCCCCTTCTTTTATGATGCGGATCTCTTTCTTTTGCAAAGTGAGATACACGGAAAAGGTAAAGCAGACAAGAAAGAGAATATCGGTAAGGAAAAAGCAAATTCCGTAAGGAGAGGAGCCCTCTTCCTGATTGAAAAAGAGAAAAATAAAAAGAAACGAAAGAAAAAAGAAAACACCCGTTAATGCGTAAGAAGCGTATGTTTTCTTCATCGAACGTTTTAAGACGAACACTTTATCCATCGTTTAAGGATTATAGCAACAATGTCTCGCATTAAAAACCCCTTCTCTTTTCCGGCGATGAAATTGCCTGGATCCATTGCTGGCTGTTTCTGCAGTAGTCAACGTTTTGTAGACACTTTTATTAAATAGTCTTTCTTACTAATAATATAATTTGGATGAATGGTTTTTTTATAATAAGGATCATTAAATGATTCGAATTGCAAAACTAGTTCTTTGTTTATTTCGTTATAGAAAACTTTGATATTTCCACACGGAAAAAACCTATTAGGACCACCTTTATGCATTGCTAAAAAGAACAATGAGGCCATAAATACAATAGATAAAATTACAGATATAACACCAATAATAAGCATCATATGACTATTTTTTATAATTCCCCAAAAAAGAAAAATATTAGAAATTAAGAAAACAATAAATGAGAAAATCAAAGTAAAGAATTTTTTCTGCGCTCTTGAAATAGCAATTTATTTACAATTCTACTAGGCAAATTGCACTCATATATGAATTCATCTTTCATGTTTATTTCCTCAATAAATCTTCAATATCACTATAATTTTTAAAGCTAACTCCACTTTGAAACTCATAATCATAATCATTATTCTTTTTATTATCGCCCAAACTCAACGCATTTTTAACTAAAGTATTGGCTTTATTTCTTATTTCATTTTTAACAACATTAATCTTATTGGAATATATAGTTGGCTCTGCATTAATTAATCCAAAACAACTAACAAAACGTAATATAATCAATCCTGTTTTTCATTTTGTATTTTTTCAATTTTAATTACAAACTTTTATACCTCATAATCGAAATCATTCTAAGAATTTTTCAATCCTTTTTCAAAAAAAGGACCCACCATTTCTAGTGAATCCTTAATAAATATCGGCTTTTCTTAACCTATCAGGAAGTTTAGCCGTAAATGTGAACCCCCACTGCAATGCAGTAAGCGTTCGCACAGCATACAACTGGCGGAGGCGTCGAGATTCGAACTCGAGCTAGGGATGACTCCCTACTAACAGGTTAGCAACCTGCCCCCTTCGGCCTCTTGGGTACGCCTCCGTGCATGTGTAAATATACACTAAAGAGAAGAATTTAGCATTAAATATTTAAAGAAAAGGAGGAAAAACAAACTAAGAAAGCAAAATCGTTTTGATTTCGAATGCTTTAAAGTCAATCTCGTTCAAATTCACATCTCCCACTTCATCCTCTAAGCCGTTGCACAGGCAGGCTTTCCCAAAGCAGGCTGGCAAATTTATCGAGCATTTCTGAGGAGCGTTTGTTGAATTGTATATGCGTATTACAAAGCCTTTTCCTTCATAAGAAGGCTTGAAGCAAGATAAAACGATATGGGGGTTGCTGATGAGGAAAGTATTTTTCGGGTTTCCTTTCTCTTTGAAAAAGAATACGGATGAAGCGAAGGAGTTTGCTTTTTCGTCCACATCGGAGTTCTCCAATCTTTCCTTGTGGGGGTAAAGCGCATAATCATATTCGTATGGCTTCTGATCCATATGTTCCATTGGGTAAGAATTGCTTTTCAAAAGGGTGAGTTCGAGATTTCCCTCTTTTGCATAAAAACCATTTCTTACGGGGCTAAATAAGGCGAATCCGCTTCTTTCTTTGGAAAGCTCAATCCATTTGTAGGAACAAAGCTCATATTGGGCTTTCTCCATGAAAGAATCATTCTTTGTGGAATGGGCGTGGTAACCGAATTGGGTATCGGAAAAGACTTCTTCTGGCATATCCTTAATGGGGAAGAGCGCCTTTAAAAGATAATCGTCGTCTTTCCAGTCCATTTTATGATGCACGCGAATAATGCGTGAATTTTCATCAATCAAAATGGTTTGGTACAAATGGGATTTTCGGAAAGAGTAGACATCGTTGAATTCATAAAGGGGGCCGTAACGCTTAACGGTTCTTTTCTCTAATGCCATATATTTTTCCGGTTGATTACGATAATTTTCCAAAATATTCCAATTGGCGTATTTCGGATCGCCTGGCTCATAAAAGACACGGAAACGATTTGCTTCGGAGGAAAAATACTCTTCCCCTGTTTCTTTGTCTTTCAAAGAAGAAAAAGAACCGTCTGAAGCAAAAACGATGTGAAAATATTTCGTGTCCAAGGTCTCTAAAGAAGAAATGCTTCTCCCTTTATAACGTTCGGCCTCCTTGCTTTCGCCATAATCAGGCAAAGAGAAAATAAGATAGGAATTCCCCCATTTCTCATAATGCGTCTTTTTCAAAGAGAAATTACGGGCATAATAGCCCTTTTTGTAGATTGGAGAATAGTTTTTATGCGATGCTTTCTCAAGAATTTCGTCCAACATTTCATCAAGGATTGGGTAACGCTTGTCCGTAAGCTGATAGACCTCTTTTATGGAAGAGCCGGGCAAAACATCGTGGAATTGGTAAAGGAGGGTCTCTTTCCAAATACCGTCGATCTCTTTGGCGAAATCTTTGATGTTTAATTCCGACAGATAGATCTCCGTTTGGCGGAGTTTTTCTTCTAAATAGCGGTTCCAAATTTTATTTTTCGCCTGGGAAGAGAAAGTCCCTCGGTGGTTTTCTAAATAGATTTCTCCTTTTAGATGGGGCAAAGAGGATTGATAAGGCTCCAATGATTGGAAAAAGGAAAGAGCGCTCTCTTCCTTAATGGCAGGCAAGGAAAGACGACGGTTCATTCTCGGGAGCCTTTCTAACATATCTTCGCTAGGGCCGCCCCCACCATCTCCACAGCCAAAGAGATAGAGAGCGTTTTTCAAGAAAGATTTTTCTTTGCTGTTTCTTTCCGTGTCCATAAGTTCCTTAGGAAGGGCATAGCCATTATATCCATAGGGATTTTGGGAGAAATGAGCAAGTACGCTCTGGCCATCCAATCCTTCATAAACAAAAGAAGAATACGGGAAAACGCTTTGTTCATTCATCCTTATCTTCGCAGAATAGAAATAGCGCTGACGTGTGTCTTTTAAAATGCTAGGCAAAGCGGGGATGAAGCCGAAATCATCCGGATAAAAGCCAATTTGAGCATCATGCCCGAAATAATCGCGATAGAAATGCTGCCCATAAAGCATCTGACGGTAAAGGGCTTCTTCGCCGACGTTGTTTAAATCGTTTTCGACATATGCCCCGCCAAGAAGCTCGATTCTTCCTTCTTTTTCATATCGTTGCACCAACGAAAAGGTCTCTGGAGAAAGCTCTTTGATTTGCTCCAATTGCCAAGCCTCGGAGATGGAATAATGGAAAGAAGGATATCTTTCTAAAAGGTATACCGCGTTTAAAATACTGCGTAATGCCTTCTTTTTGCTTTCCTTAAAACCCCAAAGCCATGCTAAATCCAAATGAGAATGGCCAAGACAAGTGATCGTGAATTCGGATTTGGAAATAAGCGAAAGAAGGGATGAGGTAATCTTTTTGGCCTCTTTTTCTTTCTTATCGAAGGAAAAAAGATACAGGTCTCTGATTTTTTCGAGGCCCAGCAAGATGTCATTGAAATAAGGGGCATCAGAGGAAATGGAAAAAAGATAATTGGATAAGACTTCATAGTCATACAAGACGGAAAGATCGTTTTGATGGGCTATCACGACGGAGGCTTTATGAAAGAAGCCGGCTTGGGGGAAATGAGAACGGAAATAAATGTTATCCTGGCATTCAACCCAAAGGTCAATTCGATCGTTCGCGATAAGCTCTTTTAAAGGGTAATGGCATTTTAAAGTCGCGTAATTCTTTTCGTCTTCTAAAGAATAATTTCCCGTAGAGAAGCCTTTCAAAGGATGTCCTTGAGAATCGAAAAGAATGCCCTCCGCACCTGCTTCAAAATGAAGATACAAGGAAGAAGGATCGATTTCCGGGGGGATTCTCCCTTTCAAATGAAAGTAGCCATATCGAAAGGGAACGCCGTTCCATTTTTCGTTCTCTCTGATTCTTTTTGCGAAATGATATTTCAGCTTCCCAAAAGGAACTTCTTCTTGAGAGAGAAAATATGCGACATCAAGTTGAAGAATTTCTTCGAAAGCATTCTTAAGAAGGGATTGCCCTAGAAAATGTCGAATCAGCATTTTCCGTCTTTCCAGATAAGCGGGGTTCCTTTTCCATTCCATAAGGAAATTATAGGCAAGCGATGACTCTCTTTGAAAGTGTTTTCAGGCCTCTTTAAAGTAGAAAGAAAGAAGATAAAATAATCCCGTTATGGGCTTGTGGACAAAATTTAAGCGATTATTCGATCCGATCGATTTGACAAAAGGGGGCATATGGAAGGATATTTTCATTTTCTCTCTTCCGATTATGCTGTCTACTTTATTGCAGAAAATCTATTCTTTGATTGATACGGTCATTTGCGGGCAAACCCTAAATGATGCGGCCGTTGCGGCGGTTACAAACACCACTACGATCGTTTTCATGATCCTTCAATTCTCCATAGGATGTGCGTCTGGTTTCTCGGTTGTTCTTTCAAAAAAGATCGGCCAGCATTCTTTAGAAGGAGCAAGAAAATCCATTTGGACCCAAATCGTTCTTTCTGTCATCATCACCATCATTCTGTCTGTCGTAGGCTGTCTTGTTTTGGATTATCTTTTGGCTTGGATTGGCATCTATCCTTCGACGACTGACCCCTATATGCAAGCCGAATATGAAGCGGCCAAAACGTATTTGCTGATTATTGTGGGGGCTTCTTTTTCCCAGATTGTCTATAATTTGGCCGTTACTTGCTTAAGGGCGTACGGCGATTCTTTCACGCCTTTTGTCTTTTTGCTGATTTCCACCGTTTTGAATATCGTTTTGGATTTGGTCTTTATCGTCGTTTTTAATTGGGGAGTCGCGGGAGCCGCTTGGGCAACCGTTTTTGCGCAAGCTTTGGCTGGACTCTCTTCTTGGTTTTATCTTTTTTACCATTACAAAGAGCTTCGTTTCCGCAAAGAAGATTTAAAAATGACTTGGAGGGATATCATTGAGCACCTAAAAAACGGCCTCCCTCTCGCTTTCAATTTCTCCATTCTTTCGATTGGAACCGTCATCATGTCTGGTGCCGTGATTGCTTTCGACCGCCTGCCAAACGGGAAGATGAACCCTTCTTTGCCCGCCCAGCTTGGCTATGGGGTCGCGGGTAAGATTTTCCAATTGGCCATGGGCTTCCAAGAATCCTTGGGCCTCGCCATGATCTCTTATATGGCTCAAAACCTAGGGGCTGGAAGATATGACCGCATCAAAAAAGGGTTCCACGTTTCCATTCTTTACGGAATGATTATCACGGCCCTGATAAACTTGGTCGTTCTTCCGCTTACCATCAATGGAATCTACCAATATCTTTTCCTCTCCTCTGAAAAAGTGACTGCCGATTCCATCAAATGGGGCAACACCTATCTTTATGTCGCTATCCCTATGATGTTTATCCTGATGTTCCTTTTCCTCTTCCGAAATTGCTTGGAGGGTCTCGAAAAACCACTCTTCCCCTTCTTGGCTGGAATTGCGGAATTGATTGCGCGTGTGCTTATTTGTTCTTTCTTGCCAGCTCTTTTCAATGGGGGGCCAATCAATTCGTCGGCATCCATCTGGGCATTCATTGGCGCTTCCTTAGGCGATCCCGGCGCCTGGGTTTTAGCTACTTTGACAATGCTTATTCCGATGCTGTTATCGATTTATCGCCCCAAGAAAAGCCCTATTCAGCCAGAAGGACGCGGGATTCTCTGACTTTGATGCGGTTTCTTTTGCAAGAAGAGTCTTTGATGGCTTTTGTCAAATAGGCGTTCTTTGACTGAAGAAGGACTTTATAGCCAAAGACCAAGGATATTTGTTTCACAAGGTCAGCCATATCCATCTCGCCCTGTTCTTTCAATATGTCTGCCGCACAATTGGCAACTTCTTGGTAACAAATATCGCTTAGCGTCCGGAGGGATTTGTTTTCCGGGTCCAGACGGTAATTTAAGAAAGACGCTTCCTCAAAGTCTTTCGGAACATAGAATCTCGTTCCATCATTGATAAAATACGTCACTCGGTCACCGATTTCTTGCAAGGCTTTGTCAATTTCACCGCGGGAAATCGATCCGACGCGTTTTTTGCCAAGGGCCGCGCAATAACGGCGGTTGATGAGTTCAAGAGAGATAGGGCCTTCATATTCGATTAAGGAAAGAAGGTATGGGGCGAGATTCTTCTTATCGCACGCCTCTTCCGATAAAGTGTAAGGTATGGATTTCTTTGGCATGGTTTGCTTTATGAAGAGAGGCTTTTTCTTGAAAACGCTCTCCTCTTTTTCTTGATTAGGGTTGGTAAGGATCTCATTCAGGGCAGTAACGATGTATTGAACGACTTCTTTACGATGGTCAAGATATTCCACGGCATAAATATATGGCAAAGATTCCAGCCAAGCCGATGAAGTATGTTCGGCTCGTTGATATTGCGATCGCGGCATGTCATGTTCGCGAAATGCTCATTATCAAGCAAAACCCCTAATAAGTATTCGCTTGGTTTCTCTTTCAAAGAAATGGCCAAATCAATCTTAAAAGAGGATTCTCCGAGATTTTCTTCCACGCAATAGCCAAGTTTGCGGATATCTTCCGCAAGATATTTTTCAACGCCAATCTCCCGTTTTTCCAGATTGCTGGCGTTAAAAGGAAGATAGTCATAGCCGAATTTGGCAAAAGAAAGGAAATCTTTTAGGTATTGGGCGCCCGCATTCTTTGCTCGTTCCGCTTTGATGTCAGCCGGATTCAAGGAGGAGAAAACGATCATTTCCTCTCGCGCACGGGAAACCGCTACGTTAAGACGCCTTTCGCCTTTTTTCAAAGAAAGAGGGCCGAAATTCAAAGAAATCGTTCCGTTTTTATCAGGGCCATACGTCGTTGAGAAAAGAATCACGTCTCTTTCATCCCCTTGAACGTTTTCGAGGTTCTTGATAAAGATTTTTTCTCCGCCCGGCTCCAGATTTCCGTTTCCGAGTTTGGAGGTTTCCTTATCGAGCATGTCTTCAATGACGTTTTGCTGAGCTTCGTTAAAAGTGATAACGCCGATAGAATGGGTGCGGAGCTCTTTGTCTTTCAGACGACGAAGGATTTCTTTGACCACTTCTTTGGCTTCATTGCGATTTACCCCCCTCCCTCTTTCATAAAGGCCTTTGACATAACGATATGAAACAGCTTTTTCGTCGTTTGTCGGGGAAGGGAAGGTCAGCAAGGAATTATCATAGAATTTATTGTTGGAGAAAGCGATTAAGGATTCGTGGCGGGAGCGATAATGCCAAAGAAGTCTCTTACGAGGCAAACCCAAAACCAAAGCGTCGTCCAGAAGAGATTCCAAATCTTCATCCAGAGAGGAGAAAGCGTTATCCGAATCGTTATTTCCGATTGTCGTGGTGAAGAAAGAGGTCGGTGGCATCTGTTCTTCATCGCCTGCGATAACCACGCTATCGCCTCTAGCAATCGAAGATATCGCTTCCGAGGTAGGAATTTGAGAGGCTTCATCAAAGATCACGACATCGAAATGATAATCGTGGATATCAAGGAACTGCGAAACGGATATCGGAGACATCATGAAACACGGCGTCAAATTCTGGATGATATCTTTGTAATTATGGAAGATTTGTCTCAAAGAGACGCCTCTCCCGCCGTTTTTACAAAGTTTCGCCAATTGATTGAAGGAGGTGGATTCCGCAAAGTGGAAAGCGTCTCTTGGATAGGAAGAGGAGATCTTTGCAGCCGTCATAACGGTCGCCAAATTGGAGAATTCTAGAATGTCGTTGGCGTACTGGTGAATAAGGTTATTCATTTCTTTGCTCGAAAGAAGAGCGAGATTGTCTTCTTTTAAGCGATAAGAAAGAATGGAGTTTGCCAAGGATTTTTCGAAATTGGAAAGAAGATCTTTCTCTTTGATTTTCCCCGTTTTGAAAAGAGAGACGTATTCTTTCGGAAGAAGAGTTTCCAAATCATCTAGCTTTAAAAGCAAAGACGTCCATTCGGCTAAGCTTCCGATTCTTCCGGAAGCGGAACGGAGTTTGCTAAAAAGGACGCCAAAGAATTTATTGTCGTCGGGGTAGAGATCAATATCGAAGGAATCGTTCAAAAGCAGCTCTTCTTTCTTTTTCTTGAAGTCATAGAAATCCTTAAGGAAAGCATTCTGCGTCTTCGAGAATAAGCTCCCTTGATCTAAGTCGGAAAGATAGGATGCGAACGCATTCTTTTTATTCGGAAGATAATCCAAAGAAAGGGTGTTTTTCGCTATCTTGATGGTCGTTTCGAAAACAAGAAGGACTTCTTCTCCGTCCGGGTAAGTCAAAAATGGATGGTTTTTCAAAAAGAAACGAACATATGAATCGAAAGCGGCAAGCTCTTTGTTTTGTTCCTGAATGCGTTTTAAAAGCTCAAGCTCGTCTTTTAAGCCATCCTTCTTCAACGCCTCTTTGCTCTTAGCGAAAGGTTTTAGTTTTTTTCTTAAAAGAGAAAGGGCTTTGTGGCGAGGGAAGAAGGAAAGGGATTCAGCAAGGAGGAATTCTTTTTCCAGCTCCTCGCCATTTTGATTCAAGAAAGATTCATTGAAGGAAACAAGGATTTTTTCTTTGTTTTTCGTGATATCGATAGCAAGCTTTAAAGCGGAACGGATTTCGTTTTCTTTTTCGAGGAAGGTCTCATCGAGATAGTACTCAGGCCATTTCTTCCCCCCCTCGCGAAGAATCTCAAGGATTTCGGCGTAACGCTTAGCGTTGTTGTAGGTTTCCTCCAGCTGTTTCTGACGATTGAAAACGTTATACAAGTCCAATTTAAGACGTTCTAAAAGAGGAAGGACGCCGTCGATTTCTTTCTTCATCGAATCGCGGTATTCCATGGAATAAGAACGCCCTTGGAAGCCAAGGAAAGGAGAAGAAAGGTAAGAATCGAAAGAAAGGGATGTCGAAGCGATGTCTTTCAGAAGCGGAAGCGTTTTTTCATATTTGCTTTCGCTGAAATTCGTTAAGAACTCATAAGAAAACGCATACACGTCCCCGCTATTTTCATTTTCAAGGTAGGAAAGGATCGCTTGATAAGGAGAATAAAGGAATTCTCTTTTTTCGTGCAAAG
>ERZ808259.531-NODE-531-length-15237-cov-4.444079_pt1 | contig 15237 bp, 11 predicted proteins | sample MGYA00521279_ERZ808259 | MGnify/ENA primary metagenome ERZ808259 (study PRJEB31516, sample SAMN03275586) | gut metagenome | biome: mammalia-associated habitat; material: feces | host: Papio cynocephalus | place: Kenya | collected 2012-07-27 ... | reverse complement strand
AAAGTTAAAACTATCCCGCGTTTTTTAGGAAAAAAGTTAAAACCATCTCGCGCCAAAAAATTTAAAGGCGGCATCACCGCCGCCATAAAAATCAAGGTTTCCTGCCGTTTCTATCCCGTTATATCCCGTTTAATCCCACTTTATCCCGCCTGTTTGAAATGTATAAAACTATGCTTCGTCTTACAACGACCGATTGGTAAATTTTACTCTGAAAACGATAAAAGCCGCAGTTTTCTGCGGCTTTTTATGGTGGAGCTGAGGGGAATCGAACCCCTGACCTCTTGAATGCCATTCAAGCGCTCTCCCAACTGAGCTACAACCCCACGTCATTCAATACGGTGTGGATAATATCACAAAAAACGGTCTTTGCAAGAAAAAAAAGCGTACTTTTGAAAAAATTATTATCGGATGCGATATCATCTTTTTTTGTTGCCTACGCTCGGAAAGTTTTTTTTGTCGCACGGGGACGGACGGGAAAAATACGATAGCCGTTAAAACCGTTGCGGAATGCGTTTTCTCTTCCCCGTTTGTGGATGAAAGGCATGCGCCTTACGATTTCATAGCGGATTAATGGACATTTCTTACGCCGTATGTTATCAACAAGGAAAAAAAGGGGGGTTATTATGACATTCCAAGCGGACACCGCTGTTTTATGTCCATGGCAAAGGGGGTAACGCCGCGCAAGCGGAACATTACCGTCCTTTGTTCGCGCCGGCCGAAGTCGTCGGTTTTGATTACCGGTCGGCGACGCCTTGGGATGCCGCAGATGAATTTACCGTAAATGCGGCCGCGCTGAAATCCGCTTACAGGCGAACCGTTTTGGTGGCGGAAAGCATCGGCGCGTATTTTTCTTTGAACGCCGACCTGTCACGCTTTTTTGATCGGGCGTTTTTCATTTCCCCTATTGTTGATTTGGAACGGTTGATCACGGATATGATGCTTTGGGCAAACGTAACGGAACCGGAGCTGGCCGCAAAAAAAGTCGTCAAGACCGGATTCGACGAAGATTTGTCATGGGATTACTTGCAATATGTCCGAAACAACCGCCCCGCCGCATGGACAACGCCGACGCATATTCTTTACGGCGACACGGACACGCTGCAGTCGATCGAAACCGTCACGGCCTTTGCAAATCGCGCTCACGCCGGCGTCACTGTCATGCACGGCGGGGAGCATTGGTTTCACACGCCGGAACAGATGCGTTTTCCGGACGATTGGATTCGTAAGAATATTCCGTAAAGCAAAGCGGACACAAAAAGAACAGGCGGCCTTGTCACCAAAACCGCCCGTTTAAAATCTATTTTTCCGCCTCAGCGTTCACGGCGCCGGTTGGCGACGACCGCAGCGACAGCCTTGTTGGCGTCGTCCTTTTTCGCCGGTGCGTCTTTGTGCGTCATACCACCGCTCGGATTGCCATAGGTCGCGTACATTTCCTTGGCTTCCTGCCATAAGGATTTCTTGCCCTCTTCTTTCGCAGGCTTGGCCGCAGGTTCGGCCGCGGGCTTTTCAGCCGGCATATCATTGTGCGCCATTCCGCCGCTGGGATTGCCGTAGGTCGCATACATTTCCTTGGCTTCCTGCCACAGGGACTTTTTGCCCTCTTCTTTTGCAGGCTTAGCCGCAGGTTCGGCCGCGGACTTTTCGGCCGGCATATCGTTGTGAACCATGCCGCCGCCGGGGTTGCCATAGGTCGCATACATTTCCTTGGCTTCCTGCCACAGGGACTTTTTGCCCTCGTCTTTTGCAGGCTTGGCCACAGGTTCGGCCGCGGGCTTTTCAGCCGGCATATCGTTGTGAACCATACCGCCGCTGGGGTTGCCGAAACGGGCGTACAGCTCTCCGGCTTCCTGCCACAGGGACTTTTTGCCCTCGTCTTTCGCAGGCTTGGCCGCAGGTTCGGCCGCGGGCTTTTCAGCCGGCATATCGTTGTGAACCATACCGCCGCTGGGGTTGCCGAAACGGGCGTACAGCTCTCCGGCTTCCTGCATCAGGGATTTTTTCGGCGTTCTGTTCGGATCAAATTCCGCCGAAAGGCAACGTTTCAGCTGCTTCAAAACCAACTGGGCGTGCTTGACGGCGGCGTATTCGTCCGCTTTAACCTTTTTATCGGGCGTGTCAGCTTTGACCATGGAACCGACGGCCACTTTGAGGGCGTTTTTGGGAACGACCAGCGCGACGGGACCGTTCGGCATCACTTCGGATTTGGCCATGGTTTCGACCAAAGACGTTGCGCCGATCGCAACCAATTCCAGCTTCACGTCATGGTCGGCATCGGTCGCGTAATTCAATTTTTCGCGCAAACCGAACTGCTTGGCTTCTTTTTTCAATTCGGCGGCCTTGGCGTCAACGGCGGATTCGCGGATACCGCTGCGATCCGTCGTGCGGACGTAATTTTCAGCGATTTCGGCGGCTTCGGCCTTGGATTTGCCGGACATCGACACGACGGCGCCCGTCAGATACGCGTCCAAAACGTGTTTGTCCCACGTGGAAATTTTTTCGGCGTTAGAATTCAAAGACAGCATGGTCAGCCCTTTCATAAAATGTTTATTGTTACCCTTGTATCCCGATTTTCGTTTTTTGTCAATTTTTTTCTACAAAGTCCGCTTGCAAAAATCCCCTCGCCAAACCGGAAAGGGGATTTTGAAACCTGTCGAAAATCAAACGTTGACGGCGACTTCGTAAGCGCGTTCGATCGTGTCCGTGATTTCCTGATCGGCGGGCGCCTTTTCATCGGGTTTGATGTAGGAGGACAAAGCTTTGTCCAAAATATCAATGCTTTTTAAAACATTGGCTTCGATCACCAACATTTTTTTCACACCAGCCAATGCCTTCATGACTTCGGGTTCAACTTTGGTCAGTAACACGTCGCCGTCGGGAGAACGCTGAAAATGCAAGGTCGTATCGTCTTTTTTGGTAATGACGGGGTTGGACGGTTCGCCTTCGAAAGCGGGCATAAACACCGACACCATACCGGCTTCGTTCATGACAAACTGCAAAGAGGGCAATTCATTGATATCCATTTTAAAGCACCTTTGAAAATTAAATTTGCCTTATTATACAGCTTTATGCGTAAAAAGCAATAAAAACGCCGGAGAAATCATCCTCCGGCGTTCATTATTACAGATGAGAATCACGCTTGCGCGGGAGCGTCCGCAACCGGCAAAGCCGGCGTTTCGGCCTGTTCCAGATTTTCCTTGTCGCGCTGAGCGGCCAAGGCGCGCAGACGGTTGATCACGGAACCCGTACCGGCCGGAATCAGGCGGCCGACGATCACGTTTTCTTTCAGCCCGATCAAGTCGTCCGTTCTGCCGGAAACGGCGGATTCGGTCAACACACGGGTTGTTTCCTGGAACGACGCCGCGGAAATGAACGAATTCGTCTGCAAGCTGGCTTTCGTGATCCCCAACAGGATCGGCGAAGCTTCGGCGGGGCGTCCGCCGGCCGCAACGGCCTTGGCGTTTTCCTTGTCCAGCGTCGGCTGATCAACCTGTTCGCCCTGCAGTAGCGTCGTGTCGCCGGCGTCGGTAACTTCCAGCTTCTGCAACATCTGGCGGGTGATGACTTCAATGTGCTTGTCATTGATCTTCACGCCTTGCAGACGGTAAACGTCCTGAATTTCCTTGACCATATGCTGGGCAAAGGCTTCCAAGCCCTTGACGCGCAAAATGTCATGCGGATCTTCGGCGCCGTCGGTCAGCGTGTCGCCCTGATGGACGGTGTCGCCGTTTTGAACCAGAATCAGCTTGCCTTTCGGAACCAGATATTCGCGTTCGATACCCGTGTCGCTTTTAACGACGATGCGCTGTTTGGCCTTGTAATCGCGCCCGAATTCGACCGTCCCGTCGATTTCCGCGATGATCGCGCAATCCTTGGGTTTGCGGGCTTCAAACAATTCGGCCACACGCGGCAGACCGCCGGTGATGTCACGCGATTTACGTTCGATTTCGATCGTGGCGTAAATATCGCCGCGCTTCACCGTCGCACCGTTTTCCAACATGACGGTCGAATTGATCGGCAGGTTGTAAACACCGATGGAAGAACCGTCTTTTTCAACGACGATCTGGGCTTTTTTCGCGGTTCCGTGCGCTTCGATCACGCGGATCTGCGTCAAACCGGTCGCTTCGTCGCGGATTTCACGGATGGTTTCGCCGTCCACAAAGTTTTCGTAACGGATCGTGCCTTCCTTATCAATGAAGTACGGGATGACGTAAGCGTTCCATTCCGCCAGACGCTGGCCTTTGACGACCTTGTCGCCGCCTTTGACCGCGACGACCGCGCCGAACGGAACGTGATAGTGCGTTTTCACCGCGCCGTTGTCGTCCACGATCGCCAATTCGCAATCGCGCGTCGCGACGATCGTTTCGCCTTTCGAGTTCAAAACCGGTTCGGACGCCGTGAATTTCACGATGCCGTCAAATCCGGATTCGATCGCGGACACTTCGACGTTTTGCGCCGTGCCGCCAACGTGGAACGTACGCATGGTCAGCTGCGTTCCGGGTTCGCCGATGGATTGCGCCGCAATGACGCCGACGGCTTCGCCGATGTTGACCGGCGTTCCGCGCGCCAAATCGCGGCCGTAGCATTTCGCGCACACGCCGTTTTTGGCTTCGCAGGTCAGCGGGGAACGGATGTAGATCTTGTCCACGCCGGCCTTTTCGATCTTTTCAACGTCGTTTTCGTCGATCAGCTTGCCGCAAGGAACGATGATTTCCTGCGTCGCGGGATCTTTGACGTCTTCCTGCGCCGTGCGTCCCAACACGCGTTCGCCCAGCGAAGCGACGACCGTCGTGCCGTCCATCGCCGCCGTGACCCAAATGCCGCGATCCGTGCCGCAATCGTCTTCGCAAACGATCGCGTCCTGCGCGACATCGACCAGACGACGGGTCAGATAACCGGAGTTTGCGGTTTTCAACGCCGTGTCGGACAACCCTTTGCGCGCGCCGTGGGACGAGTTGAAGTATTCGGCCACGGACAGACCTTCTTTAAAGTTCGCGATAATCGGGGTTTCGATGATTTCGCCGTTCGGTTTCGCCATCAAACCGCGCATACCGCCCAGCTGTTTCATTTGCGCCGCGGAACCACGCGCGCCGGAATGCGCCATCATGTAAACCGAGTTTACGGGCTTCGTCGGATCGTCCTTTGAAATTTCTTTCATCATTTCATCGGCGATCTTGTCGGTGCAAGCCGACCACGCGTCAACGACCTTGTTGTATTTTTCGCCCTGCGTGATCAAACCGTCCTGATACTGCTGCTCGAATTCCTTGACTTTCGCTTCGGTTTCCTTGATCAGCTTCTGTTTCGTCTTGGGAACGATCATGTCGTCCTTGCCGAACGAAACGCCGGAAATGGCCGCGTATTTGTAGCCCATGTTCTTGATGCGGTCGGCGAAAATGCAAGTTTCCTTCTGCCCGCAGTAACGATAGACCTGATCAATGATGTCGGCGATTTCCTTTTTACGCAGCAAGCGGTTGAACAAGCTGAACGGGATTTTCGGATGCTTGGGCACCACCTGCGACAACAAAACGCGCCCCGGCGTCGTTTCCAGCGTCCGGCGGACGACCTTGCCGTCGTCGTCAACGAATTCCAAACGGCATTCGATGATCGAGTTGTAGTTGACCATGTGGTTGTTCAAGGCCATTTCGACTTCTTCAATGCTACCGAAACGGAGCATGGATTCCTCTTCCTTCGTCTTTTTGACAAAAGCGCGGAAGTCTTCCATATCCTTGAATTCGCGGTGATATTCCTCCGCCCATTTCTTCATGTCGGCTTCGGTCATCGCCTTGATCGCGTCCAATTCTTCCTTGGTGCATTCGCGTTTACCGCCCGGCTGGTTGACGCGCGCCATGGTGATGTAGTACAGCCCCAAAATCATGTCTTGCGTCGGCACGATGATCGGTTTGCCGTTCGCGGGCGACAGGATGTTGTTCGTGGACATCATCAAAACGCGGGCTTCCAGCTGCGCTTCCAACGACAGGGGAACGTGGACGGCCATTTGGTCGCCGTCGAAGTCGGCGTTGAACGCCGTGCAGACCAGCGGGTGCAGCTGAATGGCCTTGCCTTCGATCAAAACGGGTTCAAAAGCCTGAATCCCCAGTCTGTGCAACGTCGGCGCGCGGTTCAGCAGAACCGGATGTTCGCGGATGACTTCTTCCAGAATGTCCCAAACTTCGGGGCGTTCCTTTTCCACCATGCGCTTGGCGGCTTTGATCGTCGTCGCCATGCCGTACAGTTCCAGTTTGGAATACACGAACGGTTTGAACAGTTCCAAAGCCATCTTTTTGGGAATGCCGCATTGATGCAGTTTCAATTCGGGGCCGACGACGATCACGGAACGGCCGGAATAGTCAACGCGTTTACCCAACAGGTTCTGACGGAAACGTCCCTGTTTGCCTTTCAGCATATCGGCCAACGATTTCAGCGGACGTTTGTTCGCGCCCGTGATGGCGCGGCCGCGGCGGCCGTTGTCGAACAAAGCGTCAACGGATTCCTGCAACATACGTTTTTCGTTGCGGATGATGATTTCCGGCGCGCGCAGTTCAATCAGCCGTTTCAAACGGTTGTTGCGGTTGATGACGCGGCGGTACAAATCGTTCAGGTCGGACGTCGCGAAACGGCCGCCGTCCAGCGGAACCAGCGGGCGCAATTCGGGCGGAATGACCGGAATGACATCCAAAATCATCCATTCGGGTTTCGATCCGGATTCCAAGAACGCTTCGACCAGCTTCAAACGCTTGACCAGCTTTTTGCGGCGGGCTTCCGACGACGTGGAACGCAATTCGGCGCGGATGGTTTCGGCTTCCTGTTCCAAATCAATGGCGGACAGGATTTCCTTCAACGCTTCGGCGCCGATGCCGGCGCGGAACGAATCCTCGCCGTATTCCTCGACGGCGCGCTGATACTGTTCTTCGGTCAGCAGTTCGTTGACTTTCAGCGGGGTCAGCCCCGGTTCGATCACGATATACTTTTCAAAGTACAGAACCGATTCCAAATCCTTCAGCATGATATCGACCAGCAGGCCGATGCGGCTGGGCAAGGATTTCAAAAACCAGATGTGCGCGACCGGCGCGGCCAGTTCGATGTGCCCCATGCGTTCGCGGCGCACTTTGGACAGCGTGACTTCCACGCCGCATTTTTCGCAGACGATGCCGCGGAATTTCATGCGTTTGTATTTTCCGCACAAGCATTCGTAGTCCTTGACGGGCCCGAAAATGCGGGCGCAGAACAAACCGTCTCTTTCCGGTTTGAAAGTGCGGTAGTTGATCGTTTCGGGCTTTTTGACTTCGCCGTACGACCAGGAACGGATACGTTCCGGAGACGCCAGAGAGATTTGAATCTGATCAAAAGACTGTGTCCCCGATACAGGACCGAAAACTTTCATAAGTTCGTTCATTGACTTTCCTCTTTCCTTCAAGAGATGTTCTTAGTATTCACGCTGGTTCAATTCGACGTTCAGGCACAAGGAACGCATTTCCTTGACCAAAACGTTGAACGATTCGGGAATTCCGGCTTCAAACTTGTCGTCGCCGCGCACGATGGATTCGTAAACCTTCGTACGTCCGGAAACGTCGTCCGACTTGACCGTCAGAATTTCCTGCAGCGTGTAGGCGGAACCGTAAGCTTCCAAAGCCCAAACTTCCATTTCGCCGAAACGCTGTCCGCCGAACTGCGCCTTGCCGCCCAACGGCTGCTGCGTAACCAGAGAATAGGGGCCGATCGAACGGGCGTGGATCTTTTCGTCAACCAAATGGTGCAGTTTCAACATATAGGTGACGCCCACCGTAACGGGACGGTCGAACGCTTCGCCGGTGCGGCCGTCGTACAGCGTGACCTGACCGGAATGGGGCAATCCCGCCTTGTCCAGCATTTCGTTGATGTCGCTTTCGCGCGCGCCGTCGAAAACGGGGGTGGCGATCGGCAGACCGTTTTTCATATTGTCGGCCAATTCCATCACTTCGTCGTCGCTCAGCTTGGAAATGTTGTCCTTGTATTCCTTTTTGCCGTAAACGTCTTCCAGTTTGACGCGCAAATCGTCAACGGAGGCTTTCTGTTCGGCGACCTGTTCGTACAAGACGTGAACCTGTTTGCCCAGTTCGCGGCAAGCCCAACCCAAGTGACATTCCAGAATTTGCCCGACGTTCATACGGGACGGCACACCCAGCGGGTTCAACACCAGATCAACCGGCGTTCCGTCCGCGATGTGCGGCATATCCTCAATCGGCAGGATGCGGGACACGACACCTTTGTTGCCGTGACGGCCGGCCATCTTGTCACCCGGTTGCAACTTGCGTTTCACCGCGATGAAGACTTTGACCATCTTCAAAACGCCCGGAGGCATTTCATCGCCGCGTTGCAGTTTTTCGACTTTGTTTTCAAAGCGTTCCTGCAGTTTTTCGACATCGGCGTCAAACACCTTGGTCATCTTTTCGATTTCGCCCATAACTTCGTCGTTTTCGACAGAGATCTTGCGCCACTGCGACGCGGGCATACCGTTCAGGATTTCTTCGGTCAGAACCGTTCCGGCATCGACGCGTTTAACGCCGGCCGTCGCCGTCTGTCCCAGCAAAGCCTGTTTCAAACGGTCTTGGAACGAACCTTCCAAAATCGCCTTTTCGGCGTCGCGGTCTTTGGCCAAAGCTTCGATTTCCGACTGTTCGATCGCCATGGCGCGCTGATCCTTGTCAACGCCGCGACGTGAAAACACGCGGACTTCGACGACCGTACCGGCGATTCCGGGCGGCACGCGCAAAGACGTGTCGCGCACGTCGGCGGCCTTTTCACCGAAAATGGCGCGCAACAGTTTTTCTTCCGGCGTCATCGGGGATTCGCCCTTCGGCGTCACCTTGCCGACCAGAATGTCGCCGGCCTTGACTTCGGCGCCGATATACACGACGCCGGCTTCGTCCAGCTGTTTCAACGCTTCTTCGCCGACGTTCGGAATGTCGCGGGTGATTTCTTCCTGTCCCAACTTCGTATCGCGCGCCATCACTTCAAATTCGTCGATGTGAATGGACGTGAACACGTCGTCGCGGGCGATGCGTTCGGAAATCAAAATAGCGTCTTCGTAGTTGTAACCGTTCCACGGCATATAGGCCACCAGAACGTTGCGTCCCAAAGCCAGTTCGCCCAGCTGCGTCGAAGCGCCGTCCGCGATGATGTCGCCCTGCGCGACGATGTCGCCGACTTTGACCAGCGGATGCTGCGTGATGCAGGTGGACTGGTTGGAACGCTGGAACTTGTGCAGTTTGTAAATGTCAACGCCGGATTCGTCGGCCTTGATCTTGCCCGTGGCGCGGACGACAATGCGCATACCGTCAACCGACTGCACGACGCCGTTGCGTTTGGCGACGATCGAAGCTCCCGAGTCGCGCGCGACCGCCGCTTCCATCCCCGTGCCGACCAGCGGCGCGTCGGATTGCAGCAAAGGAACGGCCTGACGTTGCATGTTCGATCCCATCAAAGCGCGGTTCGCGTCATCGTTTTCCAAGAACGGAATCAACGCCGCGGCGACGGAAACCAGCTGTTTCGGCGAAACGTCAATCAGGGTGATTTCTTCGGGCGGGCACAGGACGAATTCGCCGTTTTTACGGCACGCGACCAGCTTGTCTTTGACAAAGCAGTCCTTGCTGTCCAATTCAGCGTTCGCCTGCGCGATGACGTGTTTGTTTTCCTCCATGGCGGACAGATAGACGACTTCTTTCGTCACCTTGCCGTCCACGACTTTGCGGTACGGGCTTTCGATAAAGCCGTACTGGTTAACGCGGGCGTACGTCGCCAAAGAGTTGATCAAACCGATGTTCGGACCTTCGGGCGTTTCGATCGGGCAGATACGGCCGTAATGGGTAGGATGCACGTCGCGGACTTCAAAACCGGCACGGTCGCGGGTCAAACCGCCGGGACCCAAAGCGGACAGACGGCGTTTGTGCGTGACTTCGGCCAGCGGGTTGTTCTGATCCATGAACTGCGACAGCTGCGAAGAGCCGAAAAATTCGCGCACGGCGACGGCGGCGGGTTTCGCGTTGATCAGGTCGTGCGGCATGACCGTGTCGATATCGACCGAGCTCATGCGTTCGCGAATCGCGCGTTCCATGCGCAACAGACCGATGCGGTACTGGTTTTCCATCAATTCGCCGACGGAACGGACGCGACGGTTGCCCAAGTTGTCAATATCGTCGATTTCGCCGCGGCCGTCTTTCAATTCGACCAGAACGCGGACGATTTCCAGAATGTCTTCCTTGCGCAGGATGCGGACGCTGTCGGGAACGGCGTCTTTGTCGTTATACAGACGCGTGTTCATTTTCACGCGGCCGACGGCGGACAGGTCGTAACGTTCCAGATCGAAGAACAGACCGCGGAACAAAGCGTCGGCGGATTCAACGGTAGGCGGTTCGCCGGGGCGCATGACTTTGTAAATATCGACCAGCGCGTCTTCGCGGGACATATTCTTGTCCGCGGCCATTGTGTTGCGGATGTAGGGACCGACGTTGACGTTGTCGATGCGCAGGACGGAAAATTCCTTGATTTTCTCCTTGGCGAACATCGTCAAAACGTCTTCGGTGACTTCCTGACCGGCTTCGACCAGAATTTCACCCGTTTTTTCGTTGATCATGTCTTCGGCCAGATACGCGCCCAAAACTTCTTCCTGCGCGACGCGGATTTCGGAAACGCCTTCTTTGGCCAGCTTGTTCAGCTTGCCGGCGGTCGCTTTCTGACCGGCTTCAATCAGGATTTCGCCGGAATTGGCGTCAACCAGATCGTAACGGAGCTTCATGCCTTTCAGGTATTCGGGAACGAACGGCGTTTTCCAACCGTTTTTGTCGGCCGTGTAAACCACTTTGTCATAGAAACGGCTCAGGATTTCCTCCTGACTCATGCCGCGGACTTCCAACAAGCTGACGCTGCGGCCTTCGGCTTCGCGGGCTTTGCGCAATTCTTCCGTTTCCTTGGATTCCAAAGCGTACAGCAACGTCGTGACGGGCAGTTTGCGGCGGCGGTCGATGCGGACATAAACCAAATCCTTGGCGTCGAATTCAAAATCCAGCCACGAACCGCGGTAGGGAATGACGCGCGCGGCGAACAGATATTTGCCCGACGAATGGGTTTTGCCCTTGTCATGGTCGAAAAACACACCGGGGGAACGGTGCATCTGGGAAACGATGACGCGTTCCGTGCCGTTGACAACGAACGTGCCGGTTTCGGTCATCAGGGGCATATCGCCCATATAAACGTCCTGTTCCTTGATGTCGCGAATGGAACGGGCGCCCGTTTCTTCGTCAACGTCCCACACGACCAGACGCAGCGTCACGCGCAGCGGAGCGGAATAGGTCATGCCGCGCTGGATGCATTCATCGACATCGTATTTGGGTTCGTCCAGTTCGTATTTGACGTATTCCAATTCGCCGCGACCGGAAAAATCCTTGATCGGGAAAATGGATTTCAATACTTCCTGCAAACCGGTATCGGTTCTTTTGGCAGCCGGCACGCCCAACTGAAGGAATTGGGCATAAGAGCTTTTCTGCACCTCGATAAGGTTGGGCATAGGCGCTACGGAAGGGATTCTTCCAAAATTTTTGCGTACACGTTTCCGGCCTGTAAAAGATTTGACCATTTCAGCTCCCCATCTAAAAGATAAAATTCTTAACGCCCTAAGTTTATAGTCCCAAGACGCCGGAGACTTTACAAGACGACTTCAAGGATCGGTCGAAAAAGCCGTTTCCGGCCATTCGTCCGATCCCTAAAATCAAGCGGCTAAAGTTGAATTACTTGACTTCAACCTTGGCGCCGGCAGCTTCCAACTGCTTCTTGAATTTTTCAGCGTCTTCCTTGTTCGCGCCTTCTTTGACGGTCTTCGGAGCGCCTTCAACCAGGTCTTTCGCTTCTTTCAGGCCCAGACCGGTGATCGCGCGGACTTCCTTAATGACGTTGATTTTGTTCGCGCCGGCTTCAACCAGAACGACATCAAATTCCGTCTTTTCTTCCGCAGGAGCGGCAGCGGCGGCGGCGGCGACGGCTACGGGAGCAGCCGCGGAAACGCCCCATTTTTCTTCCAGCATTTTGGACAGTTCGGCAGCTTCCAACACTGTCAAAGCAGACAATTCATCAACGATTTTGGCGAGATCAGCCATTTTATTTAACTCCGTTTAATAGTTTTCAATGATGTGCCAAACGGCACCGATTTTTTTCAGCGGGGAATAAATCCCCCGTGACACCACGATTACGCAGCCTGTTCTTCCTTGTCGGCAAAAGCCTTCAGAACACGGGCGATCTGAGCCGCCGGCGCCTGAACCAGACCGACCAGTTTTCCGCGCAACTGATCCATGGACGGCAGTTCGCCCAAGGCCGTCACTTCGGCCACGGACAGCACTTTTCCGTTCATGATACCGCCGCGGATGACCAGTTTGTCATTCTTTTTGGCGAATTCGACAACGGCTTTGGCGGCGGCGACCGGATCGACGGAATAGGAAATAGCCGTCGGGCCGACCATCAGGTCCGCCAACTGTTCATACTGTGTTCCAGCAAGAGCAAGACGAGTAATACGGTTTTTGGTCACGCGAAACTTTGCGTCCAATTTGCGAACGGCGTCACGCAAAGCCGACATTTCGGCAACCGTCAATCCCGAATAATGGGTGACGACAACCAAACCGGCCGCGCTGAAGTCTTCGTTCATTTTGGAACGCAATTCAGCTTTTTGTTCACGTTTCACTTTTGTATCCTCTCATTCCCTCCGCCCCGACGAATCGGAAACGGAAGTTCGGTAATATCGGTTTGCGGCCCCATGCCGAAAACCGTTCCTGTCCAAAAGCTCAAGCCATAAACCAATCCAACGGAGTGGCTAAAAAACTTGTACCTCTGTCTATGCAGGCGGAAAACTTTCCATTAAACGGCTTTGCCCGAAAGCGCCGCCGCGCCTACAGTCTTGGACAGGTCAAGGGAAAGCCGGAAAATCCGGTTTTCCCTTTTCCCGACCGTTTCCGGCCGGTATTCCTGATCAGTTTCCGCTCGCCAAAGCAGCGACGTTGGAAACCGAAACCTTGACGCCAACGCCCTGAGTCGTGCTCAGACCGACGCGTTTCAGGTAAGTTCCTTTGACACTGGCGGGCTTCGCTTTCAAAACGGCCTGCGCAAACGTCAAAATGTTTTCTTTGATCTGGGCTTCGGTAAAGCTGATCTTGCCGACACCGGCGTGGATCTGGCCAGCCGCTTCAACGCGGTATTCGACCTGACCGGCCTTGACGGCTTTGACCGCACCGGCGACATCCATCGTCACCGTGCCCAGTTTCGGGTTCGGCATCAGGCCGCGGGGACCCAAAACCTTGCCCAGACGACCGACGACACCCATCATGTCGGGCGTGGCGATGCAACGGTCGAAGTTGATGGAACCCTTCAGGATTTCTTCCATCAAATCTTCCGCGCCGACGACATCGGCACCGGCTTTTTTGGCTTCTTCGGCTTTGGCGCCCTTGGCGAAAACGGCGACGCGCACCGTTTTACCCGTACCGTTGGGCAGACCGACGACGCCGCGAATCATCTGATCCGCCTGACGGGGATCGACGTTCAATCCCATGACGATTTCGACGGTTTCGTCGAATTTCGCTTTGGGCGCCGCTTTCAAAACAGCGATGGCTTCGTCCAAATCGTAAGCTTTCATGTTATCGACGGATTTGTACGCACCCGTCAAACGTTTACCCAATTTAGCCATTATCCGTTACTCCACGACTTCGATACCCATGGAACGCGCCTGTCCCATAACCATGTTCATAGCGGATTCAACCGTCGAGCAGTTCAGATCCGGCATTTTCTGTTCGGCGATTTCACGGACTTGCGCCTTGGTGATTTTGCCGACTTTGGTACGGCCGGGTTCCTTGGAACCTTTCGGCAGACCGGAAGCCTTGATGATGAAGTAGCTGACGGGCGGCATCTTCGTGATGAAAGAGAACGTGCGGTCGGCATAAGCGGTGATCACGACGGGAATCGGCATACCCGGTTCCATTTTCTGCGTGGCGGCGTTAAACGCTTTGCAGAATTCCATGATGTTCAAACCGCGCTGCCCCAGCGCCGGACCGACAGGAGGAGAAGGATTAGCTTTTCCCGCCGGGATTTGCAATTTAATAAACCCGACAATTTTCTTTGCCATTGTGTTACCTCTAATAATCTATCCGATTCGTTTTAAGGCTTGCGGTGCGGCGAATGGCTCGCCTGCCGCAAAGGCGTCGTCCGGAAACGAATCGAAATCCGGAAACGACACCCGATTCGTTACACTTTTTCGACTTGGGAATATTCCAGTTCGACGGGCGTCGAACGGCCGAAAATGGAAACGGAAACTTTCAAACGCGCCTTTTCGTCGTCGGTTTCTTCGACGAATCCGATAAAGGACGCAAACGGTCCGTCGGTGACGCGAACCTGTTCGCCGACATCGAAAGAAATGGAATTCTTGGGACGTTCGACACCTTCGGTGACCTGATGCAGGATGCGTTGCGCTTCGGCTTCGGAAATCGGAGTCGGGCGTTCGCGCGCCCCCAGGAATCCCGTCACCTTCGGCGTATTTTTCACCAAATGCCACGATTCGTCGGTCATTTCCATTTTGACCAAGACATAACCGGGGAAGAACTTGCGTTCCGAATTCACTTTGGAACCGCGGCGGACTTCGACGACCTCTTCGGTCGGAACCAGCACCTGTTCAAACATATCCGCCATCCCTTTCTGAGCGGCGAATTCCATAATCGACTCGGCGACTTTTTTTTCAAAGCCGGAGTACACGTGTAAAACATACCAACGGGCGGCCATAGCCTAACCTCCCAAACCGAGGATCAGCTTCATCACCCACGCGATGACCTGATCGACAACAAAAAAGAACAGCGTCGCACATACCGTAAACAACACGACCATCAGCGTGGACATCATCGTTTCTTTGCGCGTCGGCCATACGACCTTTCCGACTTCCTGCCGGACTTGACGTAAAAACAATACGGGATGAACTTTAGCCATAAAGAAATTCCTAATTCAGGCGGTTGGCAGGGGCAGCAGGAATCGAACCCGCAACCCCCGGTTTTGGAGACCGGTGCTCTACCAATTGAGCTATACCCCTAAACCGCATCGCATCATCCCTTTATCCAAAACAAAAGGGATGAGCAAAAGTACCCATCCCTTTCGGAAAAATCAAGTAGAAAATTTGAAAAAATTCAAATTATTACTCAATGATTTTGGAAACGACGCCGGCGCCGACGGTGCGGCCGCCTTCGC
>ERZ808259.530-NODE-530-length-15285-cov-7.858831_pt1 | contig 15285 bp, 15 predicted proteins | sample MGYA00521279_ERZ808259 | MGnify/ENA primary metagenome ERZ808259 (study PRJEB31516, sample SAMN03275586) | gut metagenome | biome: mammalia-associated habitat; material: feces | host: Papio cynocephalus | place: Kenya | collected 2012-07-27 ... | reverse complement strand
GAGGAGTATTTGTCAAAACTTTTACAGGCGAACGCATTTTGATGCGTCCGCCCTGCCTAATTCTTTGCATTATAACATACAAGTTGTTCCTTCAGCTCTTCCTTCAGTTCTTCCAACTTCACGCCCTTCCTCGCATCCTTTCTCAAAGCCTTGTTCCATTGCTGTATCAAGAGAGTTCTTGATGTCACGGTATGCTTTTAAACGCTTTTTTATTGGGAGCAAAGATAAGGAATCTTTTTTGGTATATGCAAATATTTTTGGGGATATTCTTTAATTGTTTCTTTCTTTTCTCTTATTTTGCTTTGTATTTCAGAAAAAAATGATTAGCTTTGCAATTAAAAACAAGAAAGTTTATGTTTGTCGTTATACTTTTCATATTTTTAGGTATTTTGCTGGGCTACCTGCTTCGAACGAAATTTGAAGGAGCAAAAGTAAAGGCGGTGCATTGGCAAGGACGCATCGTTACTTGGCTTATCTGGCTCTTGCTCTTCTTGCTCGGTATCGAGGTGGGGAGCAACGACCGTATCATCTCGGCTTTGCCTACGCTCGGTGTTGAGGCTCTCGTGCTTTCGGTGGCAGCTACGCTGGGAAGTTGTTTGCTTGCCTGGGGACTTTGGAAAACTTTGAAGGGAGATGCAGAGCGATGAAAGGTAGCTTGATAGTAGTAGGTTTCTTCGTGCTCGGCTTGTTGGCTGGCAGAATGGAGATGGTGCCTGAATGGCTGTTGGATAGCAGGGTGAGCTTCGTGGCTCTCTGTGCCTTGTTGCTCTTCGTGGGACTGGGCATCGGACTGAATCCCGATATGAAGAAGGAGGTTCGCTCGCTCAATCCTCGCTTGGCTTTGCTCCCGATAGTTACGATTCTCGGTTCGTGGATGGGAGCCTTGGCTGCTTGGCTCTTGATGCAGACAGGACTGGGAGAACTGATGATGAACATGGGGGGTGGCGATTCGATGCTTCATCGCAGTCTGACGGACAGCCTGGCGGTGGATAGCGGCTTCGCTTATTATTCCCTCTCCAGCATTTTTATCACCGAATATCGAGGGGCGGAATTGGGAACGATCGCCCTCTTGGCAAATATCATCCGAGAGATGCTTACGCTCTTGGGCGCTCCCCTGATGGCGAAATTGTTCGGACCCTTAGCTCCGATTTCCGCAGGAGGCGCCACCACGATGGATACCACCTTGCCGATCATCTCGCAGACGGTGGGACAGCGGTATGTGGCGCTCACCATCTACCATGGATTCGTGGTCGATTTCTCCGTGCCTTTCCTTGTTACATGGTGGTGCATGATGGGATAAAACTTCGGCAATGTGCCGGAATATAAATAGAAAGAATAAGATAGCGTTGAAATAGATAGAATAATAAATGTTGTAAATACGGATAATAGATATAAAGAATTATGGCTGATAAAGACATGAAATGGAAGACGCTCTCGCAGAAGTATCTGATGAAGCGTCCTTGGATGACGGCTCGCGTAGATAAGGTGCAACTGCCTACGGGTGCCATCATCGACGAATATTATGTATTGGAGTATCCCGACTGGGTGAACACCATCGCCATCACGAAGGAAGGCAAGTTTGTCTTCGTTCGTCAGTATCGCTATGCGTTGGGCAAGACGGTCAACGAACTTTGCGCTGGCGTGATAGAGGAGGGCGAGGACCCGATGGATGCTGCCAAGCGAGAACTGATGGAAGAGACTGGCTTCGGTGGTGGACATTGGGAAAAGTGGATGGAGATTTCCGCCAACCCAAGCACCCACACCAACATCACCCATTGCTTCTTGGCAACAGGTGTGGAATTGCAGAGCGAACAGCATCTCGACAAGGGAGAGGATGTGGAAGTGAGGATCTTCACTCGTCAGGAAGTTTTCGACATGCTCCAGAAAGGGGAAGTGTGGCAAAGTCTTATGGCAGCTCCGCTCTGGAAGTTTTTCGCCTTAGAGAAGTAATGAGGGCTTTCTAGCTCCTTTAGTTTTTAATAAGTAGAAAGTAAACACTAAACATTATACATTAAACATTAAATAAATAATTATGGTAATAGATTTCGAAAAAATTGCTGAGGCTCACTTGGAGGGCTTCAAGGGTGGACAGGGTAAGCTCGATACTCGCAACTATGTGGACGACAAGGTGAAGATTATGTACTCTACACTTCGTCCTGGTGCATCAACAGGCCTTCATACCCACGAGGGCAACTGCGAGATTATCTATGTGGTAAGCGGTACTGCTACTTTCCATTACGATGACACCGTGGAGGAGGTTCACGTAGGACAGGTACACTACTGTCCAATGAACCATGCTCACTACATGGAGAACCTCACCGACCACGACTTGGTGTATCTCGCCATCGTGCCTGAGCATCACTAAAAGAATGAATCACGTAGGTCACTACACCCCAAACCGTGAAGCGGTTGGTTTCATCTACTCGGATTGGGGCGTAGTCCTTGTTCCAAGGGATGAGCCAACCGAATGTGCCGCTCTCGTCTATCTTGAATTGCTTGATGGTGAACTCGCCATCTACGAAAGCAATCACGAAGTTTCCGTTGGATGGCTCTATCTGCCTATCCACCACGGCAAGGTCACCGTCGAGGATGCCAGCGTCTCGCATGCTGTCGCCAGATACTCGCACATAGAAAGTCGCCTCACGATGGCGAACGAGCACATCGTTGAGGTCTATCTCTCCCTCCATATAGTCTTGTGCTGGAGAAGGGAATCCTGCCTTTACGCTTTGTTCCGCTAGGGGAATCGGAAGCTTATCGCCGATTTCCGCAGGGTGAATGGTTAGTTTTATATTGTCGTTCATTCTTTGTTAGTTATATTTTTTTGCTTGTTTATAATTTATAGTTAATAGCAAGAGTGCCGTGTAATTTACAATTTTCTATAAACCATCAACCATCAACCATCAACCATCAACTGTCAACTATCAACTTTTAACTTTCAGTATTTCGTCAATGTCCGTGGTGTATCGCTTCGACATGTATTCTCGCTTCAAGTCGAATCGGCAGCCATTGCCTTGCACGGCTTGTCTTATCGTTCCGTAACCATTTTTGCGGTTGATGGCATCGATGGCTTCCATCAGAGCCTTCTGCTTCGTTCGGTCGATGGGGTCGAAGAGGTCTTGCTGGCGAGGATGGTCGGGGGAGATTTGCCAGAGGATGACGCCTGCCTTCTTGAAGTGGAACGCCATGCCGGGGCGGTCGGGACGACTGTCTGCCATCGGCTTCGGATAGCGAGCACGGAGGATGGTGAGGGCTGCTCCCACTATCTCGTCTTGTGCATTGGTGGCAATGGGGAGGGTGAGGGAGTCGTGGATAGTGTATTCTGGCACATTCTCATTGAATCGGGAAGTCCAGGCAAAGACCGTAACTCCTTGGCATACGCTACCTTGTCGTCTCAGCTTTTCGGTGCAACGCACGGCGAAGTTGGCGATGGCTTCCTCCACCACATTCTTGTCGCTGATGCCCTCGTCGGCAAAGCTTCGGCTGGTGCAGATACTCTTCTTCTGCGGTAGTTCCTCGATGCTGATGCAGCTCTCGCCATTCAGTTCCTTCCAAGTGCGCATGGTGGTGATGTTGAAATGACTGCGCACCCAACTCTCCTTCTTGTCGGCAAACTGGGCGGCGGTGCGAATGCCCATGTAGTCGAGCTTGCGGGCGATCTGTCGTCCGATGCCCCAGACATCCTCTACGGGGAACAAGGAGAGAGCCTTGTGCCTGCGCTCCTCGGTGTCGATGAGGCAGCAGCCCTGGTAGCCCTTGTATTTCTTGGCAAACTTGGAGCCTATCTTGGCAAGCGTCTTCGTATCGGCGATGCCGATGGAGATAGGGATGCCCACGGCTCGGAGCACGTCGGCTGAGATTCGGGCGCCGTATTGATGTAAATCATCAGCCATACTATGATCCACCTCGAAGAAACTCTCGTCGATGGAGTATTGGTCGAGGTGAGGCGAATAGTGGGAGAGCATCGACATCACTCGGTTCGACAGCGAACCATAGAGCGTATAGTTGCTGGAGAATATCGCCACGCCTTCGGCTTCGAGTTTCGCCTTCACCTGATAGAAAGGGTCGCCCATCTTGTAGCCCAACGCCTTCGCCTCTTCAGAGCGTGCGATGACGCACCCATCGTTGTTGCTCAGCACAACCACGGGCTTACCTACCAAGTCGGGGCGAAACACTCGTTCGCACGAACAGTAGAAGTTGTTGCAATCTGCCAGTCCTATCATTCGACTAATCTATTTTATAATCAATTCAACAATCTGTTCTATGATGTAATCTGTCCTATTCTTCTATTCTATAAAGAATATCTTTACTTTCCGTGAATATTCTCTACGGAATGCAAAGGTACGAATTTTTATCGGAAAAGCCTTCGGTTTATCTTCTTCGCTGAAGTCAACAGAATCGATGAATCCTTTATATCTCATATCCTTGTCTTGCTTTAAAGATTTATATACTTTATATATATTGCGATAAAGTTACGAAAAATAATTGAGAACAGAGCTAAAGTTGTGAATTTTAACACAAAATAATTTAGTACCAGTGCAAGCTCGGCTTGTAGCTCTTCTTCGTGTAGTTCAGTCGATACACCACGCAAGCCATCGCATACGACGGGATTACGTTGGTGCGCTTGCTGCTCACGTAGCTACTCGTCTGGGTATATTCCACGTGCTTCAACTGCTTAAGGATGTCGAAACCTTCGAGCACCACCATCAGCTTGTCGTCGAGGAAGGTGCGCACCAAGCGGGCATCCCATACGAAGTCGTTGGTATTCAAATCCTTGGTGGCGTACAGGCGACGACCGTAGAGATTGAAATTGTTTGCCAGGTCGAGTTTCCACGGCAGATGCAAGTGGGCGAGCAACCCTAGCTCCCAGTCGATAGGGTGGGAGATGGTACCGCCATTGTTGGTGTATGACTGGCGGAAGCGAGAGCGGAGAGTGAACACCTGTGCGCCCGTCTTCCATTTCAGTCGCAAGTCATCGTCGATGCTTCTTACGGTCGCTTCCTTCTTCAAGGTCGAAATCACGTCTTCGTTTTTCTTTTCCTCCAGGCTCACCTTCTCTTGGATGCCATACGTCATGCTGTTGTGCAGGAAGAGGTTGGAACCCGACGTGAGCGGCATTCCGAGAATCCATTTCATCTGCGTGTTGTTGTTGCCGTTGGCATTGTCGTAAGTATAGAGCTTTCTGCCTGATGGTTTATCGTAGGAGAGCTTGTTGACGATGGCGTTATGGGTGTCCTCTCTGATAATCTGCGCTCCTATCTCATATCGCATGTCCCGGCTTAAGTAGGTGTACGTCAGTCGTGTATCCGTCTTGAGTTGCGCTTTCAGTTCGCTGTTGCCTCGATAGTAATTCTGCGGGTCGGTGGTGATGGTAACCTGTTCCGTCTGCTCAATCTCCGGTCTTGTCGATGTGCTCTGGAAGAAGAGGGTGAGCTTGTGCGCCGTTCTAGAAGAAATACTTGGTGTCCACGGTGATGTTTTAGGCAGCCTTTTTCCTGATAACAGGCTGCGTTCGTTTTTGCTTTTGTAGTTTGTCGTTTATATATCGTAATTGATGCTGCAAAATTACGACATTATTTTCAGAATCAGCCTCTTCTTCACTTATATTTAATGAGATTTAAGGGTTGGGAAAGGAGGGTGGTGGTACAGGAGAATGTGTGGGGAACGGTAAATCGAGTGGTGACATTCCTTCGATTTGGTAATTATCCGTAAAAAATGCCTGCAAATGATGGTAGGTTCGGCAAATTGTTGTATATTTGCGTTTGAAAAGAGATAGCTGGTGTTATGAACAGCTCTCGCTCAGTTTATAGATTTACAGAATAAGAAAACAATGGCGATGTTAAGTGAAAGCCAAAATATAGAATACAAAGAGTCTTGGAATGACAAGTACTTGCAGTGGATTTGTGGTTTCGCAAATGCACAGGGAGGTCGTATATACATCGGAGTGAACGACGAAAAAGAAGTGGTTGGCGTGCGTGATTCCAAGAAGTTGATGGAAGACATTCCCAACAAGATTGCTAATTTCCTTGGCATCGTGGAGGATGTAAATCTACTTGTAGAGGATGATAAAGAGTATATCGAGATTGTGGTAATGCCAAGCAGTATGCCAATCGCTTATCGCGGTGTATATCATTACCGATCTGGTTCTACCAAGCAAGAGCTAAAGGGACTTGCTCTCCAACAATTCATCATGCGCAAGATGGGACATTCATGGGATGACATGCCCTTGCCTACAGCTACATTAGAAGAGATAGAACGCTCAGCCATTGATTACTTTTTGAAGAAAGGAATCAGCAAACACCGTATTGACCCTAGCGAGAAAGAGTCCTCCACGGAAGATGTTCTTCGCAACATGAATCTAATCGGAGATGATGGCTATTTGCGTGCTGCCGCTGTTCTCTTGTTTGGAAAGCATCCACAGCGTCGTTTCGCGGGAGTTCAATTCAAGATAGGAAGATTTGGGGCAAGTGAAAGCGATTTGATTATACAGGATGTTGTGGAAGGCAACGTGATTCAGATGGTGGATAGGGTAGTAGCCATTCTGAAAAGCAAATATCTCTATTCTCCTATCCACTATGAAGGGATGGAGAGAGTGGAGCCTTTGGAGATTCCAGAGGATGGATTGCGAGAGATTTTGTATAATAGCGTTTGCCATAAAGAATATATGGGAGCGCCGATACAGATGCAGGTGTATAGCGACCATATTGAGATATGGAACGAGGGCGGTTTGCCTGAGGGCTATACTGCAGAGACGTTGATGCGAAAGCATAGTTCAAGACCTAGGAACAAGACCATAGCTGCCGTGATGTTTAGAGCTGGCTTCATTGAGACTTGGGGACGTGGTTACACCAAGGTTCGTGAGAGTTTTGAAGCCGAAGATTATCCGATGCCAAAAGTTACGGAGATAGATGGTGGCGTAAGTGTATGGATCAAGCGTTATTCTTTGGAAGAATTAGTCGCTCGAAACAAAAAACGATATGGGGATAAAGCACCAAGTGCTGGTGTTACCGACATGAAAAATGTCGGTAACGATGTCGGTGACGTGTCGGTGATTAAACTTACTGAGCGTCAGCGTAATATCTGTTTGATGATTCGTGAGAATCCTTATGTGACTGTTAAGGAAATGTCGGTGACAATGTCGGTGACAAAAAGAACCATAGAAAGAGACCTTGCTGCAATGCCAACCATAGTAAAGCATGAGGGTAAGGATAATGCTGGGAAATGGGTGTTGCTAAAGGACATAGAATAGTTGAAGATTAATTGAAAATGAATTATGGATGTCTCGTTCTTGAATACACAACAGCAATTAGCTGTGCAAACTACAGAAGGAAAAGTGAGAGTAATTGCAGGTGCAGGTACAGGTAAAACTCTAGTACTTGTATCTCGTTATGCTTATATTATTAATGAACTAGGAGTTGATTCGCACAATGTCTTATGCCTTACTTTTACTAATAAAGCTGCAAAAGAAATGCGTATTCGTCTTTTTGAACGATTTGGAATAAATATAAGTGATAGCTTTGTTGGTACATTGCATGGATTCTGTCTGAATTTCCTTAAGGAAAATTATGCAGAAGTCGGTTTAGCAAAAGATTTTTCTGTTATGGATAGAGAAGATAGTATGGCTTTGGCTAAAGAAGTTCTTAATGGAAAACGTGGTGCCAAAAGCTTTATCAATGAAATCTCTGATTGGAAACATTCTATAAAGCAGGATTACCTAACAATCATAGACAATGCGAGGAAGCAAGGTAAAGATAATTCTTTTTCTAATCCAAAATGTCAGTTTGTTAGTAGACAACAAAAACTAAATATGGTGGATTATGATGACTTGATTCTTTATACATATTCAATTCTTATAAATAATAAGGGTATATGCTATAAATGGGCAGAGAAATTTAATTACGTTATGGTGGATGAGGCGCAAGATTGTAGCTTTGTAGATTGGGAAATTATCTATATGCTATCTTCTGTGTCTGGTAATTTGTTTGTTGTTGGTGACCCAGATCAGTGCATCTATCAGTGGCGAGGTGCTGCTCCAAGATTTTTAGTGGATTTTAAATCAGATGTTGACATAGTTCTTAATGAGAACTATCGCTCAAATCAAAACATCTTAGATGCTGCTAATGATATTATTTCACATAATGAGATGAGAATTCCTAAAGATTTGTTTTCACATATAGGTGAAGGAGTTAAGCCAATATTCTATTATGAACAAGATGAAGCCAAAGAAGGTGAGAAAGTTGTAAGCCTTATATTAGGAGAGCACAAAAGTTATTCTTATCAGCAGATGGCTATTCTTTATAGAAACTCATCAGTTTCCCGAAATCTAGAGAGAGCATTGATTAGACATAAAATTCCGTATAAGATTTGGGGTGGAGTGCGTTTTTATGAAAGGAGAGAAATTAAAGACATTTTGTCCTATTTGAGATTAGTGGCATTAAAAGATGATTTGGCTTTAGAACGAATTATCAATGTCCCCTCTAGGCATCTTGGTCCTGTTAGCCTTGAGAAAATTAAGCAAACTGCACAAAAGCGTAAAGTAAGCCTTTTTGATGCTCTGTCTTTAGTCAAGTTGACAGGAGAACGTCAGGATTGTATGGCAAAATTCAAGAATGATATAATTGAGTTAATGGAGTGTTCTAAATCGGAATCAATAGTAGAGCTGATAAATAAGGTTGTTGATAAATTTCAGTTAAAAGACTGGTATGATAATGATGATGAACGAATAGAAAACATCAAGGAGTTAGTACATTCAGCTATGCTATATGTAGAGAATATGCAGAAACAAAACAACAACGCTGGGCTGAAAAGCTTTTTGCAAGATGTTGCTCTTTATACAAACATTGATCAAGAATTTGATAAGGAATCAGTTCGCTTAATGACAATTCATCAAGCAAAAGGATTGGAGTTTCCTTGTGTGTTTGTTTGTGGGTTGACAGATGGAGTCTTGCCTAGTAGAAGAACTTTGGAAGAGTCAGGAAAGTTAGGCCTTGAAGAGGAAAGACGATTAATGTATGTGGCTCTAACACGTGCAAAGGACAAATTGTATCTTACAGATTCTAAAGGTTTTTCTTTCTATGGAGAAAAAGGAAGATCTAGATTTATTGGGGAAGTTAAAAAAGAACATCTTGATATTCAGTTGAGATTTGATACATTTGATGTATATAATAAAGATGTGTCTTTTAATGGAAAGAAAGTGCAAGTAAAGCATAATGAAGAGTTGTTTATAAATAAAGAATTTGGAAAGGGTAAATGTCGTTTGCAAAAAGTTAATGACAAGAATCTTTTTAAAAAGGCTCGAAACATTTCTGTTGGTGACATAATTAAGTGCAATAATACTTTTGGGGTAGTTTATGAGTACAGTGAGTTCGGTATAAAATGCCATACGGATGAAAACATTGAGCATGATGTTGTTTGGCATGAAACAAATATGGGGTTGCGTTTAGTGATGCATCCTATAGAAAATCGTATCTATTGGGAAAAAGACAACAACAAATTGAAATTATTTGTTTATAAGCAAACGATTAATGCTGCTAATGGAATTTTGTTGGTTGGAGAAAATGAAGAAGGCGAGAAAATCTCTTTAAGTGCAGGGGACTTTTGCTCGTTAAGGTATATTGTGTTAAAGCAGGAACTTTCTGTTTTGAAAAATGCGTACGCTAAGATTTCTTCTGAAAATGAGCGAATTAAGGCTAATGGAACTACTGCAGATAAGATAAAAAATCCTTTTGCGCAATTAGAGGATCCTATACTTGGAGATATAGTAAAGATTCATTCGAAAATGTATTTCTTTATAAGGAGAGTTGAGGATAATATAGTATGTGAAAGAATAGCAAATCGGAAACAGGTCATTTTGCAAAAGCCAGATGATATGGAAGTGATTGCTCGTCCGTACAAGGATATGTTTTATAGAAGTAACAATATTTACTACTACTTCAATGCTGTCAAAATGTTTGGTTCCAAACCGAGCTTTTCAGGTATTTCTGTAGAAAGGGGTAAATGTCATACTTCATATATAGGTCTTAGTCAAGTGCAAAAGAAAAAGTTGTCACCATGCTCTGAAAAGGAGTTTTGGAAAAATTGTAAAGATAGATTTGGCTATATTTGCTTTCGCTATAATTTAAAATGATATAATATGACAAAAAATGATAAGTTAAATGCAAAACAGCTGGAAGCTGTTGAAACTACTGAAGGGCGAGTTAAAGTAGTTGCTGGTGCAGGGTCGGGCAAGACTTCTGTATTAGTGCATCGTTATGCCTATTTAGTAAATGAACTTGGTATTGACCCAGATAATATATTATGCATGACTTTTACTAATAAGGCTGCTTCTGAGATGAAAAATCGAATAGGTAAATTAACGGCATCTTGTAATGTAAATGATTTTGTTTGCACTATTCATGGCTTTTGTGTAAAGTTTATCCGTAAGGAGGGATATCGTATAGGTTTCCCTAAGAATTTTTCCGTCATGGATGAAGAAGACCAAAAAATGCTTGCCATTCAAGTGATGGATGAGTGTGGTATAAGCAGAAGTCAAGATACCGTTAAGGATTTTCTTATAAACATTGCAAGGGGGAAGAAAAATGCTCCTTATATTTCTGATTTATGGATGGGTAAAATAGAAAATAAGTCATACTATGCTAAAGAATTTTATAAATATGTTATGAAGCAGTTGAAGTCTTTTAGTTTGGGGTTCAACGACTTGATGCATGTTACATGTTACATACTGAGTAATTTTGAGGAAGCTCGACTTTTTTGGCAAGATAAGCTGAACTATATCATGATAGATGAGGCACAAGACAGCAATGATGAAGAGTGGTATATTATAGAAACTCTTGCTGGCTTATATGAAAATCTTTTCATTGTAGGAGATCCGGATCAGTGTATATATGAGTGGCGTGGCGCCTCTCCTTTGGACTTCGTAAATTTTAAAGCTGATGTTCAGATTATCTTGAATGAGAATTATCGTTCAACACCAAATATCTTGAATGTTGCTAATTCGATTATTGTACACAATAAAATGCGTGTAGAAAAAGATTTGTTTACTCATCTGTCAGAAGGAAAGGTGGTTTTGCATTATCATGGAAAAGATGAAAAAGACGAGGGACGATGGATTGCTGAGCAAATTCAAAGATTAGTAGAAGTAGGTGCGGAACAAAAGGATTTCGCAGTCTTATATAGAAGTTCTTATTTGTCTCGTTCTGTAGAACAGGCTCTTGTAGAGAAAAATTTGAAGTATACCGTTTGGGGTGGAGTGCGTTTTTTCGAAAGAAAGGAAATAAAGGATTCGCTAGCTTATCTTAGACTTTTAGCTTTTAAAGATGATATGTCTTTTATGCGAATTATCAATCTTCCGAAACGCTCTTTTGGTAAGGCTTCAATGACAAAACTTCAGGCTATAGCAGATGAAAAAGAATGTTCTTTAATGGAAGCATTGCGTCAAAGTATAGATAGACCGGAATTCGACAAAAAGCAGTTGAGAATTTTTCTATCTCTGTTTGAAAAGGCAAAAGAAGTAAGAAAAACAAATTCTATATCTGATCTTTTTGAATATCTATTGTCTGAAAGTGGACTGAAGGAAGAACTGCGCTTTACGGTCGATGAAGAGAGATTGGAAAATATTGCAGAGTTAGCGTCTTCTATCAAGTATTACGAAGAGTTAAATGAGAATGAAGATGATGTAAGTCTGGAAACTTATCTTCAAGATATAGCGTTGTACACAAATGCTGATTATAAAAAGGAAGGTTCATCAATTAAGCTAATGACTATTCATCAATCGAAAGGACTGGAATTTCCATATGTATTTGTCTGTGGATTGAGTGAAGGTATCTTTCCTAGCCATCGTTCTATTCGTGAACGTAGAAAAAATGGTGAAGAAGAAGAACGTCGTCTGATGTATGTTGCTGTGACGCGAGCAGAAAAAGCTCTGTTTCTGACAGAGTCAGAAGGATTTAACCATACAACAAAATCCAGTAAGTACCCTTCTAGATTTCTTATGGAAATTGGTGACAACCTCTTGGAAATTGAGGGAAATATTGATCCAGTTTTATTGGAAGGAACAAAGAATTTAGTTAAGCAAATTGATGAGGAAGTTTATCCTCAGTTATCTGTTGCTAGATTTGCTATTGGTGATAAAGTTGAGCACAAAGTTTTTGGTGTTGGTGTAGTTGTTGAGGCAACGCCAGAACGTGATTCTTATAAGGTTCAATTTGAAAAAGGTACTAGAAATCTAGTTGGAAGAGTTTTGAAACGTATATAATCTTAATTCAATTAAAATAATGAACAATAAAGATTTTGAATTCGAAAAACTATATTCTTTATGTAAAGAATTTAGAGAGACGGTTGACAAATGTGTTGAGGAACACCATAAAGTATTTGAGGGCTTTCCTAATGGATATTGTGCGCAAGTTTCAATTTGGGCTTATGACTATTTAGCTTCGAAAGGGTATAAAAATATCGAGTTTAGAAACAGAGATCCGTTTTTTCAAGATAGAGATGGAAATCACGTATGGCTTCATTGGAATGGGTACAATATTGATTTGTCTAGCGATCAATTTTCAAATGAAAGTGTAAAATTCCCATCTGTGCTTATTGTAAAAGATGAAGAGGATAAAACTCCAGAAAAGAGATATACAACGGGGTATGAGGTAACATCTAGAGATTATAGAGTACTAATGGAATATGTGCCGGTTTCATCTATGGAAGAGAAACAAAAGTTGGATTTAATATATGCAACACTAGGATTAGTATTTGTTTAATGGTTGTTGAATTATATCTGATACAACTCTCGTTCCTCCTCATTAAGCATACCGCTGTTGATGATTTCCTGCCTTACAAGATTCAAGTCTTCATCGTTTAATTGCCCAACTCTCTTGAATTCAGTGAAGTAATCTGATTGTCCCTTCCATGGTTGGGCACAATTCACAAACGAATCATGAGACAGGAAATCATAATTTTCTGCCGAAATCTGTACTTGTCTAGCCAAGAGACGAGGACGCTTCTGGATGAAAGGGTTTATCTTTGAGTTGATGATAACAGAGCAAACACATATCTTGTTCTCGCTGACAGCTGCAACCACGTAGAATTTGAGGTGGTCAACCCCTGCCATCTCTCCCAGCAAAACTGTACCAGGAATCATATTGAGCCCTGTCAAGTCTGCTTGATGTAGTATTTCCGAAAGATTGACCATTTTATCTGAACGCTTGTTGGAGTTGGGCGGTTTCTAGTAAGTAGGGCATATCTTCGTCGTCTATGCCTGCTTCCAAAGCCATACTTTCAAATGAGATAGGAAAGTCGCGAGCGGTGCTGCGCCAAGCCGTATCGTGCGATTTCTCCTTGATTTCATCATACGAAAGATTGCCGTATTCTGCTATAACCTCATCCAAAATCTCTTTTTCTGCTGGAGAGATGGCCTGTAGGTCTGGCTTGCGCAATGGCTGAACATACATCCAGTTGTTGACACGGAAGAATTGTCCCAGCCCTGCTTGGTCTTTGATGTAAGAGTCGCCCCTTACGATTTTCAGCATATCATAAGTCTTTGACGGCACAGGACCTGCATCCATGGCAATATAGGTATCGCCAGTGATAGGCATACCATACGCATTCATAAATTCTCTGTCTGCGAAATAGAGAATCTTGAATATCTTGTGAAAATCCTTGCGCTTCAATCTTTCTGCGATATAAAGAATCAAGTTGAGGGTTTTCTTGTCGTTGAACTGATATCTTATTGCTTCCATTTTTGCTTGATTTTTACTTTTTGCAAAAATACGACTTTATTTTCATATTCTTACATTTCTTCTCTTATATTTAATTAGATTTAAATGTTTAGGAAAAGTTTAGAGTGGACAAATGAGGAAAATCTAAGGTTGATAAAGTTGTGACAGAATGTCTTGATGTATAATTATCCGTAAAAAACGAGATAAAACAATGGCATTTTCGGCAAATTATTGTATATTTGCGTTTGATTAGAGAAGACAGATCTTCTTCTCTTCCTTAATATATACAGAACTGAGAAAGAAATCAAGGAGATATAGCTCATGGAAATGAACGAAGAATCCATCATGGCATGGAACATTATAGAGAAGACGAGTGCCAACCTCTTCCTCACGGGAAAGGCGGGCACGGGTAAGACGACCTTCCTCAAGGAACTCAAGCGGCTTTCGCCCAAGCGAATGGTGGTGCTGGCTCCTACGGGCATCGCCGCCATCAATGCCGGGGGAATGACCATCCACTCGTTCTTCCAACTGCCTTTCTCGCCCTATGTGCCCGGCACGACTTTCGGCGGAGGAGAGCAGAAGCGATATAAGTTCAGCAAGGCGAAGCGCAACATCATCCGAAGCATCGACCTCTTGGTCATCGATGAGATCAGTATGGTGCGCAGCGACTTGCTCGATGCCGTCGATTCCGTGCTCCGACAGTTTCGCAAGCGCCACGACCTGCCTTTCGGGGGAGTTCAGCTCCTCATGATTGGCGACTTGCACCAGCTCGCCCCTGTGGTGTCTGGACAAGAGGAGGAGATGCTGCGCCAGTATTACGACACCCCTTACTTCTTTTCCAGCAACGCCCTGAAGCAGGCAGGCTATCTTACCATCGAACTCCAAAAGGTATATCGACAGCAAGACCAGCAGTTTATCTCGCTCCTCAACCAGATACGAGAGAACCGTGCCACCGCCGACACGCTGCAAGCCCTCAACCAGCGATACATCCCCAACTTCGAACCACCGAAGAACGGCAACTATATCCGTCTGACCACCCACAATGCGCCAGCCCAATACATCAACGAGCAGCAGCTTGCCGCCCTGCCATCGCAGGCATCTTCCTTTACGGCGGAGGTGGAGGATGATTTCCCCGAGTCTTCCTATCCAGCCGATTTCAATCTCGTGTTGAAGCCGGGTGCACAGGTGATGTTCATCAAGAACGACCCGCAGCACCGCTTCTATAATGGTATGATTGGCGAGGTAAGGACCATCATCGGCGATAAGATAACCGTCAGGAGTAAGGACACCGACGAGGAGTTTGAGCTGGAGAGGGCGGAGTGGACCAATGCGAAATATACCCTCAACGAGGAGACCAAGGAGATTGAGGAGACGGTGGAGGGCATCTTTCGCCAATATCCCGTGCGCCTGGCTTGGGCGATTACCATTCACAAGAGCCAGGGCTTGACCTTCGAGCATGCCGTCATCGATGCCTCTCGCAGCTTTACCCATGGTCAGACCTACGTGGCGCTGAGCCGTTGCAAGTGTAGATTCTAACTTAAAAGTGTACCACCCCTAATAATTAAAAAGTATACCACCT
>ERZ808259.527-NODE-527-length-15308-cov-2.925588_pt1 | contig 15308 bp, 15 predicted proteins | sample MGYA00521279_ERZ808259 | MGnify/ENA primary metagenome ERZ808259 (study PRJEB31516, sample SAMN03275586) | gut metagenome | biome: mammalia-associated habitat; material: feces | host: Papio cynocephalus | place: Kenya | collected 2012-07-27 ... | reverse complement strand
TCGAGATCGACGTGCTTGAACATTCTAAGACCCGAAACCGCGATGAAGCCGTAGAGCGCGATGCAGATGCCGCCGACTACGCAGGACGGAATGGACTCGATAAAGACCATGACGGGGTAAATGAACGCGAGCACGATGCACATTATAGCCGTGGTGAAGATCGTGTAGATCGAAGCGTTGCCGGTGATTGCCACGCAGCCGATGGACTCGCCGTAAGTGGTGTTGGGGCAGCCGCCGAAGAGAGCGCCCGCGAACGAGCCTACGCCGTCGCCGAGGAGCGTTTTGTCAAGGCCCGGATCGGTGAGAAGGTCTCTGTCGATGATGGTGCCGATGTTCTTGTGGTCGGCGACGTGTTCGGCGAACACGACGAGCGCGACGGGAGCGAACGCGAGGATAATGGAAGCCACGCCCGCGCCGGTAAGAAGCACTTCGCCGTTAGCGAGTTCTTTGATAGCGCCTACGAACGTGAGGTTTGGTACCCAGTTGCTGAAGTCCGCGATCTGTTTGAAAGCGGCGAAATTGACGATATTGAAGTATTCGTTCTTGCCGATGGTGTAGCCGAAAACGGTGAACAGCACCGCGAGAACGTAGCCCGCGCCCACGCCGATGACGAACGGAATGAGTTTCATGCTCTTCGTACCCTTGACGGACACGATGACGGTGACGAGGAACGTGACGATACCGATAAGGATAGCGATAAGGTTGTAGTTATCGCCGCTGACGGCAACGTTCATGAGGTTGTTCATTGCCGAACCCGACAGCGAAAGACCGATGAGCGCGACGGTGGGTCCGATGATGACCGGGGGCATGAGTTTGTTGATCCAGCCCGCGCCTGCGAACTTGATTGCGATCGCTATGATAACATACACGAGCGCCGCAACGATAGAACCTACGATTACGCCGAGGTAACCGTACGCCACGCCGGTGACGAGCGGCGTAATGAACGCGAAGGAACTGCCTAAGAACACCGGGCTTTTAAAGCGCGTGAACAGAAGGTACACGATCGTGCCTACGCCCGCGCCGATAAGCGCCGCCGACTGGCTGAGATAGTTCGTGCCGCTGTTGCCGTTGACGAGTACCGGAACGAGAACGGTCGCGGCAAGGATCGCGAGGACCTGCTGGAACGCGTACACGAGGTTCTTGCCGAACGGCGGTTTCTGATGCACGTCGTAAGTAAGGTTGTTTGCCATTTATTTTTACCTCCGAAAAGTAAAATTACCAAAAAAAAGAAGTCCCGAAAACGGAAACTTCTAACTGACGGAATTGAAACGACAAATCGGAAAAGGAAACGAAACGGCGACGATATCGTAATGCTTGGCTTTAAGTATCGAATTGACCGTAGCGGTTTGCATTTCTCTTGCTCCTTTGTGCTTAACTTTATATAGTCTATCATATATTTCGACTTGACGCAATCGTTTTGACCGTGTTTTCAGAAAAAATTTTTTAGGGTTAGTTTTGCCGTTTATAACCGCGGCATAAAAATCGCGGAGGTTGTCAATACTTCCACGGAAAGCGGGTACAAGCCCGCAAACACACGGAGGTAATAATAAATTATGGCAACTATGAACCCGTTTGAAATTCGCCCGGAAAAACCCGACTCGCTCTTCAGGGCGCGTAAGGACGTGATAAGCGCGCCCTACTCTACCGCGGAAGTCGATCCGTACACGCGTGTGAGAACGATACTCGCCGCGGGCGCGGAGTTCGAAGCGGTCAGGTTTTCGCACGCTTTTGCTCGCCACTGCGTCGATAACGACCTGCGCCGCGAACTCGCGCTTACGCGCAGAATCGAACAGCAGCAACAAAAGGCGATCGCCTCTCTCAAACCCATGGACGAAACCGTGCTGATGCACACGATCGGCTACGAGCAACTCGCCGTCGATCTTACTGCGATAATGGCGCGGAACGAACCGGACGAGTACGTGCGCGCGTCGCTGGACTTCGCGCTGACCGAGGACTTCGACCACCTCTACCGCTACGCCGATCTTCTCGATGTCGAGCAGAACGTGCGCGCCGATCTTCTCACGGGCGGGCTGACGGAAATCATGCCGGGCAGACCCACGATTTCCGAACACCGCTACCCGTTCGACGACGTGGCGCGCGCCGTGCCGTCCTCGCTCGCCGCGCCCGAAACCAAACTCCACACCGCGATAATCACCGCCGCCGAACAGCAGACGATGAATTATTATATGAACGTGGGCGCGGACTACGACACCGACGCGGGCAGACGGCTTTACTCCGAGATCGCTATGATCGAGGAACAGCACGTCAGCCGTTACGAGTCGCTTATGGATTCCTCGGCGACCTGGCTCGAGATGCTTCTTAATCACGAGTACGCCGAGTGCTATCTCTACTTCTCGCTGTACGAGGACGAAACGGACGAGCGCGTCAAGGCGCTTTGGGATCGTCACCTCGTCGACGAGATTTCGCACCTTCACAAGGCGGCGGAACTTCTCAAAAAGTACGAGAAAAAGGACTGGCAAAAGGTCATTCCCGTCGGTAAGTTCCCCAAACCCATCGCGTTCACCGGTTGCAGCGAGCCGAACAAGGAATATATCCGCGGCGTGCTGAAAAACACCGAGAACACCGCCGCGATCCTCGAGGACTTCACGAGCATTTCCGCGCTCCCTGCCGATTACGAGTTCTTCCGCTACAACGAGCGCGTAAACGGCTCGACCGCTTCGGTCGCCAGCCACCGCGTGATAAGCGACTATATCGCCGAGTTCGGCGAGGACTACCGCTTCGAGGAAGCACCGCACCCGATCGCGCGGCTCCGCAGCCGCACCCGCGACAATACCACCGTCGGAAGAAAGGAATAACAAGGTTTGAGGGCAAACCTTATATATAAACCCTATATTCGGTTTTCCTAAAATCGACCGAAACCTTTTCGTTTATAAAAGAGTAGTATTATGAGAAGCAGTAACTTTTCGTAATACTACTTTTTTAGGCGACAAAAAAGTAGCAAAAAAGTCGTTGGGGGACACTATCGGTTGTGTCCCCCCCTAAACCCCTCGCAACTCTTTTAAGGTCGCGACTAGATTACAGTAAATGCAACGGCTGACTAATGCGGCTGTGGTATAAATTGTAAAATATAACGCGCAGTCCAACTATTACCTCGTCATTCAGAGCCGAAGCCCTAGCCGTAAATATAAAACGGCTAGGGCTTCGCGCGTGGAAACCCCTGCATGGAACTAATAACTATCCTTAACTCGCGCGTAGCGCGGATATCACCCGCCGACAGGCGGATATAACTTTTACGAAGCAAAAATATCACTCGCGCTTCGGCGCGAATATAACTCTTATTACTCCCCTTTACACCGGCGCTTGCATTTAAAACGAATAACAGCCCGTTCTTTGAACGAGCCGTTATACGCACTTCAACCGATTACATAAGAATCGTTTGCTTTGAATAGGTTCGGAAAATTATCTTTCCTGAACGCGCATGTCCTTCATAACGTCGGTCACGACGTCCAGAAGGGAAATCATCTCTTTCATCTTGTCCGCGGAAATCTTTGCGCTGAATTCTTCGAGGAATACTTTCACGCTCGCGAGTTTCTTGTCGATGAATTCGACGCCGGACTTGGTGATGCGAACGTTGACCTTTCTGCGGTCGCCCTCGATCTGACCGAGCGTAACCATACCTTTAGCGGTAAGGCTGTTTATAATCGCGGTGATTCTGCCCTTCGTCACGCCCAGTTCGTCGCTGAGGTACGACGGGGTCGCGGGCTTGTCGCCGCAATTTTTAAGCACGATCAAAAACGCGGTTTCGCCTTTCATGAAATCGGTGAGATCGCCGGTTGCAGGCAACTTCATCAGGTCTTTCAGTTTGATGCAAAGTGTTTTTACGAGATCGTCCATGGTAATACTCTCCTTGGTTAATTATTTTAACAGATATTACGTCATCTGTTTTCCAAAACCATTTTGAACGGTTTTGTTTATTATAACTATAATATAGCAAATTACTATGTTTTTGTCAATAGAAAACACTGTAAAAATTCAACTTTCACGGATTTTTCAAATTGCGCGGGAATTTTTACCGCCGCTCAGCCGCAAATTTCGGTTTTTAAGCCGCCAGAAACGTCGACTTCGACCTTACCGCCCTTGACCGCGACGCGGACTTCCCCGCCCGCGACCGGCAGAACGCCCTCCATATCGCCGCACCCAAGGTAAGGATTCACGACGACGGTATCGCCGCCAAGCCCCGGAAGCCTTACGCCCAGCACGCGCGAGAACAGGTAGTCGATAACGCCCGCCGACCAGCCGTGGCACAGCGAGTGGCGATAGCCCTTGTAGCAGTGCGCGCCGAAATCTCGGTGAACGTCCTGTTCTCCGGGTTTCGCAAGCCGCGTGATCGGGGCGGCGTCTTTCATTTTATCGTAGTCGAAGTCCTCGAAGAACGACGTCGCGCCCAAGTCCAGCATCGCGCCGTAGTAGTCGCGGCAAGCGTTCAGCGCGGCTTCGGGCGAAGCGAAGTCGTGCGCGGCGTTTAAGACCGCCCAACTCATGAACGTGCTTACGCCGCTCGCCCCGCCTTCCGCGAGTTTAGCCGCTGGCGCGTCGAAACCGGTAAGCAGCGACAGCGCGATCGCTTGCTTTTTGACGGCAGGCTGACCGGGAAAGCGCGCGAGTTTCGCTTTTATCGAACGCGCGTACTTGTCGCTACGACCGAAAAACGTAAGCAGTTCCGCCGCTTTGTCCGCGGCGATCGCCGCAATAGCGCGTACGCCGTACTTTTCGTCGGGCGTGTCCACGCTCTGCCAGTCGAGGAATATCCCCGGCGTGGTAATCTCGCCGTCCGCGGTCACGAACTCGTCGTAGTATTTCACGAGGTCGTCGAGGTAATCGAGGTTGCGGCGGGCGGTTTCGTAGTCGCGGGTGCGGCTGACGTACTCGTAAAGCGAAATTATCCACCACAGCGAGTACGACGGCATAGTGTTCATCCACGCAGGTAGCGGCGTGGTTTCGCGCGCAAAGTCGATACAGCGGCGGGCGTAGTCGGTTTCGCGGTACAGCGCAAGCCCTGCCAAAAACTCGGGGTACATATCCCCTATCCACACGAGGCGGTCGCGCTTTATTCCGTCCCACAGCATGCCGTTTTTCATGCACAGCGTAACGGTGTCCGCGGCGACGTCGAAAATGCGGGTCAGCCGCTCGTCAGAGTGCGCGAACTTGCCCGCGCGTTCGTAGCCCACGCTCTTCGAAACCGCGACTACCGCTTTAATCGTCGTATCTTTTTCGAGCGCGTCTATGCGAAGGTAGCGGAAGCCCGAATCGAAGAACGTCTGATCGGACAGCCCCGGCACGTAAAACTCGCCGTCGCGCAACGCGTGGTCGTTGGTCGAGCCGTGTTCGCCCACGTTCGAGTAAGTTTCGCTCACGCTCTCGCCGAGCCGAAGTCGCAGTTTGCCGTTTGAAGTTTTGGTCAGTATACGCACGCCGCCGGCTAATTCTCTGCCGAAATCGAGTACGACGAAACCGCCCTTGCGTATAAGCGTAAGCCGCGGCTCGACAAGCGTAATCTGTAGTTCGGTCGCGTTTGTCAGCGCGGCTACGTTCTCCGCGTTTTCACAGTACGGTACGGACTTCGGAAAAATATATTCGGTTATTACGTTGTTCTCGGTCATTTTTTCGGTTTCCTTGAAGTTTATAAAATCGCCGCGAATACTCTTCGTTTCTCATACTCGCGGCGGTTTATTTTCTTATATAATTACGACGTCGTTTCCGTTACTGCTTGTCGCTCTTTTCGGCGTTGGCTTTCAAGAGGTCGCGAATGTCGCGCAGAATATCTTCCTGAGTTTCGGGCGCGGGAGCGTTGGCTGCGGCTTCGGCTTCCGCGGCGGCTTTCTCGGCTTCTTCGGCTGCAAGACGGTCGCGTTCCGCGGCGGCGGCTTTAATCTGCTTCTTGCTCATGCCGGAAAGGCGCATATCGTAGTACTCGTCGCGGCTGTAACCGCAGTATTTAGCCTTCGCTTGTTCCTCGGCTACGCCTCTGGCGGCGTTGATTGCCTTGACGATCGCGAACAGAATAAACGCGATGATAAAGAAGTTGAGAACGGCGGTAATGAACGCGCCCCAGTCGATATAGATCGACTTTGTCATATCGATAGCGCCCGTTTCGTCTTTGACGACTTTCAGCATGGTGACGGCTTGCTCCAGCCCGCCGTCCGCGCCGGACAACGCCCAGTTGACAAGCGGCTTGAAAATCTGGTTGGTGAGCGCGGTCACGATCGCCGTGAACGCTCCGCCGACGATAACGCCGACAGCCATGTCGATTACGTTACCGCGCGTTATGAACGCTTTGAATTCCCGAAAAAACTTTTTCATAAGTTCTCCTTCCCGCGATCGGGCTTTAATTCTTCCCGCCGCGACGATTATATAGATTTGCTTTCTTTATTTTAATTCTTTTCTCGCAATAAATCAAGCGATTTTACGAACTTTTTATATCGTATAGTAGATTTAGTCGTTATTTTCGTCGCGGTCGGCGGGCGTTTCTTCCGCGGCGACGGTTTCTATAGGCAACTCGGCGTTATCCGCGGCTTGTTTTTCGTCTTTTTTGCCCTTGACGAAAGTGAGGACGAAAGCGAGGACGGCGCAAACCGTAGCGACGGTAAGGAACAGCGCGAAAACCGTACCCCAGCCGTTGGCGCCCTCGGAAATCGCGCCGATGCCGTAGCCGCTGATCGCGCTGCCGACGTAGCAGAAGCCGTCGATAAGCCCGGCGATCATACCGGCGTTGACGCGCTTGTCCACGCTCATAGGATAAATCGCGGTCAGCAGTCCGTTGATGCCGCACATAAGGCAATATACCACGACAAGCGGCAGGAACGTAACGAGCCACATGTCGACGTTGCGGCAGAACACCAGAATCGCGAGCATCACTCCCGCGAGCGCGAACACGACGCCGCACTCGAGAATGTAATTCTTGATTTTTTTATCCACGCGGATCATGGTAAACGATCCGACGAACGCCACCAGCGGAAGCGCGGTGGTCAAGAGTACGCTCGTCCAGTTCGCCATGCCGTACTGTTCCTTTAATATAGTGGGCATCCAGGTATTCACGCCGTCGCGGATAATCATATGCGTTATCGCGAACAACGCCAAAAACGCGAAAGTAATATAGAAACTCGCGGGAAGTTTAACCTTTTCTTTCTTGGGCTTTTCGCCGTTTTCGGACTTGACCGCGGACTTTTCCGGCTCGCCATCCAGTTCGATACGCTCGGCTTTACAGCGGCTTATCAGGCTTTTCGAAGTGAACAGCCACACGAGCGCGGCGGCAAAGAACACCGCGGCGGAAACGTAGAACGTCAGACGGAAATTGCCGATAAGCGACATTATCGCGCTGGTACCGTACACCAAAAACGTGCCGGTCGTGACGGGAATCGTGCAAGCGACGATGATAAAATGCCGATATTTGCTCGCCGTACACGAGTGAAGCGTCAGGATAAGCAACGACCACAGCGAAGCGGACAAAAGCCCGTTCAGCGCCCATACGTATTTAAGGAACGCGAAGCCCGATTTCGGGATAATGCCCATTACCACGTTCAGCGCGCTTATCGCCGCCGCCATACCGAACATCACGGGGCGCGGGTTGTAGTACTTGCACATAACGCCGTGGAAAACCTGACCTATCGCGTAAGTCACGAAAAAGCAAGTACCGATCAGCCCGGTCATCGATCTCGTCACGTCGTAATACGCCATAATCTCGTTGATATTCGAATCGAACGATTTGCGGCACAGATACGAGCAAGCGTACATGACCATACACAGCACGGTCAGTTTGACCGCCGCGTGTCCGCGATCCGAGCGCTTTTTCTCTCCGTCGTTTTCGCCCCCGACTACGGAAGCGGTTTCGTTTTCTGCCATTTTTTGCCGTCCTTTAATCTTTCGCCTACTTCTATCGCGAAAGAACCCGCGCTAAGCCGCGGATAACCCGACTATTATAATACTATCGCGCGCATAAGTCAACGGTTTAGCCCGCCCGCGGCAACTTTTACCGCGCGTAAGTCGGTAATGGAAGCAAAGACGCCGCCCTTCCCTACGCTATGACCTCAAGGTCTTTCTCGTCGACGGGAATACAGGCGATTTCCGGCAGATCGCCCTCCTGATCGAAACTTACGAGCCACGTGCCGAGTATCGTCCGCGGATCGCATATCCAGCCGTCCATACCCTTATGCACGCCGTACTTAGCGTACTTTTCCTTTTCAACCGTAACCATTACTCTATCGTATTCTTGCATAATTTACTCCTAAGACAAAAAGAAAACGGCTCGAATAGCAACTCGAGCCGTTTGTCTTTTAGGTATTGACGAACCGAAAATTACTTCTCGGAAATTGCGCCTACGGGGCATTGTGCTTCGCACGCGCCGCAGTCGATGCACTCGTCGGGGTTAATTTCGTACTTGCCGTCGCCCATGCTGATGGCGTTGACGGGGCATTGAGCCTCGCACGATCCGCAAGCGATGCATTCGTCGGAAATAACATGTGCCATGATTCGATACGCTCCTTTTTAAGATTATCCGTGACTATATTATAACACGGCGAAATCGATTTGTCTAGAATTTTTAATCAATCGAGTAATTTTTTTACGTCGGCGGGCGTTTCGTCCTTTACGTCGTCCTGCGCCGAACCTTTGCCCTTGGCGATAACGTCTTTAAGCGGTACGTCCGCGTATTCGGTCTTGTCGTTTTCCTCGTACTTGACGCGCACGGTTTCTTTCAGTTGGTTAAGCCCGACCACGGTGCCGCGGCGCTTGTCCGCGGTGGTGACGAGCGACCCCATCTTGGGCATTTTTTTGTTGGTTTCGACGTAGTGCGTGTTCTCGTAGGCAAGACAGCACATCAGTCTGCCGCAAAGTCCGCTTATCTTCGCGGGATTAAGCGACAGATTCTGGTTCTTCGCCATTCTGACGGTGACGTGCGCGTACTCGGACATATGGTCGGAGCAGCAGCACGCTCTGCCGCACGGCGCGATTCCGCCCAGCATCTTGCACTCGTCGCGAGCGCCGATCTGACGGAGTTCGATACGGATACGGAACGTCGCAGCGAGTTCCTTGACGAGATCGCGAAAATCCACTCTGCCGTCCGCGGTGAAGTAAATAACGAGTTTCGAGCCGTCGAACGTGTATTCCGCGTCGACGAGTTTCATATCGAGTCCCGCTTTCTCCACTTTTTCGGTGGCGAGCCGAAGCGTTTCGTCGCGGCGCGCTTCGTTGTCTCGCACGCGGCGTTCGTCCGCGGGGGTCGCCACGCGCACTATGGGTTTAAGCGGCTGTACGACTTCGCTGTCGTCGACGTCTTTGGGGAGCATCGCGACCGTGCCGTACTCCTGACCCTTTGCGGTTTCGACTATCACGCCGCAACCCTCGGTGAACTCGTTGTCGCCGGGCGCGAAATAATAGATTTTAGGGGATTTTCTGAACTTGATACCTATGACTTTCGGCATTTTGCCTTGACCTCCAGTAATGAGAATAATAATTCGTCGGCGACCGATTGCGGATTGCCGTTAAGCGAAATCCGCATTCTCGCGCGCCTTATCGCGGGCGCCAGCCGCACGACCACGTCCGCGTCGTACTCGGACGAAATCTCGATGATATCGCGGGTGGCGTTCCTGAATTCCAGCCCGTCGCGTATACCCGCGCTCGCCCGCATGCAGTCGGCAAGCACGAGTTCGAGTACGTCGATAAACTCGCCCAGCCTGTCCTTGTAGCCGCCCAGCCGCACCGAGTACGGAAGCACCAGCCGGCTGTTTTTCATGCCTTTTAATACCGAAAGAACGAACTCGAACGTTTCGCGCGGGGCTTTTTCGGTCATGACCTTTTCGGCTTTACCGATATAGCCGCCGGACAGCGCCGCGGCAAGGTACACCGTGCCGTCCGAGCCGTAGTTAGCCTCGAGATAACGGAGCATTTCCGCTTCGGGCATGGGTTCCACGTCCACTCTGCGCACTCTCGACAACACCGTGGGCAAGATCTGCCCCACGCCCGCGGCAAGCAGTATTATCACCACGCTTTCGGGCGGTTCTTCGAGGATTTTGAGCAGTTTGTTCTGCGAAGTTTCGTTCATCGTTTCGCACTTGCGGATAACGTAGAACTTCTTTTTCAGTTCCGTAGGCGTAAAATACACCGAGTCGGTAAGCGTTTTTATATCGCCGGCGAGTACTTTGTCGCCCTCGGGCAGTCGTATTATGTCCGCGCCGAAGTTTTCCGCGCGTTCGATCGCCGCGGGGTCCGTGCCGCCGAACGCCACGCTCGCTATAAACAGCGAAGTCAGCGCGTCGGACATACCCTCGTCGGGCGAAACGACGAGATACGCGTGAGAAACGCGGTTTTCGTCCGCGTCGCGTTTCATAAGCGCGAAAGCCGCGCTGTTTTTCATCACGTCGTAACGGTTCATTTATTTATTACGCCCTTTTCTTTCATAAGCGCGATCACGGATTCCAGCACTTCTTCCGCCGTTTTACCCGCGTCGACCGCGACGAAACGCTCGAGTTCGCGCTTCTCTATCGCCTTGAAGCCCTCGTAAACGCGGCGGTGAAAAGCCGCTCCCGCGCTCTCGAGTCTGTCGGTCTTGTCCGCGCCGCCCTTTCTCGAAAAGCCTTTTTCGGGCGTAAGGTCGAGGAACACGGTAAGGTCGATTTTCACGCCGCACTCGGCGATGCGGTTGAGTTCGCGGCACACGCTTTCGCTAAGCCCGCGGGCGTAATGCTGATACGCGAGCGTGGAATCGGAATAGCGGTCGCACACGACGATCTTGCCGGCGTTCACCGCGGGGATAATCATTTCTTCGGTGTGCTGCGCCCGCGCCGCGGCGTACAGCAGAAGTTCGGTCACGGGCGTGGTTTCGTCGTTGTTCGCGTCGAGTATCAGCCCGCGGATCTTTTCGGCGACGGGAGTGCCGCCCGGCTCGCGCGTGAAAACCGCGTCTATCCCGTTTTGCTCGAAATCCCGCTTCAGCCCCGCCGTGAGCGTGGACTTGCCTACGCCCTCGCAACCCTCTATCGTAACGAATTTTCCGCTCATACCGATCGTTCCCTATCTTTTTAAAAGTATCGTTTCCGCTTCGTCCGTAAGCCCGCGGACTTCCCGCGGCTCGTCCGACAGCGTGATTATAAACACGCAGTAGTTCCCGAAAAAAGTTTCGGGCATAATCTTACGCCGCACGCACTCGTAATAAAACCTCTCGCCCGTCGTGCCGTACGCTCCGCAATCGACCGTTATTCTCAACGGGTCGTCGGAATTAAGGCATTTTACGCGCGAACGGAACTCGTCGCAAGCCGCTTTGAGTTCGTCGTAGCCCGCGCCGTGCGTTTCCTCGAACGCGATCGCGTTCTCGAGCGAAGCGAGCAGACGGTACGACGGACTGGTCGTGCCGATAAGGTCGAGCGCCTCGTCGTAAGCCGCAAAATACCGCTCGTTGTTGACTACGCCTATCGCGCTCTGGGTAAGCGCCCGCAGCGTTTTGTGCGCCGACAGCACCGCGAAGTCCGCGTACTTTTCGCCGCCGACGGGGAAAATATCCGGCCTAGTCGCAAAGTGCGCTCCGTGCGCCGCGTCGACTATCAGAAGTTTGCCTAGGCGCTTGCAAACCGCTTTTATCCCCTTGACGTCCGCCGTTCTTCCGAAATAATCGGGCGAAGTGACGAGTGCCGCTTGCGCCGTAGGATAAACGCCGAAAGCACTTTCGTAGTCGGCGGGTTCGGGTACTTTCGGTAAGCCGAACTCCTCGCCGGTCGGGAAAGTAAACAGTTGCGTTCCCGCGAGGCACGCTCCCAAAACCGCCGAACGGTGGGTAAACTCGGGCGCGACGGTATCGCTTTTCGCCGCGATAAACGCCGCTTTCACACCCATACTCGCGCCGCAGACGAGAAACCGCGCCTTTCCCACGCCGTAGTGCTTCGCCGCTTTCGCTTCCGCTTTTGCGACGGAAGCCGCGGGGAACAGACAGTCCTCGTCGTGTTCGCTTTGGTCGAGCGGATCGAGCCGCCCCTTATGCCCGGGCATGCAGAACGCCCGGAAATCTCGGAACGCGCCCGCAGATTCTTCTATCGTATCGCGCCGATAAGCGGACGAAACGGCGGTTTTCTCCGCTTCGAACGCCTTTTCGGGGGTTCCTATGCACGCGCCGAACGCGGTACGCAGTTCGCCGTTCATTGCGCGTAACGCTCCGCAAACCAACCGACGAAGCGGTAGGTCTGGGTAAGGTCGCGGTATTTTTCTTTTTTGCCCTTCTCGCCGATGTTCGTGCTGTTGCGGTCGATAACGATATAGAACTCGGTGTCGTACTTCGCGAGTTCTTCCTCGCTGTAACCGCTCGAATACTTACTGAGATCGAACGTAAACGGCGAATTTTCCACGGTAGCGTTGTTGATTTTCAGAAAATTGTCCACGCGTATGCCGTATTTTCTGCCCGCGATCGTCTTTTCCTCTTCGGTCGCGTCCTCGCCGGGCGTATACTCGTAGTAGTCGACGGTTTCTCTCAGCGCGGTATTGTCGCCGAAAATCTGTCCCAGGACGTAATCGTCCATTTCAAGAAACCAAGTGGCGTAGCGGTCCATGTCGGACTTTTTCACTATCAGAACGTCGGAAGTGAATCCCGACGAAGTGAGAAGCGTATCGTAGTACTCATTGGTGGGGCTTTGGTAGTTGAGATTGACTTCGCGGATAACGTCGTCGCCGTCCGAGCGGATATCGGAAAGAAAACCGTCGCTAAGGTCGTCCGAGCCGTGCGAATAGCACGCGAAAAACACGTCGATCCGCTCGAAATCGCGCGTAATGTTTATCTGCATAAACACCATATACGTCGCGAATATCACGACTCCGATTATCAACAGGTAAATCAGCCAGTCGTACTCGAAGTGTATCGCGACTCTTTTTTTCGTGACTTTGTTATCCATACGTTATCCGATCGATTTATAAAACTTCGGCGGTTTGTCCGTCAGTTCTTCGGCTTCATGGTGGGGAACAGCATTACGTCGCGGATCGACGCGCTGTCGGTAAGCAGCATAATCATTCTGTCGATGCCGATGCCTAATCCTCCCGTAGGCGGCAAGCCGTACTCGAGCGCGGTGACGTAATCTTCGTCCATCATCTGCGCTTCGTCGTCGCCGTTATCCCTGAGCGCGACCTGACGCTCGAAGCGTTCGCGCTGGTCGATCGGGTCGTTAAGTTCGCTGTAAGCGTTGCCCATTTCACGCGCGAAAATAAAGAACTCGAAGCGGTAAGTAAGCCGCGGGTCTTCGTTGCTGCGCTTGGTGAGCGGGCTTTCCTCGACGGGGTAATCGGTGATGAACACCGGCTGAATCAGTTTTTCCTCGACTTTCTGATCGAAGGTCGCGTACACGATATTGCCCCAAGCCGTCTTTTTCGGATCGATCTCCACTCCAGCCGCTTTCGCCGCAGCGAGCGCTTCTTCCGCCGTCATTTTGTCGTAGTCGATGCCGACGTAGCGCTTGATCGCTTCCAGCATCGGCAGACGTTCCCATGGGAAAGTCATGTCGATTTCAGTGCCTTGGTAAGTGATCTTGCCCTCTTTGCCCGCGGCTTTCATCGCGGCGCGGTAGATCTCTTCGGTGATGTCCATCATGTCGTGGTAGTCGGCGTAAGCCTGATACAGTTCCATCATGGTGAACTCGGGGTTGTGCTTTACGTCCATGCCCTCGTTGCGGAACATTTTGCCGATTTCGTAAACCTTGTCGAAACCGCCGACGATAAGGCGCTTTAGATACAGTTCGGGCGCGATACGCATGTACATGTTGAGGTCGAGCGTGTTGTGGTGCGTCACGAACGGTCTTGCGCTCGCGCCGCCGGCGATGGTGTTAAGCACCGGGGTTTCCACCTCGACGAAGCCTTTCTCGTCGAGAAGGTCGCGGATCGCCTTGATTATCTTGCCGCGCACAACGAAGCAGTCCTTGACTTCGGGGTTTGCGATAAGGTCGACGTAGCGCTGACGGTATCTTAAATCGTTGTCCTTAAGTCCGTGGAACTTCTCGGGAAGCGGCAAAAGCGATTTCGACAGAAGCGTCATCGCGGTGGCGGAAACGGACACTTCGCCCTTGTGGGTCACGAAAACCGTGCCGGTAATGCCGAAAATATCGCCCACGTCCGCTTTTTTCCATTTCTCGTAGGTTTCGGCGCCCACGTTGTCGATCTTGACGTAAATCTGAATCTTGCCTTTCGAGTCGAGAACGTGCGCGAAACTCGCTTTGCCCATCATTCTGCGGGAAAGCACTCTGCCCGCGACGGATACGGTCTTGCCCTCGTACGCCGCGACGTTGCCTAAGATTTCCGCGGAAGTCGCCGTACAGACGAACTTGGTCTGCTCGTAGGGGTTCTCGCCCGCCGCGCAGAGGTTTTTCAGTTTCTCTCTGCGTACCGCGACCTGCTCGCCGTACTCCGCTTCCGTGACCTGATTTTCGGTAATGTTCTTTTCGGTAGTGTCGTTCATTTTGTTCCCTCGATATTGTTTTCTTATACGCGCGTAAAAGTCGCGCGAAAACCGGTCGCGATTATTTAATCTCGACTATTCTGTACGTTACGGTGTTGTTCTTATGCTCGAAGTCGACTTCGTCGTCCTCTTTCGCTCCCATAAGCGCCTTGCCGAGCGGCGACTCGTTGCTTATCTTCTTCGGCTCGGTGTTCGGGTCGGACTCGTAAATGCCAACGATCTGAAGCGTCTGGCGGCGTTCGGTGTCGATATCCTCGACGGTCACCGTGCAACCCAGTTCCACCTTGTCGTAGTGATCCTTGACTTCGTATATTTCGTATTTGCCGGGCGCGAGAATGTCCTCGAGTTGCTGAATACGTTCCTCAAGTTTACCCTGCTCCTCGCGGGCGATTTTGTACTCGTAGTTCTCCGAAAGGTCGCCGAACGCGCGCGCTTCCTGAATCTTGACGATAACTTCCTTTCTGCCCTCGTTCTTTTTGTAGTTGAGTTCGTCCTTGAACTCCTGCACCTTAGCCGCAGTGATTTTTACAGCCATTTTTACCTACCTGCCTTATAAAATTACGCGCCGAAATCCGTGTGTTATAGTCGGTTTCGCGCGTTTAATGCCGTGTTTATTATTCTCTTTTTGCCGCTTAAAAAAAGCCCCGCGTCGCGCCCCGTTTTTAATACGGTTGCCGCCCGAAAGCGTTTGACTTCGGACGGCTTCGTTGTATTTTATGCGGGAAACTCGGGCGGTATACCTTTTTTAGCGACACTATTATATGCTTTTTTTACGGTTTTGTCAACGAAATTGCACCGATACTGCGTAAGCCCGGTGCAATTTGCGCGATTTTTCGCGCTTTTTTTCACATTTTTGCCGATAATCCGACGA
>ERZ808259.526-NODE-526-length-15313-cov-6.079827_pt1 | contig 15313 bp, 17 predicted proteins | sample MGYA00521279_ERZ808259 | MGnify/ENA primary metagenome ERZ808259 (study PRJEB31516, sample SAMN03275586) | gut metagenome | biome: mammalia-associated habitat; material: feces | host: Papio cynocephalus | place: Kenya | collected 2012-07-27 ... | reverse complement strand
CTGGTAGCCCGTGCCGGGGTCGAACCGGCGTTACCGCCGTGAAAGGGCGGTGTCTTGACCGCTTGACCAACGGGCCATGATGGGCCGGGGAAGGGAATTTCACCCTTTGGCGGGTAGGAGTAATAGCACCCCGCCACACTCAATGTCTGCCCCGGCATATATTGTGAAACGGCGGGGGTTATTCACCCTCGCCATTGTCACCTTTGTTCTGGTTGCCGGTCTGGAAGGCCCCGGCGTATTCCTGCGCCTGTGCCATAGCTTCTTCCTTTTCCTTCCGCAACCGGGCCAATTCCACTTCAACATCCGTAACCCACGGGTGCTGTTCCACAATGGTTTCCGTGGACAGAATACCAACGGACTTGGAACAGTTTTCAATGGATTCCGTTTCATTGATCAGAATGTCACGATTGAACACGATCTGAAGTTCAGCGCCTTCATAATCGCCCAAGCCCCTGTTGCTGAAATCCTGATTGATGAACCACAACAGTTCTTCAAAGGCCGCTTGGAACTCGGTTTCCATGCCGTTTGCGTCAAGGTCAATGTCAGAATACATGGATTGAATGTTCATCTGATTGGGGTTCCCACTCAAACGATCATCCTTGGCATCGTAGCCACGGGCATTTTCAATCAAGGATTTCTTCAGAAGTTCCAAAATGCCCTTGTAATTCTCTGCATTGATTTCAACCTGAAGGGTTTCAACCCCGCCATCCTCACGAACCTTCACGGCTCCATAGGTGGAAAGGTTGTGGCGGAACTCACCAAGATTTTCACCATCATAGTTCTTCAGAACCAGAATGGTGTTCCGTGCGTCCTCTTGCATATTGTTTTCAAAGTCGGAAATCATGGTGTTGATTCCGTCCTGAAGGGTTTTCACACGGCGGATCAGGGGGATTTCCTGCTTGTTATACTTGAAGGGAACCAGCGGAATCCTTGTCCAGTTGAACCCCTTGGGTTCCTGCCCTTCTTCCTCAACCATGAAATAGTTTTCATGCTCACCGGCTTCCACATCGGCAATCAGCATATCATTCTGATAGATATACCGGTAAATGCCATCGGCTTTGAAGATTTCCACCTTCTCCACCTTTTCCTTCTGGTAGCCGTTCCACACTTCTTGGGTGTAGTAGCGAATCGCACAATCAAGGATGGTGTGATCATCGTCAGCCCAAAAAGGAAGAATGTCATAGGCCGGGAAATGCTTGAAGGCCAGTTCACCGGCTTCATTGTAATAGGGGTAAATCCAGCCAAGGCCACCATTCAAGGCATCTTCACAGACATATTTCAGAAGCCGGTAAAACCGTTTATTGAAAACCTTGCCCAAAGCGTCTGTGTAACCCTTATCCTGACAATTCAGGGTGAAGGGCTTGCCCACAAGATAGTTGGTTTTCTGATCCACCATCAGGGCATATTGGTTATCAATCAGGCGGTTGTTCGGAAGGTTCGTTACAACCTGAAGTTGACCATTTTCACCAATGATTGTGCGCTGACGCTGAAGAATGTCATGCTGTCCTTCATAGTACAGATCACCCATGACCTGATCCTTGCGGCGCTGACTATTCTTCCATTCCTTGATTTCAGCGGCAAAGAACTGAAGTTCAGTCATGCCGTTTCGCCCACCCTGAAAGATCAGGCGGTTGATACGCTCCATAGCGTTATCCAGAAACATATTCACTTACCGCCTTTCTTCATTGCTTAATAATTGCAATCCCCCGGAATCACACGATTTCCGGGGGATTTTGTTACTATCATGTTGTTAGTCGAAGCTGAAGGCGGGGCCAACCAACATATCTTCCAGCCCGTAGCGCATAGCGTCCATCAGGTGGTTGAAATCATCAATGGGAACATTGATCTTGGCCCCAAACTTATCTTCTGCCCATGTGTAGTTTGAAATCTCGGTGATGAAGTTCACACACCGGGGATGAACAATGATGGTGTAATCCTGAATGTACTGGATTCCATTGTTCACGCTGTCCTTGCCCTTCCGGGCGGCTCTGATACGATGAAGGCCAGCATCCCGCAATTCATCAATGCTCTTGGGTTCGGCACAATCGGCCTTAATCCGTTCCTTGCCGTAACCCATGCCGGTGATCCGGTCACAGATTGCCCGGTTCGTCAGGGCCTTTTCATACAGTTCATCGAAAACCCAAATGGTTCTTTCCTGTTCACTCACCAGCCCACAGAACAGGGCCGTGGGATCGTTGGTATAACCGAAGTCAAGGCCGAAGGCACTTTTCACACCGGGCTTCTTGGAAACCGCCTGAATGTCAAAGGCTTCTTCCCGCCAATTATCAAAAATCAGGCCATCCACAATGCCCCAACCCCCAAGGCCAGCCACCTTGTAGCGGCGGGGGTTGTTTTCCTTCATGGTGTTGAACACCTTCAAATCCGCCGCATCCAGCCATTCATTACACAGGTAATTGGTTGTTGTAGCGTAAATCTGCCCATCCGGGCTGATCCAGCTATCATGGAACTTGTATGTGGGGTTCCCTTGGGCATCCTTGCCGGTGATCTCACCGAAGAAGCGTTTCCTGATCCAATGCTTTTCGTTCCACGGGTTGAATGTCAGCGTGATTTGCTTGAACAGGCCGGTTTCTTCCGGGATAGCACCACGGATGGATTCATCCAGCATATCAAAATCAGCTTCATTCATGATTTCGTATGCTTCTTCAATCCAGCACCAGCACAGATAGCCGATTTCAACCGTAATTGAAGTGACCTTCAGGGGATCATCAAGGCCCCGGAAGTAAATCTTCTGCCCGGTGGGAAGATAGGTCATTTCAAGGGGGCTTTCCTTGATTTCCCAATAGGCCGCAACGCCAAGGCGGTTGATTGCCCATTTCAGTTCGGTGAAACAGGAATCTTTCAAGGTTCTGAACACCTTGCGAACCACAAGCGTATTGGCTTCAGGGTATTGCATCATCCGTTTGATGATGTTCAGGGCCGTGGTCTTGGATTTCTTGGAAGCACGGCTTCCCTTACACACCCGGTAACGGCCTTTGAAGTTCCAGAAGGTTCCGTAACCCTTGCCTACCACTTCAGGAAGGTGAACCCGCTTGGCCTGTTGGCTAATCTTCAAGCTGATCATCCCCTGTGATAATCACCGGAACGGCCCCTTCCACACCCACCTTGTCCGTGAACATACCGTAACGCTTGCCAATCAGTTCAGCGGCCTTCAGCCTTTCCTTGGCTCCAACCTCTTTCTGCGTCAACTCTTGGCAACCATCACCACACAGAATGGGGATTTCTTCAGTATGTTCACCCCGCATCACCGAAGTCAGGTATTTCATGACTTCTTCAGCGTCAGCGATCTTGGCGGAATGGAGTTTTTCAAGTTCAGTTTCGATGTACGCTTTCAGTTCAGGTTTGTTCAGGTTTTCATTTCCCATGCTGTAAGCGGTCTTAGGCGAATACCCGGCCTTGATTGCCGCATCCGTAGCATTGCCGCTGATCAGGTATTCATCACAGAACTTCCGCTGTCTTGGTGTCACAGGTATTCACCCCTTCCTTGAAAAAGTGAAATGCACCCCTACAAGGGGTGCATTTTTACACTATTATTTTCGCACACCTGATACTATAAAATCCTATCACGCTTTCAGAAGAATAGGATTTTACACTACTGTTCAAGCGATAATAAAAGGTTAGGGTTCTTTTCGGAAAAAGAGATCAGGGCCTTCCCGTGAATCTTGTAAACCTGTGAAATTGAAAAGTTAAGGTCAAAGGCAATATCAAGCCATTTTTTCCCGTCAATGTATCGGGCAATCAGAACATTTTGCTGATCAAAGTCGGGAAGGCTCTGAACTGCCTTCAGGGTGGTGTTCTTCAGATCAACAAGTTCATCAATCCGGGCGTTGATAGTTCTTTCAAGTTCATCAATTTTGCAGATTGTTTCTTCAAGGCTGTTCTTGGGGCCTGAAGTCTGAACCTTGTCCTGCTTCAGCTCACACCCGATGGAAGTCAACCGGGAACGCTCTGTTGCAACCGTGTTCAGAAGTCTATTGATCAAGGCATCAAGGCGGCTGATCTGGTTCAGAAAATCCTTGGCCTGTTGGGAAAGGTCTTTGTCATTCACTATGTAACACATCCTTTCTGTGGTGATCTGTTCCGTTTTGGGGTACATCTGTACCGTTGACAAATGCCGAAAAATCAAGGGTTTTCAAGGGTTCGGAACAGATGGTACAGATAAAATGGCAATTTGCTTATATACACATATCTTATATATTTTTTTCTTATATAAGAAGAAAGTATATTGACATCTGTACCATCTGTTCCATGCCCGTCAAAAACAGGCAAAAAGCCTTGAAAATCAAGGGGTTCAGAACGGAACAGATGTATTGAAAATATCTGTTCCGTATCTGTTCCACACGCTGTTCCAACTCCTACTGAAGAAGCGCCTGTTCAGGTGTTCCGGGTAGGAATATTGTCCGAAAGATACCAGACAATCAGGAACCAAACGGGATCAATGTTGTAATGCTCCGCCACGGCCATCAAGAACAGCGTCAAGGCCAGCACCACCAGCATTTTCTTCATCGGCGTTTCACCGCTGTTCCTGCAATTTCAATGGCTACCGCCATACCCTTGAAATCACATTCGTCACCTTCAACTTCCAAGGTGTCACCGTCAGCATTTTTCAGAACGGCGGTATAAACTTCATTTTCTTCATCATAGCTGAACTGACAATCGTTTTCAGAGTAGCGGTCAATATCTTCTTGGTTATCACACTCCAAGAAGGTGAAATCCAGCAATTCAGCGCCTTTGCAGTTACCGCCGATTTCAAAGGAAACATGGCCGGTATAATCCCATTGCATGAAAGTCACCCGGATTGTATGGACGCCCTGAAAATTAGGGTCATAAGAACTGATCATTTGTATTCCCTCCCGGTCTTACGGTCTTTGATTTCAATACGGTTCAGAAGTTCAAACCCCGCCAAACGGGTGATGTACTTCAGGACGAAGATCAGGGTGTTCACCCGCTTCTGCTGTTCATCCTCGTCACGGATGATATTCTTTGTGCCGTGGTAGGCTGTCGGATCATGATAGCCTTCAGCATTTTCCCAAGGTTTAGGCATCGGTTTTCCCTCCTTCTTCTCTGTACCATTCTTCAATATCACACCCAATGTCCTTCAGCTTTTGACGGGCCAACCACCCATCATCTTCCTGATCCATCAGGTAATATTCCCGTAGCTTCAGGGTTTCGGCATAGAACAGCTTCCACGCCAGCTTCAGGCGCTTGGGGCCAAAGCCAAATTGGGTGTGAAGCATCAACAGAATGGATGATTCCTTGTCCATGTCGAAAGCCCGGTCATTTGCCACAATCTGTTCATTGATTGCATGGTTCGGGGCCTTTTCTTCAGCTTTGTTGAACTGAACACCGAAGATTCTACCACCGGACTTCTTAAACATCGGCATGGTATTCACTCCAAATATCATCGAAGCATACCGGAATCAGCCAATGAACCTTGTCCAACAGGATCAAGGCCACTTCCCGCATCTGCGGATGTGCGGCGGGTGAACACCGCAACTTCAGGAAATGCCGCCATTCCCGAATGTTGGCTGTCATGACCACTTCCGTTTTCAGGCTGTTGGGCAGAACGGAACGGGCTTCCTGCGGGGAACAACCTTCTGCCAACAAATCAAAATAGGCGGTTTCCGTAGCTTCACAGGCCCGTTTCCAAATATGGGCTGTCTGCTCATTCAGGAAGCAAGGTTCAATCACCGTGATTTCCTCACCGAACTTGCCCTTGCCGTAGTTGCAATAGCGGGTGGATTCCTGACAGTAAGAAGCCATCCGGTGGCGGACGATCTCATGAGAAACCCCACGATCACAAATGAACTTCACCGTGAAGGAACAATGTTCCAAAACCGCTTCATGCCCACGCTTGATGATCCCGGCAACGAACTTTTCAGCGGAACCTTCCGTGATTTTGTCCTCGGACTTGTAGCAGACACGGCCACATTGTTCCAGCCGCTTTAAGATAGTGGCCCCATCAATCGGGGCGATGAACTGCACATCAGGCTTGATAATTTTCATTGTTCTGCATCCTCCTTACAATCTGCCGGGTAAAACATATCATTGGTGCCATTCTGTCTGTGAACACATTCATCACAGGGAAATTCATCCCCGAAGCGGTCACGGTGTTTGCATCGGCGGCACGGCTCCGAAGCCGCCTTGATTTTGGGAACCGGGGCCTTCATCCGTGTTGGAATATCCTGAAGTTCCGGGTGTTTGATTTCCATGTAAAGGGCAAACAGGCAGTTCCAGCAAGCCGCCCGAAGGTGGGGTTCATCGTCCATTCCCATCATGTATTTGGCAAGGTGGCGGAAGGCTGAATCAATCAGGCTGTGGATGGGAATACCCTTTTCACAGTTCCGTTCACCGTACTTCAAAGCCCCTTCTTCACAATGCTTGGAAACCTCCACCAAGGCTTCCCACGGAAGTAAATCCATGCGGCCTTTGCCGCTGTGCATATCACGAACAGCACCGGTTCCAAACTCGGTGCGTTCACCGCTGTCTTTAATCATGCCAATTCGTCAACCTTTCCAAATTATTTTTCAAACCGGCCACAATTTCACGGGCTTCCATTGTGGCCGTATGCTTTGCAACCGCTTCATTCCGCCGATCCGTCAAGCAATCACGATCCAGCGGGTGGCACTTTTCCAAATCAGCATTGCACCGGTGGATTTCCTGAACCAAGGCTTCAGCACGGGCCTTCAGCCGGTCTAAACATTCCTGAAGAATGGCCTTTTGATATTGGGCGATTGTTTGAATGTTATTTTTCAATTCAGAATCATCCCGGTATTCAATGGCTGAATTGACATCAAGGTCATGTTCGGCACAAAAGGTTTCTGCATCAAACAGGCTATTGAACACCCGCCGCCCAACCTTGGCGTAGGGAATGTTTTTGTTCTTGAACTTGGAATATGTGTGGGCCATTCAATCACCAGCTTTTTCAAAGAATTTTTTATAGTTCATTCCATCTTCACAGATTTGAACAATGTAGTTGCATAACCCATCCGGGATTCTGGATCGTTCAACATGATTCTTCAGCCCTTGGGTGCCTGTTCTCGCTCCCCGTGGGGCCGCTACATGACACGGATCACCATTATGGCACGGTGGCTTGAACCGGGGCGCTGGGTGATTTGTAAAAATGTCCGTGGGCTTCATTCTCATATCACCGTATTGGCAGTAAGTAAGGGTGTAGCGGGGTAAGCCTTTCATGAAGTCCATTTTTCGCATCCCGCCACGGGGATTCTCTATGAACCAGAATGTGGGCTGAAGTTCTGAAATCAGTTTCAGAACATGGCGGTTCAGGGCATCACAGAACTTGGCATATTCTGAAACCGGGGCCAAGTTTCCATTTGGTTCTTGAACCCGATGATGGGAAATACCAGCTATGCTATAAGTGGTACAATCCGGGGAAGCCCAAATAACATCAGGCTTCCCAAACCGTTCTAAAATGTCGGCGGAAGTAATTTTTGAAATATCCATGTACCACGATATATCCGGGAAGCTATCATCCCATTCGATAGAATACACATCATGCCCCCCCCCCTGCGAAGGCCCGTCCAATAGAACAGGTTCCAGCAAATAATTCAAGAACTTTCATTCTGCGTCACCGCCTTTTACAAACACACGGGTTTTTCGATTTCTGATCCATTTCAGGGCCGTTGTGAAGCCACAGCGTTTTGTGATCTGCCGGGAAAACTCAATCTTGGAAAGGGCTTGGAAGTTGTTTGCAATGCAATATTCCTTATACCGGCGATACACGGAATCGGTGGCTTCATTTTCAATCCCATCAAGGCCCACTTCATTGATGAACCCAATGATGGGATTGTTGTTTTCCTCGTATTCGTCCAACTGCCCCTGAACTCTGGTGGAAGTGGTGAACTGTGCATTGCCAAGAACCCGCTTCAACCCCTGAAGGCCAAGCAAGGCCAGATATTCCATAGAACCCTGTTCACACAATTCGTCCTTGATGAACGGGCGGAAGTCAGCATCATTGGGGGTGAACTTGGCTTCGAAGGGAACAATCACCAAACGCCGCTGAACGGCTCCGGTTTTGTCCTTGATACGGGGGATATTGTTGGCGCTGAACAGGAACTTGGAATAATTGTTGAACTCAAAAGGATCTTGGCCTTTGCGCTCCACATTCACCCGATCACCCGTGACCAGCTTCTTGAACACGGAAGCATTGGCAATAAATTCATCACCAATATCATCACCGATGTTCGCCAGTTTGCCGAACAGTTCAGCGGTTTTGAACCTATCGCCCAATTCCTTCAGGTCAAGGGAAGCAATGTTCTGATCCCCAAGAAGGTTCTTCACCACATGAAGGAAGGTGGATTTGCCGTTGCTCTTATCGCCAATCAGGATGAAGGCTTTGCCAAGTTCATTGCGGCGGTACATACAATAGCCCACCATTTCTTCCAGCAAGGCCCGAACTTCAGGATCATCACAGGCCAGCCGGTTCAGGGTGTGATCCAACAGATCATCATGGGCGGCGGGGTTGTACGGCCACGGGATTTTATTGGTGATCACCACATCCGGGGTGAACTCTTTGAAGGAACCATCCCGGATATTATAAAGGCCATTGCTGAAGGCAATGATGTTCGGGTTGGTGGCCTTGGTGTTTTCCTCGATCATGATTTCCAGATAGGACAGGACTTCCGAACGCCAAGCCCGCTTCAAGTTGCTGATCAGCTTGATCATGGCCCCTTCAATCTCACCGGCCCCGGAAACATAGATACCATCCTTGTAAATGTGAAGCTGGTTATTGATTTTCACAATATGGTTGTTGTTCTTCAGGTAGGTGGCGAACTTATCAAACAGGAAGGTTTTATCCCGGAAGAAGGATGTTTTCTTGAAGGCATCATCCCGAAGAATCACATCAAGTTCCTTGTCGGAAAGGGGCTTCTTCAGCACATAACGGTTGATCAGTCTGATACATTCACGGGCTTCTTCCTTGGTGAAATCGTCGCTTTGAAGGGTCAGAATGTAGTTGAACAGGGTTTGGTTCCGTCCATCACCTTCCCCAAGGTTCGGGAAATCATAGTTGCTTTTCACCGGGGTCAGCCACTTGGGAAGTTCCTGAATCTCTCCTTCAGGGAAATCATACAAAATGGGCCGTTCCACACCGGCAAGCTTCAAGATTTCATAGCTGTTATTGGCTCCAACCTTGCCATCCGTGGTGATACCCACGGCCAAGGTGCCTTTTGTCCAGCTTTTTTCAACGCCACAGTTCTTGAACAGGAAGTGTTTTCCCCGTGTGGTGGCATACACCCGGCACTTTAGTTCTAAATCCTGAACCATTCTGAACAGAAGTTCAGATGTTTCCGCATCGTCCACATCAATCAGAATGGTTTCTTCCCCAAGAATACCGGCGTATTCATCAAGGTCTTGGACTTCAGAACGGGTTTTCAGTTTTTCAACGCCTTTGAACTTTTCAAGGCATTGTTTATTTCTGGTAGGCACATAGCCCCTAAACAGTTCCATGCTTCAACGCTCCCCCCCCCCGAAAGGTTTTATTGTTCATCGTTCCACCCCAAAATCTTTCAGGCGATCCCAAGCAACATCAATGTAATATTGCTTGTCCAATTCATCCGGGATGGGAAGGTTGGTCACATCATCATTGATGAAGAAACAATGATCCGGGGTGTTGCCGAACTTTTCAGGATTCTTTTCCCGGCCCTTGACGATTTTCCCGGAAACCTTAAAGATTCCGCCCTTACTCTGATCCTTGGAAGCAAACACCCGGAAGGTTTTATCCGTCTGAACCTCACCGCCGCTGAAGCGGGTGATTTTCTTGGAACGGCCTTTTTCATCCCTGATCTTGGCTTCCGTAATCACTGGGGAATAAAGGGCGTATTTGTACTTACTGGACACCTTCACAACCTTCTGAAAATCCCGAAGGTCTGAACATTCCATGATGGTTGTTTCCGGGCTGATCCCCTGAAGGAAATAGTTCACAATGGCCCGGTTGACAATGGGAAGGTCATAATCCAGATCGGACAGCTTTTTGACATAGGCACCCTTGCACTTCCAGCGGGGTTTCCCTTTTTCATCACGAAGCGGCCCGGAAGGAACAATGATGTAATTGTTCACATCCTTCTGATACACCTTTTGAAATTCATCAAATTCAAGGCGCATCCCGGTTCTTTGCTCCCACTCCCAACACAGATCGTCCAGCATTTCAAAATCTTCATACCGGCGAAGTTTGACCAAAATACCATCCGTGTTGCTCTGGATGATTTCACAATGATCTTCCAGCCGTTCAATCAAATCCAAAAGAAGAAGCTGACCGCCCACACAAACATTGTTGGCTTGCCGGGGATCATACATGGCGTTGTGCTTATCCTTCATAGCGCCATAGGTGCTGTTCAGGACGATTTTATAAGGCTGTTGCATGGGGTTCTTCTCTGCCTTCAGCTTCAGGCGGGTGTGGTAGATTTCCGCATACTTGGAAGGATCATGGACATTGCGGGAAAGCCACTTATAAACCAGCATCAAAGACGGGTAATAAGAAGCCACATCCACATTGACGAACCAACCTTCCCCGTGGTATTTTGGAATGGCCCCATGAAGGCCACCCCAAGCGAACACATGGGGAACCCCGGCCACATCCAGTTCAAGGGTTTTGGAATAGTCACGGTTCAGGGGGTTCTTGTACCAGTTCAGAACTTCCGTGTATTTTTCGATCCGCAAGCTGGGCGGGAACTCAATTTCAAATTCATCGTTGTGTTCCCGCTGAACGGCTCCAAGGATTTTGGCGGAAAGCTGGGCCTTGGTGCGGCCAATGTCCGAAATGGGAAGGTGAAACGCCTTCACAAGTGACATTTGGGCATCAAATTCATCTTCCTTCCGCCTCAACCACACTTCCACCGTCTGTTCCACATCATGGCGGCAATATTTAACCGTTTCGGCCAACTCTGCTTCAGTCAAAGGCCGGTCAATGTCGAAGGGAACAGAAGTTTCTTTGATGGAATGGCCCATGAACGCTTCCAGCGCTTTCAGGCTGATTGGTGGGTTCGGCATCACATCATAATTGATCAGCGGGTATTCCCTGAACAGGCTTGAATATCTGTAGCCGGGTTTGTCCTCTGCAATGATCCAATCATTCACAGGCTTTGGATCAAACCCACACAGAATGGCCTTTAGGATGTACTGATCATAGTTCCGGGAATTGTAACCGGCCCAAATCACGCCTTTGTGTTCCTCATAGAAGCGTTTCAGCTTGTCAGGATCATTGATAATCACGGTTTCTTTCCGGGCGTTCAGGTCGATTAGGACAACCAACCAGTCATAACGGAAAACCTCAAAATCATAGAAGATCATCAACTCACATCCTTTCAGCTTTTGTGAAATCGGTCAGCGTTTCCGCCTTATCAGCCCCGCCACGGGAAGGCTTTCACTTGGGGCCATTCCGGGGCTTTCGCCCCGGCTTGAAAGTTCACTTTCAAGTAGACAACAGTTGCTTTGCGGTAGACTATTTGCCTACAACCATTGTAAAAAAATTGGGTCAGTTTTCAACCTCGAAAACCTCGTCAACGGTGATGGAATTGAAGCGGGAATCATCGTAATCCACCGCATATTCCAAAGTTCCATCAATGGCTTCCGCCACATCAAGAACAAGCTGGGCAAACTGCTTGTAGCTGGTAAAGCTGACAGGAACACCGGAATCCAGCTTTTCAAGGAAGCCCATAGCGGAAGCAATCATGTTCTTGTCGTTCTTGGTGCCGTAAAGGACACGGTTCATGAAAAGGCGCTGGTTCTTGAACTCACCAGACAGGATTTTGAAGGACACGGCCAGCATGGGGCGGTTGGGATCGGCCTTGGTGCCTTTGATCTCCATGCTTTCCAGCTTCACCTCATACTTGCCAGCGGGAATGGTGGGGAAATCGCCGCCGCCGTTCTTCTTGGCATCCTCCACATCGGCCTGAAGGCCCTTCAGATCAACGGAACGATCAATCTTGTCAAAATCAATAGCCATAGTTTTTTACCTCCAAAAAATGTTGTTATGTTCAAATGGTTTTGAGAATATCAGCCAACCCATGAAACAGGCCATGCACAAGTTCAGCGGTTTCCTTGGCCCGGTTCATAGTGTCAACTTCTTCTTTCGTAGGGGCAAATTCCTTATCAGGGGCAAACAGATCATCGGTCAGAACCCCATCCAACAGATGATCCAACGCCGCATCAAGCATCACTTTATAGAAATCATCGTGATTGGCGGCATAGTTGGCAATCACCATCTTTGCGGCGTTCCGGTGAAGCTGAATCAGGGATTCCGGGTCAGCATCGGGCGGGGGGGGGATCAGGTTTGCACACACCTGAATCTTGCGAATCAGGCCACGGCGGTTCATTTCTTCTTTGAACCTGTTCAGGGCATCGTTTTTCATGTTGTTTCCTCCTTATATTTGATTAGAAATGATGGTCTTAATGCGCTTAACATGGTCTGAAAGCAACTCCCGGTTCATTTGTTTCCATCGAAGAATGTTGGAAATGCAGATCAATTCATCCTGAATGTCCTGAAAGGCTCTGCGGTTGCTTTCAAGATCAGCTTCATAGGAAGCAAGGTCTGTGTTCTCACCGGCCTTGGCCGATCTGACTTCTTCATCAGCCTTTTCAGCGTATTCCCGGAAATACTTGGCCGCTTCATAGCCCATGTGTTTTTCAACCAGATATTCAAAATCACGGGCCTTGAAGATGGTTTCAGGCTTCCCGGCAATCATCAGCACATCAGCCAATAGAATCACCCCCCTTTCACAGATACCCATGATTCTTTTTCTTCCTCTCGATGTTATCAAGAGTGTCACGCAAGTCATAGGCTTCAATTTGGCAATTCCAATGATCGGCCCCGGATTGGCGGAAAATGCAGTTTTGACAACCGGCCTGTTCTTTGCAGAACTCCACAAGGGTTTCCGCACAGGCAAGGGCTTTTTTATTACTTATCATTCTTCACGCTTCTTCCGGGTACGGCGGGGCGGGTTGGCATCCGTCTTGGGTGCGGGTTCCTCTGCCTGTGCCTTGGGGCGATCCCACAGGCGGCAACCATCGGGGCCGCCTTCCTTGTGGCAACGGTGGCCAGCGTCAATGGACGGGCAAAGGGGGATTTCCGGGTTCTGATCGTGCTGTCTGAAAATGCGCTCACCGTCCGGGCATTTGGGAAGGTCATTCCAAGGCGGGGTGTCACCGGTGGCCGGTTCAGCAACAGGAACAGAATCATCCTGTTCACCGCCGCCCGGTGTCCAAGTTCCATCAGGATCACCACAAGCCGCCTTTGCCGCATCTTCAACCGGATCATAGCCATCAGCCGGGGGCGGGGTTTCAGCCTTGGCCTTTCTGCCCCTTCTGCTGGGCGCTGTGGTGGCGGTGCCGGTGGTTTCGGGTGCGGGGGTAGCCGGGGTATTGCCGCCACGCTTCACGGCTCCTGCGGCCTTCTGGTTGGCTTCCTCGTAGACTTCACAGAAAGCGTCATAGGTCAGCGGGATTTCCTTATCACGGACAGTCAAACGGCCACCGCCGAAGATCACTTCAGAAGTCTTGAAAGACAGCACCCGTTCATCATCGTCCGCCACGATACGGGCCACCAGATCAACCATACCGGCCACCTTGTTTGCCACCTTATCCTGAAGGTTCGGCTTGATGGAACTGATCTTATCGCCACCCTTGCGGGTCAGGTCACGGCTTCTGTCCTCATGGCTGATCAGGATGATGTTTTCATAGTCCAGATTTACCAGCCGTTTCAGGGTGTTCAGGAACTCGCTTCTGACCATATCCCACGCACGGAAGGAATCATCAGATTCATGCTTCCAGCCCTGACGGTCACAGATATAAACCCGGCACGATTCATAAACATCTTCCAGAAGGTCAACCACGATGGTTCGGAAATCGTTCTGTTTCTTTTCCAGTTCGGCCACGGCATCCATGAACACTTCATAGGCCAGCTTGCGCTTGGTGATACGGCCTTCCACCGTTACGGTGTCACGAATGGCGATATAGGGGGCATCCACAAACTTGATGTTGCCATCCGTGTTCAACATCAGGGGATCGGGGAACTGATTGGCAAAGAAGGTTTTGCCGCTGAAGGGTGCGCCGTAAAGCCACACAACCTTCTTCTTGGTGGCGTTCAGGTCACGGCGTTCATTCTTGGGAAGTAACATATAATCCCATCCTTTCTGACAATATTCTTCATACTCACACCATCCGCAAAAATGGTTTGGGTTCTTGGGAAAGTCTGTGGCTTCAACCATGTGCTTCACATCGGTCAGGAAGTCCACAATCTTCATGGGGTTGTACTGAACCGGCATCAGCGTTGGTTCAGCATCTTTCAAGGCCGCTTGCAAGCGGTCACGGAATTGGGAAAGGGTTTCGGTGCTTTTCTGCCTGATCTTGGGCTTTGGAACAATCAGGAAATACATATTCCTGATCCGGTGGCCGGGATGGGTCAGTTCATACCAATACTTGTATTCGTGAAGCTGACCGGAAACGGCGTAGTTCTTGGCGTTGTTGGAATACTTGAAATCGTACAAATCAAAGGTGTCTTTGGAACGGGCGGTAAACTTACCACAGGGACAAGAACCGGTATAAGCTGAACCACAGTCACCTTTAGGGCAACTATCACAGATTTCCGTTTTGCCTGATAAATCTTCATCCACAGGAACCAGATAATCCATGAAGCCGATGAAATCACCGTTCCCGATTGGAAGTTCAAAGATTCCGCCCGGTGGCAACATGGCCTTTGCCTTGGGGATCATGGCTTCCAGCTTCATCATTTCATGGATGTGATCATCCGTCAGAACCGGGAAACTGTTCTTGTAGAAGTCAAGGGCCTGTTCAACCCCTTCTTCAATGCCGGTGTGAAGGGCGGTGCCAAGGATCAGGGCGTTGTCTGCGTCCGTGTTCGGGATCGTGTCTATCCCTTCCACATATCGCAAGCGGTATTTGTATGGGCATCTATCAAAGACTTCAACCCGGCTGTGGGAAACTCGCATTGTTTCACCCCTTTCACAATAGTCTTGAAGGCTTCAAAGCCTTCTGGGTAAAGGATGAACCCGAACCCCTGTGAACCGTTGATTTGGGCCAAATTACGCTTCTGAAGCACAGATGGGGTTCCGTTGGTGGCTTTCAACTCCACTTCAAGGGCAATGCCCTTCACGGTGATCCGCATATCGGGAAGGCCGCTTTTTACATACCGGCTTCCACCCCAACGCTTTTCATAGAAGCCACAGGGCGGGGCGCTCATACGATCAACAGGTTCACCCAAGGGGTATATCCCTTCAGATTCCAGCCACTTCTTCAGGCGGTTTTCAAAGTTCTTTTCACC
>ERZ808259.523-NODE-523-length-15392-cov-2.907087_pt1 | contig 15392 bp, 7 predicted proteins | sample MGYA00521279_ERZ808259 | MGnify/ENA primary metagenome ERZ808259 (study PRJEB31516, sample SAMN03275586) | gut metagenome | biome: mammalia-associated habitat; material: feces | host: Papio cynocephalus | place: Kenya | collected 2012-07-27 ... | reverse complement strand
TCGATGCGGTCGCGCGTGTACAGGTCGCTGACATTGCCCGCCACGTTCTTGTAGCCGCTCGCGACGTAGGGCTTGGGCTGAACGCTCTTGGTCGGGCCGTTGCCGTAAAGCAGCGTGCCGTAGGTCGGGTCCTCTATCGTTTTCACGCGGTCGAACGCGTAGATTCTGCCGTCGGTCGCGCTGGTCGAGCCGCTGAACGGATCGGCGTGAACGTAGAACGCGCAGAAAAGTTCGCCCTCTACTTCCACGAACGTGTGGTGACCGGTGCCGGTCGCGTAGTCGTTGGTGTCGTTTTTACCCATTACGGTCGCTGGGTACTGCGGGAGTTTGCGGAACGGACCTAAGGGACTGTCGCCGATAGCCTGCTTCACGTCGTAGTTGGGGTCGGAGAAGCCGCGCGGCGAGTACGTCAGAAAATATCTGCCGTTCGTCTTATACATTTGCGGTCCTTCGTTAATCGTCCACTCGTTATCCCACTCTTTGCCTTTCGACGGATCGCGTTCCACTCCCTCGGCAGTGCCGAAGTAGCCCTTGCACTCGTAGCCGCTCTCGCTCCATACGGGCGTATCGGTCGATTTTTTCTCCACGGTTTCGTAACTGCACTGCGCGAGCATAGTGAGCGTGTCGTAGTCGGGCGTAATCATGTCCTTCATCTTTACGCCCCACAGGCAGTTGTGATCGTGACCCGTGGAAATATGACGGACGAAATACAGGTAAAGGTCGCCGTTCTCGTCGTAGAAAGGCGAAAAGTCGATAACCGAGAATACTTCGTCAAGATTAAAGTGCGCGGTAACGTTGATCTGCGGCGTTCTGCCCGTTATTACGTCGCCGTTGGGGTTAGCCTGAGTCGCGTCGCCGTAGTAGCGCTCTGATGTGGCGAGTCTGAACGGTCCTACCGGCGTATCGGACATAAGCACCGCGCCGTAGAATCTATCGAACATCTGGTCGGTTTCATTGTTAAACCACGGCTCGGCTTCCGACCCCCACGGTCCGAACGCGTTGTAGTACATATAGTACTTGCCGTCGGTGGGGTTATAGATGACTTCTGGCGCCCAGACGTGCTGAATAATCCACTCGTTCTGTTCGATCACGCACGAAAAACCATCCGCAACCGCGCCGCAGAGTTCCCAGTCGTTGAGGTCGCGGCTTCTAAGCACCGTGACCGCGCTGCGGGTGTTGTCCGGCTCGAGCTGAACGGGTACGCCGTCGTTACCCGAAGTGTACATATAGAACCAGCCGCCGTACACGGAGTCGCGGTCCTCCGGCACCCACTCGATGTCCGCGTCGCCGCCGAACACGTCGAGATCGTTGCGGTAAAAGTACTTGCTGTCGAAACTTCCGTCGGCTTGATCGTTCTTGAACGCGCCGAGTTCGAAGCCGCTTACCTTTGCTCCGCCGCAGCCGAAGCAAGCCGCGCCCGCGAAAACGAGCAACAAAAGCGTAGTCAGAATTTTTCTCTTTTTCATTTTTTCCTCCTTGTTTGCTATTTTAAGGAAATGTATTACTATTTTCGATTTGCGATTTTCAGCCTTTAAGCCCCGAAGAAATCGCGATGCCTTTTAAGATATAGCGCTGAGAAATAAAGTACAGAATAATGAGCGGAAGCATAGCCACCACGCAACCCGCCATTCTCAGCGGCCAGTTCTGCGTGTACACGTCGGCAAAGTACGCGAGCGCGATTTGCAGCGTGTACATGCTTGCGTCCTGCAAATAGATAAGCGGACCCATATAGTCATTGTACGCGCCGATAAACGTGAGTATAAACTGCGCGATTAGCGCGGGCGCGGCAACGCCGATCATTATCTTGACAAAGATACCGAAACTGCCCAGTCCGTCTATTCTCGCCGCTCCCACGAGGTCGTCGGGGATACCCATGAAGTACTGGCGAAGGAAGAACACCACGCCGATCGCGCCGAACATGCGAGGGATCATCAGCGGGAACGGAGTGTTGACCCAGCCGATATTGTCGAACACGAGGAACGAAGCGATGGTCGACATACAGTTGGGGATCATCATCGTCGCCATAAGTACGGAGAACATAAAATTCTTACCGCGGAATCTGAGTTTCGCGAACGAGAACGCGCTCATTGCGGACATAAACAAGCCCACTATCAGCCCGGGAACGTATATCCACAGCGTGTTCCACAGACCGCGGACGACGCTCGTTCCGCCCATTTTCTTGAAAAGAACGGCTTTGTACGCCTCGACCGTCAGCCCCATTTTCGGCCACCAACTGAACGCGGCGTTGTTCGCTTCGATTTCGCTCTCGAGCGAGGTTATTACGAGGATATAGAACGGCACCAGCACGAACAGCAGTATTATTACGAGCATGACGTGCGAGCCGACGTAAGGTTTTCTCTTGTGTTTGTTCGGTTTGAAATCGAGGGATTTGGCGCCGAAATTATCGTGTTTTATCATAATTTTCGCGCCCCCTTAGTCGTAACTGACCCATTTTTCGCTGAGCTTGAAGTTTATCCGCGTGATGATAATTATCGCCACGGCTACTATCCAGCTGAGTGCCGAGCCTAAGCCCAAGCCCTCGGTCGCGGTGTTCGTAAACGCCATACGATAGAGGTAATACGTCAGCGTGACCGCGCGGTAATCGGGTCCTACGCCGTTGGTCGCGATGACCTGCATTATCGCCATTTCCTGCATGGACGCGATAAGGTTCATCGTGAGTATGTAGAAAAGCGTGGACGTGATCTGCGGAAAAGTCACTTTCCAGAACACGATCTTTTCGGTTGCGCCGTCTATTCTTGCGGCTTCTTTCAGCGACGCGTCGACGTTGGCGAGCGCGGACTGCATCAGCACTATGTTCGTGCCGTTCATCCACAGCGACAGAAACAGTACGCTGGGCATAAACCATTCCTTGGTGGTCATAAAGCCGACTTTCGGCAAGCCCATAGCCGCAAGCGCGGTGTTGATAACGCCGTAGTTCGCCTCGTAAATCCACGTCCACATCAGCGCCACGCCTACCGACGAGCATACCGACGGCAGAAACAGTATGACGCGCGCGGGCTTTTTGCCCATAAGCGGCTTGGTGAGAAGGTTCGCGATAAACAGCGACGAAACGAGGTTTATCGGCACGCTCAGACAGTAGTAAAGCGTGTTCACTACCGAGCGGTAGAACATTTGCGAGGTGAAAACCGTCTTGTAGTTATCGAAGCCGACGAACTTCATACGCGAGAGGTCGTAGGACTTGAGTTCGGTGAAACTTACGACCAGCGACAGCACCATCGGGAACAGCCCGAACAGAACGTAGCCCACGAACGGCGACACCGCCATAAGAAGTCCTTCGCGATTTTCTTTTCTTATTCGTCTTTTCTTAGCCGCGGTTGAAACGCCCGTCTTTGCCAGCACGGTCGTTTCGAACGCGTCCGTAATTTCCGTTGTCATTCGTCCTCCTTTCGTGCGCGTTGCGCTTCCGGACTATATAATATCAATACAATTTCAGTCTTTCGTTGGTTTCTTTCACCGCGTCCGCGCGCCAAGCGTCGTAAGTCATTTTGCCGTTGCGGACGTTGGAGTTGAGCGGGATAGCCCATACGTTGATCCACTCGTAGTCGGGCATATACCACCAGTCGCCCGCGCCCTGCCAGTCAAGCGACTCGGAGAACGTTTTCACGTTTGCGGGAGCGTAACCGGGGAACTTGACGGACGAGATAAGCGAACTCTGGTTGGGGAAATGTCCGTTCTCGGCGCGGATAGCCTGACCGTTTTTGCTTGCCATCCACTTCATAAACTTCGCCGCGGCTTCCTTGTTCTGAGCGTTCTCGCGGCTGACCATAGCCTTGGAGTTGGACTGCCCCGCCTTTTTACCCACCACTACCGTTTCGTCGTTGTTCGGGTCGGTCGGGTCGACGTACTGTTTGTAGACGACGAGCGGCGCGATATCCCACTTGAAACCGCGTTTCTCGGCTTGCTCGGACACCGTAGCCATATACGACGAGTAGTCGACGAGCATCGCCATTTTGCCCGAGTAGAAATAGTTCATTCTCGTGCGCGTGCTGAACGTAAGCGGGTTGGGCGAAATCGCAAGTCCGCCCTCGCCCTCGATATTCGCGTTCTTCTCGGCGCCCAGTTTAAGATAGCGCGTGAACGCTTCGCGGGTGGACGGGAGCGCGATAAGGTCGCCGGTAGCCGCCGCTTCGGTTACCGCCGTGCGGATGCCGATCTTGTTACCGTTATAAGTATAGCCGCCCTCGTCGTCCGCGGTCATAAGTTGACCGGCGGGAATATCGTACTTGTCGAGGTGCGACAGCGTTTCGCCTTTGTTGTAGGTTTTGCCGCTGTACGCGCCAACGAAGCCGTCTTTATTGACGTAATAGTTGGGGCTTGCGTCGAGCAGCGAGAAGTTCCAGTCGCCGTTGCCGCTGAGGTCTGTCAGGCAGTCGCCGCCCACGCTCCAGCCGTAGTTGAACCACCATTCGGTAAAGTAGCCGAAGTCCGTGCCGAATTTCGTACCGGCGTTGGGGTTATACGACGGCGTGAAGATCATAGAAAGATCTTCCACTTCGTCCCAGTTCATCGCGATACGGTTGTTGAAAACGAGTATTTCCGAAGCGGACGGCATAGTGAAGCCGAGGTCGGCGGTGTACGGGTTTTCGCTTCTGTAGTAGCCTTTTTTAGGCACGGTCACGCCGTCGAGTTTGGGGAAATCGGACTTTTTCTTGCCGCGGTTATCGGCGATCTCGCCTCTGTTCCACGCGTCCATGTTTTCCTCGTCCACGCTGATGACGATAATGCCCGCTTGCTCGAACATCGTTTCGTTGTAGTAGATCGCGCTGGGCTTGGTGTCGAGAGGCAGTCCGTACAACGGATCGTCGGCGTTCGAGGTGTTTTTGTCGATATTGTAGCGCAGTCTGTCCACGGTGGTGGCGTAAACGTCGCTGATATCTATATCCGTCACCGCGTCGAGGTACGAGGTCATATCGGCGAGGAAGCCCATATTGATCCACTTTTTGAAGTTGTCCTCGATGACTAAGAACACGTCCGGACCGCTTTTAGAGGTCGACACCGTCTGGATAAGCGACTCGTAGTTTGCCGGCGGCTTGGTGGAAATATCCACTTTGATGCCGTTTTCTTTGCCGTAAGTATTGTTGAATTCTTCGGTCATCAGCGTGTAGATCTCGAGGTCCGACTCGTCGCCGTAAACCCAGAACTTGACCGCGCCCGATCCCGAACCGCCGCCGCAAGCGCACAGCACCGACGTTCCGAGCATAAGCGAAAGCAATACGCATAAAATCTTTTTTCTCATAATTTTTCTCCTTTTAATTCTCGTCTATAGCCGCGTAGGCTTCGTTTCGTTTTTCCGTAATTACCGCCGCGCCGTACACGAGCCGCATAAACTCCCGCGCCACGTCGTCCACGTCGACTTCGGTCAGTATCTCGTTTTTGCAGGCGCGCGACTTGTCGTAAAAGCCCTCGTAATCGCCGAGGTTGAGCGTAAGTCCGCAGGTTTCGCCCTCGTCGAGTACCGTCGCCTTGATCTCGCCGATGCCGATGCGCTCGGGGTACAGACAGCAATACAGTGCGAGCGGGTCGTGAAGCAGCGGCACGTAGTCGTTGCGGGTGCGCCACTGGCGCATAAGTTCGGCGATAAAGCCCGCCTGACCGCCGCCCTTATAACTAAGAATACGCGCGTAATTGTCTTTCCCTATGCAAGCCGTTCTCGTGATATCCCACGGAACGTAGAGAACGTTCAGCCCGCTTTCCATCACGATTCGCGCCGCGCCCGGATCGCAGACTATGTTCCACTCGTTGTGCTGGCGGTAAAAGCAACCGCCCATCACTACTATTTTACCAGCGTTCCGCATTTTCCCAGGGTATCGGGTTATCGCGTTCGCAAGGTTGGTTTCCGCGCCGATCGACAGTATAGTCAGTTCGCTCCCGTATTTTTCGGCGCTGTCCGCTATGAACTTCGCCGCCGCTTCCGCGCCGCCGCCCGATACCGGAGTTTCGTCCGCGCCGTAATTGAGTTTTCCTATGTAGTAAGGCGCTTTCACGGGTTCCGACGCGCCCGGAATAACCGGTACGCCGTCAAGCCCGCAGAGCGTGAGCAGTTTTTTTGCTATCGCCGCCCTCGCGTTCGCTTCTCTGTAAACGGTGGTCACGCCGATAATGTCGGCTTTCGCCCCCGTCACCATCGCGATCGCAAGCGCGTCGTCGATATCGTCGCCTATGTCCGTGTCAATAAGTAATCGCATAAAAGTATCTCCCGAAAGTTGCAAAGCGGGCTTAGCCTCTCGTTTTCCCGATCCGACTATTCCCTTTGTATTATGCGATAAGTTTATCACGCGGCGAAAAAATTGTAAATAGCAAAATCGAAATTCGACCATTATACGAAAAAAATCGGCGGGGATAAAGCCGATTTTTGAAAATTCCGTTTTTTCGTCGGAGCGAGTTGCGACCGTTTCAGCCGTTTTTGTAGTCGACTATTTGGTTTCTGTCCGCTTCGCGACGCTTTTTGCGGTACTCTTGCGGGGTCATGCCCTCTTTTTCGCGGAAAGCCGCGGACAAGTGCGCCGCGCCCGAGAACGAACACCGCGCCGCGATCTCGCCGACGGGCAAGTCGGTGTTCGCGAGGTAGTCTTTGACCTTGTTGAGCCGCTCTTTCAGTATGTAATCCTTGGCGCCGATCCCGAAAAATTCGGCGAAACGGTGACGGAAATAGTCGTAACTGTACCCCGCCATGCCCGCGAGCATGCGCACGTCTACGCACATATGCGCGTTCTGACGGATATAGTCCGCGGCGAACTTCATGCTCTCACGCAGCACGCTTTCCTCGGTTTCGGGGTGCTGTTTGCGCGAAATCGTGAGAATTATGCGCTCGATATCCACGTTTATCGCGTATTCGTAGTACAACCGCCGCTGCGCGATCTCGCGCGACAGTTCCTCGAACAGCGGCAAAAGTTCGCCGTTGTCGTCGCGGAACACGCCGCTTTTGATCTGTATGAAATCGTCCTCGCGGTCGAACACGAAAAACAGCACTTCGGTCTGCGTTTCGTGGCGCTCGAGGTGCGGCGTTTCGGGCGGTATGTACGCGTAAGTCGCGGGACGATAGTCGTATTCCTTGCCCGCGATTATCGATTTTCCCTCGCCGCGAACGTAATATACGAGTTCGCCGCCGCTGTGAACGTGGCTAGGCTCGACGCTCGCTTTCGGGTGCACGTGGCGTATCATAAACTTGCAATTCGACGTTGACATATTCTTATTATAAACGATTCCCCGCCGTTTAGTCAACCCGTTTTTTCGCTTTTTCAGCCGTTTTATTAAAATTCCCAGACGCCCCGCAGCCGATAAACGCAACGACGCGCGAAGCAACGAGGATAAAATTATAAACGGTAAGGTCTATTACTTCTCTACTGCGGGGGATCCTCACGGTCGCTTGCGCTCCCTCAGGATGACGGCGGGAGAACGTGGGCTACGCGTTATTATTTAAAATAGAACGCGCAGTTAAACTGTTACCTCGTCATTCAGAGGAGCGCCCCTATTGCCCCTCTGAGTAGGGCAATAGGGGCGCGACGTGGAATCCCATACTATGAAAGAAATATTATCCTTATACGTCATTCCGAGCGCAGCCCCGGGAATCTAGCGAAGCGTAAAAATTATAATTGTGCGGCTTCGCCTGGATCTTTCGACTTCGCTGTCGCTCCGCTCAAGATGACGTAAGGTTTTTACTTCTCTGCCGCGTCGTGAGGATCCCCCACCATAAACGACTAATTATCCTTATTCCTATTCGGTCTATTACGCTCGCCGATCAGTTGCGCTTTTTCATAAAGTCGGCGAGGCAGGACACGGTTTCGTCGGAAACGAAATGTTCGATCTTGCAGCAGTCGACCGCCGCGGTGGTTTCGCTGACGCCGATGGAAATCAGAAAACGCTTCAAAAGTTCGTGCCGCGAGTACACGTTTTCTGCCGCCGCTTTGCCGCTGTCGGTCAGCATAATCTTGCCGTAAGCGTGTTTTTCCACCAAGCCTTTCGCCATAAGTTCGGTCATAGCCTTGTTGACGGCGGGGCGCGAAACCCCAAGCGCTTCGGCGACGAGCGACGAGCGCACCGCTTCGCCTTTGCCGACAATGTATATGGTTTCGAGGTAATCCTCGCCCGATACGCCTATTTCCATTTTATCCTCCCGCGCCGAACGCGCCCGTATTCAATCTCTTAATCTCCCCCGCCGCAAAGCGCGCATTACCTATCCGCACCGCCCGCCCGCGACCAAGTACGAATATTATACCACGTTTCGCGAAATTTTGCAACCGAAATTTAACCTAAGTTAATTTTTTATGCCGAATATGCGAACGATTATGCGGTTAGCCGTGCATAACCCAGATATAGAAGAATCGCCCCTCCGAAGAAGGGCGATTCCTCTGTTTAAAAATAAAGGAAGAAATGTGAGATACAAGATAAACTCATATCTTGGCTATATAATATAAGACTAATGTGTTAAAAATATGACAACGTAATTAAAAAATTATAAAATGGAAAAAGTGAGTTTTTCGGGCGTTTTCGGGAGGTGTTTGGGGGCTTAATAGGACTATTACTTCTCTACCGCGGGGGATCCTCACGCGCTACGCGCTCAGGATGACGGCGGTAAGACGGAAAGTGCGCGGGATAATTTTAAATAAAACGTGCAGTTAACGTATTTTAACCGTCATTCAGAGGAGTGCCCCTATTGCCCCGCCAAATAGGGCAATAGGGGCGCGACGTGGAATCCCATACTATGAGAGAAATATTATCCTTATACGTCATTCCGAGCGTAGTCGAGGGATCCAGCGAAACGTAAAGAAATACATGCGCCTACGGCTAGATCTTTCGACTTCGCTCAAGATGACGTAAGGTTATTACTTCTCTATTGCGGGGGATACTCACGCGCTACGCTCCCGAGATTTGACGGTTGAGAAACGCTGGCTTCTCGTTCGATGTTTGTAATAAGGTCGATTACTTCTCTACCGTGTGGGATCCTCACGCTCGCTTCGCTCGCTCAGGATGACTAGGGAGAACGCGGGCTTCTCGTTCGATTAAAAAAATAACGCGGGATATTTTAAATTATAACGCGCGGCTTCCGTCCTTAAACGTCATCCTGAGCCGCAAGTCTGCCCTTATTATCCAAGGGCAGACTTGCCGCGTGAGGATCCCCTACTCCAAACGAGTAATTATCCTTATTTACGCCATCTCTTACATAACGAAACGACCGCTTCTTTTCGAAACGGTCGTTTTGGTTTTTGATTTGTCGGCTACGAGTTTTTACTCGTGACCCGAACCGATATTAGCGGAGAACGTTTTCCATGATGCAGTCGCCGACCATGTTGCCGATCTTAATCATATCGGGCTGGATCCAGTGCCAGTTATCCTGCAGTCTTACGTCGAACGGCGAAGAGTTGACGACGTAGCAATCGTTGACAATATCGGGGAACGTACGCTGAGTAGCGATAAACGTGTCGTTCATGCCGCTCTCGCTGCCGCCGGTATACTTGGAAATTTCGCCGACGATGATAGGCATCTTGCTAAGATCGACTTCGGTACCCGCAACTTCGGTAGCGATTTCGCCGAGGTCGTCGCGGAAGTCCTGAACAAGGAACTTGAACGCTCTGACGTATTCGGTCGGGTTTCCGCGGTCGCTCTCACCCTGCATCCAGAACAAGCCCTTGAAGTTGAACTTCGTGTAACCCATTTTCTGAAGTTGCGAGATATTCAGTCTGACCTGAGCGATGAAACTGCGGTAGCAGCCGCCGGTACGACCGTCTTTTTCCTGCACCGTTCCAAGCGCCTTTTCGTACGAGGGCGATACCCAGTTGCCGCCGGGTTCGTTCTGCCCGCCGATAGCGTCGAGCAGGCTCGTACCGCCGTGAGCGGACTTGATAATGCCCGCGACGTTGCCGGTTTCCTTGTTGTAGTAGGACGAAAGCACCTGAGCCATGCCGGCTTCCGCGCCGAATCTCTTACCGTTGCCGCCGAGTCCTATACGAGTATACTGCCAGCCGTTGGTCTTGGTCTTGTCGAGATTGAGAACGCTGTCGCCGTCGCCAGCGTAAAGCACGTTGGAGAAGCCGTTTACGAGATTCTCGTCCGCGTTCTTAGCCTCGTTATAGTTCCAGTTCGAGTAGCCGGAGCCGTTGGACTGACCCGCGATAAAGTAAAGGTCGATCTCCTTGCCGGTCACTTCGGGAGCCTGCGCCTTGAGCGCGTCTACGAGCGAAGCGTTGAGCGAGTAGTTGAAGTTGGAAATCGTAACGTTCAAGCCCACTCCCGCGCCGATCAAACCGAAGCCGGAATCGGTCGGGATCGATTCGTAATAGTACTTGCAAACGAACGTATCGTTCACAAAGAAGTAGTACCAATTCTCGTCGCGCGCAACGCCGAGTTTGACTTTGGAAGCGTCGTAACCCTCGGGGAACACTTCGTCGAGGTGCGCCAGAATTCTGGTGTCGTCCATACCCCAGTTGGTGCGGTACGAAGTGACGATAAGCGATCTGTCGTGAATACCCGCGACGAATCTCATATACTGAGTATTGTCGTTAAGGCTGCCCGGTCCGTGCGAAACCATAAGACCCGCGTTGTAGTTCGAGAAGTCGTAAGCGGTTTGGTTCGCGTCGAACACGCCCTCTACGTAGTACTTCTTGCCTACCTCCCTGTTCTGATAAAGGAATGTGTAACCGGTAAGTTTCGCCGTGTCGCGTCTGCCGTCGACGAGCGCCCAGCCCGCGCCTGCAGTATCGGTGTACGGTATGTCCTTGTAACTTTTGTAAGTTTCGCCGTTAAGTTCGATTTCGCCGCCGAGGTAAGCGGAAGATACGAAACCGGTAAGGTCATAAGCCGAGCCGTCGATAACAACGTTATAAGTGTAAACGTTGGTCATGTACTCGATTTCGACTACGTACAAGCCGTTTTCGAGGTCTGCGTAAGTTTTATTGAGCGCGGTAAGCGTGCTTACGTCCTCCGCTCCCGTCGTCATATTGCGAACTCTCACTGTTACTTTGGTCGGGTCGACGTTTTCGTAAAGCGCGAATTCGTCGCCGCCGACGGTCTTGGTTACAGGCTTGACGGTAAGGTTAAGGCTGCCCGTACCCTCGTTGATGTAGGAAACGTCAATCGTGTAATTGGTTCCCGCCGCGGGAGTGAACGAATAGGTGCTTCCGCTGATGCTCGGCGTAATCGCCGCGCCGTCGGACGTAACGATGTTTATGTCGCCGACTTTCTTTCCGGCTGGTACGGTGACGGTGAATTCAACCGGAGCATCCGCGATAACGGCGCCGTTCTCGCCGATAGCCTTGCCGAGTTGCGTAACTTCGATAACTTCGCTGTCGAACGAAACGGTCGACTGACCTACGAGCGCCGCAATCTTATTCACATCGGTCGTGCATCTGAAGTTTCTGAACGTCGCTTGCTTTTCCGTATTCTGACCGATAAAGATACCGAAACCGGATTCGTTATCCGCGGGAAGCGTTTTAGACTTGTCTAAGCCGGAAATAACGCAATAGCGTTCTTGTATAACGAGTTTGTCGTTAAGGAATACATAGTAATTATCGTTGACGCGCGCAACGCCGAGTTTAAACGTTAAGTCGTATTGCACTCCGCCGAGCCCCGTGCCGGTGAACCAATCGCCTGTCGAGTGACGGAAGATCTGACCGTAACCGCAACCGTAGCCGTACCATACGCCGGTGGCACTCGGTACGCTGTCGCTGGTATTGATCAGAATACCCACCCAGTTATTTGCGTGCGAAGTGGTAAATTCCGCTTCCGCATAATAAACGCTGCCCGCTTTACCGCCGTTGATAACGTACGTCGGGCCTTCGATAGAACCGCTGTCCGGACCGGTAAGTGCTACTCGATCGACGAACGTGCTTACTACGCTGCCGTCGGAACGGGTTACCGCGCCGCCGAGGTTGACTTTATCGGAATCGTTGAAGTATTCCAGAATTGCGTCGACGGTTTCCGCTCTTCTGGTATAGCGGATATTCGTATAGTGGCTGGTCGCCTTGGCCTGAGCGAAGAAACCGAACGAAGTCGCGCCGTACTCGTCGCATTTATAAATGCCGGCGAGTTTGTCGTTTACAAAGAGATAGTAATCGTTATTATCTCTGAGTACCGCGAATTTATGGTTCTGATAAGCGTTCCCTAAAGTATTTGCGCTGATAAAGTTATCCCAGCACGTTCCCATCGACCCCTGATGCCAGTTGTCCGCATTGTACCAGTAAATGCTGCTGCCGCCCGAATACGAGAAGCCGAGGTGTTTGCCGGGGTTGGACAACGCCTTGTCCGTCACATAAGCGGGCATAAAGCCGACAAGATTGTTGCAACCGGGGAAATCGACGTCCGCTTCGTAATAATAGCGAGTAGAAAATTCCGCTTCGGTAGCGTCGACGAATACATAGGTTACGTCGGTAAGCGTAACTGCGTCAACGCCGTCTTTCGACCAGTTTGACCCGAAAGAAGCGTAATTGCCGGAACTTCCGCCGACTTTGACGTCGAGCGGGATAAGGTATGCGTATGCGGCGGTATCTTCGCCGTCGATAGTGATTTCGACCGTGGTGCTGTAGAGGGGGTCTACGCCTTCGCCCACTTTATCGACGGCAATGGTGTATTTGCCGTCTCTTGCTTTGAAGGTGAAAACGCCGGCATCGGGGGAATCGGGGATGACACCATAGTTGCTCGTGCATTTCGCCGTTATGCCGCTGAGTTGATCAACGGTCGGAACGAACAGCGGGGCTTCCACGCCGGGGATATCTACTTTTTCGCCGGTAACGGTAATCGTTACGGTGTGGAGTTCGACCGCGTCGAACACTGCTTCGAGGGTGATATCTGCGGTGACGGTATCGTCTTCAAAACTCCAGATATTATCGGTGCCTTTTACTTTCCAGCCGACGAAGTCGTATTCGTAGTCCTGATCGGCGACTTTGGTCGGGTCGGCGGGTTTTTGCTCGCCCGCGATCTTTTCGAACGCGGTGATTTCGAGGGAAGTGCCGTAAGCCGCGCCCTCGTTTTCAAAAGCGACGGCGAATTTCTTTAAGGTATACACCGCGGTGACGGTGGTATCTGCGGTGATTTCGCTGAAGTCGGTCACGTTCCAAGCGCCGTTGTAGCCCAACTTTTCGGGAACGGCGGGAACGTCGGAAGTCGCGAGCGAAGCGCCGTAAGCGAGTTCTACGGTGCGATACTCTTTCTCGTCAACGACAAACGTGAGTTTTACTTCCTTGTTCGCATACTGCGCGCGGACGGTGATATCGGAAGTGACGTTCGCAAAAGAGGTCACGTCCCACTTGCCGGACTTGCCGTCTTTTTCGGGAACTTCGGGAATATCGGTAAGGGTATCGCCGTAGTCGACCGTTCTCACTACATCCGCGGCGCCTTCCGCTTTGAACGTGACGGTAAAAGTCTTGATATTATAATAAAGTTTAAGCGCGGTTGCGTTGTCGGCGGTTACCGTGCCGGAAATCACGTTGCCGGCGTTGTTCGCGTCGAAAACGTAGCCGACCTTGCCGTAAAGCGCGGCGTCGGCGGTTACGTCCTTATCGAGAGTCGCGGTCTTGGTGACGGAAGCGGTTTCGTCGAGTTCGTAACCCGAGCGGTCTTTCTTCTGGCGGTAGACCTCTACTTTGTAAGAGGCTTCGGCCACATCGCCGGCGGTGACTACCACCGTGCATGCGGCTTTATGCTCCGCACCGTCGGGATCGGTAGCGGTAGCGGTCACGTCGGCAGTGCCTGCGCCGACCGCTTTGATCTTGCCGCCCGAAACGGTGGCTACCTCCGCGTTCGAGGTCGCCCAGGTTATTTCGCCGAGTTCGTAGTTCGCGTCAACCGTGACGGTGATCTCCTCGCCTGCTTTCATGTTCGCGCCGTCAACGGACAACGACAACGTGTACGTTTTCGCTTCTCCGCAGCCGACGAGCGTGAACGCAAGAACGGTCGCAAGCAGCATGCTTACGACGACGGCGAAAAGACCGGTTCTTTTTCTTCTCATCTTTTATCTCCTTAAATTTATTCCCAAAAAGTCGCGCTTCCATTTTCTCCGCGTTCTCGTTACGGTTCGGTCGATAGTTATTCGCGCTCGGGCGTTCGTGCCTGCGGTCGCGTTTGCGGCGCACGGATCGCGTTTTCCAGCGACGGATAACTATAAATCGTGCCATAAGAAAACGTACGAAACCGGTTACGCTTCTCCGCAATCGAAAACGCGCGCGAAATCGTCAAGATAATTTGCTGTTTCTGCCTCACACTTGCCCGATTTTTTCGCCTTTTCGATTGTCAACTCACGCCTTCTTTCGCGAGTTTTTATGGTAACCTTAGTATAGCACAAACCGCTCCCCCCCCCGCAACTCAAAAATATACTGTTTTGTTTCAAAAATATACTGATTTTAGTATTTTTTCATATTTCGGCAATTTTGTCGGGTTCGATTTTCGGACGAAGTAGGATAGGTCAATTTTTGGATAGGTTTTGACATAGGAGAAAGAACAGAAACATATTTAAATAATATGAATCCTAATACGTCATTCAGGGGCTTGTCGAGGAATCTAGCGAAGCGTAAAATAATAAATGCGCCTACGGCTAGATCTTTCGACTTCGCTTCGCTCCGATCAAGATGACGTAAAGGCAATTGCCCGACTTTTCGGGGCAATTGCCTTTTCTCGTGGAATCCCATACTAAAAACAAGTAATTATCCTTATAATAAATCTAAACTATTAAACGCCTTAATTCCGCGCGCGGTTACTTCGCGTACTTTCTTACCACGTTCAGCATTTCGTCGTAGTTGTCGAGCATTTCCGATACAAGGCGGAACTGCGTTCTCGAGCGGATAAGGTTGTGGTCGGGCTTGGCGACCTTGAAGTAGGCGTCGCCGTCGAGGTAATCGGCGAGGAAGCGCATGCCGCACTCGTAAGTCATCATGACCGAGCCGAGCGGGAGCGCGTCCACTTCCTTTTCGGTGATAACGCCTTTCATAGCGCCGATAAAGCCGCGGGAATACACGTCGAACAACTTCATAGAAAAATGCACTTTGTTAAGGTCCGCTTCGTCCTCGAGCGCGGTGGAGCAACCGAAGCGCACGGAATCGCCGAAGTCGTACACGACCGAGCCGCCCATTACGGTGTCGAGGTCGATGACCGCGACGGCTTTGCCGGTTTTCGCGTCGAGCAGAACGTTGTTGAGTTTGGTGTCGTTGTGCGTGACGCGCCTGGGGATCTCGCCGCTACTCAGCATATCCACGATCTTGTTCGTAAGGTACGCGTGGTCGGTGACGAACTTGATTTCGTCCTCGCAGTTCGCTTTTCTGCCCGCTTTGTCGGCGTTCAGCGAAGCGGTAAAATCGCGGTAGCGCGAAACGGTGTTGTGAAAATTCGGGATAACGTCGCGGATTTCGTCGACGTCGAAGCCGTCGAGCATGCGTGCGAAATTGCCG
>ERZ808259.520-NODE-520-length-15612-cov-3.580318_pt1 | contig 15612 bp, 11 predicted proteins | sample MGYA00521279_ERZ808259 | MGnify/ENA primary metagenome ERZ808259 (study PRJEB31516, sample SAMN03275586) | gut metagenome | biome: mammalia-associated habitat; material: feces | host: Papio cynocephalus | place: Kenya | collected 2012-07-27 ... | reverse complement strand
GACGCGCACAGAATATCTGAAAGCTATGGAGCGATTTTGTACTGGGGTAAATTTGGGCTTATATGATATCGAAGTTGTTAAGAATATTTCTGGTCAAATGCTGGTCACACAATATGAAAACTACATGGGAAATTTCGTTGCGGAGAAACGGGAAAAGTCAAAGACGATACCGCCTGAAGACCTATATTGCCAGTACGAGGATGTGATTAAAAAGCTAAAAGAAAAAATGTGAATAATGTCCGCTGCCGGAACGGCAGTACACGTGTCTATCTCCCATTTTAATGGAGGAACGATTATGCCCGATAACGAAAAGCAATTTGAGCAGGATATAGAGTCCTTTCTGATTTCCCCCGCAGGAGGCTGGCAGAATGCCTCGGATGCAGGCTACTGCGCTCCGGCGTCCTCCGGCATGGCGTTGGATATCGGCATGCTGACAGCCTTTATAAAGGCTACGCAGCCTGTGTCGTGGCAGCGGCTGGAGAAGCAGAGCGACGGTAACGCCGAAAAGAAATTCTATAAAGCGTTTGAGAATGCCGTGGAGAACGATGGCCTTATCTCCGTGCTGCGCCACGGCTTCAAGCACCGCGGTATTGATTTCCGTGTCTGCTACTTCAAGCCGGAATCCACGCTGAATGATGTGGCGGTGACGCGTTACCGGCAGAACATCTGCCAGTGCATCCGCCAGTGGCACTACTCCGAGCAGAACCATAATAGCGTTGATATGATGCTGGCGGTCAACGGCATTCCCGTCATTGCCATCGAGTTGAAGAACCAGCTTACCGGACAAAGCATCGACAACGCCAAGCAGCAGTGGATGTTTGACCGCGACCCGCGTGAATTAGCCTTTCAGCTGAATCATCGCATTTTGGCTTTCTTTGCCGTGGACCTCTATGAAGCGGTGATGACGACCAAGCTCAACGGCGCAAAGACTTTCTTTCTGCCGTTCAATCAGGGCAGCAACGGCCCGGGCAACGATGGCGGCGCAGGAAATCCCTCTCGGGAGGACGGCGACTATGTGACCGCCTACCTTTGGCGAGAGGTACTTCAGAAGGATAGCCTTTTGGATATCCTCCAGAAGTTCATCAGCTTTGACGCAAAGGGAAAGAAGGTCATCTTCCCGCGCTATCATCAGATGGACGCCGTTCGCAAGCTGGTCGGAGATGTCCGCGAGCAAGGTCCCGGACACAACTACCTCGTCCAGCATAGCGCAGGCTCCGGCAAGTCCAACTCTATCGCGTGGACAGCCTATCGCTTGGCGAGCCTGCATGATGCGGACAATAAGCCCATATTCCGTTCGGTAGTCATCGTTACAGACCGCACCGTGCTGGACGCACAGCTTCAGGAGACTATCTCCGGCTTTGACCATACGCTCGGTTCTGTCGTTACCATCGACGAGAAGAAAAACTCCAAGGACCTTCGGGACGCGCTGAACGCCGGCAAGCGCATCATCGTCACCACGCTGCAAAAATTTCCTGTCATCTATGAAGAAGTCGATGATACAAAGGGAAAAGCCTTTGCCATTATTGTAGACGAGGCCCACAGCAGCCAGACCGGTCAAAGCGCCATGAAGCTGAAGATGGCTTTGGCAGATACCCATGATGCGCTGAAGGAGTACGCCGAAATCGAGGGCAAGGCAGAAGACGAGGTCGAAGACGCCGAGGACAATCTTGTGCGGGAACTGGTCACACACGGCAAACACAAGAACCTGAGCTTCTTCGCCTTTACTGCGACGCCGAAGAAAAAGACGCTGGAGATGTTCGGCGAGCCATACCCGGACGGCTCGTTCCATCCATTCCATATCTATTCCATGCGTCAAGCCATTGAGGAAGGCTTTATCCTGAATGTCCTTGAGAACTACACCACCTACAAGACCTGCCTTCAAATCGCAAAGAACACCCCGGATAACCCTGAAGTCCCGACCATCAAGGCAATCAAGACCATCAAAAAGTATGGCGAGTTCCACGCTTATGCCCTGCAGCAGAAGGCCGCTATCATCGTGGAGACATTCCGCGATGTGACAAAGCACAAGATTGGCGGCAAGGGGAAAATGATGGTAGTGACTGCTTCCCGTCTGGCAGCGGTTCGCTATTATCACGAAATCAAAAAATATCTTGAAGAGAACAACTATAAGGATATTGAAATCCTCATTGCCTTTTCCGGCAGCATTAAGGACCCCGAAGCAAAGGGAGACCATGAATACACCGAAAGCGGCATGAATGTGGACCGCGATGGGAACCACATCAGCGAGAGCCAGACGAAGCAGGTATTCCATGATGAGGGCGATGTCCTCATTGTCGCCGAGAAGTATCAGACCGGCTTTGACGAGCCTCTCCTGCATACGATGATTGTAGATAAGAAGCTGCGCGATGTGAAGGCGGTCCAAACACTGAGCCGCTTGAATCGCATCTATCCTGGAAAAGAGGATACTTACATTCTTGACTTTGTGAATACAAAGGAAGATATTTTGAAGGCATTCCAGCCGTACTATCAGGAGACCAGCCTGTCTGAGGAAATCAATATTGACCTCATTTACAAGACGCAGAAGCAGCTTCGAGACTTCCGTATCTATAACGACGATGATGTGGAAGCAGTCAGTAAAATTTACTTCTCGCCCGAAGCAAAGAAGATGCAGACGGCGCAAGCAAAAATCTCCAGCGTACTGCTTCCGATTTCGAAAGCGTACAACGAACTGGACAAGAACACCAAATATCAGTTCCGGCGCACGATTAGGACCTTCGTAAAGTGGTACAACTACATTTCTCAAATCGTGCGAATGTTTGATAAGCAACTGCACAAGGAATATCTGTTCTGCTCATATCTGTCTCGCTTGCTCCCTGTAGAAGTAAATACTCCGTGGGACCTCGAAAATCGAGTAAAGCTGGAATATTACCGACTTGAGAAGACTTTTGAGGGCGCTATCGCCTTGCAGGAAAAGAAGGTTGCCTTGGAGCCTGAACAGGTAAAGAAGGGCGTTGCAATGAACGCCAAGAAGGACCCATTGGATACTATCATTGAGGCAATCAACGAAGCATATAAGGGCGCATTTACAGATGCCGACCGCGTTCTGATTGGTGCCTTGCGTGAAAAGCTTCTTGCGGACAAGAAACTTCGTAAAGCAGCGAAAGCGGATGGACAGCAGATTTTCGAGAAGAATGTCTTCCCGAAAGTATTTGAGGATACTGCTCAAAAGTCTTATACTGAAAGCGTTGACACCTACACAAAGCTCTTTGAAGATGGCGCGAAATATCAAGCCATTATGAAGGCGTTGGCAAAGGAACTCTACCGTGAGCTCCGCAACGGTCAGGAGGAAAACGATGCCAAGGGCTAAAAAAGACGGAGTGCATCTGAACTGCTATATCAACAGAGAGCTTAGAGAAAAGCTGGACGCTTACGCGGAAGAAAAAGGGCAAACCGTAACGATGGCCCTTGAGCGTATCCTCAAGCAATACTTTGATTCCCTAACCGATAAACAGGAAGAACGCAAGGAATAACAGAATAGGCAGCAGGAGGCTACGGCTTTTCACCGTTGGTCTCCTGCTGCCTATTTCTACTATAGCACACTATCTACTTGAAGTTTTATATCCTCCACGCACATAGGTATTGGCAACCGCGCAGAAGCGTGATACAATGGTTTCATTCCAAGGAGAGTTAAATCCCTGTTTGCAATGTGGCAGGGTAAAACGCTCCTTCAACGAAAGGGGTGAGGCCGATGCGTCGAAGACGCCTGAAGTAAGGGGGTGAAACTCATGAACGGAGTATTCGCCTATGTCAAAAAACGCGCACCTCACATTGCAAGGCAGAGCCACCATCAGCGCCGGGATTTCTCAGGGTCTGCCCTTCAGCAAGATTGGAGCAGAGCTTGGAAAAGACCCGGGAACCATCTCTAAGGAAGTCAAGCTGCATAGGACGGCAATCGAAACCGGCTCCTACGGTCGTGGCTTCAACCCCTGCATCCATCGCAACGACTGTGAAAAGACATATGTTTGCAAGAACTGCTACAGCAACGGAAGAAAGTGCCGTTTCTGCAAGGAGTGCATCAAGCACTGCGAAGATTTCGAGGAAGATGAATGCCCCAGGCTGTCTAAACCGCCTTACGTTTGCAATGGCTGTAAAGACAGGCAGAAATGCACCTTGAGGAAGTTCGTGTATAGCCCTGTCCGCGCGGACAATGCGTACAAGACGACGCTTTCCGAAAACAGGAAGGGCTTCGCAATCGACCCAGAAGAACTGGAGCGCATCAATCAAATCATTTCTCCGCTCGTAAAGAACGGCCAGTCCATCCACCATATCTGCATGAGCAATTCAGACGAGCTTATGTGCAGCGAGAAGACGCTCTACAATCTCCTGAATGCCGGTATGTTTGATGCCGATAAGATGGATTGTCCCCGCATCGTAAGGATGCGTCCGAGGAAGAAGGAACCTAACATCAAGATTGATAGGAACTGCTACAAAGGCCGCACCTACGCCGACTTTCAGCAGTTTATGTCGGATAACCCCGATGTTCCGTTCGTTCAGATAGATTCCGTCATCGGACGCAAGGGCGGCAAGGTTTTATTGACCGTCTTCTTCCCGACCTGCAACTTCCTTCTTGCATTCCTTCGCGACCACAACACCGCGAGGTCTGTTCTCAATGTATTCAACGACCTCTATACTCTGCTTGGACGCGAAACCTACTGTCGTCTGTTTCCAGTCATCCTCACCGACCGCGGCAGCGAAATCAGCGACCCTGTCCCCATTGAGAAGGACAAGGATGGTGAGCTTCGCAGCCTCGTCTTCTACTGCAACCCCAGCGCACCCTATCAAAAGGGCGGCATTGAAGTCGCCCACGAGCTTGTCCGCCGCATTCTGCCGAAGGGTACAAGCTTTGATAATCTCCAGCAGGAGGATATTGACCTGATGCTTTCTCATATCAATTCCTATAAACGCGAAAAACTGAACAGCCGGTCCGCCAACCAACTGTTCAGCTTTCTCTATGGGGATGATATTCTGCTGAAGCTCAATATCCGCGAAATCGAGCCGAACGACATCGTTCTCGCTCCGAAGCTGCTGAAGAAGTAATCCTATCAAAATCACCCGCAATTTCAGACGTCGAACATATGGCCTTCCAGGGGTGGAATTTACCTTTACAAAAAAGTAAACGGCAATTTCACCTCCGGGGGCTTTTTGTCTTTTCCCTCAATCTCACTTTATCTAATATTGATTTTACCACATTTTACATGGTTGTAAAGAGGTTCAGCGAAAGTTTGTAAGGTTAATTTCCACATTTCACGAACGCTCCCTGAATTTAATCTTACAAACCGGAAGTTACCTTTGCAAGTGAGCAAAATATAGCAGATATTCCGTCGAACGGCGGCGAGGGGAGAAGTTTCGATGGACAAGCCCCGGTGCGTTTGCTATACTGAGAGCAGAATTTCCGCCCTTGCCGGCGCGCTCCGGTGAGGAGAGAGGAGCCGAGACTATGCCGCACATCATCGAAGTGACCGACCTAACTGTGCCGGAGCTGGACGTTTACGCCCGCCTGACCGAGGCGCAGCTGCGAAACCGCCTGGAGCCGGACAAGGGCGTTTTCATCGCCGAAAGCCCCAAGGTCATTGCCACTGCGCTCGACGCGGGCTATGAGCCGCTCTCGCTTTTGATGGAGCGGCGGCACATCGAGGGCGACGCGCAGCCCATTCTCGTGCGCTGCGGAGAGATCCCGGTCTACACGGCGGAGCGTGAGACGCTCGCGCGGCTGACAGGCTATGAACTCACGCGCGGAGTGCTGTGCGCCATGCGCCGGCCAAGGCTCCCGAGCGCGGAAGAGGTCTGCGCGAGGGCGCGGCGCGTAGCGGTGCTCGAGGGCATCGTGGACCACACGAATGTGGGCGCGATCTTCCGCTCAGCGGCGGCGCTCGGCATCGACGCGGTTCTGGTGACACCGACCTGCTGCGACCCCTTCTACCGCCGCGCGGTGCGCGTGAGCATGGGCACGGTCTTTCAGGTGCCGTGGGCGCACATCGGCGAGGATGCCGCCGACTGGCCGCAAAAGGGCGTCGAGCGTCTGCGCGCGCTCGGCTTTCGTACTGCGGCGATGGCGCTGACGGACGACTCCGTAAGCATTGACGATACGCGGCTCGCTGCCGAGCCACGGCTGGCCATCGTGCTCGGCACGGAGGGCGACGGCCTTTCGCCGCGTACCATTGCCGCGTGCGACTACACGGTGAAGATCCCCATGGCGCACGGCGTGGATTCGCTCAACGTGGCGGCGGCGAGCGCCGTGGCGTTCTGGCAGCTTCGGGCAAAATGAGAAGCGAAGCCTATAGGAAAACGCTCCGGCCGAAAATCGGTCGGAGCGTTTTTATCGTCGGAGACGGCGCGGAGCCTTGCGCTCAGGCGGCCTTCCTGCTCTGCACGGAGCGGATGACCAGCAGCGTGCCGATGACCATGACCACGCCGATGGCGAGGCTGATGACCACATTGCGGATGAACGCCGCAAGGATGTAGTTCACGAAGCAGATGGCCGCGACCGTGACGGCGTAGGGGATCTGCGTGGAAACGTGGTCGATGTGGCTGCAGTTCGCGCCCGCGGACGCCATGATGGTGGTGTCGGAGATGGGGGAGCAGTGGTCGCCGCACACCGCGCCGGCGAGGCAGGCGGAAATGCCCATGATCTGCAGGTCGGGAGCCGCGTTAAAGATGGGCAGCACGATGGGGATGAGGATGCCGAAAGTGCCCCAGCTTGTGCCGGTGGCGAAAGCCAGCAGGCAGGCGACGACGAAGATGATGGCGGGCAGCAGCATGAACAGGCCCTCGGCGGCGTGCTTCATCAGGCCCTCAACGTAATCGGCGGCGCCGAGCAGGCCGGTCATGCTCTTGAGGGAAACGGCAAAGGTCAGGATCAGGATGGCGGGGACCATGGCGTTGAAACCCTTGGTCATGCAGCCCATGGCATCCTTGAAGGTGATGACGCGGCGCGCGCAGAGGTAGATGATGGAGAGCACGAGCGCGATGGTAGCGCCCCAGGGCAGACCGACAAAGGCGTCGGTATCACCGAACGCGCCGACAAAGTCGCCCGCGTTGGTCTCGGGATCCCAGAAGCCGCCGACGTAGATCAGACCGATGACGCAGAAGATGATGAGCAGGATGATGGGAATGAGCATATCCCACATATTCGCGCGGGAGGAGCCCTCCTCGTGCTCGTCGCTCAGCGCGCCGAGGTCGCCGGTCTGGGCGGCCTTGAGCTCCGCCGCGGCCATGGGACCGTAGTCCACGCCGAGAATGACCATGGAGATGACGAACACGATGGTGAGCAGGGAATAGAAGTTATAGGGGATGGCTTCGATGAAAAGCTGGATGCCGGACACGCCGGTGTCGAGCTTTGCGGCGACGCCGGAGACGGCGGCCGCCCACGAGGAGATCGGCGCGATCATGCAGATCGGCGCGGCGGTGGCGTCAATGAGGTAGGCGAGCTTCACGCGGGAGATCTTCTGGCTGTCGGTCACGGGCGTCATAACGGAGCCGACGGTGAGGCAGTTGAAATAGTCGTCGATGAAGATCAGCACGCCGAGGGCGAAGGTGGCGAGCAGCGCACCGGCCTTGGAGTGAATGTGGCTCGCGGCCCAGCGGCCGAACGCGGCGGAGCCGCCGGTGGCGTTGACGAGCGCGACCATCACGCCGAGGATCACGAGGAAGAGGAAGATGCCGGCGTTATCGGCGATGGCGGCGGTCAAGCCGTCGTTGATGATGGTGTCGAGCGCGCCGATGGGGCTGAAGTCCGTGGCGAGCAGGGCGCCGACGACGATGCCGATGAAGAGAGAGGAGTAGGTCTCCTTCGTCAGCAGGGCAAGGCCGATGGCGACGATCGGGGGAACGAGGGACCAGAAGGTGTTGACAAACATGAGGGATTCTCCTTTCGTGCGTCTGCACAAAAAATTTAAGTCATGATGCTTCCATCATGACTTAAACACAACACCTTTTGCAAATTCGCTTACCGGTCGTATTCCGATCATGACAGCTCTCCGCCTTTCGGCGACAGTCCGACGGATGTTATCCCCCGGCCCGGTGAACGCACGCACAGGAATCCGTGTGTCCCCTCGGCGGCCGCCCCTTTCGCTCTCCGGTTCCTGCCGGTCATGCAGAGCTACTGATGTTGGCCGCGCCTCTATCAAGACTTATTAAAAACAAGGACAGTATACACCCTCACCGCGTTTTGTCAAGAGAAAATGTAAAATTTTTGTGTCTTTTTTTGGCTATTCCGCGAATTCTGCGGCATTCGGCGGGCTTCAGCTCCGCGGTCCCACGCAGAAGCCGCGCGCAATACAGCGCCCCAGCATCTGCACAAAGGTCACATGGCCCACGTCCTCGCCCGCGAGGATGGACAGCTCGGCGACCGTGTTCCCCGCCGCATCGCGCACCGTGAGCTGCCCGAGCGCGTCGCCCGCGTATACCGGCGCGGCGACGCTTTCCGCCAGCGTGACCTCCTTCGTCAGACCGTTTGCGAGCGCCTTTTCCACCAGCAGGGTGTTCTCGCTCGTGAGCACCGGCTGCACCGTGTCGCGCACGCCGAGCGTCACCGGTACAGGCGGCAGCACCTCGTCGGGCGTGACGGTCACGAGCGACCAGGTCGAAAAGCCGTAGTTGAGCAGGCTCTTGGCGTCGGAGAAGCGCTCGTCGCTCGTCTTGCCCTTGAGCACGACCGCGATGAGCTCCATGCCGTTTTTCTCTGCCGTCGCGCTTAGGCAATAGCCCGCCGAGCCGGTCGAACCGGTCTTGAGGCCGGTCGCGCCGTCGTAGAAGCGGATGAGCTTGTTTGTATTTACGAGCATGGATTCTCCGTCGCGCAGGGAGTCCATCCAAACGGTCGTGAATTGCCGAATGTCGGGGTGCCCGAGGATCAGCTCACGCGACATGAGCGCGATGTCATAGGCGCTCGTGAGATGCCCCTCGGCGGGCAGGCCCGTGCAGTTGACGAAGTGCGTGTCGTTCATGCCGAGCTCCTGCGCCCGTGCGTTCATGCGCTCCACAAAGGCGTCCTCGCTGCCGGCAAGGTGTTCGGCGAGCGCCACCGCCGCGTCGTTGCCCGAGACGATGCACACGGCCTTGAGCAGGTCGCGCACCGTCATCTGCTCGTTCTCCTTGAGCCAGATCTGGCTGCCGCCCATGCCCGCCGCGTGCGCCGAGCCCGTTACCACGTCGTCGTAGGAGAGCGCGCCGGAGTCGATGGCCTCCATCACCAGCAGCAGCGTCATGATCTTCGTTACGCTCGCCGGCTCGCGCGGCGTGTGTTCATCCTGCGCAAAGAGCACGGTGCCGGTCTGCTTTTCCATCAGCAGCGCGCTCGGACAGCTCACCGCCGGCCCCACCGCCGCGGCGCTGACGCACAGGGCAAAGGCTGCCAGCAGAGAAAATACCGTTCGTTTCATGGGATGCACTCCTTTTTATGTCCTTTGCCCCATCCTATGCCGCCCGCCGGGGGCATATACGGAAAACTGTGCCGACAGGCAAATTTCGCCTTGCATTGCGCGGGGAAGTCTGCTATAATAGCTTCACTTTGCAGGGTTAGTACATCGGTAGTGCATCGGCTTCCCAAGCCGAGAAGGCGGGTTCGATTCCCGTACCCTGCTCCAAAAAAGAGACGGTTTGCTATGCAAACCGTCTCTTTTTTGGGATCCCGCGCCGGGAATTAAAATGTTCGGGCGAAGTGGATTCGCCCTCCGCCAAGGCTTTGCTGTGCAAAACGCTTGTGGCGGCGCACTCGCGCCGACAGACGAAAACACGCGAGGCGGCTTGCATCACAAGCCGCCTCTTTTTCACTTAAAGTACGCCACCAGCAGGTCGACGCAGGCACCGTAGCTCTTGACGCCGATGGTGCCGTAGCTCTTGAGAAAGCCGTCGTAGACGGCGCCGGAGACCGTGTCGACCGGCCCCTCGAACTGCGCCCAGTAGGCGCTGGAAGCGCGCAGGTCGGCGACTACACGCTCGTCAAGCGTTTCGCGCACAGCGCGCCAGCGCTCCGCGTCAGCGGAATAGAGCGCGTTGGCAAGGTAGATGTAGCCCGACAGCGCGCCCGCGTAGCGGTAGGCGGCATCGCCGCAGCGCAGCGACGCGAGCACCGCGAGAAAATTGCATTCCTGCTCGCTCGCGATGCCGCGGCGGTGGGAGAGCTCGTGCGCGACGGTGGTGGGCAGCGTTGCGGCGGGGAAATCGACGTTCACATTGCACTCGCCCGTAAACGGGAAGTAGAAGCCGGTGAAGCCCATCGCGCTCATCACGTGGGAAAAGCGCATGGCCTTGGGCGGCACATCGGTCATTTCGAGGAACGGGAATTCCTCATAAAGATTTTCGTAGATCTTCGGCGCGTAGGCGAGGATTGCCGCGCGGTCGCCGGCAAAGGCGTCGTCAGCGCCGCGGGGAACATCTCCGGCGTATTCGTTCACCAGCGCGGCGAACTGCCGTGTCACGCGCTCGAGATCGTCGACGGCGACCAGCTCGACGGCGAGGCCGCTTTTGTCGGTGAAGCTGTCGGCGTAGTAATTCGCGCCCCAGAGCAGGCAGAAAAGGACATAAACCGTCATAATGACGTTGACCAGGCCCAGCATGAGCGCATAGACCGTGCCGCCCCTGCGGCGGCTTTGCACGACGGCGCGCACGCCCAGCACGAGAAAGGCGAGGAAGCCGAGCGCCGCGAGGACGTACAGACTCTCCGCAACAGAGAAGGGCACGCGCTCGCAGAGATGCCCGACCGCGCGCCGCAGCGGATTCGTGAAGCCGTCCGTCAGGGCGTTCATGGCGGCGCGGCTGCGCCGCGCGAACAGGAAGACCGCCAGTAGCGCGAGGTCCGTGAGCAGCCAGAGATGCAGTTTTTTGTAACGGGAAAACAATGCTTTCATCGTGTCAGTCGGCGGCGGAGAGCAGCTCGCGCGTGTAGGCGTGCTGCGGGTGGTCGAAAAGCTCCTGCACCGTGTTCTGCTCCACGATGCGGCCGTCCTTCATCACCATCACGCGGTCGCAGAGCTGATAGACCACGTTGAGGTCGTGTGAAATAAAGAGGAATGAGATGCCCAGCTCGTCGCACACCGAGCGCATGAGCTCCAGGATCTGCCGCTGGATGGTCACGTCGAGCGCGCTGACCGGCTCGTCTGCAATGATGAGCCGCGGCTTTTGGATGAGCGCTACCCCGATGGAAACGCGCTGGCGCTGCCCGCCGGAAAGCTCGTTCGGCTTGTGCGTCAGGCACTCGGCGGGAAGGCCGACCTTTTCGGCGATCTCCGCAACGCGGCGGCGCCGCTCGGCGGCGTCGTACTTGCCATAGATGCGCAGCGGCTCCTCTAAGCTCCAACCGACGGTATAGGCGGGATTGAGCGAGGAGTATGGGTCCTGAAAGATCATCTGCGGGCGCTTGGTGTAGTGGATGATCTCGCCCGTGTGGGTCTTGACCAAACCGAGGATATTTTTCACCAGCGTCGTTTTGCCGGTGCCGCTTTCGCCCACAAGCCCCAAAATTTCGCCGCGGCGGAGCGTGAAGCTCACATCGTGCAGCACGGTATGGTCGTGCCGCCGCCCGCGCTCATCGGTGTCGCGGTACCAGCTTGTAAGGCTTTTGACTTCTAAAACAAGGTCGTCCATGGCGTTAACCTCTGCGCACGCGGCGCGGGATGGCGTTGATAAGCTCGGCGGTGTAGGGGTGCTGCGGCGCGGTGAAAAGCTGCTCGGGCGTGCCCTCCTCAACGACGTGACCGCGCTGCATCACGGCGACGCGCGAGCAGATGCGCCGCACGACCTGCAAATTGTGCGAGATGAGCAGCATCGAGATGCCGCGCTCCCGGTTGAGCCGGCGGAGCAGGGCGAGGATCTGTGCCTGCACGGTCACATCGAGCGCGGTGGTCGGCTCGTCGAGCAGCAGCAGATGCGGATCGGTGACGATGGCCGCGGCGATCATCACGCGCTGGAGCTGCCCGCCGGAGCACTCGTGCGGGTACTTGCGGTAGATATCCTCCGGCGCGGGGAGGTCCACATCGCGCAGCGCCTCGAGCGCACGCGCGCGGCGCTGCTCCTTCGTCAGCTGCGTGTGGACAGCCAGCGCCTCCTCGACCTGTGGGCCGATGCGCATGAGCGGGTCCATCGCGGTCATCGGCTCCTGAAAGACGACGCCGATCTCGCGGCCCTGGATGGCGCGCAGCTCCGCGCGGGGCAGGCGCAGGATATCGCGCCCGTCGAAGCGCACCTCGCCGGAAAGCGTGACCTTTTTGCGCTCGATGAGACCCGAAAGCGTCATGGCGGTCACGGTCTTGCCGCTGCCGCTCTCGCCCACGAGCCCGACGACCTCGCCGTCGCGGATGGTCAGGTCGATGCCCGCCACGGCCTCGCGCGAGGCGCCGTGAAAGCGGACGTGCAGATCGTGGATCTCGACCATGGGACATCTCCTTTCCGAAAAATCAGTTCTCGCCGCGCTGCAGGCCCTCGCCGATCAGGCTCACGCCGAGGATGAGCAGCACGATGACCGCGCCCGTGCCGAGCGCGTACCACGGCGCGGAGTCAAGCATACTCTGCGACTCCGAGAGCATATAGCCGAGGCTCGCCTCATCGGGCGAAACGCCGATGGAGAGGTAGCTCATCGCCGCCTCGGCGAGCACGGCGTTGTTGAAGCCGATGGTGATGGCGGAGACGAGCGTGTGCCAGATGTTCGGCAGAATGTGAACGAAGAGAATGCGCGCGGTGGACGCGCCCATCAGCTCCGCCGAATGGACGTAGTTCTGCGTGCGCGCGCGGGCGAACTCGCTGCGCACGATACGCGCATAGCTGGGGATAAAGACGATGCCGAGCGCGAGCGTCATGTGCTCCCGCCCGCCGCCGAGCAGGCTCACGAGCACGAGCAGGATCAGGATGCTCGGAAACGACGCGAGCGCGTCGTTCAGCCGCATGAGCACCTCGTCCACCCAGCCGCCGTACCAGCCGGTCAGCGCGCCGACGAGCGTTCCGACCACGGTGCCGATGGCGACGGTGCCGAGCGCGATGAGCAGCGTATCGCCCGCGCCGACCATGACGCGGCTCAAAATGTCGCGCCCGAACTTGTCCGTGCCCATCGGATGCGCGGCGGACGGCGGCAGCAGGCGTGAAAAGTCCATGGCGTTGGGGGAGTAGGGCGTCCAGAAAAGGCCGAGGACGATGAAGCCGACGACCAGCGCCGTGAGCACAAGGCCCACGCGCAGAAAGGTGTTTTTCCTCATGCCGCACCTCCCGCTCCGGAGCCGAGCCGCGGGTCGATGCGCCGCGCGAGCAGATCGGCGATGAGATTGCAGAGGATAACGGCGAAGGCAAGCAGCACGACGATGGCGCGTGCGACCGGCTCGTCGCGTCCCTCGATGGAAGTCAGCAGCAGCCGCCCAAGGCCGGGAACGGCGAACACCTGCTCGATGACGACGCTGCCCGCGAGCAGGTCGGCGACTGTCATGGCGAGAAAAGTCACCAGCGGCACGAGCGTGTTTTTCAGCACATGGCGGTAGAGGATGCCGCTGCGCGAGCGCCCGCGGCTCATGGAGGTGCGGACGTAGTCGCGCTGCGCCTCGTCTAAGATCGACGTGCGCAGGAGCTTGACCGTCATGGCGATGCGCGGCAGCGCGACGGCGAGTGCGGGAAAGAAGAGATAGCCGATGTAATGCCCCGCGCCGCCCGCCGGGAACGCGCCTGCGATAAAGAGGTGCAGCACAAGGCCGAAGAGATAGGTGAAGAGGATGCCGGTGAAAAACGGCGGCACCGCCATCACGACCTGATTGATCACGGTCAGCGCGCGGTCGAGCCAGCCGCCGGCGTATTTGGCCGACAGCACGCCGAGCGGAATGGAGACCGCCACGATGAGCGCGAACGCGAGCGCCGTGAGCGTCAGCGTGGGCCCCAGCCGCTGCGCGATGAGCGAGCTTACGCTCTGCCCATAGCGGTACGAGGTGCCGAGGTCGCCGCGCAGCGCATCCCACAGACAGCGGCCGTAGCGCACGAGAAGCGGGTCGTTCAGCCCCAGCTCGATGCGCAGGGCTTCGAGCCGTTCGGGTGTGGCCTCCGTGCCGAGCAGGCGCGTCGCCGCATCGCCGGAGAGGAGGGAGAAGGCAACGAAGGTCAAAAACGAGACGATCACCATCGTCAGCAGCATCGTTGCGAGTTTTTTCGCTGTGTAACGCATGGTGTTCGCCTCGCTTTGTCGGTCAGGGCGTCTGCCCTCGGATTTTCGTCAAGTGTAAGTCACGGTGCTCAGGTCGATGGCGTAGAGCGGGTAGAAGCGGTAGCCGCTGAGACCCTTACGCACGGCGACGAGGTCCGCGAGATCCTGAATGTAAACGTTCGCGGCGGTCTCGGCCAGAATTTCCTCGCAGCGGAGATATTGGGCGGTCGCTTCCTCGTCGGTCGAGGCGCGGATAGCGGCGGCAAAGGCTTCATCGTATTCCGCATTGGAATAATTTGTGAAATTATTACTCGCCGTAGAGGTAAAGCGTTCGAGCATGGCGCGGGCGGTCAGGGTGCTGGCGTCCACGCCGACGACGGTGGCCTGATACCGGCGGCCGGAATAGACGTTCTCCAGCCAGCTTGCCCACTCAACGGGGTCGATGGTCACGTTCACGCCGATGGCGCGAAGCTGCTCGGCGACGACCTGCGCGGTGTCCATGTGCGGCTGGTAGTTGCTGGGAACGGTGATGGTGAGGTCAAAGCCGTTGGGATAGCCCGCCTCGGCAAGCATCGCCTTGGCCTTTTCCGTGTCATGCGGATAGAGGTCAGCCAGCTCCGGCAGGAAGTATTTGCGGAAGTTGGGATACATGCTGCTGCCGACCGCCGTGCCGTGACCGTCGGCCACCACGTCAAAGACCTGCTCGCGGTCGAGCGCATAGCACAGCGCCTTGCGCACCGTTTCGTTCGCAAGCGGCTCGTAGGCGTGGTTGAGATACACGGCCTGCACGAGATTCATGGTGCCCTCGAGGATGTCGAAGCTCTCGGTGAGCTGGTTTGCCTGCGTGGCGGTCAGGTGAGCACAGATGTCCACCGCGCCGCTCTTGAGCGCCATGACCAGCGCCTCGGCATTCTCATAAATCTGATAGGTGACCTTGTCCACCTTCGCGCCCTCGCCCCAGTAGTCGTTGAAGCGCTCCAGCACAAGATTCTGCTGCGCGGCGCGGGAGACATACTTGAACGGGCCGGTGCCGACCGGGTCCGCGCCGTCGGCGTGGTTCTCCGGTGTGATGGCCAGCGTCATGTAGGAGAGAAAATCGCTGTCGGCGGCCTTGAGCACGACGGAGACATAGTCGCCGCCGATGTCGATGGTGTCGATGTTATCCAGTGCCTTCCAGCTGCCGGACTGCATAGCCTTGTCGATCGACCATGCGACATCCATCGCCGTGACATCGCTGCCGTCGTGGAACTTCACGCCCGGGCGGAGGTGGAAGGTGTAGGTGAGCTGATCGTCGGAGACCTCCCAGCGCTCGGCGACGGCGGGAACAAGGTTGCCGTCCGCGTCGGGCTTGACGAGGCCCTCAAACACATTGAACAGCACCTCGCGGTTCGCGGCGGTAACGGAGGCGTAGGGGTCAAGACTGTTTTCCAGGTCCTGCGCGATGCCGACGACGATCTCGTTCGCCGCCCGCCGCGCGTCAG
>ERZ808259.518-NODE-518-length-15693-cov-8.417956_pt1 | contig 15693 bp, 7 predicted proteins | sample MGYA00521279_ERZ808259 | MGnify/ENA primary metagenome ERZ808259 (study PRJEB31516, sample SAMN03275586) | gut metagenome | biome: mammalia-associated habitat; material: feces | host: Papio cynocephalus | place: Kenya | collected 2012-07-27 ... | reverse complement strand
CAAATGTAACGTGCATTTTTCTGTAGACGGTGGCGTAAGCTGGCAATCATTTGCCTCAATAGGCAAAACTGTTCAATTTGCAGCACCGCAAGACGCCGAAACGGTGTTCTTTGTGGAGTGTGACGGCAAACAAAGCAATATTCGCAAGGCACGCACAGGATCGTTTCCGGGCACGATAGTCAACTATCTGCATCCCGACGATAAACAATATGAACGTTCGGGAAATTATCTCGGAAGTCCGTCGATAGCACGTCTTGATGACGGTACGTTGTTTGTGTTACACGACGTGTTTGGGGAAGGAGAGCAAAACTTGTCGATTCTGTTTCGTAGCGATGATGACGGTGCGACATGGCAATATGTTACGGACATCTTTCCGCTGTTCTGGGCAACGCTTTTCGTTTACGACGGCAAACTATGCGCCGTGGGTTGTGATAGAGAGTATGGCGATATGCAAGTAGTTGCAAGCGATGACAATTTCACGACGTGGCAAGGCGTGACATTGGGACACGGTTCGTTTAAGACAGACTTGGCAGGTTTTCATCGTAGCCCGGATCCGGTTGTCGAGTATGGCGGTAGATTGTGGGTTGCAATGGAGTATGGCAGTTGGAAACGCAACGAGTTTTGTCCGTCGGTGTGGTCGATATCACTCGGTGACAATATACTTGACGCGAGTAAATGGCAACACACACCAAACTATAAATTTGATTTTTCACTTGACGATACTGACGCCAAGTGGGGCGGAATTGAAGGGAACCTTGTTGTTGCACCCGATGGAAGATTGCTGAACATACTTCGACACGACAAACGCGATGCGTTGGTGTTGGAGATAGACGTAAACAATCCGACGTCGGAGTTGAAGTACGTCGGCAAAATGCCTTTTGACTTGTGCTATACAAAGTTTCATATACAGCGCGTAAACACGGTTTATTGTGCAATGGGAAATCCGACGCCGTATAGAAACCGATTGGATTTATACTTGTCCGATGACTGCAATAGTTGGACAAAACGCGCCACTATTGTCGATATGACGGAATTGTCGCCGGAATTCAATGCCGCGCAGTATCCGTCATTCGTGGCGCACAACGGTACGTTGTATACGGCCGTTCGCGTAGCTGCGTGCGGAGCAAAAAACTATCACGACAGCAACTGTATTTGCTTTTGCAAGTATCGTATAGACTATAAGGTGGAAAGATGAAGATTTTTGATAAATTTATGAATCGCGCACCGGGAGTTTGGTACTTTGTACCCGACGACGAGCATGCATACGAAAGCGGCAAACCTTGCTACGGTTTTGGCGCAATCAAGTATGACGAAGGATCGGAATACGTCGGTAACATATATTTTGACGGTGCAAAATACCACAAACAAGGCTTGGGTATGCAAGATTTAACATACTCATACATTGGCAATGCACCCGAAGGAATTGACTACAAAAAAGGGTTCTTTATCGGCAACTTCGACTACAAAACCACCGGTTGGGTGTATGGCAACGGCGTGTTGTATTTTGTGGATAAGGAAACGAGCGAACCGCGTTTTTGGGTGAAGGGTTTTTATAATCGACTTATCAAAATCGGTAATTGGCAAGGCGACTTCAACTACGATAGTCTTGCAAGCGGTTTTACACCCGATATGGAACAAGAAGATTTGCCCGATATGAAAGAACCCGTATTTGCCGCCGAAATGCAAAATTTGGCAAAAGTCGACGGTGAGTATACCGTTTTTATAGGTGACTCGTATTTTGAGTTTTGGCAGTATGAGACTTACGCGGGCGAAAGAACTTTTTACGAAGTATTTCCAAATGCGCACAATCTCAATCTGGGACTTGGCGGTACTAGGTTTGTTGATTGGAAGAAATATGTTCGGAAAATGTCCGACATGCCTTGTCCTAAAAATATCGTTATTAATCTTGGCTTTAACGACATACACAGCGAAAAGACAGCCGAGCAGGTATATGACGATTATCTCGCCGTTATCGGTGATCTAAAATCGTTGTTTCCCACCGCAAAAATATATTTGCTTAACGTGGTTGCCGCACCTGGCTTCCCCGCATATTTCGACGAAGAAGTGCGTTTCAACACTATGACGGCAAAAACGGCGGAAGAGATGGGGGTTCAAATAATCGACGCTCGCAGCGCAATTGCGGCGCAGAAAGCAAATATGTTTTATATTGACAACGACCATCTCAATGCCGATGGTTACAAGATTGTGACCGCATTGCTAAAAGGCGTGTTGTAAGACGAATCAATGTGTTTGTTGATTTCAAGGCTAAATCAATCAAACAACTATATTGTAAATCGCATTTTCGGTAGACGTAAATGTGAAAATATATTAAAAGGGGTAAAAAAGATGAGAAGAAAAGCGACTTGGATACTTGCTATCGTTGCAATCGTTTTCTTGTTATCGGTAGCTCTTGTCAGTTGTAATAACGAAACCTTCAAGGTTAGTATTGACAACAAAGCGGAATTGACTGCCGAATGGTTTGAAGGCGATGCCGATCGCACGGTAAAGGTTTCTTTCAGCCCTGCAGAGTACAATACGGAAAACACAGAGTTTACCGTAAAGTCATCCAACAGCAAAGTTGTGTCGGTAAACGGCACTAAGTTGTCTGCGAAGAGTGCAGGTGCTGCGACGATCACCGTCACAAGCGGCGATGTAAGCGATAGTGTTGAAGTCACGGTGAGCCCGGTGCTCAAAAACGTATCGATCACCAATAAAAACGCTCTTACGGCGGTTTGGATGGTCGGAGATGCGGATCGTACCGTAGAATTTGCACTTTCTCCCGAAGTGTTTACTGAAACAAACACAACGATTACGGTGACAAGTTCTGCACCCGAAATCATTTCCGTAAACGGCAAAACGTTGCATGCCGTCGCACAAGGCACGGCCACGATCACAGTCAGTGCAGGAGATTTCAGCGACACGGTACAAATTTCGGTATTGCCGACGATCGATAGTTTTGAAATTGCCAATAAAACCGAGTTGTCGGCAAGTTGGGATGTAAATACTGATCGTACTCTTGTGCTTAACGCAAAACCGGACGCATATACCGCAGAGATAATTGCGGCAAACGCTATCGTTACGTGCGAACCCGCAGACGTTGTGAACGTAAACGGACTTGTTATTACTGCCGTTAAACCCGGTACTGCAACGATCACCGTAGCACTCGGAAACAAAACCGACACGGTGGAAATCACGGTAGTCGCAACCGCACCGACAATCAAATTGGAATACGTCAGCGGATTGCAACAAAACGACGACGGATATTTCCTCGGCGTAATGGAAGGCACTGAAACCATTATCCCGAACGCTACGGCAAAAACGTGGGACGGTGAGGATGCAACCGTTACTCGCACGGTGGATGAACGTTTGACGCTCAACGACAATAGCGTAACGGCAGAAAAAGGCGTATATACAATCACTTATACCGCAGTAGACTCTTCTGACGATACGCTCGTTGCAACGGAAACGCTTAAGTTTGTTTCTGCACGCAAGATTTTTGCAAAGACAGACGGCAAATTTAGCATAACCAACGAACTTGACGAAGACAGCAAACAAACGGTTACGGTTACCAACGACGGTTTCCAAAATGCGCAATTCAATATTTCTGCAAGCAAATTGTATTATGCAGAAGTAACGTTTAGCATAAGCGACGCCAGCGCAGACAACCTTGTCGGTCTTGCACACTTTGTGCCCACCGATGTAAATGCCAACAAAGATTATACAAGATGGCTCGCGTCTATCGTAGACCGTGGCAATCGTGATCACAGAGTCGTTGACTTCGATACAAGTCACGCTTGGTCTGTCGTAAATCAGACGACTTCTTATTATCAATGGCGTCTCGCCGAATACCGCGGTTTGCCTGATAACGACGCAGGCAAAGTTACGTGGGCGATAGCGCGCGTGGGCGACTATTTCTATACGTTCGTCAACGGAGCGTACGTTGATTGCGTAACGTTGGAACACTATCGTAACAATGATACGTTGCCTGGTATTTTCGGTCTTAAATTGCACACCAGTACAATCGGAAACATCGTCTATATGGATGGTGATGACGCGCAAAACAAAGTCAACACCTTGTTGCAAGGCGGTTCTGCAATGTTCACGCCGTACGTCCCCGGCGATTGGGCAAAGGGGTCTCTTGGCGACGGTCTTATTCAATACGGTGAAGTTACCCAAGAAAAAGGTCTTAACTTTACTTACACAAGTAAGGACAAAGACTTTAACGGCAGTCTCGTCAGCCCGTATCTCTATTTTGACAAAGACTTTTCCTTTGAATGGACTTATAGAAACACCGAATGCCAAACCGCAGGTTGGTCTAACCCGCTTGGTATGTTGTTGGAAGTACGTCCGTGGAACTACGGAGATCAATTGTTGCAATTCGGTATGCGCAACGACGGTGATCTCAGCAGTTTGATGCTCGGAAACAATAAAGCAAAGGAAAAAACGCAAAAGTATACGGGTGCAGAGTTTAAGGATAGTGACGGAAATGCGTTTGACGTAAGTCAAGGCGTTAAGTTTAAACTCGTGCGCAGAGTGTGGAGCAGCAAAACCGTTTTCACGATGACAATCACATCTGTAGCAAATCCTTCTCAAACTTATACAGACACGTACCATTGTTCGCAAAACGGTTGGGACGGAGCATTGTTGTTGTCATGGCACAACACATTGCACGCAGGCGAGTATTCCAACATTAAGTGGGAAGTGCTCGAGCCGGCTCTTGAAGGCATAGAGATTGCAAACAAAGAACAATTGGCAAGCAATTGGAGCCTTGGTGGTGAAGACCGTACAATCAATGTCAATTTGATCCCTGACATCTTCGATGTAAACGATATCGGCGGTGTTTCAATCAGTTCTTCCGACACTAGCGTGATTGAGATAGTAGAAGGCAAGTTGCACGCTGTCGGAGTAGGTACGGCTACAATTACGGTGGCGGTTGGCGCATTCACAGACACCATAGACATCGTCGTAGGCACAGCACCGACAATAGAATTCGGAACTGCAAACGGCTTTACTGCGAATGCCGACGGAGGCATACTCAACGTTTATCAAGGACAGGCGACTATGCCGGGTGTTACGGCAAAATCTTGGAAAGGCACGTCAATCGACCTTTGGGTTGAATATCCCGAAGGATTTAACGTAGACGATGCAGGTGTGATTACGGCAGCTAACGGCACTTACAGAGTGCTTTACAAGGCAGTCGATCCCGACAATGCCGATTTAATTACCGAAAAGGAAGTCGTTGTTACGATTGCGCGTAAAATATTCGGCGCAACCGACAATACTTGGGCTGTGACCAACGAATACGTCGCAGACAACGAACAAACAATAAAAACAAAGAGCAGCGGTACGCAAGTCGCAACGTTTGCGATGGACGCAAGTAAATTGTACTACGCGGAAGTTACGTTTATTTTGCCGGATGATTTCGATTTCAGCAAATATAACAACGGTGGCGGCGACGTAAAATTCGGTTTGCTTCACGCAGTTGCTAAAGATATCAATACAACGCCAAAGCGCAATCTCGTTTCGCTCGTAAACCGCGGTGTCGACGATATAACGAAATATTCGAGTGCGCGTGATGCAACGTATGAACACTTCATTACCGATTGGAACTGGAACGGAAATAGAAGTTGGAGTATCTATCAACAAGGTACGTTCTGCAGTCCGTGCTTGCCTTCTATGCGCGGTATCAATGATACCAATATGAAGAAAGTCACTTATGCCATTGCACGTGACGGTGACTATTTCTATACGTTCATCAACGGTCAATATGTCGAAGTAGTAAGTCTTGAATACTATCGTAACAACGATACGATTCCGGGAATTCAAACGGCTAACGGCGATAGCGCCACAATCAGCAATATAGTGTTCGTCGGCGGTGAACAAGCATCTTCCAAGTTGAACGAATTGCTTGCAGTTGCTGCATACGCTCAATCTTACGTACCGGGTGACGGTTGGAAAAACTCTGCAAATACAGATGGTGCTTTGTTTACAAACGGCACTACGACCGATGAAAACGGTATCAATTTCACCTACAACAGCAAGGCAAACGACTTCAACGGAAGTATGATTAGTCCTTACGTATATCTTGACGGAAGTTTCTCTTTCGAATGGACTTACAAAAACACCGAATGTCAAACTGCGGGTTGGTCGAATCCGCTCGGTATGTTGTTGGAAATCAGATCGGTAACGGGCAACTTCGGTGCGTTTGACAATCAACTTGTTCAATTCGGTATGCGCTGTGACGGCGAACTTAGTTGCTTGATGCTCGGCGATGCGGCAGCAAAACAAAAAACTCAAAAGTACACCAGTGCGAATTTCGCAGATAGCGACGGCAACACGTTTGACGTAAGCCAAGGCGTAACGTTTAAGATTGTACGCAAAGTGGAATCCGATAAGGCGGTGTTTACAATGACGATAACGTCTGTCGGTACACCCACGCAAAGCTATACCGAGAGTTTCGATACGACCGCAACGGGTTGGAACGCTCCCGTGCTTATGACGTGGCACAACACGTTGCACGCCGGAGAGTACTCAAACGTTAAGTGGGAAGTGCTTAAATGACAATTATCACGATAGTGATAAATAATTAATTGAATCGTGTCGAGACAAGGCGGAAAAAACGCTTTGTCTCGACATACGAAAAATATTCAGCCTTGTTTTACCCGATTCGTGGAAAGAAGGCTACTCGCAAGACAGTTAATTTTTTACACATATTGCTTTTTTGTCGCAATTTGGTACAATTACTTGTGTAAAACATGCTTGGCTCTTGACGGAGGAAAAATATGAACTACAAAAAGAAACTGGCTGTATTACTAATCGCCGTAATGGCTTTAAGTATGATATGCGGACTTATCTTCGTCGCGTGCGACAACGATACTTCAAACACCAACTGTGTTGTCAGCTACTATCTTAATAACGATGACGGCGACGTGCGCAAAGTAATTGTCCAAAACGGCGCTTGCGCAACCGATTGGCGATTGACCAGAGAAGGTTACAATCTCGTAGGATGGTATACCGATCGCAACGGTTCGCATAAATATAATTTTTCCGATAAAGTGACGGGAGATATCGCGCTTTATGCAATCTGGGCAGAAAAGCCCGGAATTGCCGTAGTAAATTTCGATTACGGCAGTGGCGGTATTGCGGTTAAATCCGTCGAAGTGGAAAAACAATCTAAATTAGACGCTAACACCGTGCCTTCTCGCACAAGGCTCGGTATGGTTTTCCAAGGGTGGTACAAGGACGACGACTATTCTGATAGTTGGGACTTTGAAAACGACACCGTGGAAGACGATACGACGTTGTATGCAAAATACACTTACGATCCGACTTACGTCACTCGTGACGCCGACGGCAACGTGGTGTACGACAACGTCGAACTGTACGTATGGGTACGCAACGACTCGGAACAAATTAAAACGGCTTTTAACACTCTTACCGAGCAATTTAACGAGTTGTACGAAGGTAAGATTACCATACACACGATTTTCAACTTCTGGGATCATCCGGCAGGTGCGGACGGCGACAGAAGTAGTGCGGCAAACTCAATCATTCAAAACGATCTCGGCATCCGCGTGCAAGCCACGCCTGAGCGTAATAAGGACGACACTTATTATACAATCGCCGATGTTTACGATCTCGCCGGTATCGACTACGATATGGACGACGACTATTATTACGGCGCTGCTCGCGAGGCGACTTTGGACGGCGAATATAAGAGTATACCGCTTGTGGCTTCCGTGCCTTATATCGTGTACAACAAGGCACTTATGGGTAGCTATAACAACGGAAAATTGCCCACGAATTATAGCGAATTTTTGTCAATTCTCAAAAAGGCGTATAGTTCGGAAAGCGTAACCAACAGCGGTTTCAATTCCTTTATCGCAGGCAATCAATGGCGTTTCCGTGAAATAACCAGTCCGACGGCATTCTTCCAAAACGGTGCGGCTTATTACGATCGTATCAGCGATGGTTATACGAACAACTGGGTGGTTGACGGGACGCTTAGCGACAACGTAACGACCGCGTGGGACAACTTGTATAACTTGCTCGGCAACGAAGGTGATGCTCACGGCAAAATTGCGCAGGCATACGATACGGGCACGATCATCAACGAAGTAAAAAGCGGTAAAGCCTTGGCAGGCATAGTGTCGTATTGCGGATTCGAAGCGCAGGCTGCCGACAGTAGTATCGGCATACTGCCATTGTCAAATATGTTTACCGACGATGACACGGACGCTGCGGCAAGTATCCCCGTAACTACGTTTGCGTTGTCTTTCTTCAAATACGCAAACAACGTCAGCGGTACGCAACTTTGCGCGGGTGCATTGTTCAGCGAGTTTATTAGCAAAAATAGTTATGTTTTTGCAGAAAACAACTACTATCCGTTGTACAAAGCCGCGGTGCAATCCGACGAATTCGTCAATTCGGACAATGCAATCGTGAACGTGCTTAAACAAGTCGGCGATCCCAACGATTTCATCACCTTGCCGGGTATATCCACGCAAAAGCAGATAGTCAACGACGTCGCTTCGCCGATAATAGTAGACGGACTTCAAGATAGCAAAAAAGACTATTATATGCAATTATACTTGCTTGGACTTAATATGGCAAGTTTGATATACTGACGGAGGAACTGAAAAATGAATAAAAAAGTTATTTTGTTGTTTTTATTGTGCCTCGTGTTGGCAACGTGCGTCGGGCTTGTCGCTTGCAACGATAATGCAGGGGCAGGCGACGTAAGAAACAAGGGTGATTGGACTGTAACTTCGCCCGATGGTACTATTTCCGTCAATCTTGTAATGGATGCGCAAAACGCACTATCGTTGTCCGTGAAAAAGGGTGACGTTACGGTGCTTGACAAATCCACGATCGGTTTTGACATCGTCGAAGACGACTTTAACCTTGTCAAAGTGGCGAACGTATCGCAACAAAACGTCAGCGGCAGTTACGCAAACATCAGCGGAAAGACATCGTCCGTGGAATACAACTGCAACGAAACTGTCGTGACGCTCGAAGCTTGGACGTTTTATTTGGATATCGTTTTGCGCGCTTATGACGACGGATACGCATTCCGTTACGGCATACGTGCCAAAGACGATAGCGAAGGCGTGGCAACGGTTATAGAAGAAAAGACGTATCTCAATATCCCCGACGGAACGGTGACGTGGGCACAAAACTATTCCACAAACACCAGCGGTAAGGATTGTTATAGCTACGAAGAAGGTTACGTGCGTCGCTCCAAGGACGGGTTGACAAACGAGATATTGGCAATGCCTTTGATATATAAGGTTAAGGGGGCAGACGTATATTCTCTCGTCACCGAAAGCCAACTTATCGGTAGCGGTTTTTACGGCTCTTTCTTGGAAGTGGGGCAAGATGAGAACAAACTTTTGCATACAGTGCACAACCCCGCAAGCGTACAAAAGGACGACAACAAGATAGAATATCCGTTCGAGTCTCCGTGGCGCGTCGGTATTACCGGCGATATGAAAACCGTCAACGAGTCTGAACTTGTCGAAAAAGTTTACGACGACGTCGAATACTGGAAACCGGACGATTACGATCAACTTACTGCCGAAGAACAAGAAGTGTTCAACTACGACTGGGTAGAGTCGGGCGTAGCGGCGTGGAACTGGCTCGTATGGCGCGGTAAACGTATGCAATACAATCTCGAACTTGAAAACGAGTATCTTGACCTTGCTGTCAGTATGGGTTGGAAGTATACCGTGCTTGACTCGGGTTGGAACAGCCATTGGGGCGAAAGCGGTGCGTTTACGGAACAAACCTTCCGCGATTTTGTCCAGAGAGCGCACGATAAGGGCGTAAAGGTTATAGTGTGGTGCAACGCGTTGGTCGACTTCGGCAACGGTAATCTCGATATTCTCAAAGCCACGCTTGACAAGTGGGCAGACTACGGAATCGACGGCATAAAAATTGACTTTTTCGACGGACAAAACGCTACGAACCCCAAGCATCAAGGGGAAGATAGCGACAATATCGAGTGGTACGAGCACATTTATCAGGAGACTGCCAGACGCAAAATGGTCGTCAACTGTCACGGTAGCAATAAGCCTACCGGCGAGCGTCGTGTGTACCCCAACGTAATCAATCGCGAAGCCATATATGGCAACGAATTTACTACAGTCGGCAGCAGTTATACCGTCAACTCGATGTTCGTGCGCGAAGTAGTAGGTCCAAGCGATTTTACGCCTGTCGTAAATCCGTTAAGCAACCAACTTACTATGGCTCATCAGATGGCTCTTGCGATATTGTATGAGAGTGGTCAACCCAATATGGCTGATTTCAGCACGACGTATGACAACGCTCTGATACGCGATTTCTACAAAAACATTCCGTCTTTGCGAGACGAAACGGTATTTTTGGAAGGCGAACTTGACTATTACTACGTTGCTGCGGTCAAATCGGGCGACAGTTGGTTTGTGGCAGGTATCAACTCGGTTGTCGATCAATCGGTGACGATTGACTTCTCGTTCTTGGGAGAAGGCAATTATCAAGCGGAAATTTTTGTAAATAACGCTACCAACCGTAAGTCGGTTGATAAGACAACAAAGACCATAACGTCTTCGTCTACGGAAACTATTTCTATGACCGAAGACGGTGGATTCGTGATTAGGCTTACGCCCACGAAATAAAGTTAAAGACTTTTGAGAGGTAACAAAATGAAAAAAAGACTTATTTGTGCCCTGTTGCTTGTTGTGTTTGCGTTAACCTTTGTATTGGTGGCGTGCAACAACCATAATGACGACGGCATCACAACGACGGGCGAACTTAAAAAAGACGAGAACGGAAACGTGATTTTTGAAGAAGTCGAATTGAAATTGACTTCCGTTGTCACGGGAATCGATAGATTCGTTCTCAATCAGCTTGTCGCTCGTTTCAATGCGGAGTACCGTGACAAAATCAACGTTACTGTTTCCAATATCGACGAAAGTACGTTTGAAGACACCGTTTCCAAGCAAATTACCAACAACTACGGTGCTCCCGACATTATAATGTCACACCAAAAGAGCCATATGTCTTTTATGAAAAGCAAACTCACGCAGCCGTTTGACGAGACAATGGAAAGAAGTGGCATTACTATCGATCTCGGAGATTATTCCACAGGTCTTGCTCAATATGCAAAACTCGGCACAGACAAAATCTATGGTGTGCCTATTGACGGGCAAAGCATGGCGGTGATATACAACAAGAAGTTGCTTGCTCAGTACAACGACGGGAAAGTGCCTACGACGCGAGCCGAACTCATCGAAGTATGCCAAAAGGCAAAAGCCGGCGGTGTAGATACGCCTATCGCTTGGATGACGGAAAACCAATTTTATACGTCATACTTGTTCCCGACAGCGGTTATCCAAAACGGCGGACACTTGTATGGGGACAATTTGTATGCCGATTGGTATAACGACAGCTCAAATCGCACGGCGATCAAAAACGCTATTTCGTCTTTGCGCGATATGATCCAGGTTGAAGGCATTGCAAAACACGCAATGAACGAAAGTGAGGCAATCGAAAGTTTTTACAATGGTGAATCATTGTTCTTGTTCTATATTCCCTGGAAGTTGTCCGACTTGGTTTCCAACTATTGCAAAGGACGCGATTTGACGGAAGAAGAAGTGCGCGCAGATTACTTTGGCGGTATGAGCATTGCCGGTTTGTTTGCATTGGACGAGAACGATGCCAACGCAAACAAGATCTTCGGTGACAGTCACTTTTTTGCAATGAGCCGTACCGTAACCGACATCACTAAAAAAGCGGCTATCTGCGAATTTGTAAAGTGGTTTACGCAAAACACGTCCGTAGGCGCAAAATGGGGCGAAGCGGGACATTTTAGTGCCTGCGTAGACGTAAACACCAGTGAAGAGTACAATGCCAATGAAATTGTGGCAAACTACATCAAAAATTTCTATCCGGATATAAATAATTTCGTTTGCATCGGCAATACGCCGTATTATAGTGCTATTTCACAAAACCTTACTGCGATGTGGGTAAGTGCCGTAGCAAAAACGGGCAATAGCCAAGACGACGCAATCATCAAAAAGAGCCAGGACGACGCAAACGCTATAATTGACTTTGTAAATGCGTAAAGGTGATTACAATGGAAACGGACATTCTCTTTAAACAAAAAGAACAGAAGCGGAACAAGCGCAAGGAAGCGATGCTTGCACTTGCGCTCATAAGTCCGTATATAGTCGTGTTTGTGCTGTTTACGCTGATTCCCGTTGTTATCGGATTTGTATTCTCGTTTATGAAATACAATCCGTACGACGGGTCCGTCAACGAATTTATTTTGTTTGACAACTACAAGCGTATTTTCGACTTCAATGCGCCGATATCCAAGACGTTTTGGCAAAGTTTCGGAACGATGTTGACGTTTGACCTTGTTGCAGTGCCGATAATGATAATTATCCCGTTGACATTGGCATATTTTGTCAATATGCATCCGCCGGGATACAAGATTTTCCGTGCGATAATCTATATACCGAGTATCGTTTCGGTCAGTATTATGGGTATCATTTTCGGCAATATGTTTGCAGGAGACAGTTCAGGATTTATAAACGCATTGTTCAATACCGAAATAAAATGGCTCAGCGGTACTCCTTGGGTTGACGATACTTTGCGTTGGCTTGTTATGCTTATTGCCAGTATATGGTGGCAGACGGGAAGCAACTTCGTCATTTTCTCCGGCGCACTTAGAGACGTGCCGAGCCCATTATACGAGGCGTGCGAAATGGACGGTGGCAACGCTTGGAAAAAGATTTGCTACGTAACGTTGCCAAATATCAAACCGGCAATTGCAATATGCTTGTTCAATACACTTATAGGATACTTAAATCTATACGGACAACCCTATGTGCTGAACGCGGTTGAAAACGAAAACTTGCTTGTTTCCCCTATGATGTTTATTCAAAACTATCTTCAGGGCGGCGTGGCTTATGCCAGCCAAACGGGCTTTTTGTGCGCCGCAGCCGTGATATTTGGACTGATAGTTATGATTTTCAGTACGGTCGAACGTAAGGTTATGGGCAGATCCAAACGCAACAAAAAGCATAGCAAAGCGTGCGGTGAATACTTTGCGGAGCGAATAGCTTACATCGACGGGAACGAGGTGGAGCAAAAATGACATTCTCAAAAGAAAAACGTATCATGACTAAGTCTGAAAGAACTCGTATCAGACAAAAGACGATCTCTTTCATCGTGCTGTTTGTCGTATCCGTTTTGTGGATAATACCGTTGCTTTATATGGTGGGAAGTAGTTTTAAGTCCGACCTGGATTTGCAACTACATCCTGAACTCATTTTTCCTTCGTCCTGGAGCGAATGGACGTTAGAGCACTATAAAGGCTTTATCGTGCGCGAAGGACAAATCGACAATATGCCCGTGTGGATGTTCAACTCGCTATGGAGCAGTTTCGCAACGGTTATATTAACCGTCGTTGTGGACTTGCTTACGGCATATGCCGTGGTGTTTTTGAATTTCAAAGGCAAAAAGACGCTTATGCGCTTTTTGATGTTGTGGATGGCAGTCCCCGGAGTAATCGGTACTGCGCCGAGTTTTGCTCTGTTTACGCAGATTCGAAACACAATCGGCATCACAAGCGACATCGGAAGTTACTTATATATTTACCTGTGGTTGGTAGTGCCCGGAATATCCGGCATATTCAATATGCTGCTTATGCGCAACTTCTTCGCCTCTATTCCGCGCGATATCGTGGATAGTGCGCGTAGCGACGGCGCAAGCAATATGCAAATTTTCCGACGTATAGTATGTCCTCTTGCCAAATCTACAATTATGGTTATCGTGTTGTTTACCTTTACCGGTAGTTGGAACAATCTCGTTTGGCCACAGTTGTTGTTCAGTGGCGGTAACAGTTATTGGAACACAATAACCGTTGCATTGACTGGCTATACGGGTGGCTCTGCGTGGGGGGCAGTAGGCGTACAAATGGCAACCAGCGTTTTTGCTCTGTTGCCGATAGTAATCGTATTTATTTTCACTCAAAATAAAATGATAGACGGGCTTGCCTCGACGGGTATCAAAGGATAGGTGTTACTATGACGACGAATCAACAAAATATACCTTATTTGGAACTAAAAAATCTCGAAAAAGTGTATTCTAACGGCGAAAAAGCCGTGTATAACTTTAATCTCGACATCGATAAGAACGAGTTTATCGTTATCGTAGGTCCTTCCGGATGCGGAAAAAGTACGACCTTGCGTATGATTGCGGGGCTTGAAGATATTTCTTCGGGTGATATTTATATGGAAGGCGATTTGTTGAATTACAAGGCGTGTAAAGATCGCAAAATGGCAATAGTTTTCCAAAGTTATGCGCTCTATCCACAGATGAGCGTATACGAAAACATTGCATTTCCGTTAACTATCAACAAGTACGAAATGGGCGTTACCGCTGGAAAACTCTATGACGTAATCTGCTTGCAAAAAGCGTTGGAAAACGCCGACGCAAACTTGTTTTTCTCCAGAATTGCCGAGATTATTTCAAGCAAGGAAAAACAAAGCAAGAAAATCGATCATATTGCCGCTTTTACAAGTACCAACCCCGACGCGGTAAAAATTCTTCTTGGTTTATGTAAAAACATTGACATTGCTGACGGCGTGAACGCCAAGCAAACAGTATTGGATGCACTTTCGGAAGAAAGGCGTAAACTATCGGAAGAAATGAAAGAGAACGGCGTATCCGTTGACGATGACGGCTACGTGCTTGACGAAACGGGCAATCGCAAAACGGAAATGCGCAAGTGCACGCCGTACGAAATAAAGACTCGCGTATACGAAACTGCGGAAAAACTCGATCTCAAGCCTTACTTGGACAAAATCCCCAAAGAATTATCCGGCGGACAGATGCAACGCGTCGCGCTCGGTAGGGCTATTATCAAAAACGTCCCCGTGTTCTTGATGGACGAGCCTTTAAGCAATCTTGACGCAAAGCTGCGTATTACTATGCGTAGTGAAATCGTCAAGTTGCACAATCGTATTAATGCAACCACAATATACGTAACGCACGACCAAACGGAGGCCATGACAATGGCAACGCGTATTGTTGTTATGTCGCGTGGTTTTGTGCAACAAATCGGAACTCCCGATGAAATCTACGGAAATCCCGACAACGTTTTCGTGGCAAGATTTATAGGCTCACCCACGATGAACTTGTTTGACGCTACGTTCGATCCGACCAACGGAGCGGCAACTATCAACGGCGCAGAAGTTGCTTGCCCTGATAATCTCGTCTCTGCGCATGACGAATTTTATAAGAAACAACTTGAAATGTTCGGCGGTTGGAATGACAATTTCGACGGCAAAGCAAAGGAAGGAATACTTAGAATTCTGTCTGCTACGGGTGAACTTCGCGCTACCGGTGGCAATAATAAAAAGCAAAATATCTTTTCTCGCATCAAGGAGTTTTTTGAGAAAAAAGCATCCGAAAATAAAGTGGCGGAAACTCCGGAACAGATTTGTTGCAAAAACAAACTTGCCGCATTGCAACAATGCGATAAGCCGCACAATCTGACGTTGGGGATACGACCGGAAAGCATTGTCATCAAGAAATGTCACGATGGTGAAAACTACGACGGGATGTATATTACGAAGCCGACGGTGTGTGAATTGCTCGGCGGTGAATACAACGTGTATTTCGACTATAACGGGGTTGAACTTA
>ERZ808259.517-NODE-517-length-15706-cov-3.887803_pt1 | contig 15706 bp, 17 predicted proteins | sample MGYA00521279_ERZ808259 | MGnify/ENA primary metagenome ERZ808259 (study PRJEB31516, sample SAMN03275586) | gut metagenome | biome: mammalia-associated habitat; material: feces | host: Papio cynocephalus | place: Kenya | collected 2012-07-27 ... | reverse complement strand
CGACCGAGCAGCGCGCGCTCGCCTGCTCGACGAACGAGCGCGGCATCAGTGCCGCCTCGTCAAACAGCGCCCCCGCCAGCGTCATGCCCTGGATCAGCGCGGCGCTCGCCTCGTTCGCCCCGCCGAAGAGATAGAACCGGTTCTCCCGTCCGCACCGCCGCACGATCAGCAGCTTCTCGCTCCGCTTCTCCTCGCAGGCAAAGCCCAGCTTCCGCAGCTGCGGCAGCACCGTTTCCAGCAGGCTGCGACGCAGCGCGCCCACGCTCCGCCCGCACAGCGCAAACTGCCGATCGGAAAAGCACGCCATCGCCCAGAAGAAAAAGCCCATTCCCATCGCCAGCGTCTTGCCCGAGCGGATGGCCCCGTCGCAGATGACGGCCGCATAGTCCTCGTATTCCTTTCTCGCCCACCAGACGAACGCCTTCCGTTGCCGCAGCGAGAGCGGTATCATCTCCTTCACGCTTCCTCCTCCGCCTGCACCATCGCGCGGAAAAACTCCTCGGCCTCGCCGCCCTCGCCCTCCAGCATACCGGCCAGCGCCTGCAGGGCCTTCACCCGGTCGATGAACCGGATCTCCACGCTCCCGAGGTTGCTGCGGCGGAACTCCGCCACCGCGCCGAGGTCCAGCCGTCGGATCTCGTCCTCCGTCGGCTCCTGGCAGTAGGCGAGCTTCACCGCGTCGTTTGCCCGCGCCAGCGCCATTTCGTACAGTCTCTGGATGACGCGCTCGCGCGTCGCCTTTGCTCGCATTCCTTCGATCACATCCCTTCCTCCGCTGCCGTCCCCGACTCTCCCGCATTTTCTTCTCCCCTGCGCGGGCTGCGCGGTTCCGGCCGCCGTTCGTTTTCACCCGTAGCCGCTCACCCCCGTTTTGTTGCACATTTTTGTGCGTCAAGCGTTCAAAAATTTTTATTTTTCCTGCTTTTTCTCATTTTAACGGAATCTTTACGGTCAAAATGTCCAACGATTTTCCGGTCGATTCGTCACATTCACAAAAAATTCATATTTTACCTCTCTAAAGCGTCAAAACGATTGCTTTTTTTGAAGCATCGATTTATAATTTTTGCTATGGTCCCGCCGTTCCCTGAATGGGCGGGCTTCTTTTTTACACGGCGGGCACAGGAAGATCCCCGTCGAATTTTTGATACGGCGGGCTTAGGAAGATCCCCGCCGGATAAGGAGTGACAGCAATGGAAAACAAGCTCGAAAAGAAATACGGCCTCTTCACCGCGATCTGCATGGTGGTCGGCATCGTCGTCGGCTCGGGCGTATTCTTTAAGGCGCAGGTCATTTTGCAGAAGACCGGCGGCGATATGCCGCTCGGCATCCTCGCCTGGCTCATCGGCGGCGCCATCATGATCGTCTGCATCCTCGCCTTTTCCGCCATGGCGCAGAAATACGAAAAGGTCAACGGCATCGTCGACTATGCCGAGGCCATCGTCGGCAGGCGCTACGGCTACTACATCGGCTGGTTCCTTTCCACCATCTACTACCCCACGCTCACCTCGGCGCTCGCCTGGCTGAGCGCCCGCTACACGCTGGTGTTCGTCACCTCCGTCGATCCCGATTTCCCGCTTATCGTTCCGGCCGAGGCGGGCGGCTGCATCATCGGTCCCGAGTGCCTCGCGCTCATGCTCTTCTATATGGTCTGCGCCTACGCCGTCAACGCGCTCTCGCCGAAGCTCGCCGGTAAGTTCCAGGTCGCCACCACCGTCATCAAGTTCGTCCCCCTCGCGCTCATGGCGGTCGTCGGCATCATTTTCGGCCTTGCCAACGGGATGTTGACCAACAACTTCACCACTCCCGCCGTCGGCTACGAGGTCGCGGGCAGCCCGCTCTTCGCCGCCGTCTGCGCCACCTCCTTCGCCTATGAGGGCTGGATCATCGCCACCTCCATCAACGCCGAGCTCAAGGATTCCAAGCGCAACCTGCCCAAGGCTCTGCTCATCGGCGGCCTCATCATCGTCGCCACCTACATTCTCTATTACATTGGCGTCGCCGGCGGTGCCACCAATCAGGAGCTGTGCGACTCCGGCGCGACCGCCGCGTTCATCAATGTGTTCGGCAACGTGCTCGGCAACATCCTCAACCTCTTCATCGCCATCTCCTGCATGGGCACGATGAACGGCCTGATGCTCGGCTGCTGCCGCGGCCCCTACTCCCTTGCCGCCCGCGGCGAGGGCCCCCATCCCGAGCTCTTCGGTCAGGTGGACAAGGTCTCTAACCTCCCCAACAACTCCGCCATTCTCGGCCTGTTCTACTGCGCCGCCTGGGGTCTCTACTTCTATCTTTCCAACCTCGCCGGCACCTGGAGCCATGCCGTCGCCTTTGTCGGCACGCCGTTCGAGAGCGTCATTTTCTTCTTCGATCCTACCGAGCTGCCCATCATCACCATCTACGCTCTCTACATCCCGATCTTCATCAACTGGATGAAGAAGGCGACCGACGAATCCGCGCTGCGCCGCTATGTCATTCCGGCGCTCGCCATCTGCGGCTCGATCTTCATGGTCGTCGCCTGCCTCATCGGCCACAAGATGGGCAACTTCTGGTATCTGCTCACCTTCGCGGTCATCATGCTCATCGGCAAGCGCTTCGCCAAAAATAACGCCTGAGCCCGCCTCATTCACCGGATGTCCCTGAAGCAAAAGCGGAGGCAGAGAGCCGTTCGGCCCTCTGCCCCCGTTTCCCCTTATGTCCCGCCCGCCATCGGCTTTTCCCCATCAAAAAACGACCGCTCCCGCGGTCGTTTTTCGTTTCCTGTTTGGTTTCAGTTCAGCGCCTCGGCGTTGAGGTCAAAAAGCTCGCGCACCCGCGCGTGCAGCGCCGGGTGTTCCTCCAGCCTCGGGTCGAGGGCGAGCAGCGCCTCCGCCGCCCCCTGCGCCTCGTAAAGCAGCTCCATGTCGCAGGCGAAGTCCGCCACGCGCAGCGTCGGCAGGCCGTGCTGCCGCGCGCCGAAGAAGTCGCCCGGGCCGCGCAGCTTCAGATCCTCCTCTGCCAGCGCGAAGCCGCTCTGCGTGCGGCGCATCGCGTCGAGACGCGTTTTGTTGTCCTCCCCACGGTTGTCGGAAACGAGGATGCAGTACGACTGCCATTGTCCGCGCCCCACGCGCCCGCGCAGCTGGTGGAGCTGCGAGAGCCCGAAGCACTCCGCGTTCTCGATGAGCATGACCGAGGCGTTCGGCACGTCCACGCCGACCTCCACCACCGTGGTGGAAACGAGCACGTCGATCTCGCCCGCGGCGAACGCGCGCATGACCGTTTCTTTTTCCTTCGGCTTCATTTTTCCGTGCAGAAAACGCACCGTCCGGCTCGGAAACACCTCTTTCTGCAGCTTTTCCGCATAGGCCGTCACCGCCTTGCGCTCGTCGGGCAGCTCGCCGTTCTCCTCCACCATCGGGCAGACGATGTAGGCCTGCCGCCCCTCCGCGAGCTGCTTTTCGAGAAAGGCGTAGATGCGCTCATGGTAGCTCGTCGGCACGGCGTAGGTATCGATGCTCCGCCGTCCGGGCGGCAGCTCGTCGATCACGGAAACGTCGAGGTCGCCGTAGATCATCAGCGCCAGCGTGCGCGGGATGGGCGTCGCGGACATAACGAGCAGATGCGGGTTCTCGCCCTTGGCTCCCAGCGCCGCGCGCTGGTTCACGCCGAAGCGGTGCTGCTCGTCGGTCACGACCAGCCCGAGGTTCTGATAGGAAACGTCCGGCGAGAGCAGCGCGTGCGTGCCGATGGCAAGGTCGATCTCCCCCGCGGCAAGCTGCTCCAAAATGGATCGCCGCGTTTTTGCCTTGGTCGAGGCCGTCAGCAGCGCACAGCGCACGCCGAGCCCTTCCAGCAGCGGCGCGAGCGTGTGATAGTGCTGCTCGGCCAGAATTTCCGTCGGCGCCATCAGCGCCGCCTGCAGGCCGTTTTTCGCCGCGAAGTAAATTCCCGCCGCCGCGACCATCGTCTTGCCGCTGCCCACGTCGCCCTGCACGAGCCGGTTCATCGGCCGCTCCGCCGTCATGTCGCGCAGGATATCGTTCACCGCGCGAGCCTGCGCGCCGGTGAGCGAGAACGGCAGCGCGCCGAAAAACGGCGTCATATCGACCGCCGCGCAGGTCTTGCCCCTTACGGTCGTCCGCCGCGCGCGCAGCAGCCGCAGTCCGAGCGTAAGGAAGTACAGCTCCTCGAACGCGAGCCGCCGCCGCGCCGCGGCCAGCGCCGCGTCGTCCGCGGGGAAGTGGATATTCTCGTAGGCATACCGCACGCCGCACAGCCCATGCTGCCGCCGCAGCTCCTCGGGGAGCAGGTCGGGCAGCCGGTCCGCCCCCTCGTCCAGCCCCTGCCGGATGGCGCGGTGAAGCAGACTTTGCCCCACACCCGCCGTCAGCGGATAGACCGGCACGATGCAGCCGGTGACGGCGTGCAGCCCCTCCCGCTCAAAGACGGGATTCGTCATCGTCCGCCGCAGCAGCGTCCCCTCGACCGTGCCGTAGAACGTGTAGCTCTCGCCCACGCGGAACGTGTTTTTCAGATACGGCTGGTTGAAATACGTCAGCTCCAGCGCGGCGCTCTCATCCACCACGCGCAGCTTGACAAGCTCCAGCCCTTTTCGGATACGCGAGAGCTTCGGCTCCGACGCCACCATTGCCGTCACGCAGGCGCGCTCACCGACTTGCAGCTCCGCAATGCGGCGGTTCTCCCGCCGGTCCTCATAGGCGCGCGGGAAATAGGAAATGAGGCTTTTAAGGTCCGTGATGCCGAGCTTCGCAAGGCTCTTCGCCCGTGCCTCGCCCACGCCTTTGACAAAGCGCACATCGGTATTCAGCTCCGCCACGGTCCTCGCCTCCTCTCGAAAAATCTTCCTTCATTATACTCGCTTTCCCCGCATTTGAAAAGGGCCTTCCGCTCTTGCGGAAAGCCCTTGTTTCCTTACGTTCTTCGGACGTAATCAACGTAGCGGAAGCGCAGGCCGTTTTCCTCCTGCCATTCCCCCACCGTCTCCGCCGTCCAGTCGGGCGCGGCATCGAGGTTCGGAAAGAAGGCGTCCGCCCTCTCCGCCGCGGCGTCCACCTGCGTCACCAGCGCGCGCCCGCAGCGCGGCAGCAGCGCGCGGTAGAGCTGTGCGCCGCCCATGAGCACGGCGTCCTCTCCCGCCAGCGCCGCTGCCTCGTCGATGCTGCGCGCCAGCTCCACGCCCTCGCGCGGCGCCATCGTCGTGCTCACCACGATGTTCCGACGGTTCGGCAGCGGCTTAGCCCCAGGCAAGGAAAGCAGCGTATTCTTTCCCATCACGACGGTCTTTCCCGTCGTGAGCGCCTTGAAGCGCTTCAGGTCAGCGGAAATATGAAACAGCAGCGCGTTGCTTCGGCCGATGGCCCAATTTTTGTCCACACAAACGATGGCGGTCATAGCGTTCTCCTTTACACCGCGATGGGGATCTTCGCCTCGAACGGGCAGGGCTCGTAGCCCTCGAGCCGGAAGCTTTCCTTCGTGAATGCGTAGAAATCCGTCACGTCCGGGTCGATGAAAAACGCCGGCGCGGGCTTCTCCGGCTCCGCGAGCATCTGCTCGATGATGGGCACATGGCGGTCGTAGATGTGCGCGTCCGCGATGACGTGTACCAGCTCGCCGGCCTTCAGCCCGCTGACCTGTGCCATCATGTGGACCAGTACCGCGTACTGCACCACGTTCCAGTTGTTCGCCGCCAGCATATCCTGGCTGCGCTGGTTCAAAATGGCGTTGAGCGTATCGCCGGACACGTTGAACGTCATGGAGTAGGCGCAGGGGTAGAGCGCCATTTCATGCAGATCGGCAAAGTTGTAGAGATTCGTCAGGATGCGCCGCGAGGCAGGGTCATGCTTCAGATCGTAGAGCACACGGTCCACCTGGTCAAACATCCCCTCTTTGTATTGGTGCTTCACGCCGAGCTGGTAGCCGTAGGCCTTGCCGATGCTGCCGCTCTCGTCCGCCCAGGCGTCCCAGATGTGGGAGGAAAGCTCGTGGACATTATTGCTCTTTTTCTGCCAGATCCACAAAAGCTCGTCCACCGCGCTCTTCCAATAGGTGCGGCGCAGCGTGAGGATGGGGAATTCCCTTTGCAGGTCGTAGCGGTTGACGATGCCGAATTTCTTAACCGTGTGCGCCGGTGTTCCGTCCTCCCAGCGCGGACGCACGGAAAGCTCCGTGTCCCACACACCGTTTTTCAAAATGTCCTCGCAGTTCCGGCGAAAAACCTGATCGGCATAGCTCATATCCTGACCTCCCGGGATCGTTGATTTTTCTATCTTACCACAGACGGCGGACAGCCGCCATACTTTTTTTATTTTTTCGCAAAACTGCCATTCCCTGCATTTCGTGCCGAAAAAGCATACATCTCATACCCTTGTTTCCCAATTTTTGGAAAAAATTGCTATGCTTGGTTCCAATGATAAAATCTGCAGAAAAAGGAGTTGAAGCCGATGCCGTCGTGGGTCGCCTGGCTGATCGCCGCTGTGAGCACCACCGCCTTTCTTATCCTTTGGTTCTGGGAAGTGCGGCGCGTCCTGCGCAGCCGCCGCAGCGTGGTGGAAAGTGCCGCCGCGCAGCTCTCCGCCTGCCGCCGTCAGGCCGCCGGCGTGCGCTACGATCCCGAGCTCGCCCAGATCCTCGCGCGCAGCGAGAGCATCTACCGGCAGGCCGTCGCGCACTACAACGATACGCTTTGCAAGCCGTGGTGCTATCTGCCCGGCCATCTGCTCGGCTTCGACCGCGACACCGGAGAGGACGACCTCTGACCGCCGCGCCGCCGAATGATCTCCTGCAAAAAGAAAGCGAGCCGCTCTGTGAGCGGCTCGCTTTTTGCTTACTTCTTTTCCTCCTCGGCGGGCGCAGCAGGCGCCTCGGCGGCGCGCTTGGCCTGCTCCTCTTCCTCCAGGACGCGGTAGGCGACCTTGCCGACGAGCGTCTTGGGCAGCTCGTCGCGGAACTCGATGTCGCAGGGCATGGCGTACTTGGCGATGTGCTTGGAGCAGTAGCTCATCAGCGCCTGACGGGTCGCGTCGTTCGCGGGGATGCCGGCGGCGAGCTTGACGAAGGCCTTGACCTTCTGCATCCGGTAGGCGTCGGGGATGCCGATGACGCAGCTCATCTGCACCATCTCGTTCGCATCGAGGATGTTCTCGATCTGGCCGGGATAGACGTTATAGCCGGACGAGACGATCATGCGCTTGGCGCGTCCGCGGAAGTAGACGAAGCCCTCGGCGTCCATCGTGCCGAGGTCGCCGGTGTAGACCCAGGTCAGGCCGTCGGCGTGACGGCGCAGGGTCTGCGCGGTCTCGTCGGGGTGCTTCATGTACTCCTTCATCACGGTGGGGCCGGCGAGCAGGATCTCGCCCTCGGTACCGTAGGGGACCTCCTTGTCGGTGCCCGGCTCGACGATCTTGATATAGGTGTCGGGGAAGGGCACGCCGATCGAGCCCTCCTTGAACATATGCGGCGGCGTCAGGCAGCAGGCCGTGACGGTCTCGGTGGTGCCGTAGCCCTCGCGCACCTGCACGGGCGCGCCGTGGGCGTAGAGGAATTTATCCAGCTTCTTCTTCAGCTCGATCGACAGGCTGTCGCCGCCGGAGAACACGCCCTTGAGCGAGCTGAGGTCCGCGTTCTCCATGCTCGGCAGACGCAGCAGCGCCTCGTAGAGCGTGGGCACGCCCGCGATGAAGTTGCAGTGATACTTGGTGATGAGCTTCGCGTAGCTCTTGGCGGTGAAGCGCGGCACAAGGATGCAGCGCCCGCCCTGCGAAAGCATGGTGTGGACGCACACGCCGAGGCCGAAGCCGTGGAAGAGCGGCATGGCGGCAAGCATCTTGTCGCCGGGGTTGAACATCGGGTTCGCCGCGATGACCTGCTGGCCCAGAGCATTGAAGTTCTTGTTCGTCAGCACGATGCCCTTGGTGGTGCCGGTCGTGCCGCCGGAGTAGAGAATGACGGCGGGGTCGTCGCCGGTGCGCTTGACGGAGTAATTCCAGAAGCAGGCCTTGCCCATGTTCATGAATTCCTTCCAGCGGATGACCGGCGCGTCCTTCGGGATCTTGGCGATCTTGCGGCCCTCGGTGAGCATATAGCCCGCGCGGACGGGCTTGCTCAGCTCATCCTTGACGCTCGCGATGATGATGTTGACGACCTTGGTGTTCTGACGGATGCTCTCGAACTTATTGTAGAACTGGTCGAGCGTGATGGCGGTGACGCTCTCGGACTCGTTGAGATAGAACTCGATCTCCTTTTCGGCCGAGAGGGGATGGATCATGTTCGCGATGCCGCCGACGAGGTTGACGGCATAGAACATATAGATGGCCTGCGGGCAGTTGGGCATGGCGATGGTGACCTTGTCGCCCGCACGCACGCCGATGGTCTTGAGGGAGCGGGCGCACTTCTTGATCTCCTCGATCATTTGGGGGTAGCTCGTGGACCTGCCCATGAAGTCAAACGCGATGTTCCTGGGGTACTTCTTGGCGACCAGCTCGAGCGCCTCAAACATCGAGCCGTCAAAGTAGTCCAGATGCAGCGGCACGTCGCCGGTGTGACCCGCCCACGGGGTCTTGGCAGTGATCTCAGTCATAATCGACCTCCTGTTCAAATGGTAGCTCGAGCAGCTCGGGGTGCGCGAGCAGGTGCTTGAAGAGCCGGATGCTCTTGGAATAGTAATAGCCGTCGGCAATGCGCTCGTCGACCGTGAAGCCGAGGTCGACCGTCTCGCGCATGGCGACGAGTCCGTTCTGATCGTAAAGCGGCGTCCACTTCTTCTCGCCGATGACGCAGAAGAACGAGCAGGTGCCCCAGTTCGTGAGATGGTGGTAGCCGCTGCGCAGGCGGATGGAGCCGAGGTTGGAGAGGAACACCGAGGCGTAGTTCGGGTCGGCGCCGATGAGGAAGTCCGGACACCAGCCGTGGCGGTCGAGCCAGCGGATGAAGCGGACCGCCGCTTTGGAGAGAAAGCGCGGCATTTTGTTGAGGATATCCATGCTGTTGTCCGTGGTGTTCAGCTTCTTCTCATGACGCGTGGCGTAGATGCGGCGGCGGATCTCCTCGTGGATGGTGTCCACCGTGTCGGTCGGCGCGGCGTCGAGCAGGGCGACCGCCTCCTCGCTGCCGTCGGAAAATTCCTTCTTGATGATAAAGCCCGCCGTGACCTTATTGCGCTGGTAGTAATTCTCGTTCGCATAGAAGCGGTTGAGCTTGGGGCGCAGGGTGATGGTCTTGACCAGCGCCGCCACGATGACGTGGAAGAAGGTGTACTTGAACTCGATGCCCTCGACGTTCTTTTTCGCAAGGTAGGCCTTGATGGGCTCCAGGTCGATGCGCTCGGCGATGTAGGCCTCGTTGTCGGCGCGGTGGGGGTAGATGATGCCCATGATAAAATGCAGGGCGTCGGTCTCGCGCAGGAGCGCCGCGTCCCTGCGGTCGCCCCGGCGTCTCTTCGGAGTCTCGCTCATGGAGTGTCCTCTTTTCTTTCTGATTTTCTCTCTGCCCCGTCCGGGTCGAAGCCCTCGAAGATCGCCTGCGCGCCCTCGCGCTCGGCGGTCTTCAGGTCCTCATAGGTGCGGACGGTCCAATAAAACATATGCGCGCCGTAGAACGCGCGGCAGATGCGCGGCGCGAAGCGCCGGCGGTCCTCAAATTTATAGGCGATGAAGTCGGGCGCGGTGAAGGCGTTGAACAGGAGGTTCGAGAGCAGAAAGCCTACGAAATGCTCCCAGCCCCGCGCGTCCTTGCGGAAGTTTTCGGAGAGCTGGCCGCGGATGATCTCGGGCCGGAGGGCGCGCAGCCACATCAGGCAGCGCGGATCAAAGCTCTCCATGCAGCAGGGGATGTGATATTTGTCCAGCTCCTTTGCCGTGCGCTCGGCAAGCGCGCGGTGGTTGCCGCGATAGCTCTTGAGCTCCACAACGAGCGGCAGGCCCGTGCCCTCGTAAAGGGCAAGGACTTCACACAGCTGTGGGATCGTTTCCGGCGTACCGGCAAGATGGAGCGCGGCAAGGTCGGCGGCGGTGCAGTCCTCAAGCACGCCGGTCACGCCGGTCATGCGCTTTAGGTCGCTGTCGTGAAAAACGGCGAGCGTGCCGTCGCGCAGCAGGTGCACGTCCAGCTCCGAGCCGTAGCCGTGCCGGATGGCGCGGCGAAAGGCTGCAAGGGAATTTTCCGGCACGCTGTCGGCGCTGCAATGCAGCCCGCGGTGCGCGTAGCGGCGATGCTCCAGCGCCGCCCAGCCGGGGTGATTGGCGCGGCTGTTGAGAAAAAAGAGCCAGACGGTGAGCAGAAAAAGCGCGAAAAGGATAACGATTTGTAGAGTTTGCACGGAATATCACTTCTTGTTATCGGAAATCGTCGGGATCAGTCGTCCATATCCTCAAAGGCAGCCAGACCGCTCTTGGCCTCGGCTCTGGAATCGCCGTGGCGCACGAAGCACATCGTGACGAAGGACGCGCCGACGAAGAGCGCCGCGTAGGGGAAGAGCACGCGGTAGCTGATATGACGCATCAGCGTGCCGGCGAGCACCGGCGTGACGACCTGCGCCGCCATGGAGAAGGTGTAGTAATAGCCGGTGAATTTGCCGATGTCGCTGCCGCGGCACATCTCCAGTACCATCGGGAGCGAGTTGACGTTGATGGCCGCCCAGGCAAAGCCCACGAGGGCGAAGCAGACGAACATGACGGGATGAATGGTCGAGTAGAGCGTGGTGAGGAAATAGAAGGTCAGGAACATCGCGGCGAGCAGGGCGCAGCCGAAAAGAATGGTCTTTTTGCGGCCGATGCGCGAGGCGAGCTGACCGATGGGAATGTAGCTGACGACCGCGCCGGCGGTGGCGATCAGCAGGCAGGTGGACGCACCGCCGAGCCCCTGTCCCATGACCGCGCCGACGTAGGTGGACCACCAGGTGGTCACGCCGTTGTAGCCGATGTACCACAGCGCGATGGACGCGAGCAAGAAGCCAAGGCTCCGCTTGACGGGCTTTGGCAGCACCTCATTGCCGCTGCCGTCGTCCTCGGTGAGGTCCCACTCGGGATGCTGCGCCTCGAGCGCGCGCGTTTCCGCGGCAAGCTTCGGCTCCTTCACCGTCAGGAACAGCACCGCGACGCTCACGAGCATAACGGCGGAGACGACGAGGAAGAGCGGCTGATAGTTGACGTGGGCAAGGCCCGCGGTCTTGGCGTTCGGATAGAGCACCGCCGCGACGGCCAGATAGATGATGCCGCCGATGGCGCCCATGAGGTTGATGATGGCGTTCGCGCGTGAGCGCAGGGGGTTGGGCGTCACGTCCGGCATGAGGGCGACGGCGGGCGAACGGTAGGTACCCATCGCCACGAGCAGCAGGCCCAGCACGGCGGCGAAGCCGACGAGCTTCCCGGTCGAGGGAGCCGCGGCGTAGCGGTTATCCAGCACCGGCAGCAGGTTCATCAGCACGGCGGCGCAGGCCGTGCCGAGGAGGATGAAGGGCATCCGGCGGCCGATCCTGGTGCTCGTGCGGTCAGAGAGCGCGCCGAACATCGGCAGCAGGAAGAGCGCCAGAATGTTGTCCAGCGCCATGATCGCGCCGGAGATCGTCTCATTCAGACGGAATGTTTCGGTCAGGAGCTTGGGGATGACGCTGTCGTACATCTGCCAGAACGAGCAGATGGACAAAAAGGCGAGGCCGACGAGGATCGTGCGGCGATGATCGAGCTTCATGCGCAGGGTCTCCTTTTGTGTCTTTCTCGGGAGAAACGCGGCGGCCGGGGCGGAAAGGGAAGGCCCTTTCCACCTTGACCACACGTTAGGATAGCATAAAAACGCGGCGTTGACAAGCGCCGCGTTTCCGTTTAACACTTTTTTAAGAATTTCAGCTCGCGAACCGCTCGCCCGGAGAGCTGACGTTTTGCAGCCGGAAGTCTCCGATGGACTTGGATAAGCCGCTGACCTCCATTGCGTTCATGCTTCTCTCCCGGTTCTCAATAAACGTTATTGTAGTGCCAGTAAAATACGGTGTAGAGCAGGCTTTGCAGGCAGGTCAGGCCGAGGAGCACCTGCCCGACAAGCGTCTGCTCGAACACCAGGATCGCCAGCAGCGCCGCGGCGAGCTGGACGTAAACGCAAATGAAGAAGGTCATGCTGCGCGCCTTGTTGGCAACATACGCCGTGCGCTCGTCCTTGAGCGAGGCGTCGTAGTCCGCCGCCTTCTCCGGGTCGCGGCTCAGGCGGTACACGCGCAGCAACCGCACGGCGCCGACAGCCGTCAGTCCGCCGCCGAAGCCGCCGATGTAGCTGCCGTATTCCGTCTCCGCCAGCAGCAGGCCCGCGAGAAAGAGCGCCGCGCCGAGGCTGAGCCACAAAATGCCGAATTTTTTCTGTTCCTTCCATTTCATGCTTCTTCCTCCTCAAAAAGAAATATGTCCTCGATCCGCGCGCCGAACAGCCTTGCGATGGCGTGGGCGAGCAGGATGGAGGGATTGTACTTCCCGCTTTCCAACGAGATGATGGTCTGGCGCGAGACGCCGAGTTCCGCGGCAAGCTGCTGCTGCGTCATGCCCCGCTCCTTCCGCTTTTGCTCGATGATGTTTTTCATGCTGTGCTCCGTTTCTGTAAAAGTCAAGCTCGCTTTACATTCGTGAGCATAACACCTTATCGGCAAAATGTCAAGTGTCTTTTACATTTTTATTTTGCGATTGATTTTAAGCGCGGCCTTTGCTACAATAAATTGAATCTGTTTTTTCACAGGAGGCTGCCGCCATGAACATCAAGATCGCACCGTCCATTCTCTCCGCCGACTTCGCCAACCTCGAGCGGGACATTCGGAAGATCGACACCGCCGACTACGTCCATGTGGACATCATGGACGGTGAGTTCGTGCCGAATATTTCCATCGGCATTCCGGTGGTCAAGGCCATCCGGCCCGTGACCGACCTGCCGCTGGACGTGCATCTGATGATCGCCAAGCCCGTTCGCTATGTGGAGCAGTTCTGCGACGCGGGCGCGGACCTCGTGACCGTCCATGTCGAGTCCGACTTTCCCGAGAACATCCACGCCGCGTTGGAGAAGATCCACGCGAAGGGCAAGCGTGCGGGCATTGTGCTCAAGCCCAACACCCGCGCCGAGGCGGCGCTGCCGTACCTCAAGGAGTGCGACATCGTGCTGGTGATGACGGTCGAGCCGGGCTTCGGCGGGCAGAAGTTCATGGCGGACATGATGCCCAAGGTCGCGCAGCTGCGCGCGATGCTCGACGAGGTCAACCCGGACTGCGAGCTGGAGGTCGACGGCGGCGTGGACACCGCCACGCGCGACGCCTGCGTGAACGCGGGCGCGAACGTGCTGGTCGCGGGCAGCGCGGTCTACAAGGCGTCGGACATTCCCGCGAAGATCAAGGCTTTGAGAGAGGGTTAACGAGGTATGGAGTATTTTCCCGCGGCGCTGGAAAAGCTGGTCGAGCAGTTCGCGCGGCTGCCGGGCATCGGCGGCAAGAGCGCGCAGCGGCTGGCGTTCCATGTGCTGAGCCTGACGGACGCGGAGGCGCAGGAGTTTGCCGACGCCATCGTGGAGGCGAAAAAGAAGGTGACCTGCTGCCCCATCTGCCGCAACCTGACGGACGGGGGGCTCTGCCCCATCTGCGCCTCGCCCAAGCGCGACGAGCGCGTGATCTGTGTGGTAGCGGACGCCCGCGACGTGGCGGCTCTTGAGCGCTCGCGCGAGTACAGCGGGCGCTATCATGTGCTCCACGGCGTCATCTCGCCGATGAACCACGTCGGCCCCGACGATCTGGAGATCAGGTCCCTTGTCGAGCGCGTCGCCGGCGGCGGCATCGACGAGGTCATTATGGCGACCAATCCCGACACGGAGGGCGAGGCCACGGCGATGTATCTCGCGCGGCTGCTGCGCCCCTTTGGCGTGAAGGTCACCCGTCTCGCCTACGGCATCCCCGTGGGCGGACATCTGGAATTCGCCGACGACGCGACGCTCATGCGCGCGCTCGAGGGACGGCGCGAGATCTGAGGAGGACAGGGCTATGACGGCAAAGTTAGAGCTGTACCGCGTATTCCGCGAGGTGGCGGAGACGGGCAATATTTCCGCCGCGGCACAGAACCTTTACATTTCGCAGTCCGCGGTGAGCCAGAGCGTCAAGCAGCTCGAGGGCGCTCTGCAGACGCGGCTGTTCATCCGCTCCCCGCGCGGCGTGACGCTCACGGACGACGGGCAGATGCTCTTCGAGCACGTCCGCAGCGCGATGGGGCTTCTGGAGACGGGCGAGGAAAAGCTCGCGCAGACGCGCGCTCTGCAGATGGGCAAGCTCGTCATCGGCGCGAGCGACACGGTGACGAGCCAATTTCTGCTGCCGCACCTCGACTCGTTCCACAAGAAGTACCCGAACATTCACATTCAGATCATCAGCGGCCGCAGCCACAAGGTGCTCGGTCTGCTGCGCTCGGGCAAGGTGGACGTGGCGTTCGCTTCGTCGCCGAGCGAGGACGACGGGCTGAGCTGCGTGCCGTGCTTTGCGACGCACTCGTGCTTCGTCGCCGCGGCGGACTATCCCTGCGACTTCGAGCGCGCCTATTCGATGCAGGAGCTCGCGGCGCTGCCGCTCATCCTGCTTGAGCGCAAGGCCAGCTCGCGCGTGTATCTGGAAAAATACTTCCTCGCGCACGGCGTCTCCCTTTCGCCGGAGATCGAGCTGGGCGCAAGGAGCCTGCTCGTGGACCTCGCCCGCATCGGCTTCGGCGTGGCGGGCGTGACGCGGGAGTTCGTGACCGCGGAGCTGGAGGGCGGCGCGATCCGCGAGCTGAACACCGACTTTGAGATCCCGCCGCGCTCCGTCGATATGTGTACGCTGCACGACGTGCCGCCGAGCGCGGCGACCGCGCGCTTCACGCAGGAGATCACGCGGCGGGTGCAGGCCGAAGAAAGGGGCTGACGAACCATGCGAAGATTTGATACCGTTCTATTCGACCTTGACGGGACGCTGCTCGACACGCTCGAGGACATCTGCGGCGCGGCAAACCACACGCTGCGGGAGCTTGGCTATCCCGAGCGGACGCTCGCGGAAATGCGGCGCTTCGTCGGCAACGGCGCGGAGATGCAGATGCGCCGCGCCCTCGGCGCGGACGCGGACGAGGAGACCGTTGCGAAGGCGCTCGCGCTTTACAAGCCCTACTACGCCGCGCACTGCCAGATCAAGACGAAGCCCTACGCGGGCGTCGCGGAGCTGATGGCGGCACTCAAGGCGGAGGGCTTCCGCCTTGCGGTAGTGTCCAACAAGCCGGACGAGGCGGTGCGTCCGCTGGTCGCGGAGCACTTCGGCGCGCTTGCCGACGCCGCCATGGGCGAGACGGCGCAGCGCCGCCGCAAGCCCGCGCCCGACATGGTGAACGACGCGCTCGCGGCGCTCGGCGCGGACAAGTCCCGCGCGGTCTACGTCGGCGACAGCGAGGTGGACATCGAGACGGCGAAGAACGCGGGCATCCCCTGCATCTCGGTGACGTGGGGCTTCCGCGACCGGGAGCAGCTGCTCGAAGCGGGAGCGACCGAGCTGGCCGCCGATGCAGGCGAGCTTCATGCGCTGCTGGAAAAATGAACCAAGGCACAAAAAGCGCAGACCCGCTCGGGTCTGCGCTTTTGCTTATTCTATGCTTTTATATTATGCTTTACAGATGCAGTACGCGCTCCTTGATCTCCTGCGTGCGGCCCTGGTTCCAGAACTGGGTGCCGATGTAGCCGCAGGTGC
>ERZ808259.514-NODE-514-length-15795-cov-4.719441_pt1 | contig 15795 bp, 17 predicted proteins | sample MGYA00521279_ERZ808259 | MGnify/ENA primary metagenome ERZ808259 (study PRJEB31516, sample SAMN03275586) | gut metagenome | biome: mammalia-associated habitat; material: feces | host: Papio cynocephalus | place: Kenya | collected 2012-07-27 ... | reverse complement strand
GATTTTAATAATAATCTGCCGGCGAATATCAAAGAGGAATAAAAAATGAAAAAAGAAAAATTAAATAACTGCAAAATTTTGCAGCTGGCAAGATTAAAAAACAGCGTGAGCGGTAACCCACGTTGGAAGTTTATCATTCAATCAGAAAGTCAGCTGTTTACTATGAAAACAGCTAGTTCGGCAGGGTATAAGTTTTTACCCTACAGATATTTTATTGTAACTGTTGTGTATCATGTTACCCGTAAGGGTAACCTTATATGCGACGATATAGTATATCACAGGTATGCAGGTATTACCTGTGACTAGCCGTGAGGGGTGGTATTATACCACTCCTTTTTGATACAGGTAGTAGTTTAGTCTGGTAAAGCAGTAAAGCGTTAACACTGTGAATAGCCGATACTTTAGTCTGGTAAAGTAGTAAAGAGTTAAAGTACTAAAACGGTCGCTCTAAGCTTCTGTGAGCCATAACGAGCGACCTATATAAATAAGGTGGTATCTACACCTTTATAACATTGTAATTACACATTTCAACCGTCAGAGCGTCAGAGCCCTCAGAGGCCAGAGCCTCAGAGCCTCAGAGGATTATAAATCGAATGCTGAACACATACTCATAGGCATCTGAATGTTGCAATATGCTGTAGCTGAATCGCAATTGATAGTTTTAAATTTGTTCGTAGCTGAACTGTCTACTTCTTTGTGGTAGACCTGTATCTTGTAGTCTTTGGCGAATCTGACGAACCCATTGATTGTGAAATAGTTATTCGACGCATCTCTGCCGAACAGCGTACAAGCAAAGTCTGTAAGTGGTGGTGTAGTCCAACCCTCACCAATTTTAAGATTTTTTGGATAAGTAGCAATAGTAACAGGATTGTTAGAAATGGCGAGACGAAACCGACCGTCAAGCATCACGTTCACAGCGCCGTCAGAGAACGTAGAACGTAAGTCTAGATAATTCTCAATTTCCTGATTGTCAGAGTTTTTAGTGCTAGCCATTTCGGAGCTACTAAAGGAATATAAACTATATTCAATTGTGATATTCGGTTCAGAGCCAAGTATAACACCACATAAGGTGTTAGCAATAGCCGACTGTCCAGAGCTGTTAGGGTGGATACCATCACTACTAAAATAAGAGTAGTCATGAAGTGTAAATGCTGTTGAAGTAATAATTTTAATACCACTCGTTCTACAGTCTCTTAAATTGCTACAAAGCGTTCTTAACTGATTTCTATTCGCCGATGATGAAGACCAACCAATGAAAGCATAAACACATTCAGCATATGGATACAATGTCCTGCATCTAGTAGCAAAATTATTCATTGCATTGGCTAAATCACCTTTTGTCTGGTCACGGTCATTAAAACCACCTGCAACTAATACCATAGAAACATTGTTTCTTTCTGCTTCTGTCTGGCTGTTTCCTGCTTCATTTAATAAGTCAAGAAAGACCTTACCTGTTGACGCTGACTTGTGTGCAAAACCTGCACCACCAGAGTATTTATTAACAAACGTGCAATAAGGCATTTTAGCAGTAAGAAGTTCGCCCCAACCAGTTACATTACCGTCTGGCGTATAACCCTCATCGTAGCTGTCACCAATAAGCACAATCTTTTTATCATTTCTTGTACTGTTAAATTCCTGTCTCAGAGCTGACAACAAAGTACCATTATCATCAATATTTTTCTGTAAATTAGTATCAGCTGTTTTTCTGTTGCTAATTTCGTTATTAATAGCCGTCTGTAAGGAACTGTCACTATACTGTCTATTTTCCTTTTCTTTGTCGATAGCATTTTGAAGTGTTGTATCGGCATTTGTTCTTGCTGTTGTTTCATCGGCAATACTTTTCTTAATAGCACTATCATCGTAACGCGGCACATACACATCTGTATTGCCAACTCGAACAAAATCAAATTCTTTTCTATCTGCCATTATGCCACCTCTACTTTCACACTTGTAGTGTTTGTATAATCAACACGCATTCTGTTATTAACACGCAATCTGTATAAATAGTTGTTTCTATCAGTTACAGCGATTAATTTTAATCTGTAAGTTTTTGCGCCATCTTCTGTGCAATCAAACCACGTAGCGCCATTATCTAATGAATATTGCCACTGATAACTTGTAGCACCTGCAACAAAGGAATATACATCAACTGTTTTTGCTTCTTCTGTTACTTTATAAACTGAATCTGGTTGTTTAAGAATAATAAGTGACTGGTCAACAATCAATGCACGTTTATCTTCATCATATGTCAGTGAAACAACCATATCAGTAATATAAGCTTGCAAGAGCTTATAAACAAGGTCTGGTACATTATCAGCATTGTCTATTAATTCATTTACTTTGTCATATAAAACTTGTAAGTTTTCTTCAAATGATAAAGCATCGCTGTAAACGATAGGAAGAACAGCACTAAACGGCCATATTAAATATAAATCATTTTTCATTTTATCACCTACTGACTAAAACTAGTTACATGTTCAAATAATTCAAAGAAAGGCAAATAGTTATCCATGTTACAGCACATAAACATATATGATGCATCATCCGGCATTGTAACATCAACCCGTGATTGAAAAGTTCCTTTTGCATCGTTTGTACTGGCAACTGATTTCAATAATGTGCCAGATTCATTATATACAGCATATAGTAAGTTAGCATAAATATTTGAAACATTAAGTAATGTATAAGTATGACCACCTGTTACTACTATTTTTTCTGAAGCGATACGTAATTGGCTAGATACACTAGTTAATTTACCATTAGCATTTACACTATAGCCACTTGTCCAACCAAAATTAACTCTATTTAATGCGTATTCGCTTTTTATGTATGATACTGCCTGATTATAATAAATAGAACCTGTTTTCCCAACTACAAAAAAGTTACTATTGTGCACATCGAATGGAAACAAAACATCGCCTACTTCAATAATATTTCCAAATTTTTCAAATGCTTCAGCTGGACTTAAAATATCTAATTCATTTTCATTAATATAATTAACTAATTCTGTTAACACTGTTGTATTAAATGTCTCATACCAACAATGAGTCATAAATACAACCAACCTCTTATACTTCAAAGCTTGGTCAACATATTTTTTTAAATACTCAATACCATACATTCCATTAGTCGGAAAACATTCAACACGCTTAATATAATATGTTTGTAAAGGTGTAGAATTTGAATCTCTGTCAACTGTAAAACCATATTTATACCTTTTTCTTACTTCATCCATGTAACTAGAACGTATTAATCCGTTTGGATAACAAATGCCGTCCACTTCAATTCCATTTTCTTCAAAGAAAGCTGTACATTTTTCTAAATTTTCAGCATAAGCTGATTTAGTGCTAAAAGTATTCATGCCCTCTTGGTTCCAATGATGGCAAAGAATGTTATAGTTTTTTGCCAATTCCTTTAAATTGTCTAATGTTATATAACCAGATTTACCAATAGAATTAGGTGGACATGCAAAACCATAAGGAATATCCAACGAACGAATTGTAGGCAAAAGCTTTGTCATTACTTCACTTCGACAATCATCATCTATAAAACATACAGCACCGTTTGTTAATTTGCGTCTGCCACTTACATTCCATACTTCAGCGTTTTCCAGATATCTTGCAATACTGTTTCCTGTTGTATTAACATTAATAGCTTTTATTCCATTATATGTTTTCCCATTAATAATAATATCACTCATATATAACTGCCCCCTTCTGTTTCCATTTTCCACTTTTAAGAAATAGATTGTTTGCATTTTCATCTGATATTGGCATTCTATAAGTTATAACAGCTGATTCTGAATAATACGTATGTGTACTACTCTGTAATTTACATCTGAATTCTTTCTTGTCACCATCGTTATAAAATGTTACTGGTATTTTACAATTCTTACTATTAGAACCGTCAGCATCTAAATCAACAAAAACACCATTATCATTTTTATATTGCCACTGATAAAAACTAACGTCGCCTTTAACATTATCCACGCCAACATCAATTGTTAATGATGGAATATAAACAGGTGAAACAGTATGATTTACGCTACATTTAATAGGATTTTCAAAAGCAATACACTTTAATTCTTCACAATAACCGCCCTGCAACTTTAAATGTTCTTTATAAACATTGAGTAACTTGTCTACTACTTCTTTAACATTCGTATCATCACCGATTAACTCATTGATTTTATAAGAAAGCTTATTCAGCGATTCTAATGGTGTTATATTTTCATCATAAACAGCTGGTGCTAAAGGCTTATTACCAATAGGATTAAAGTTTTTATTCTCCATCGAATTCCCCCCAATCCCAAACTTGCATAAATAAATCATCCAGTTCATTAATGACCATACGGTCTACGTTCTTTAATTTGTCAGCATATTCTGATATTAGACTTGCATAGGACTGTGCTGTTCTTTTGCCACTGATAGACTCAACATATTCTTCAGTGGTAGTAAAATTGCCTTTACTATCAACTTTACTATTATTAGTAACTTTACCAGAATCATTACTGATATCAGCACTAGAAAGATATCTATCTGACTTAATACCATCAAGACCACCCTGTGGTGTATTTGAATGTCTGCCAATAGATTCAGATTCACTTGTGTCATTGGTACTTCCAGTAGTGCCGCTAGCATTATCGCCTTTTGTGCTTCTGGTATGTGTTGATTTAATATCAGTGTCTTTTAAGATATCATAATCTTTATCAAAAGCTTTATAAATTTTATTGTAATATGGCATTATAACAGAAAGTTTAGCATCTAGCCTTAACTGAAATAAACCAAATGTTTCTGAGCCAATTTCCCTTGTATAATACCACTTAAGAATCTTTTTAGCAAGGACAGGTGTGTAAGACGGTTCAAATGCTTCAAAACTTTGCGGAAATATCTTATTCCAACTCTTGTCTAATATATCATCAATAGACATGTAACCCTTACTTCTATCATATCCTGCTAAAGATTCACATATATATCGTAACTGTGTTGTATAATTACTCATATACTAAAACCTCTTAATCATGGAAGAGCCTAAACTATAGTCCTTTAAATCTTGGAAAACATCTTCTGTGCCTTCCTGTTCCTTGTTTGGTTCATCACCATCATCAAAGAACCATTTAACATCAATGCCAAAAGCTTCTTTAATCTGTTCTGTTGCATAATCTCTTGACATTGTTCTTGAACGTCTGTTGGCTAAAGCGTCAGCGTTTCCGCTGTCAACTTCACTTGTTATCATTCGTTCTTTTTTCTGTGCAATAACACTGGTAATGCCAAGCATTGAATTGCCTTGATTATATAATCTCTGCTGTGTTTCAAGCAAGTCAAGTGCAACTAAAGGTGCATTTAACTGAATTGCTTTAACATCATCCATGTTAAACTTAGTCGATACGGGTATATACGGTTCATCAGCATCAACTTTTGCAATCATATTTTTCATTGATAACAGGTTGTTTTCAGAACAAGCAACAATGACTGGTGTTTTCTGTGCAGTACAGTTAACATCAATCGTGCCATCAAGTCTGCTTAATCTGTATGCAAGACCAATAAATGAGCGATAGCTATTAATCCTTAAATAGTTATCCCAAATAATAACAAACTGACCTTTTTCAAGTACTTTGTTATAATGTGTCCACGGATTGTAAACAGTAATTTTTGTTGGATTACCGTAACAATCAAATACACCCATACTTAAATATTGCATGCAAGCATATTCCTGTGCATCTTCATCATAGAAAAAAGCAACTGAACCCAATTCAAAAAGTTTAAGGGCTAACCATCTAGCATCAATTTCAACTGGTAGCCCCTCAATTCTATAAGAAGCAATAGCATTGTTAGCGAATTTGAATAGCCACTTGTTATACTCGACTCCTTCTTTATAAATTTTTTGAAAGAATCTTCTTTTCTGTCTACCCACTCTATCACCTCTTTAAATTCTATTATTAGCTGAATAGTTATGAAATGTTGTTTTCCAAAAAGTAACGCCATTTTCAATAACCGATTTAATTACTCTTTCTGCTTCTGCTGGTATCTTACCAGTTAAAGCGACATTCTTACATTTAATGTAGTTCCATGCCGGTCTACCTTCCATCTGTGGTCGTTTTACTGTATTGACCTGATAGCCGTACATATCAAAGAAGCTGTCAATGATTCTAGCATATTCTTCACGAATTTGCTTAACATAACATTGTGCGTCCTTTAATTGATTAGCCCACAAAACAGAACCGGCACTAGCTCCAGATAGTTTACTTGTGTCATGTGTGTCTTTAGAATACTGTGCTATTGTATCTAGGATAGAACCAACTCCACCAAGACTACCAAGTACAGCTCCTGCTGTTCCACCACTAGCTAGGCCTGCTGTTGCGCCATATGCCGATTGGCTAGCAGCACCAAAAACACGACCACCCCATTTTGCACTTTCGCCTAAAAAGTTATTAAAAGCTTCATTGCTTGTAAGATTATTAAAACCGTAACTTGCGATTTCAGCTTGGTACGCATCATACATGAAAGAACCTTTTTCACCATAATTAAGTGTAAAGCCCTTACTAAAATCAGTAGCACTCGTACCTTTATACTTTCTTGGCGAAATAATAACCTGTGGCTGTGTTCCTGTATTACCTCTTATTGTTACAGTAGGCTTACCATCAAATAATTCTGGATGTAGCACCATGTTATCGCCTGTCGGTGAAAATACAAGGTAATCTGTATAAGGTGAGCAATACAGCTTGTTATTATGTGGTGTATAATTACCAAAGTTTTTTGGTACGTCTGGTAGTTCTTTCTGTTCTGCAAAATTAGCGCCAGTAGCTGTAGGTCGTAAATCTCTTGGTATAGTAAATATTTGTATTATAGTATTTTGGTAGCCAGCTGTTATCAGCGATTGCAAGAATGTTAATAATTTCGCCGGGTCTTCTGTGAACCCAATCTTTGAACCTTGAAAAACTCTGCCAAGCTCTGGTTTATCATACCATGTAGGTTGATTTTCAATTGGTGTTAACTGACTTTCAGATATAACTATCTCACAGCCATAAACAACATTATATGAAAAATCTGTTAATAAACTTTGTTTGCTTGCTATAAGTTCTCCATACTCTAAACCCTCTGGTATTGTGTGCTTATAAAGTGAATCGTCAAGAACATGTTCACGTTCTACAAAACATTCACCGACTTTACAGTCCATCCACCATGTCTGCCACTGGTCTATCATATAATGAACTTCTGCTGTTCGGTTATTCTCGTACCTAATTTCAGTAATAAACGCATAAAACCATTTATCACTAAAAGCTGAGTTTCTAAACATCAGATAGTTTGCGCTATAGATATCATCAGCCCATGCATCAATCATTATGACTCCATCCCTAACATATGAACAGGAGTCATAAGTTTTAATACGATGGTCTAACATGTAGGAGTATTGTTCACTCCTACTGTTAAACCATTTGACGTGATTGTAGTTAATGTCACACTCAACACCAGATAAAATATAAATTATTGAATCTGGAATGACGTAAGACATAATATTATCCTAATTTAATTGTTACTGATTTTTTAATATTTGTATTTTTTATTGTTCCAGTTACTACTATAGTGCCATAATAATTTGTATTACCTTCTTTATCACCACATATACATTCTACATAACCATTTGGATAAACAATAGCACTTTTTGCAGTAGAACTAGTTAAAGTATAAATAATATCTTTACAACCGCCACGAACAGTATTAACACTGTTAATAAGATATAAATTAACGGATGTAGTATTAGGAATTATAGTATTAGATTTACCTGCAAGTGGATAATAGTTATCCTGCAAACTTGTAATACTAGTATTATCTGAAGTCTGAGCTTCTACCAGATTATTCGGAATAACCGCCACTGCATTAGCAAATGGACTAACTGCATACGTCTGCCACATATGCAAGAAATAATTATGGTCTAATGTATTTGCTACCGGCATATCACGCATTTCAAATACATTGTCGTAAATCTGAACAAAATCTTCATCAATAATAACAGCGGCAACCTTATCGAGAAAAGCCATATCATCTGCGCTTGGTTCTTCATAAGTTGGGTCGTTAGCAAAAGCTTTGTTAAGTCTTGCAATATCCAAATGACCAAGACCGTCAATAAGGATACGGCGGTTCAGATAATCAGCGTAAGGTAAATTGAATGCTGAAGCAAGAACATTAGTACTAATGTTAGCGTCATAATCAGTATTGATTAAGATAACTTTCTTATCAGAATCGGTAAATGTAGTTACACCTGCAATATTATAATCAGTACTCATAAACTGGAAGTCGTTGGATACTTTACGCATCTGTGTTGCACAGAGCTTGTATTTATCTGTTGCAGTATCATCAAAACGATAGTAAGCAAGTTTACCATTTAAGATATGCTGACCAATAAGGTACTTTGTAATATTAAATTCGTCATAAGCGGCCGCAGTGTAAATAGACTGGATAATGCCAGAAATTAATTCATCCATACCAGACCAAGACTTAAAAGCTGATTTAAGCATTGCTCTGTTAACTGTTACAGGATAAGTTAGCTGTGAGTTCATGATATAGAACGCTGTTCTTACATCTGGTTCATACTTCTTAAACAGGTTTGTTGCTGTATCAGCTCCGCTTCCAGCAATATCACCATACTGGTATACTTTAGCAGTATTAACAAAGATATCTTCTACTGTTTCGCCAACATCAATAACGCCTTTTTTCAGTGTTGCAAGCGGATTAGTATAAAGTCGGCTTGCAATTCTAGCAAATGTAAATTGATTAACCAAAGTATTTAAGAACTCGTTTTCAAGCGCTGGATTATTCAAGATGATAGCCCCAATACCCCTAAGGGAATCACTATCTGCGGTTACGTAAGGCACGTAATCTTTGTAATAGGTTGATGCACTGTTTTTAACTGCGTTGATAACATCAGCACTAATATTTGTATTAGTTGCAATTCTTGGTTTTTTAGGCATTATTTTTCATCCTTTCCATACAATAAATCGTTAAGGTTAAGAGACTCAAGTCTTTCTTCCTCATCATCTGTTTCTTCTGGATTTATAATTGAGTCTGGCGTAGGGTTGGGGACTGATTTACCCTCTTTAAAACGGTCTGTGTACTTTTTTCGCCACTCAGCATCGTTTTCTTCATACTTTTGTTTCCAATTTTCCTCGTCTACGCCTTCATTATCAATAGTTTCTAGTAAGGCAATAGTTTCATCATCTGTTCTATCGCCAAGAAACTTAGTGATAGCATCTCTTGTTGCTTGTAACATGCTCTATTCCCCCTTATGACATTTGTTGGTCAGCTTCTTATACTTGTGATACCATTCAACGAGTTTCATCTGTGCTACATACTGAAAGTGTGACATTCCTGTGATAATCATAATTATACTCCTTATAATTAGCGTCTTAAACAAGGATACATCCATATAGGCATTCTTGTTCGAATACCTTTACCGGTCGGTAAACTTGGCGTATATCCCTGTAAGAGATTAAAGTAATACTGAGCATATTTAGCTCTGTCTTCTAAAGTTGCCGATGGGTCAGCTGGTCTTTCATAACAATAAACGAAACATTTTGCCATGTGCGCAACATCATCTGTTGCTGTTGCAAAAGCGTCCATAGTTTGATATGTTCTGTACTCAGATGGTACACTAGAGAAGTTTGGATACCATTCTTTAGGATTATCGTCTCTTTCGTCATTTAATCTCTGACACTGACAATTACCATTAGCATCCAAATCTGTCTGCCATGTAGGGCAGTTTTCATTAAGATATGGTATAATTGTATCTACAGCTGGTGTCCACTGGACAAGACCGTAACCTCTATTGTCTACAGCTACACCTTGTTCATAAAGGTCAGCACTGATAAAAGATTCAATCGTCATATTACCAAGCATAGCGCAAATCGCATTGATACTCCAACCTAAAGGCAATAACGCATTTGCTACACAATACGCATTGTTGGTAGACTTCTCATTGATATAATCTTGTCCGTATCCTGTGATTGACTGCCAATGTAAGTCGGTGGGGATACTGGGAGAACCTGTATCAACATTGGGATAAATAAAGCCCTGTAAATATCCATTCATCCATGAAGGACAGTAGCCATTAGACTTTTTGCATTTCTCTGTCCAGAAGTAACGACCGCTTGACCAACCACTATTGCTTGTTACGATACCATCACTTGTTATCTGTTCGACAACGGCTACATGGCCTGCACCGCCATTGTTATAACCATAACACGCTATAGCACCAAGTTTTGGTTCTTTACCTTTAGCATAGCCTTTTGTTCTGGAATACCAGTTAGTTGCATTACTAGTAGACAGACCAGATGGATAAGTGCCATTAATCTCGTAAAATCTGCCCCATGCATACCAAGTACAGTTACCACCAGTTTGTTGTGGGCCAAGATTAGATTGATAGAAAATATTGTCTGAATAGTAATATTTACTACCTTTCATACCATCTGTATTAAGTCTAGGTGTAAAAGCCATTTAATCACCACCTAATAGACAAGCCCACATCTTTGCACCACAGGAAGAATCCTGTTTACCTACTGCACTGTTTCCATACCCATTCTGAATCTTCTGAAACTGATTGATAGCATAAACAGTATTATCACCACAAGTACCATCAATAGTAAGTGGTTTGCCATTCTTACCTAAAATGCCAATAGCTCTGAGTACAGCTTGTAATGCATATACATCCTGTCCACTTGAACCTTTTTTAACTGTTTTCATCTTTACTATCCTCTTTGCTAATCATATCGCATAAATGTTGAATAGCAAGCGTATTATTGTTCAGAGCTGTAGTAACATCTGACATTTCACTTTTATGCTGTTCATTCAATTTAGCAATATCTTCTCTGTTCTGGTCTGTAGAATATTTGACATACCATCCCATACCTACCGCACAAACAATAGGAAAACCTACAGTACCAATAGCCTGCATGATTGAATTAATATCCATATATAGTTTCCTTTCTGGAATCCACCTATATAAAGTGTCTGAGAATGATTAATATATAACAGGGTCAATCCTTTCTATAAATTAAATAGAGCTACTTGTTTTAGGTGGACTCCAATATCCAGCAACGGCATTTTCCAGCCTTTTGGAATGTTGCAAACAACTAGCTCTACTTATACTATACATCAACTATGAAATTTTGTCAAGAGTCTATGAATAAAAATCATGTTAAAAGTCCCATTTTTCCAATGGCATCTAAAAATCTGTACTTACATGTATATGTCTCATAGTATATCCAGCCTAAGGCATCCCATTCACCATAAATTGAATACCTCACTTTAAAAGCTTTTTTACTATCCTTACCACCGTCATAATATTCTGGAAATTCACAATACTTATGTTCCGATATATACATAAAGTTTGACCTGCTTTTAGAGAAATATAGATATATCTTGCCGAACTGACATATACCTGTTAAGTCTTTAGGGTTATTATACTTTCTCATAATATGCGAACCATCATTATATGAAAATTCATTACTATTTGCCATCTTTGCAAATTCACTGTCATTGCCTATAGCTCTGAATAATGCAGTTTTCTTTCGCATTTCAGATACAGGGGACTTCATTATATTTAATAAGAGAATACCACGTTCTTTTAGAAATTTAACTTCTTGTCCTTTTCTTTGCATTTCGTCAAAGATATCAACTAAACCAAATGTTTCCAGAACGGCATTATAAATGTTATTACTGTTTGCCATCATCCACATACGCAAAGGGGGCTTACCTAATATTTCTCTGTTTCCAGATACCGTAACATACATATTAGTAACAGCATCCCCTTCATTCTTAATACGTTGCACATGATTCTCTGGTATAAACTCATCATAAATAATATCAGTGATAATACCGCCGCCAAAACCGCGATATTTAGATACTGCTTTAAGTGATATAGCTACGCCAATATCTTCATAGATTGGCTTATCCTCTTCTGTATAACCTACTATCCTAGCTATACGTGCACTGTTCTTTTCTTTTAACACATGCACATCGTCATGCAAATCTTCATTTAATTGCCTAAACGGGTTGTACTTTTCGTTACAACACAAATCAATTTCATCTGCTGTTCTTCTTACTAATAGCGGAAACCAGTTTTCCTCTAAACAGCGCTTAAATACGCCATAAGTTTTACCGACCTGTCTAGCACCGACCATTATTATAAATGTCGGTTTAAAGCCTAGAATATAATTAAAATTCAACCAACCGTCTTTATCGTATAAGCTCATATTCAATACCTTTCTTTATAGGAGAAAAGCCCCAACTTTCGCTGAGGCTTAACAATGGGATAAATTATGAAAACTTAAAGGAGGAAGCTAATTAAGCTAATCTAGCATATACGAACTGTCTGCCTGCTTTAGAAACATTACTATCTTTAACAATAGTAAACGGTTCATCACATCCTGTAAACATATCAATGATTTCAAGATAATCATGGATAAAAGTGGAACTGTTTGTTCCATAATATTCATTATCTGAGCCTTTAACGGCCAAAATTTCTACTTCTTTACCATCCTGTTTTTCATCAATATAGTTGATGAATTCAAAACCTAATTCAAAACCATCTGGCATGTCTTTAACAGCGTGTGCATTCTTAACCGCCTTAAACTGTTCTACTTTTGATTCAATATTTGTTCTTAATGTTTTCATGTGTGTCCACCTTTCATATATGTTTATTAATTATTACAATATTATAATAACACCTATATTGTTTTTTGTCAACTACTTATTTAAAATAAAATGAATTTTCATAAATATCTTGCGTGTATTTTACAAGTGCTTCAAACTTATCAGTTATATCTAGTTTATAGGTTGTTTTAACCATAGCTACATTACTATAAATATTAAATGTTCCCTGCGGTACTGTAACTCTTTGTACCGATTCAGAGTCGTTATAAATTAAACGTTTCTTTCCACATTCTTCATCAAAAAGAAAACCACATTTAAAATTATCTGGGTTAGCCATGATTTTTGAACCTGTCTTTTTTGGTACACCTGCGATTGTTATTTCAAAAGAATCCTTTATTTGCTGACAATACTTTTTAGCACCTAATGTAACAAATATATCAGCGTTATCTTCCATATCAATAACACCTAGATATTTATCTATGCCTTTTTTAGTTGTAGCATAATTCTTGACATATTCAGCTGTATTACATTTATACCTAGCTAATAGTTTCTTGTTATAGTTGGCGATCACTTCAACATACTTCTCTGGATGCAAGAAAAAACAAGAGTCAGTATCGCAGTAAACGACATCATGTGGGTCGAATAAATCAATCATAGATTGTAATGCCACACGACCTAACATAGCTGTATAACTGCCCCACTGATACGCAAGAAAAGTTGTTCTTTTACTATAATAATCGTCTAATTGTTCCTGTATACTCAATGCACTTGTATCATCTTCAAAAAGCATAGTTTCTGGATTCAATTGAATAACCTCGCGAATGGGGTCTGTATAGCACATACCAAATATGCCGTTTACGCAATTCTTACTTTTCATATATTCATATTCAGCACCTACAACGCCTTTAAGTTCTGTTTTCTTCTCATAATATGAAAACACTGCTTGTCTTAATGAAGTAGGAAGAAAACCCTTGTAAGCAATATATGAATCGTAACAACTAATGCCGTCAAACTCGTACTGTTCCATAAAGCAATGAATAAATTCCAAATCATAAAATGCTACTTTAATACTTCCTTTAAAATTTATAATACGACCATTATCATATCCTAATTGGGTGCAAGCCCCACTCTGACTAAAACATCTTGAAAGAGATAAATAAGGAATAGGTACATACTTATCTTTTCTTAACCTAGGGTTTAATATTTCAAATCTTGCAATAATACAATATTTCTTTGACAGGCTATAATATTCAGCATAGTCGAAGACATTGTCTTTCATAAAAGAATGCTCTTTAAACTTAAACATGGGATATGCATTACTACAAATCATTTGATACGGATAGCTTGAAGTAAAATCGCCATGTCCTAAATTCCCTAACTTTAAACCAACATATTCTCTATTTGCATGTGTATTACCGCCAGCTTTTAAGTCTAGCATAATTTTATACAGATTTTCATCTAGTGCTGTACGTCTAATAACATCTTTAGTTTGTTGTCTATACTTTTTGCTTAACATAACCTCACGTACAGCGTGACGGACAATACTTGTACTTGTCGGGCGATTATCTTTAACAGTAAAACTATTGGCCTGCATAAATCCCTGTAATGCATCTGAAAGACCTAATACATCGAGAGCTGAATATAATAGAGTGTTATCGTCAAGTTCTGTAAATGGATCACGATATAAGTCATAATCCATGATTTCTTTCTCTTTAACATAAAATTTTGAATAATCTTGCGTTAACTTCTCGAGATTCATATTAGTCAGCCTATATGAACAACGAAAGGCCATGTTATATTCTGTCTTAAACGATACGATTTTACGTTTTTCTGTAGCAAAAACTGAATCAATATTGATGTTTAACCAATCTTTAATAAACTGCCATTCATAAGAAAGATTATGTACATACCAAACTATACAGTATTTAGATGTAACGAAAATCTTTGATACCATTTCTAAAAACTGCATAACCTCTGTTTCCTGTCTAAACATAAAAACACTACCGAATAAATTAAACTGATAAAGGTAAGTAAAGCCCACTGGTTCATCTGATATATTCCAAGCAGTATGTTCTAATACAGTTGTAGTTTCTGTATCAAAAGAACAAGGGTATTTATAAAAGTATTCGTCATCATATCTTCTATGCTTCTGTACAACTATATCTTTTTCAAGGTCAATAGAGGAATAGATATCAACAAGAATAGAGGAGTTTTTACAGTCCTCTATATCGTATATATTGATATCAACTCCTTTATACTTGACCTCTTTCATAATTATAGCCCCTTTACTGATTCACGCATAATCTGCGATAATGGCCTTTCATCGCCTGCGTCAACGCGCTTCTTTATTTCTTGTTTTACTTTTAACTCAAAGCTTGCTAAATCTTCTTTAGACTTTTGAAAAGCTTTCCACATTTCCTTTATGTGTGCCTTTCTATCTCCCTGCTCTTTATCAGTAAGTTTAAATGAATCATAAAAATCACCTAGTTCACGATAATTATAAATGTCTTTATCCATTTTCAATTCAGTATAAACATATTCAAAGAAACCGGAAAGAGCTTTTTTATCATCCTCATTCAACTCTGGAAGACCAACATTTTTTGCCAACTGCTCTGTAGATTCTTTTATCTTATCTCTATATTTTGATATAGATGAATACTTGCTTCTATTAAAATTATACATCGAGTAGAAACGTTCTTTTGCTTCTTCTTTTGATAAAGCTTTCTTCCTTGAAAAAACAGGTTTACCGACTTCTGCTTCATTATATTCGTATATCTTTAAAGCATGATATGGGTCAACCTTATAGAATGTTTTGATGCGTTGATTATAACGCTTTGCCATTCTGTCAAGTAATTCGTTCTGCTGTCTTAACGAATATTTACTAAATTGTTCTGGGCTAATGTCCAGATTCATTTTATGTCTTGCACCGCCCTTAACCATAAATTAATCACCTCTGTAATATAGAAATATATGTTGTTTTTGCTACAGGTATATTTTCAAAATATTGTTGCTCAAAATTATCAGCCAAGCATAAATATTGTATTTCTGATATATAATCTAAAACAACTAAAATTCTAGCCATACCGCACAAATCTACATAACCATAATAACGTTTACAAAATTCAGTTGCAATCAAATCAATATCTTT
>ERZ808259.512-NODE-512-length-15853-cov-6.167046_pt1 | contig 15853 bp, 10 predicted proteins | sample MGYA00521279_ERZ808259 | MGnify/ENA primary metagenome ERZ808259 (study PRJEB31516, sample SAMN03275586) | gut metagenome | biome: mammalia-associated habitat; material: feces | host: Papio cynocephalus | place: Kenya | collected 2012-07-27 ... | reverse complement strand
TGCGCAAAAAGGAAATAGACCGTCTTAGCGCGCTCGTTGAAAAGTTCAGATACAAGGCGAACAAAGCCGCAATGGCGCAAGCAAAACTCAAACAAATCGAGCGTATAGGCGAAGTGGGAACGCCGAGCAATTTCGATACGGCAACCTTCCGCTCGAACTTCCAACCCGAACGCGAAACCGTCGAAAAAGCGGTCGTTATCGACAAACTCGTATTCGGCTACGACAAGCCGCTCGGCGAGGTTGACACGATTGTCAAAAGAGGTCAAAAAGTCGGCATAATAGGGCAGAACGGCACGGGCAAATCCACGCTTGTGAAAACTATCGTTCACAAACTCAAACCGCTCGGCGGCAGCGCGACTTTCGGACTTCACGCGCAAGTTGGTTATTTCGACCAAACCTCGACGCAAAGTTTTTCGACGCTTACGGTGCTCGAAGATTTCCAAAACGAATTTCCTATGCTGTCCAACACCGAAGCGCGCAGTGCGCTCGGCGCGTTTATGCTCACGGGCGACGACGTTTTCAAGCGCATATGCGACTTGTCGGGCGGCGAAAAGGTTAGGCTCGCGCTTTGCAAAATATTGAGGAAAAAACCGAATATTCTCATACTCGACGAGCCGACCAACCATATGGACATCATCGGCAAAGAAACGCTTGAAAGACTGCTTTCAAACTACACGGGAACGGTGATAACCGTGTCGCACGACAGATACTTTATCAACAGAGTGTGCGATAGACTCATAGTTTTCACCGACGGAAAAATAGAACTTTTCGACGGCAAATATTCCGATTACGAATCGAGAAAAACGACAAGCGAAAGCGACGATAATCAAGGCAAATCCGTCGAAGTTAAGAAAAAAGAGAAGCCCGTATCGCAAAGCAAGGAAGAAGCGCGCCGTGCGCACAGACTGAGTTTTCTCGAAGAAAAAATGAACGCTCTCAACGAGCAAATTTCCTCTTTGCAAGAGGTTATGCACAACGACGAAAGCGTGTATACGGACTACGTCAAGATTGCCGAAATCGAGTCGCAAATTGCCGCGCTCAAAGAAAAACTCGCGCCCATGGAAGAAGAATGGCTTGAACTTTCCGAAAAGTGAAATCTGATATGATTATTACAAAATAAACACTTAAACAAAACGAAAACGGCTGTTTAACAGCCGCTTTTGTTTTTTGATAGTTTTTGAATTAGGTTTTTTTCTCGAGTTTCAAGCGGTTACACTTGGTAGCCGTACGCTTTTTCGAGATCGATAACGATGCCGTTTTGAATTGTAAGACTGTGGAAGAAGTTTTCGAGCGTTATATCAGAGATAACTTCTTTAACGCCGTTTGCAAGCCCGCTTATATCTGCATACATAAGGAGTTGCCCCATTGTCATTGTCGAGAAACTCTTTTGGACGTCGTGGCTCAAATTTTCGATTTTACTATCTTTGAAGTCGTAGAACAAACTGCCTTCAGATATGTCCATAATGTCGGAAATTTTCGCATTTTTGATGACGCCGTTGATGTTCTCGATTGTGACTTGCTCTCTTGCAATCATACGAAGCACCGCTTCGCTCTTTTCGTTTTCGACGTTCACTCTTTCGGTGAGGTGGGGAAGCGGATTGGTATACGACGTGATGTTGCCGTCAGTGTCCTTTTTTGAATTGTAAACTTCGTTGACTTGCGCAAGGTAGCCGACGACTACACTGTATCTTGCACTTTGGTCGTGCACGCCGTCGACGAAGGTTTCCGCTTTGCCGTTTATGACGGTGTACTCGCCCTTTGCGTCCTTGACGTAGATGTTTTCGCAGTATTGTTTTGCGTAAAGCACGTCCGTTTTTTTGTTGTATACATATCCGTCGTCGCCGACAACGCCGGGCGTGGATTTGTCCACAAAATATACCGTGTTTTCATCGTGTTTTTGGTAGATTGTTTCGCCGGCGTGAGTGAGATTCGACGAGTCATACTTCACATATTTGCCGTTGATAAGGACGTAGAGGTCGCCTTTTGTGTTGTCATATAAAGGCTGGGTATCGAAGGCATCCGATGCCGATGCGACAACGCGTTTGTAAAGTTTTTCGGATGCGGTTGCGGTTGTGGACGACAAGTTTTTGTATGCGACGTACGCGCAGAGTGTGGCGTTGTTGTCGTATACAATTTTTCCGTCTTTTGTTCCACAGTAATAAATATTGCCCGATGCAATGTCTGCAATCAAGTTGGTTTTTTGATATTTGAAAGAAACCGTTCCGGTCGGAGTGAGGTTATCTGCTTTGACGAAAGCGTAACTTCTTGCGATATATTTGCCCGTTTCGTCGTAGACATAGGTGAAGGGCTTTTCGTTGCCTTCCGAATCGGTTTCCGTGCCGACGGGGTTTACGATAAAGCGGTCGTCCTCGTTAATCTTGCTCGTATTTTCGTCAAAGGTTTCGTCGATGCTCTCGATTGTCGAGAACTCGTACACGTCCACGAGTTCGGAAAGAAGCATATCTTTCATCACGATTTCCATTGCGCTTGACAAATCGTCAACGGGGACGTACGCAAGGCGTTTGATAACCGACGAACTCGTGCCCGCGACTTTGACTTTGTAGTTCTTGTGGTCGTCGGTAACCGTCGAGGGAACAGAATCGCCTTGGCGCATAAAGAGGTGGTTTTCGACGTCGTAGTAGAAGTAAGACGTGCCCGGATTGACGGTTGCGTCTTGTTCGTAAATATCCGCGTCTATGTCCATAACGTCGCCGAGCGTGAGGGCACCGAACGAATCGGAGAATTCGCCGAGCGTGGAATACGCCATACGCTGAAGCACCGCAGACGACGGCGTATAGCCGAGTTCGGTTGCGTCGGTCGTGCGAGTGTAGGTTGTAAGTCCGCCGTGCTGCACGGGGTTATAGAGGGTGAAGTAGAACGCTTTTGCGTATTTGCCGTTTTCGTCGGGAACGTAATTGCCCTCGTCGTCTTTCGAGAAGCGTTCGCTTCCGAAATACTCGTTGCCGTCGCAGTAGACGTATTTATCTTCGACCACTTTGACGTATTTGCCGTTTGCCGACTCGGTGTACTCGTAAAACGCAATATCGGTGGTTTCTGCAAGGGTGAGTTGGTCGGATATATTGCCGAGTTCGGTGACGAGGCAATCTCTTGCCTTGAGCGATTGCATAAGGCGAGAGGACTTTTCGTTTATTTCGATGACTTCGTCCACTTTGAGCGTATCCACGACTTTGCTTATGTTGTCGAGGGTTGCGTCCTTTTTGGACAGCGATTTCATCAGAATATTGTCGCCGCTTTCGATTCGCACGAGTTCGTCAAAGAACATATCGTTGAGTTTTTCGCCGATGTCTTCGAGGGTGTAGCCGCGCTTTGCCATTTGTTGAAGCGCAAGAGCCGTTGCGCCTTGCGTGGTGCGGTTATATCTGGTTGCCGCGCCGTCGGCGTCTGCGTTGTAGAGGCGGTATCTTGCAACCGCGACGTATGCGGTTTCGCCGTCAGCAACCGAAGTCACCGCGCTATACGTTCCGTCTGCTTGCTTTGCGTAAAGTTGGACGTTCTCGCCGTGCGCGTATACGTTGTAGGGAACGTACACTTCGCATTTGACGTATGCGCCGTCCGTCGCTTCGACGTAAATGTCGTATTGTATGTCGAGCACTTCGCCTATCGTAAGTTCGTTTGCAATCGTGTCGATGTCTTTGAGGGTGCAACCTCTGTTTGCAAGGGCTTTCATAATCGGTGCGGACTCGTCCTTAACGTCGATGAGTTCGTCGATTTTGAGGTCGTTGATTTTAGTGCCTATTTCGCTGAGTTTGCAGTCTTTGAGCGCGATGATCGCTTTTGCGGTGTCGGGCTTGGTGGTGTCGACTACGTCGCCTATCGTGAATTGGTCGAGAAGGTTGTCGGCGTTTTGAAGTTCCACGACGGTCATATTAGACACGATTTGAAGGATTTGAGCCGAAGTGCCTTTGTGTATGCGCAAGTACGGCTTTCTGCCGCCCGCTTCTTCGCCCTCGTCGAGGGTGCGAAGCATACTGTCTTTGTCGATTTGCTCGTCCATAACGTAGAAAGACGCACTTTCCTCGTACGTTCCGTCTTCGAGTTTGTACTTGACCGCTTGGACGTTGAGTTTATTGTCTTTTGTGTCGGGGGTTTGCGAGAACGTAATATCGGTCAATGGTACGAATCCCTTTGACACGAGGGTGTAATTTGCGCCGTCGATTGTCGCAATGCGGTTGGCGTACGCGACGACATAGAGGCTTGCGACGTTTTCGGATGCATTTGTCGCAACGACGTATTGAACGTGACGATAGAACGCAGTTTCGTTCTCGTCGGCAGAGAAGCCTTCCGCATAGCAGGAATTGTCCACGACGTATTTTTCGCTTTTTTCGCCGTTTTCGCCCTTCACGGTCTTTTTGACATAGCGAAGTTCTTTTTCGACGAGTTTGTCCGTCGTGCCGTCGTTATCGGTGTCGATTGCGCCCGAAATATACGTTTCAACGCCGAGCGCGGGGGCGTAATTCGCGTTGGCAAGGTCGGATTTTGAAACTTCCTCGTATTTGTCAACCTTTTGGTATACGAGGTTTTCGCCCTTGGGAATAAACGTGTCGGAATCCACTTCCAGAAGTTTGTCGAGGGTGATTGCGTTCACAACCGCGCCGAAAGCGGACAATGCAACGTCTTGCAACGTCGCAATGAGTTTGTTGTCCTCAACGCCGATGTCGATGCCGAAGTTGTCCTTTATCTTTCTCACCGAGATGTCGCCGTTTAGCGATCCCATAATGTTGTCGATTGCGGATTTTACGTTGTTGTCGAGATTGTCGTCGAGTATGGGCAGATTATAATCGGAAAAGTTTATGTCTGCAAGTTTGCTCACGTCGTCGAGCGTGAACGAGTTTACAACGATTGACAAATCGTCCAAAATATCCTTAATAGGGGCGGTGTAGAAGTCCTTTGTGGTGAAGTCTATTCCGCTTATTCCGTTGAGAAGGGATATGCCGTAGTGCCGATATAGGGTTTGAAGGGTCAGAGAATCGAGACCGTTCACGTCCTCGATCGCTTGTTTTACGGCGTCGAGAATGGTTTTGTTGTATAGGTCGCTGTCTTTGGCGATCGGACCTTCGTCGGTGAAGTTTTGTTGAAGTTGTCCGACCGTAACGGACGTTCCGACCGCAACGACCGCGCCGCCGATTGCGAGGACGAAAAGTATGATGCCTATCACCATACCGAGAACGAATGTTAAAGTTCCGCGAAGTACTTTCATAATATACCCCATAATATTAAACGTGCCTGCACAAAGCAGACACGAGATTTATCAACCGAAAATTTCGGTGAAAAGTTTTGCAACAGGATTGTTTTGATAAAAATATCCGCAAACCGTCGAGGACGAAAGAGCCTCGTCAACAGCCGGCAGTTTGTCTTTGAGAGCGTTGAGAATCGCAAGCACGACAAGGATAAACACAAGTGCGAACGCCGTCGATACGATTGCGCCGAAAGTGCGGTCGATTGCCTTGAGCGCGCCCGATTCGGACGTATGCATTTTTGCAAATATTTTGCGAAGAAGCCAGCATACAAGACCCAGCGCGACGCAGTATACGACAAACATAATCACCGCAACGATTATGTCGGACGCAAACGTGCCGGCAACGCCGCCCAACGTCTGTCCGTCGTCGGTGATGAACGTCTTTGCAAGCCACAGCGCAAATTTGCCTTTGAGAGAGGAAGTCAGCCCCTCGCCCATGCTCTTTTCAAGTTCGACTTTGGACGTGCCTTCTTCGCCGGATACTTCGACGTAGTATTTTTTCTCTCCCGTTTCGCTGTCCGTGCCTATGAATATTTTTTGCGAGAAAATCTTGTCGCCGCTCTCGATTTTTTCGGTTATGGAAGTTTCCATATTTTTGAACATATCGAGGTTGCGCACAGAATCGAAAGTGGGGGTGATTAAGAGCAGAGCCGAAAGCATAATCGCAATCGTAAGGAACACGCCCTTAAAGGATTTCGAGAATCCGCGTATGACGCCCAAAATCAAGCCGAGCGCGACAACGACGAAAAACGCGATGTCCGCGTAAGGTATATCGGCAGATAGTAAAAACGACGTCATAATTGCACCTTCCGTTGCGCATAGACACGCGCCCACGACGCGTATATGCGCAAAATGTTGATTATAAACATTATAACCCGATATAAAATTATATGCAATACAAAAACAAAAAAAGTTCGGTTGCGCTCCGAACCCTTTTGAAAAACGGCGGGAAAATCGCAAAAAACGGCGTGCGCAAAACGTTCACGCAAGAGCCGCTTTCAACATAACCGCTATTTCATTTGCCAAATTGTCGACGTAAACGGGCGATACGGTCAAAAGTTGCATAAGAGGGTCGCCTTGATTGCGGGCAACTATCCCCAAAACGCCTATATCGCCGAAACGCTCGGATTTGCCCGTCACGCCCGAGGGGCACACCCCGTCGTCGCGAAACACGATTTGTCCCACTTTGTCCTTGTTTCCGAGCGAAGCGTCCACCGCGACGAACAATGCGTTTTTGTGAACGGACTTTATAAACGCAAGCCATTCCCGCATATTTTTGCCGTTGATTTGCGCCTCGTCCGTGCCGTATACGAATGCGGAAACGTCGTATTTTTTTGTGAGCAGAGTGCCGACCGACGGACCGAGAGAGTCGCCGGAAATAGCGTTAGTGCCGAAGCATACGACCACGATTTCTCTGTCGCCTTTTTCAATTATGTCGTTGAACATACGCGCAACGAACGGTGCGAGCGGGTCGTATTCGTCGCCGCTTTCGGACTCTGACACGCAAGAAGGAAGTTGAGAGGGAATATAGATTTTTTCGATTTCGTCTTGTTTACGTTTGGTTTTTCTCATTGCCTAATTATTGCCGCGCGCCGAAAATCTAAACGCTAAAGGACGGTGTTTTTGCGGCGTTCGTCCCCAAAAGAATAAAATCGCGATTTTTGCACACGATATGGCAAAAGGAGGTGTGATATGGAAGACAAAAATCTCGTCAAAAGAGTTGCGGAACTCGGCAATATGAACGTGATGATTTTGTTTCTTTTGGTTGCATTCATCGCGTTTTCCGTGGGACTTGCATTCTTCTTCCTCGTTCCGGGAAGCGTCGGCTACGGCATCGGCATCACGATGTTCGTCGTTGCGTGTTTGCTGTTCGTTATCGGCGAAGCGAATTATTTTTCAAAGATGAAGAAAATCCGAACGGAATAACGACAACGTTATAATCTAACTAAAACGTTATAACCTAAATGCGGCGGAAAAATAATTTTCCGCACAAAAGGAAACGACGTTCGACATAAACACATCGAACGCCGTTTCTTTTCTTAAACACATAAAACAAAAGGAAACATAATTTTTGATTGAGCGGTTGCAAAAAGCGTTGACACGAAGGCGATTAGGGTTTAACATTCAATCGTAAACCGATGAAGGGAAGAAAACGAATGCAAGACTTACAGAGAGTCGGCGACGGTGGAATGCCGACAGACACCGCATTCGACAATATGGGCCCCCGAGGGCCGAGGCGAACAAAGTAGTTTCGGACGTAATTCTCGCGTAAGAAGACAGATCGTGCAGGCGGTCGATGAGGGGAAGCGGTCAAACGCTTCAAGTACGGTGGCACCGCAGGATAGTATCTTGTCCGTACAAAATCTTTTGGATTTTGCACGGACTTTTTTGTTTTTTTGCGAAATAAAAAACAAAAAGCAAAGCATGCAAAAAGTCGATTCGAGCGGCAACGATTTTGTTTCGGTTGCAACCGAACGGCACCGGGATAAAGCGACGCACCGTGTCGCAAATCGCACAAAAGGCGGTTTATGACAAAAAAACAGAATAATAAACATCGTGTTGTGACAAAACAACACAATATATAACGGAGGCGCATATGAGCAAAAATAAAATACCTTATAAGATCTATCTGTCCGAAAACGAGATACCAAAAGATTGGTATAACGTGCGCGCCGACATGAAGACGGATATAGACCCTCTGCTCAATCCGACAACTGACGAGCCGGCAAAACTCGATGAACTCGAAGCGGTTTTCAACAGCGAATGTTCGAAGCAAGAACTCGATTCCACACACGCATTTATCGAGATTCCCGAGGCCGTCAGGGACTTTTATAAAATGTATCGTCCCTCGCCGCTTGTCCGAGCATATTGTCTTGAAAAAGCGTTGGATACGCCCGCAAGAATTTATTATAAATTCGAAGGCAACAATACAAGCGGCTCGCACAAACTCAACAGCGCGATTGCCCAGGCGTATTATGCAAAAGAACAAGGGCTTGACGGCTTGACCACGGAAACGGGGGCAGGACAATGGGGCACCGCTCTTTCCATGGCGTGCAGTTATTTCGGTTTGGATTTAACGGTTTATATGGTCAGATGTTCCTATGAACAAAAGCCGCAACGCAAAACACTCATGGGCGTTTACGGCGCAAACGTGATTCCGTCGCCTTCCGACACCACGCAAGTGGGAAGAAAAATGCTTGCGGACGGCGTAAATCTCAACGGAAGTCTCGGAACGGCGATAAGCGAGGCGGTCGAAGTCGCTCTTAAATCGAACGGAAAGAAAAAGTACGCCCTCGGAAGCGTACTTAATCAGGTTGTCTTGCACCAGTCGATCATCGGACTCGAAAGCAAAATCGCAATGGAAAAAGTCGACGAATATCCCGATATTGTCATAGGTTGCGCAGGAGGCGGAAGCAACTTGGGCGGTCTTATGTCGGCGTTTATGAGAGACAAATTGCAAGGAAAACGCAATCCGAGATTCGTTGCCGTCGAACCTGTGAGTTGTCCCAGTCTTACAAAAGGGGAATTCCGCTATGATTTTTGCGATACGGGAATGGTTACGCCGCTTGCAAAAATGTATACGTTGGGGTGCGATTTCATTCCTTCGGCAACTCATGCGGGCGGACTTCGTTATCACGGCATGAGCCCAATAATAAGCAGACTCTACCACGACGGATACATCGACGAGGCTGTCGCCGTTCGTCAACGAGAGGTGTTTGAAAGCGCAATCGCTTTTGCAAGGGTAGAGGGAATTTTGCCTGCGCCCGAATCCGCTCATGCCATAAAGGTCGCAATGGACAAAGCAATCGAGTGTAAACAAAGAGGAGAAGAAAAAACCATTCTTTTCGGCCTTACGGGTACGGGATATTTCGATTTGACGGCTTATGACAAAGCGATGAAAGGAGAATTGTCGGACTAATCCGAAAATCCTTGCCGATTTAATGCGCTTTTAATAGTTATTCTTTAACATTTAGGCATACTAACTCAAAAGGCGCGGCGGCAGGGAACGTAAAATATTTCTTGTTGTGTTGACTTTTTCGTATTTAATTTTTATAATATGTAGAACATAATATATGATTATTGCGGAATCGTCGCACCGCGTCGATTTCAGGAGGATAGATGAAACCAACCACAAGACGCACACTCATCATCGTCGGCGTGATACTTCTCGTCATCATCGCGTTCGTTGTCGCGTATGAACTGACAAGACCCACCGAAATAAACTATCAGGGCACGGAAGACAGTTTCGTAGAGATGCTCAAACGCGGCGAGATTCAGGCGATTTACATCGAGGGCAGTTATTCTGCAGACATACAAAAGAAGGGCGACAGAGGCTACGGCTATTTCGTCAACACGCAAGGCAGAGTCGCTTTTTCCGAAGTTATCAAGGAATTTACGGAAGCAGGCTTGCTTGACGGCGTAACCGTAAGATACGACGACCCGTCCAGCGGTTCGCTTCTTTCCAGCATACTCGTTCCGCTCATTCTGTACGCCGCGCTTTTCGGCATATTTATGGTCGTGTTGAGAAAGAGCGCAGGCGTGCAAGGACAGGCGTTCAATTTCGGCAAGACAAAAGCCAATCAAGTGCGCGACATAAAAGTCAGATTCAGCGACGTTGCGGGCGCAGAGGAAGAAAAGCAGGAATTGCAAGAAATCGTGGACTTCCTCAAACACCCCAAAAAGTATACGGATATAGGCGCGCGCATTCCGCGCGGCGTTCTTCTCGTCGGCCCTCCGGGCACGGGCAAAACGCTTTTTGCAAAGGCGGTTGCGGGCGAGGCGAACGTGCCGTTCTTCTCGATTAGCGGTTCGGACTTCGTGGAAATGTTCGTAGGCGTGGGCGCGTCGCGAGTGAGAGATTTGTTCGAGCAAGCGCAAAAGAATATGCCTTGCATTATCTTCATCGACGAAATCGACGCAGTGGGTCGCCAACGCGGCGCGGGTCTCGGCGGCGGCAACGACGAAAGAGAACAAACCCTCAACCAACTTCTCGTCCAAATGGACGGCTTCGAAGCAAGCAGTTCGATTATCGTTATGGCGGCGACCAACCGCGCGGATATTCTCGACCCCGCTCTCATGCGTCCGGGCAGATTCGACAGACAAATTTACGTCAACGTTCCCGACGTCAAGGGCAGAGAGGAAATCTTCAAAGTTCACTCTCGCAACAAACCGCTTGCGCCCGACATCAACTTCAAGTCGCTTGCAAGGCTCACCCCCGGCTTTACGGGCGCGGACATCGAGAACATTCTCAACGAAGCGGCGATTCTTGCCGCAAGAGAAAACGAAAAAGTCATTACGATGAAGGACATCAGCGAGGCGGTCAACAAGGTTGTGGCAGGTCCCGCAAAGAAATCCCGTCTTATCACCGAGTCAGACAAGCGTATCACCGCGTATCACGAGAGCGGCCACGCAATCGTCGCAAAACTTATGAAGCACTGCGACGACGTACACGAGGTGAGCATCATACCGCGCGGTATGGCTGCAGGCTACACCATAACCCTTCCCGAAAACGACGACAACCATATGACCAAAGGCAAACTGCTCGACGACATCGCAATGATGCTCGGCGGACGCGCGGCGGAAGAAATCGTCATCAAGGACATCTCGACGGGCGCGTCGAGCGACATCCAGAAAGCGACGCAACTTGCAAGACGTATGGTCACCGAGTGGGGTATGTCCGAATCTATCGGCAATATGTATCTCGGCACGAGCGAAGAAGTGTTCCTCGGCAGAGATTATCAGGCGCACCTCAATTACAGCGAAGAAGTCGCGGCAAAAATCGACGAGGAAGTCAAAACCATCATCGATACGCAATATCGGGTCGCTTTGAATATATTGAAAGAAAATCGCTCTATTATGGACGCTATGGTCAAGGCGCTTTACGAGAAGGAAACCATCTACGAAGACGAAATCAACGCTTTGTTCGGTCAAGAATCTTCTAACGACGACGGATTGTTCTCGTCCAAGGTTAACAGATCCGAGGGCAACGAAAACGGCGAATCCGCAGATAACGCTCCTTCCGAAAATAAGGATAAAGACGCCGAATAATAAGGGAAAACATGAAAATTTCCGAAGCAAAAAAGCGTGATTTGCAAGTCATTATGCAAAAAGATCCTGCCGCAATGAACAGTAGGATTGTAAGACGAACGTACACAGGGTATAAAGCCCTGTGTGCTTATCGTTATGCGCATAAGTTGTGGCAAAAAGGAATGAAGTCGCTTGCTCTCTACGTTTCCTACAAGGCAAAGGAAAAAACAGCAATAGATATTCACCCCGCCGCAAATATCGGATATGGAATATTCATAGATCACGGCGTGGGACTTGTCATAGGCGAAACCGCCGAAATAGGCGATAATTGCGTGCTTTATCAGGGCGTAACGCTAGGCGGTACGGGCAAGGACACGGGCAAACGTCACCCCACGCTCGACGAGGGCGTTATGGTGTCGGCGGGCGCAAAGGTTTTAGGTCCGGTACATATAGGCGCGCACAGCAAAATCGGCGCGGGAAGCGTGGTTCTCAAAGACGTTCCGCCGTACTCGACAGTGGTCGGTGTTCCCGGCAGAGTGGTCAAGCAAGACGGCAAGCGAATCGCGGATATGGATCAGATTCTTCTTCCCGACCCCATTATGGAAGAATTTTTGAGGCTTAACAAGCGTGTTTACGCACTCGAAAAGGCTCTCGACATGCACTCTTGCAGATATTCCATAACCATTGACGAGGACAACGTTCTTCCGTCCGAAGTCGAGGAAATCGAAGCGCAATTCGAGCAAAACAAATCTCAGGCGGACAAACCGCAGGAATAAAAGGACAAAGTTCCGTATGAAAATTTACAATACGCTAACGAGGAAAAAAGAGGATTTTTCGCCTATACACGAAGGTCAAGTCAATATGTATGCGTGCGGAATCACGGTTTCGGGCGACGCACATATAGGGCACGCATATCAGGCTCTCATTTACGATATAATCCGCAAGTATTTGGAGAAAAAAGGATACAAAGTCACTTACGCACGCAACTACACGGACGTTGACGACAAGATAATCGCAAAGTCCAAAGAAACGGGCATACCGCCTCTCGAATACGCGAGTATGATGATCGATCGCATTGACAAACTTATGCGCAAATTCGAGGTTGACGATCCTACAATTTGGCTCAAAGCGACTTGCAACATCGACAATATCATCGACTTCGTGTCCAAACTCATAGAAAAAGGTCACGCCTACGCAACAGACAGAGGTGACGTGTATTTTTCCGTCGAGAGTTTCCCCGGCTACGGTAAACTCAGCGGCAGAAGACTCGAAGACGCTTACGAGAGCGTGCGTATCGAAAACGAGGAAAACAAACGCAATCCCCTCGACTTCGCGCTTTGGAAGTCGGCAAAGGAAGGCGAAATATACTGGGAATCGCCGTGGGGTAAGGGCAGACCCGGTTGGCATATCGAATGTTCGGCTATGAACAGAGCGGCGTTCGGCGATCAGATAGACATTCACGGCGGCGGCAGAGATCTCATCTTCCCCCACCACGAAAACGAGATTGCGCAAACCGAATCGCTCACGGGCAAGCAGTTTGCAAAATACTGGATTCACAACGGACTTATCAAGGTCAACGGACAGAAAATGAGCAAGTCGCTCGGCAACAGTTTGCTTCTTTCCGACCTTCTCGACGAGTACAAACCCGAAACGATCAAGTACGCGCTTTTGCAGACGAATTACAGAGGCGACATCAATATCACCGACGAACTTTTCCCCGACGCGGACAAGCATATGTACGAGTTTTACAAGGTGCTTGACGAGGTGAACGAAAGCGGGCTTTCGAGCGACAAGCAAAGCAAGTGGATCGACGAGGGATTCAATCGCGCAATGGACGACGACTTCAACACGGCAAAGGCACTTGCGGACTTGTTCGGCATATTCAAGGGCATAAGAGCGAAGTTGAGAGCGGGCGATTCCGACGCGGTTGCGGACGCAAAACAGGTTGTGAAAACCTACGATTTGCTCGGACTTTTCAGAAGCAATCCCGAAGACTTTATCGCATACTACGAGCAAAAGCAAAAGGCAAAAGAGGGTGCCGTACCCAAGGAAGTTCTCGACCTCGTCGAGCAACGCAAGGTTGCCAAAGCAGGCAAAGACTGGGCAAGCGCGGACGCAATAAGAGCCAAGATAAACGAACTCGGCTACGTCGTCAAGGACACCAAGGACGGCTCGTTTGCGGAAAAGGCATAAAACGCATATTAAACACAAAAAACAAGGTTTATATTTGCAAAACAGTGCGATAAAAACCTTGTTTTGCAATATAAAAGCAAAAAACATACATCTTTTTTAACGGAGAAAGACATATGAAACGACGCATATTTACGGCTCTCGATAATCTTGCCAAAAGAGATATTTTCGACCAAAAATACGCGCAACTCGAAAAAAGGCGAGAGGAATTAGACAAGAAAATCAAGCGCGAGGAAAGAGAAGCAAAACTCGTGCTTGCCAAAGAGAACGTTGCCAACATCACGGCAAAGGCAAAGAAGCAGGCAAAAAAACAAGCGAAGAAAGCCGCTTACGACGCAAAGTATCTTTACGTTGCGGGCGGACACGCAAAGAATGAGTTTTTGGGCTGGCTCACCGTTTTCAGTTTTCGTCGCTCGCACAAGGTCAAAACCACGAGGTTTTTGAGATACGACCAAAACGACAAACGTCTTTATCTCGACATATACGAGAGAAAAGATAGAGACAGAAGCAAAAAAGCGCGCGTGTTTATCTACATTCACGGCGGAGGCTGGATTGGCGGACTTCCCGAAACGAGAGAGGCGTACACCACCAAACTTTGCGAAAAAACGGGTTATTTCGTGGCAAGCCTTTATTACGGCGACGCGCCCTTTTACGGTCATCCCGAGATGATTCAAAACGTGTACAAGGCGTTTGCTTGGCTCAAAGACCATGCCGACGAGTACAACATAGATATGGACCACATTTTTGTGGGCGGCGAGAGCGCGGGTGCGCATTTGAGCAGTATGGCGGGCGCGATAAGCACCAATCCCGAATACGCCGCGCACTTTGACCTCGACGAACGCTCGAAAGACCAAAAAATATCCGCGCTTATGCTCAACTGCGGCGTATACGACTTCCCGAAAGCCGTGCATACGGGCTTCAAAAACATAGGCATTTACACTCAATCCTATTGCAAGGGTACGCCCGTCGAGGAATGTAGCGAGGAATTGCAAAAAGAGGTTTCGCCTATCTATTGGGTGACAAAGGATTTTCCGCCGACATTTGCAATTTCGGCAGAGAACGACAAACTTGCGGTGCTTACGTTCGACCTCGTGAAGAAGTTTCAGCAACTCGGCGTTGCGTACGAACACTATCACGGCGAGGGCAAATGGGCGGTGCACGCATTCCCCGTCGCGCAATTCCTCAAAATATCCAAAGAGGCAATGAAGCGCACAATCGCATTCCTCAACTACTTCGAGATCGAGTGAAAAGAAATCGATTAAACAAAACAAAAACAAATAAGTTATATTGATTCAAATATAAATATAAAAAATAAGGATTATACGATAATAAAAGCGCATAAAAAAAGCACGAAAATCGTGCTTTTTTTGCTGTTTTTTATGCGGTTTTTCACATCTTGCCCGTGCTGCCGAAGCCGCCTTGTCCGCGGTCGGTGTCGGTTAAGTTTTCCACTTCTTCAAAGTCTGCGACAAAGCAGGGTGCAATCACAAGTTGCGCAATGCGTTCCTTATCCTCTATGGTTTGCGGCTCGTCAGAGTGGTTGTGCAAAGACACGATAATTTCGCCTCTGTAATCGCAATCGATAACGCCCACTTTGTTTGCGGGCGCAAGCGAGCGTTTGCTTGCAAGTCCGCTTCGTGCGTACACGAGTCCGACAAGACCGTCGGGAATCTCGATTGCAATGCCCGTGTGTACAAACACGGTTTGATGAGGCTGAACGGTGATTGCTTTACCTTCGCAAGCGTACAAGTCCGCCCCTGCGGAAAACTGCGTGCCGTATTTGGGTATTATTGCGTTTTCATTCAGTTTTTTGATTTTTACGGATACGTGTTGCATAGTTCCTTTGTTTTCACAGTGATATTGCACTTATGGTGCAGCGATATTGCACTTATGGTGCAGCGATATTGTCTTACGACAGCGATATTGTTGCTTCGCAACAGTGATATTGCGACTTCGTCGCAGTTGCAGGATATTTGAATGTTCGTTCACTCGTTCGAAGCGTACTTATAAACTGTATGTGCCTATTTGTAGACGGAACGCGAGCCGCAAGGCGGCGAGGAAGCGAACGCCGAGCATGACGGAAAGTACAAGCGACTGCGCCGTTTGGGTGCGAAGCTGGCGCACAAAGCGCAGTGGCACAAGTAGAGAAATGTCCCTATCTATGCGAGTGCTGAGTGTTGTCCCCCGCTACGCGGCGCCGTGGGTTCCCTCAAATTTATGCAGAGGGGGAACGGCGATAGGGAAAACACGTGAGGAAAGGGGAAGTTTTATTTAGAGTACTTGCTCGCTCATTTTGCGTGTTTTGCACTCGGCGCAATTCTTATTATTATTCCCATTCAATGGTCGCCGGGGGTTTCCCCGTCACGTCATAGCAAACGC
>ERZ808259.509-NODE-509-length-16002-cov-10.105788_pt1 | contig 16002 bp, 32 predicted proteins | sample MGYA00521279_ERZ808259 | MGnify/ENA primary metagenome ERZ808259 (study PRJEB31516, sample SAMN03275586) | gut metagenome | biome: mammalia-associated habitat; material: feces | host: Papio cynocephalus | place: Kenya | collected 2012-07-27 ... | reverse complement strand
GATGTCTCCAATGTGGTTGCAAGGCACAACCTTGCAACAAACCTTCAAAATTCCAGAGGAGGATATCATTAATACCAGTATCTTCAATGCTTTCAATAAATCTTGTAGCAGTTCCATGATATAAAATATCAGGTGGTGTACATTCTTTTAATTCTACATCAACATTGATTGAATGTCCTTGTCTTGCTCTGATTTTTGTTTTGCCTTCTGAAAATTCATATCTTTTCTTGTCATTAATTTTTACAATTTCTTCTAATAATTCAAATGTAAAACCTTGTTTATCTATCAAATTAGATACCTCTCTATATCCATGTTTATCAAATTGATAATTTTTATCATGCCTTAAAAGAAAGGAGAGCTTTTTGCCCATCCTTTCCAAATATTCTTGTGTATAATCTTCCATTATTAGTCTGTATAGTAAATTTTTAAAATTAATTCTTCTACTGTCAATGCTTTATTATTTTGGAAATCCCCCACATACCCATGTTTAATAATTGTTTTGTATGACTCATATATAATAGTATTTCCGTTCCTATCCCATATTTTAATACCATAGCAATAAATTGGATTAGACATACGACCTGTAATTGATTCAGCATATGAACGCATCCAATCTGTAATGAATTTGTAATTATTCTTACTATCAAGTTCTTCTTGAAGCTTCAATTCAATATAAATGTGCTTATTATATGGCATAGTCCATATATTTTCTTCTATTTGTTCTATGTCATTTATTTTAAATTTATATCTTTCTTCCTCTGAAATTCCTACATATATAATATCGTTCTTTTTCAAGAGTTTTAAAATATCCATAACTATTATTTTCTGCTACTTTTATATAATTTATTATTGAAATAATCCACAAATTCATAACCAAGAGAATGTAATTGTTTTAATCCAGAAAGAACTATCATTCCACTTGTTCCACTATGCCCTTGTTTGTAAAACAAGTCATAACATTCATTAAACCTATCTTCTTTTGATTTGTTTTCATCATTTAAAATAGTAATAATATCCAACAAACATTGAAGTTCCATTCCTTGATACAAATCATTTAACCTAATAGGAACAATTTTATCCCAAAATTCTAACCTATCTTCTGGAATAATTCCTCTTGCTTTGTCTTTATAATAAGGAATAAGTTCAGGTATTTTCTCTTTATGTGTCTTCAACTGTTCTTGATATTTTTTTTCTTCTTCTTTGGCATAATCATAGAGTTCTTTTTTTGTTTTTCCTGTTACTTTTTTAAAAACCTCATCCAAAGTATCGTAGGAATATAATATTACTCCATTAAACTCGCCGTAACTGGGTGCAAACTCCTGTAAATCCTTATATGCAGATTCAAGGCTTTGCCCTGCCGAAAATTCTATTTTATTCAGTTTACTTTGTTCCATATTCTATTTTAATTTAATTATTGCAAATATACTAATTTTATCATAGATAGACAAGTATTACTGCTATAATTTTCTATAAATCTTGAAGAACAGAAAGAAAAAGGCTATAAATTAAGTATTAATATTGTTTAATAAATGAAAATATCTATTTTAGAAATATTGGATTATATTGATGAAGAAAACATTATAGATGAAAGTGTTGAGGAAATTAATCAATTCATTTTTGAAGACAGGACTATTGCAGATGAAGTAAAAACAATTACTGATATCATCGGAGAAACTTTCTTTGAAGAAATGAAAAGGATAGACTCAAAACCTTATAAAGATAAAGGAGTTAATTATAAACAAGGTACATTCAAATTTAACTTATTTAATATTACAATAGATGTTGTATGGGAATATTATGATATATATTCAGATGATGGTTTACATTTAAATAAGAGAGATTATATAAATGCAGATATAGGGCATAAAAGATTAAATATTTGTTTAATAACGATTAATAGAAGATTTAGCAAAAAAGCTTTTTATGAAAACCTACAGCATGAAATTTCTCATTTTTTTGAAAGAGGAAAGAGGGGAAAACCATACAATAACTTAGATAAATATAATACATCCATCACCAAAATGAATAATGCCCTTACTGATTATGAAGGTATTATAGCAAGTATAATGTATATCAATCATAAGTTCGAGCAAAGGGCATTTGGTAATGGTGCATACCAATATATGATGAAGAGTAATGACTATAATAACAATTTTGATAATGTTATAAAAGATACCCAACTCTTCAAATGGCTTACACAGATAAAGAATGATTACACATTTATAAAGAATACACCACAAAAGCATCCATTATTAAAAGCAGCTCTTAAACCTTATAATATAACCTATGATAAATTACTTAAAATAACAGAAGAAACAATTGGTGATTTAATTAAAATGCTTGGTAGAATAAAATCCAAGGCACTTGATGATTATAGAGAACAAAATGAAATACATTCAATGCAAAGACCTATAACAAAAGAAGATTTAGAAAAGAAATGGGAAGATATCATTAAAATAAATAAAAAATATTTCTCATAGCAAGAAATACAATCGCCAATATAGAAATACTAAATAATAGTTTTTCAAACTTACCGTCTGTTTTCACAAATGATGCAAACGGTAATTTAATTTTTAACCCAATAGGATAAAATAATTGGCAACCCTGTTTAGTCATCATATCCAAAAACAAATGTACACAACAGCCAATACAGAGATATACGTTGATAAAATAACACAGAATGAGAAATAACAAACTATGTGTCAAAGTTCTATGTTTTATCATTTTCGGTATGAATGGCAATGCTTTTCCAAACAAACTATTCTTATGGTCAATATCTGGAAGCAATGAGCCAACGGATAATAATATACCTGATACAACATCTCCACAAAGAAATAGAGATGTTGTAATGCCACAACTTAAATGAGTTTTACCAGTCATTGTTTGTCTTTCTTTTTCAGTAACTTTTCACACTTGCGTCTATACATATCCCTTTCATCTGTAAGCTCATTGATTAGCTTAATCATTTTGTTTGTCCATTCTTCCTTAGTTTTGGATGTTTTTGTTATTTCATCAATAATCCTCTGTGTATCTAACATAATTCTTTCCTTTCTATATAATCCTTACATTTGGTATATCTCATAGGCTTGCCACAATAGCCGTCATAAGCACATGTAAAACAAAGTGCTGTACGTCCCTTTTTGTCAGTATACCATTTCAACCTATCTTTTTCGGTATATTGGAATTTTGAGTATATACTTATTTCTTTATCATTCATCTTTTATAAAGATCATATTACCTACATTAATATCCCAATCTTCATCTTTCATATCATTTTTCAAAGATTGTCTTTTAGCTGATTTGGATTTAAAAAAGCCTAAACATTCCCACCAATTTTCAGACTTTAATTTCTTTGGATGTATGTCATGTTTACATCTAAACGTACATGGTTTCTTAATGAGAAAATTTTTCATTTGTTTCTAATATTACCTAAATCTATTATTTGTTCTTTCAAACATAATGTTTGAGTGATAACACTGTATTTGTTCCAATTAATATTATTGTCACCATAATGGCAAGTATCAAATCCGAGTATGAAATAACAGTCTGGTATTAATTTTCTACCTTCGTCTTCATAAGTATTCAAACGTACAGTCCAATCAGGTGTTTGAATTATCTCTGCTTTATTTAATAACTCACATCTAAGCTTCTTTATAACACCAAGCTCATCTTTACTATCATATACAACATATTCAGAAAACGTCAATCCACCATGTATATTAATATTATCATATAGTTTATCATCATATCTCACCCCATACGCTATATGTGTTGGCGGAATTGCCACATAACCGTTATATTCCCCACAACATAATGGTTGTAAAAAATGTGGAGTTGGTGATATAAATGCTATAATCTTATCATCTTCGTTCATTTTCTTCATTCGTCTTATAAGGATTTAATATGCAAACACTACATTCACAATCATTGCACTCGAATATTTCTCCTATCTTGTGTTCTTTCATTTTTTTACTCTATTTATATCTTCATCAATAAGCATCTTTGTATCTCTTAACGAATAAGAATGAGCGAAACCACATCCGTCCTTATCAACAGCTTCCCATACAACTCTATGTTCTGGCTGATAATATCCAATACAATGGATTTCATATCCACGATATATATAAAACCCATTTCTAATTCGTTTTGCTTTATACTTATCCGTTCTCATCGGTTATAATCAAATCGTAATTCTTTCCAACACTGGAACCAGTTCCATCTACATAATAGTTTTGTACTTGTTCATTACCATTCTTATTCTTGATAAGCGCAACAATACATTTCTCATCCCTATTCTCTCTATTATAACAGATTATTCTTACTTCCATACCATTACGTGTACGGACAGCTTTTCCACTTTTTGCTTTTTCAATGTCAAATTTCTGTATTTTGGATGTTTCAATCATTCCTTCCTTTATAAGATAAACAACCATCTTATAAAGGGCATTTAACATTTCTTTATCATTCTTTTCAATAACGTTTCTTTCATTCATAACGTTTGAATGATAACCAACACACCAATCATAAGCTCGTTTGTTTATATTGAAATAGAGATGTTTTCCATCTATCCATACATTGTTAGGTAAAGTATCTATCAGATTCTCTAAACCATATATAGGAAGTTTTTCATAATATTCGTAAGCAGAGAAGGTATTGTCATTATCTGCCTTAATTTCCCATTCACCCTCTTTTCTTGTCTTATAATATGCATAAGGAGTAAATTTCATTTCCAAGCCTAAATCTCTAAGGGTTTGCATCTGTTCAATTGATAGAAAATTCAATGTTTCCATAATTTAAAGCTATAATTATTCACACTTACTTTTAAACTGAAATCACAATAAATACAATCTCTGCATTCTTTATCAATTATTATAATATCATTATTGTTATTCATATAATTCCTTTCTTTTGCAAATATTCAGCTATTTTGAATGCATTGAATAAGCCTAGCGGTTCATCAGAACAATCATATGCGTAATTCATTATTGTTTGGTCATCCGCATCTCCGTTTAACCAATCGTTGAAACTCTGCGTTAATTCATTGTTATATTCATCGTAATCTTCTTTATACTCAAAACATTCACGGTCATTCACGTCAATTCCGAAAATGTTTCGCATAATATATTTTGCTTCTCTTGTTGTTACAGGGCGTTTTGTAACAAGACCGTGCGAAAAACCGTTGGGAGTTAAAACCTTAATAGGAGATAAGCTGATTTTTGTTATCTTTTTCGACATAATATAATATTTTTAATTAGTGTTTGACTTTTGTATAATATCCTGCCATATTGGGACATGGTTTCTTAGGGCATTTGCAATTGTGATGCTCATCTAAAGGTATTTCACAAGAATAACATCCGCTTTCAACCATGTTCATTTCATTCCATACATATTCTTCATCATCAATGGTATAATGTTGTCGTTTATTATCGTCATCCTTTTCAATAGATAACAATTCCTTTGTTGTTTCAAACCCTTTTTTTAGCAGTTCTTTTAATGTAATCCAATCCACGCCGTCATCCAATATGCGAGAACCTACAATTTTAAGTTCTCCGTTTTTATCCCAATAACAGATTGTATAACATAGTTCTTTCATCGTAAAACAAGCACTGCCGTGAATTATCCAATTGGGATATTCCTTTGAACGATACACCTCGTTACCAAGAGAAATATATTCATTTTGTTTATTATAATCAGGATTGGGATACCAAGCGACAATCTCATCGTATTCTTTATTGTCACCAAATACAGTCTTCGTTTTTCTCAATTCAAGTCTTTTCATATCTGAAATATTCTTAAACTCATTAAACATGTTGCAAAGATATAAAAGAAAATACAAGTCGCAAAATAATTGATATTAAAATAAGTTAATAGATAAAGAAATCTTCCAAATCAGAACAATAATACCATTTTTCTTTTTTTATATTATTCTGAAATGGAAATATCATTTCTTAATACACTCATACATATTGTCAGAAACAAGGGAATAATCTACGTTATTGTCATAGACCAATTTAACTTGATTAGGAGAAAATACAATATATTCATTAGCCTTTCTCATATTACCATCAACCACATTATAGATGATGATACCGTCACAACCTTTTGCCTTTTCTTCGCTTTTAAATATTGCAACAATATCTTCTATTCTGTTTGCTTCTTTTATAGAAAAATGGCTACTGTAAAAACCTGTGTCTTCGTTTCCTACATAAACGATATATCTATAATTTTCTTCCATATCTTAACATTATTATATGTTTTTCAATTCTTTTGTAATAGTCTTTGCTACATTGATGATGTTCTTTGCATATTTTTCCATCTCATAATTCATTACATAATCATTTGTAATGTCAATCTTAGACAAAAATCCAATGATAACAGAATGAAGGACGCTATTGAATATGCTATCTTTATTAGTATTTCCATCATCCAATGATAATGTTTCTTGCCCTATTCTTGATAGAAACATTTTGCATTGATTCGTGTACTGTTCATCCGAAAGATTGTATTTCTTTGTATATACGCTTTTGAAACTGCCATCAGCGGCATACATAAAAAGATTGTATGCCAATAACTTGAAATAATCCTTTTCTTCTGCTTGCATAATCTTTGTTCTTTAATTAATTACAATGCAAAGATAAGAAAAAGTAATGAAATATACAAACCAATTAAGAATAAAAATTGTTAAAAAATAATTAGAAATTTTATCAAAAAAAAAAATGAATAGCTAATAAAAAGTAAACGTACTATATCATTCCCTTATTTTTATTAATTAAAAATGCGCACTTAAAAAAAAAAAATAGTGCGCAAATAAGTTATAAAATAACTATATGCAATATAATAATAGAAAATAGAAACAGTCCTTTCCAGAAAATACAAAAATTTTCTGGAAAATAATTTTTTAAAATGACCCCCAAAAGAAAAATAGGGGGGGGGGTCTATAGAAAAACATTTTATTAACTTTTGAGATACACATTTGACTTTTTCAATTTTAGAAAATTTTAAAATGCGGTTGCCTACAGGTTCGTGGGGTATATATTAGCATATTTTAACATACCTTAACGTAAGAGGGGTTACGTGCTAAGGGCTACGTACCCACCCCTCCCTACGTAGGATAAATGTTTCACATGAAACAAAATGTTAATAAAAATAAAAGGAACTGAAATAATATCAATCCCTTTTATTTGTTAAATAATGTCAAATCTTTTTAAGCCGCCAACATTCTGTATGCGTTGTCAAGTTTCCGCAAGTCTGTTCCGTCTGTCAAACTTTCAAATTTATCTTCATTCGTCTTGTACTTCTTTTCATTTGAGAAGAAAGTAGTCAGACCATTGAGAAGCCACAACTTTGTCCCACGATAGCTGTCTTGACCGATACCGCTTTCAATAGTGTTACGCAAAGCAATGATGCGGTTTTTCATTGTGGTGGAAATTTCGTCAACCCTGTCAAGTTTATAGTCTGCCTTTGCAAGTGCTTTGAGTTCTTCACTTTTCTTGTCGCCAAGAGTAACGGCCGCCGTAAACTTCATAATATAGTTGTCATCCACTTTGTCTGCGCACAAGTTTAGCAAAGACTGCTTAAAAGATTCCTTGAAAGCCTTGTGTCGTGCTAAAATGTCGATGGCGTGTTTCATATTTTCTTGATTCCACTCAAGGCGTGAATTGACGTTTGCCGTATGCTTGTAAATAAGTTTGTTTGAAGCGGTTTTCAACGCCATGTTAAGCGTGTTTTGGCAAATAACACGGATGGGGGTGAAGAGTACAGTCACTGCGCCACTTCCATCATGTGTGTTGGTGAAAAGTATGTAGTCATTGATAGGGTCATACCCGTTGTCATTCAAGAAAATGTCTGAAGGCAACTTTGCAGTCACGTACATACGTTCACCGTCGCCCAAAATACCTGCCGTTTCAATAACCGCCTTATCATAGCCCTCAACACCCGAAGCAAGCAAGTCAATAAACTCAAAAGCCTTAGAATTCTGTACTACGCCATACTTAGAGCCTACCACGCCAAGCGTAAGGTTTCTGTCTGTGCGTACCGTTGCCATGTGTGATTGGATAATCATATCACGGGTAAGTGTTGTACCTACTGACGGCATTCCCTCCATAATAGAATTATACAAAGAGTCTGGAATGCGGATAAGATATTCTTTTTCCACTTGATAATCTGCACCTACTGCGTCAATAGCCTCTTTGATGGTTACGGGTGAAGAGAAATTTTTACATCCTTGAATACCCTGCCAAGCAACTGGTTTGGCTTCAGTTCTTACTGCCACTTGTGTTCCACTGACTGCATTCATAACGGCTGTTGCATTGTTCATTGCGATTTCCATAATGATAAAGTATTAAAATTGTTTCTATTATGTTATCTATCTCTTTTTGACGTTGCAAAGATATTACTTAATTTTTTATTCTGCAAATTTTTCAATTAGAATTTTTATGTGATTAACATTCTTTGATGAATAGTTCCTCTTTAATCTTTTCAACCTCTTTCGGGTTTAAAGGTATGCTTGCAGACTTTATTATCTTGAAAAACATTATCATACGTTGTATGCTATCGGTATTTTTTGTCCACTTATTAAGTGCTAATGTGTTTTTAGTTTGTTTCAAGATGGGTAAATATGTTCTGTTTGTCAAATCCTTTATATAAAGTTGTGCATCCATCATTGATGCAAAGCTGCTTTTTACAAGTCCTATCATGACATTATTTTTTGTAATATCATACCGTACTACTGAAATTGTCTGTGCCATATTTTTATATATGTTTTAATTGTGAAACTCGTTCTTTCCTTATTGCTTTGCAAAGGTAATGCTTTTTCTTCAATCCGCAAAACTTTTCAGATAGAATTTTTAGTAAGATAAGGTTTTTTAATAGATTGATATGTTATACTTAAATGAAGTTAAATAATCATCTAAAATTTGGTTATGCCCAGGAAAATGCTTACCTTTGTAGTGTTGAAAGAAACAAGGAAGGTAAGGGTAAAACCTTAGAGTTTAGTCTCCTTTGGAAATGGTTTTTATTTATTAATATAGTTAAAAATAAGGCAACAAACCTTATTATATTTGGAATGTTGCTTTATATCTATTATTGCAATTTTTTTACAAGGTCGTTCAAACTTTCTCTAAACATAAAGTTTTTATAGTCTGTGTCATAATCAAGATGATTTATTAAGACCATAACATCTTTGTGCCTACACTTATAAAGTGTTTCCGTTCCGTCACATCTTAAATAGCAAGCATATTGGTATTCAGGTGCGTTGTCATAGTCTTTAATCCATTTTCTTTGATTGTTAATTTCTTTGATTTCCCCTAAATAGCCTTTTTGTTTGTATAGGGAAAATGTTATTCCATTGAATGTTATCCTATTCTTTTGCAAATTACGTTTCTTGATAGGTGGGCAAACAAAATTTATATGAATGCCCATGTCTGTAATATCTAATTTGCCAAAAACCAATTTTATTTTTGCGAGTAAAGGATAATTACTTATCAAGTTACAAAAATGTTCCTTGATATTATTTATTTCTTCGTTGCTTAAAATAAGATTTCCAACACCGACAAAATTTCCGTATTTAGCCATAATAAATTACCTCCTATTTATTTTGTTTCAAATACTACTTTATTATTTTCGTCACGTAATTGTATTTTTAGATTGATATGTTTATTATTATTTGCAAGATTTTGCAATTTCGTTTTATTTTCATTTGACGGCTCTATCAAAGTGCAATATATTTTCTTTGATACAGGATAACCTTCGTTAATATCAAAAGTCTTAAAGGTTTTCAAACCGTCATATTTGCAGTAAGTAAAACATTCTTTCATATTATCTATTTGTTTAATTATTACACTGCAAAGATAGCGGTTTATTCTGATATACGCAAATTTTTGGATAGAAAATTTCTATTAAAAATTGTTAATAGATTAAAGATATTTTAACTAATTTATATTAGTTGCAAAAGAGACAATACTTTAGAATTTTACTTCTACTTCCGTCAAACTATCTTTCTTTTGACAATGCAAAGGTAATACCTTTCTTTTTATTACCCAAAAATTATATGAAAATAAACGTTAATAAATTGTGAATAAATGTTAGTCTTAAAATAAGGCTTTCTGTGGCTTTATTCCTGCAAAGATAATGAGTTATCCATTTGTATATGAAAGTCGCTCAGAACGCAAAAGAATAGGCAAAAACAAAGCCTCCACGTTTCACAACGGGAAGGCTCTTTCTTTATTAATCTAAAAAACAAAATAGCATATCTTTTATGCTTTATAAGGATAACCGCCTGTATACTTTTCCACTTCTACCATAACATTATCAAAGTAGTCAAGCATTTTCTTACAAAGGTCTTTTTCAGACTTGAATTTACTTTTTCTGAACTTCTTTCCGCCATTGTCAACATACACTTGCTGTATTGATTTCATTGCAAGATATTTGTATTTTTCACTCTGTTTGTCAGCATCATTCAACCATACGTGGCCGTTTGTATGCACTTCCACTTTGTGTTCCAAATGATTAACACAGAAACAAATGTAAATGGAATTCATATCTATATTGTGCGGCCAATCTTCTTTGTTAAGTGCGTCAAGCCGAACAAATTGCATATAAGGGCAAAAACTGCTTGGTTTTTCATCAACAATAACCTGCTTTACATATTTGTTTCCGTCAGTGATTTTCTTAATCTCTTTTGCTACTTTGGCAAATACTTCATTGTAAACACTTGTTTCCATATTGTTGTATATCTTATTGTTTTTACTTTGCAAAGGTAAGGAGAATTTTTCTCCCTACCAAATTTTTACACTTAAGTGATGTTAATACTCGTAAGTTGGTAACTTAAAGTCGTTATAACCATCAAGAAGGTATGCTTGTCCGTAATGTCCTTTATTGAAGTCCATTGAAACATATATCAATTTATTCTTCATTGACACATTTGGCTTCATTTTGGTAGTTGCCAACCGTTTGTCTCCATGTTTGGAATAAGCCGTTTTGAAGTGCCTTACCGCCTTATTTATTGCTGTTTCATAGTCGGCAAAATCTCTTTCCGTGTAATAAACGTTTGTTTCCGCCTTGAAGTTCTTGAAGTTGATAACCTTTATTTCCATTTTGTTTTGAAGTTAAATTGTTAATTGCTCTGTTTCTTAATCACAATACAAAGGTAGGCATTTTTTCTTTGCCTACCAAATTTTCTGTGTTAAAAAACGTTAATCATCTTCATTTTCTTCTTGTTCTTCTCTTTCGTCTATTTCTCGTTCAAAAGCCATAACTACATTCAGTAACTGAATTCTATCATAGCAATAAGAGCGCACTTTGTGTTCTGTTTCCATGTCTGTGCCGTTTAGTTCATCCATAAGGTAGCCACACAAAGTAATACCCATTTTTTCTCTTACAATGCCCGTAAGCATATATGTCCTGCCGTCATAGTCCATAAAAGTATTGTCCTCAGAAGGGTTATCCAAAGTAAGCATACCGCCTACGCCGCCTAACAAATCAGTCAGGGTTGACTGAATGTTGTTTATAACACTTCTTGCGCTTTTTGCAAGGCTTACCAAAATGATGTCGTTGTATTCTTTCATATTTCTATCTGTTTTGATTTTGTACTGCAAAGGTAAGCAATTTATTTCATACTACCAAATTTTAGACCATTTTTTATACTTGATTAACAAAAACATTTCATTTGGTTAAATCCATGTTAAAAGAGGGAAAATGTTTGGATAATCTGGATTTTCTTTGTATCTTTGCAGTGTCAAAAGATAAGGGCAGGGGTAACACTCTGAAGTATAATCTCCTTTATAATTTATTTTTTATAGTTATTGAATGTTAAAAAGTCCTCAACAATGTTACTTGCTGAGGGCTTTCTGTATTAAGGATTATTCATCCTTTTTTACATATCTATGCAAACTATCTGCACACATTGGCACGTTATTTGCAGATATTACGTTTTCATTACGCAAAGCATAACGAAGGTAGTATTGATGGCGGCTTGTTGAAACGCTGTATTTTGTTTCATTCATAATAAAGTTGTAATACCCACGTTCATTCACAAAACGCTCACAGATACAAGTATTGTAAGAATATAGACGGTTATTGAATATACGCATATTGCTTCCGTTACCTTCGTTTGCACCACTTACGAACATCTTGCATACTTCTGAATTTTTCATACTTGAAAATCTCCTATTATTTAATTGTTAGACTATTGTTTTATTTCCTAATTGCACTGCAAAGGTAATGAATTCATTTGATACCTGCAAATTTTTCAGATAGAAATTTCCCTCATTTAACTTTTATTTCATTTTAAGACCTTATCTGTTAAACAGAATGATTGATTTATATATTAAATCTAATAAATGTTAAAACATTTGGTGAATTCAATTTTTCTTCTTACCTTTGCAACGTTGAAACAATAAAACATATATAAGATATGAAACAAATAAACAGGTATTATCTAGTGTTCGGTATTTGGTGCGCAATACTTTCTTATGCTGCATTTTTCAGCCATAATGTGTATTTTAACGCTTTTTTAATTTTCTTTGGATTTAATGGCTGTATTATAGCCTGTGCATATATTGACGAGCATGAAAATGAAAAAGAAAATAAATTCATTGAAAAAATTGTTAATTTGCTTGGATGATTCAAACAAAATGATTATCTTTGCAACGTAATTAAAATATAGGAGGTAAATATGAAAGCAAAATTCTATGTAACTGCAAGTGATAAGGTTTGGGGTGACAAATTAATAGCCGCTTGTTATAGCCATCAAAAAGCTCAAGAAATCTTTGATAAGTGGCAAAACCGTAGTGACTTGAAATATGTCAATATACGTTCCACAAAACCGTATTACAAAACATACGTTATGTATGATGAAAACCTTATAGAAATAGAATCTTGTCATTAAAAGATGTTAAAACATTGGTAAGGATTTGGTTATTTCAAACTTTTTCCTTACCTTTGTAGAGTGAAAAGGAAATAAGAAATCTAACAATCTAAAATAGATAAGAATTATGGCAACTGGAAATTTTTGTTATGAGAATCGTTGTGTTGTAGTTACTAATGATGATTATGATATGGGTAATTTGCCCGAAATAGGAAAGTGTGTGGATAACTCACGCAATTACCCGTCATATTTGATAGAAGAATTTGAGTTTTGGGAAGTTGTCCTAACCGCAGGATATTACGAAGGTGCTTGCATTGACTATATTGAGCATCACAAACATAGCCCTTATGATGTAGTGCAGGGATATATCGGTTATCCGTGGTCAAAGAAAAGTCTCTTTGCAGAATGTAAGGAAGTATTTGGTTTATCAAAACGTAAAATGCAAGCAATTTGCGGTAATGTAGGCGACAAAGATATTGATGACTATGTTGAGAATGCCACCGAAAAAGTGGGAGAATATCTTGCAAAGAAAGAAGAAAAAGAGGTAAATGAATATATTGACAAGCTGAAAGAAGAATATGGTTATGAAGAAGTTTGCAGAGTTGCAACTTTCAGTAATGGCGAAACAATCTACCGAAAAGTAGGGTAAGAGAAGTAAACATGGGGTAGGGTGAAAATCCCTATCCTATGTACTCGAATGAGTAACGTTATATAAGTTAAACTGCATAAAGATATAAAATAAAATGACAGAAAAAGATTACATCATCATAAAGGAAGACGGGAAACCTTTAATATTCAATGATGGTCAAACGGTTGTTTACGGAAGTTATGAAGAGGCAAAGAGTGATTTATATGAAACAAACCTTTGCATCATTCCTTTGGAAGATTATAATAAGATTATCAATAGTAATAACAAATACGGTGAAATATAATGAATGATGTACTCAAGTGAGTATGGTATTCTATTTTTTAACGAGCTTGAAGAAAAATAATTAGCAAAATTTCAATTTTATTGGCTTGCAATTAACAATTAAATTCACTAATTTTGCAATGTCAAACAAAAAAGATAATAAGACTATGGACAAGAGATTTGTATATGTAACGGTTAAGATGGAAATCACTAATCCAAACAAGGAGGTTATTACGGACGAGGATATTAAAAATGTTATCAATGATGTTGACTACAAGTTCAATGATGTGGATGATTTTCATATCAATACTGAAATTGTGGATTATGAATGCAACTAAACACAAAAAACAATATGATGATATTTGTAATAACACTTTCAGATAAGAAATTTGATGAGAAATACAGAAATTTCTGTTACAAGAATCTCACATCACTCATAAAGCAATTTAGGGGCGATCTGGAAGACTATCTTGATGATATGGATGACTACCTTACCGATAAGGATGAAAAGGAACTGGAAGAGCTTGTTTCACGTCTAACAAAGACTTCAAGTGTGGGCAAAACTATGAAATTAAAAGGTCTTGGCATTGAATTCACCTTAAGGAAAGAGGATTTGAAATAAAACAATTTTTAACGAAAAAGATTTGGTTATATCAAGAATAATGCGTATCTTTGCAGTGTAAATAAGAGAAAATAAGAAGTCAAACATTAAAAACATAGGAGATTAAGACAATGAACATTTCAGTTAAGTTTGGAACATTCAACGTGGTAGAGAACAAGGAAAACAACGGTATTTCTATCTACAACTGTGACAATAAGGTTCTAGACATTGCCAACATTAATTGGTGGGATAAGGACGATATTGAAAATGCAATGTATGCCAAAGAAAGCCTTATCAAAGAACGTAATAAAGACTACAGAGATGTAAAAATCGAGAGCCTTAATCAAGCTATTGAGGCTATGGAAAAGATACATGAAAACGAAATCAACAAATGGAAAGAAAGATATCGAGTACTGGCCGAAAGCAAAAACAACATTTCAATCAATGATGGGAGTGTGGTTGAGGTGCTTGAAACTGCTAATAATGTGTTGAAGAATATTTCAGATAAGAAGGATAGAGGATTTGTTTGTAGTCGTGTATCACAGGTTATCAACAAACTTCGTTCTATCACTGCCGAATAAAACAAAATATTAACGGGATGCCTTTTAACAAGCCCGTATTCAGAAAAGTCAAAGAGGTTGTTTTAGTGTGATATCCGCTTAAAACGCAAAACATTTCCTCCGCATGGTTGATTGCTATCCTAATTGGTTCGTTAAGACCCTTGATTTATATTGTTTATTAACATTCAACAAAAGATATCATAATCAATATGAAAGTACAAGAGAAAAAGAAAACAAATCAAGAGTTGAGAACTGCAAAGAAATTGAAAGGTGTGTATAAACACTGTATCAATATACTTTCATCCTCACCCAATGCAAAGCATATTGTTAAAAATATCGAGGCGAAGATGAAAAGTATTTAAAACCTCCTATGTTGAAAGGGGTAGGCAAAATTCTTATCAAGTATATATAAGCTATCATTGCGATTAAAGTCCTACCCCTTTGTTATTATCACAATAAATGATTGTTAGATTATGAAGTAGCACCGTCTGTGAAGATAGTGCTATTTTTTTTATACCTATATGTACTCGATTGAGTATTGTATTATTGAAATATTAACTTTCATTTAGTTTTAATTAACTCAATATATTTGTTTGTTACAGATACTATTATTAACTTTGTATCCTAATATGAATTAGCCCCTACAATCAATTATCTTTATTAAGACGATAAACTTATCGTCAAGCAATGAGATAATTCAATAGAGGGGCTAAAAATAGCTTAAAATGGAATATTAACAAAATAAGGATATAAATTATGAAACAAGATTTTATTAAAAAATGGTATAATCCAGAACTGACAGATGAACAAAATGTTTCTTCATTAAAGGAACATGGCATTGCTATTTCATTAAGTACGCTTAGGCGATGGCGAAAAATAAATAATATCACAAAAACATCAGGAGGCGACCGCAAAAGCAAGGAATATAAACAAGGGAAAAATCAAGTAGTCAATTCACAATCAAGTGTTCAAAATCAAGTGTTCACCCCCGAAATCAAGTGTTCAAATAATAAAAATCAAGTAGTCAATTCACAATCAAGTGTTCAAAATCAAGTGTTCACCCCCG
>ERZ808259.505-NODE-505-length-16108-cov-10.400424_pt1 | contig 16108 bp, 8 predicted proteins | sample MGYA00521279_ERZ808259 | MGnify/ENA primary metagenome ERZ808259 (study PRJEB31516, sample SAMN03275586) | gut metagenome | biome: mammalia-associated habitat; material: feces | host: Papio cynocephalus | place: Kenya | collected 2012-07-27 ... | reverse complement strand
GTTTTGGGGGTAATTGAATCTCCAATAGTTTGTATAGGAGAGTAGAAACAAGACACTCGCTCTTTGATAAAACGAATATATGAGAATCGGTCAAGCAAGGGCTAATCTTTATAGCCTATACTTGCTTGACCGATATTTCTATTCCTCTATCTCCCAATTCACGATATTACCCTTGGACGAGTCAAAATTAATGCCAACCTTTGTGATTGGCTTGCCGCATAGGGCGAAGCGTTGGGCATAGTTTTTGAGATTGATTTGCTGCAAGGCTGTTTGAGCGTTCTTGTTCAACTTCAGTTCGATGATATAGAGGCGAGTATGTGTCAGCATCACGATATCCACCCTTCCATTTGGCGTATGAACCTCCACATCCACCACATATCCCGTAAGGAGCGAGAAGATGATGAAGAGCATCTGCTGGTAATGTCCCTCGTAGTTAGTGACATTACAATAAGGCACTGTTCCAAGGAAGGTTTGGAGCAATTGCAAGGCTCCATCCATATCATCCTGACGTATCAGCACTGACATCTGGGCGATAGCCACATCACCATTCTGGGCAAACATGCCCTCCAGATAGTTTGGCAAGAGACTCTCGAACAATCCCACCTTGATTTCTTTGTTAGGAAGGTCGAGAGTATAAAGCTTACTAAACTTATCATATTCCTTGATGGTAAGGTATCCGCTCTGGTACAGCAAAGGAGTGATAGCTGTCATATCCTCAGTCGGTGCATCAAAGGCGGAAGACTTAGCGTACATCTTGCCAAGGTTGGTAGGCACGACCTTGAACTTACGCATCATATTGATTAAGTAGGTAGGCGTTCCCGAAGTAAACCAATAAGCCCCAAACTCCTTGGTCGAAAAGCAGTTGAGCAAGCTGAATGGATTGAACACATCTGGCGACTTGGCAGAGAAATGATAACCATCATAGTTTTCCTTCAATTCGGCAATCGTTTCCTCCCGAGTCAATTCTTGCGCTTTTGCCAATTCATCTATGTCCTCAGACATTTGCGTAAGCAGTTCTTCCTTGGTAATTCCGCAAATTCCAGCATAGTCATTATACATGGAAATATTTGTGATATTGTTCAATTCGCTAAAGATACTGAGCTGCGAGAACTTGGTGATACCCGTGAGGAAGACGAAACGAAGCTTAGCCTCGCTATACTTTAACGGACTATAAAAGTTGCGCATAACATTGCGAAGCACATCCAACTGTTTGTCCTCATGAGCGACATCCAACATCGGCGCATCATACTCGTCGATGAGCACCACCACCTGCTTGCCAGTCTTCTGATAAGCAGTATCGATAAGGTCTATCAAACGATTGTTGTTTCCAATTCTCGGCTTATCTATGCCCCACTTTTTCTCCTCGTCCTGCAAAAGATAACCAAGGTATCTTTCCAAATCTTCCTTCTCCATGTGCTTTCCACCGCTCATATCAAAGTGGAGCACAGGATATTCCGTCCATTCTTTTTCCAATTTTTCCATGGCAAGTCCTTTGAACAAGTCTTTCTTACCCTCGAAGTAACTTTGCATCGTAGATACTAACAAGGACTTGCCGAAACGGCGTGGTCGTCCCAAGAAGAAATAAGTACCGCTGGTATGAGCCATACGGTAAATGTATTCCGTCTTGTCGATATAGAGCTTGTCTTCCTTACGAATTCGCTCGAATGTCTGTATGCCTATAGGATATAACTTCAATGCCATAATCTTCTTGTCTTTGAATTACTTGGACTTTCAAATTGCCGAGTGCAACCATTCTCGACTGCAAAGATAAACATTATATTTGTAATAATCGCTTTTACGAAAGAAAAAAGCTCCTTTTACTCAATCTTATTCAGAAAAAGTAGGTAAAGGCCCCATATATGAGCGTTTCAGACCACCAAAATCAAGCACTACTTTTTGCAAGATAGTCCCAGTATCACCACAAAGAACTCGCAATTTATGCTTGCCAGGACAAGGCACATAGAGAGTCGATTTATTAATGCGACAATTTCGCAAAATGCTCTCATACCAATTTTGGGCATATTCAAAAGATGACGTAGAAGCTTCTATTATACGTGTATTATCTATTGTCACACCATAATGCGTTTCAATATTCGTACGCTCATGCCCTGCATATCCACGGTCATTATTCAAAGTATAAGTTGGAAGCACATAAGTATATACATCAACAATGCCTTCAGAAAAGCAATAGAAATCGTATTCCACATATGGTGCATCCTGCTGACTTGGGAAACATGGAGAAGCTATTGGGTTTCCCAGCTGAACAGCCTTACCTTCACATCCCAAATTATCGACAATCGCAATTTTGACATTCTCCGTTTCATGCTTATGCTGAAATTGGGCGGCATTGATTGAAATATAACCATTTGTTTCCAAGAAACATCCCTTAACGTCTGCCAAAGATGGTGCATCCGGATTAAAGACCGAAACGAATATACGTTCCTTCTGCCCATTGTCAGCGACAACATCAACATAGCCTGCGACTCGCTCACCATGAGGAACCTTTTCCCAATCAATAGAAATCATCAATCTTTCTTCTAGTTTGACCTTTCCCGAACATTTAGAGAGCCGAATCCACGTCTCTGAAGGTTTGGCTACCCATTCAAACATTTTATTACCACGATTATATATGTCAGCAAACATTTCTCTATGAATGTATTTGTTGAACGAAGGCAAAATATGAAAACTACTTGCGCCCTTATTCAGTTCTTCATTCTCTACAAATATAGCCATATTGGCATCATCAGAAAGCTTCGCCTTACGAAGCTCTGGTTTATCAAAGTAAGACGAAGTATTTTCCTGCTCCATGCTAACAACATGATTCCATTTACCATTTAGCATTGTATTGTAATATCTCGTAATGGTTTCCAAGCTATCAAAACATTCTATAGCACGTTTAGCCCATGTTTCTGTTGCTGCACGATTTTGAAAAGCATACTGACGATTAAGCTGTCCGTAGAGGACCATACGATTTATCAATTCGCATCCCTTCACTGGATAGTAAACATTTTCAAAAAAACAAGCTTTATTGCTTTCTGGAAGTTGTTTCATCAGTTTTCCCGACAAATCGGCTATACGACGATACTCTGCTATGCGACGTTCCGCCTCACCATAATTAGCAAAAGAGAACTCTGTATCAACATTTATCTCTCTTCCATGAGCATCATTTGTCCACTGTGCTCCAAAGCCCATACATTCAGGCTTGCGTTGGAAGGCTAAAGTATAAAATGAATTAAAAATATCATCAAGTTCATTTTTGCACTTCGCACCAATCATTTGCATTGTCCACTCTGTTCGGTAATGCGCTGCTCGCTCGAAATCAAACGAGTTGATGTCATATGCCAAAGAAAGGAAGAAATCTGTAGCAAACTCCGCCAACTTTATATCACCAGCATTCAGCAACCATATCCTATCTGCCGTGCAGTCATAAGCCTTACGCAACTCCTCGTACATCAGAGTTGGAGAGGTGGTATTCATCCATAAATAATTATGCGGACGTCCCAAATACGACGCATGATAATATACGCCTGAGCGTCCACTCCTTTGCTGTTCTGTCGGATTACTAAGTCGTTTCATATAACCATAATTGTCATCAGGCCATATGATGGTTACGTCATCAGGCAACCGCAAGCCATGATCATAAACATCAAGCACTTCTTTATAAGGAGTAAATGCCTGAGGTATCTTTTCTATATTTTTTTTTGAATTTCGCTCGATAATATCACGCTGCGCCTCTATTGCCTGTTCCATTACCTTACGGCGTTCGTTCATGTCATCGCTTCCTTTCATTGCCACATCATGAAGGCCACGGAGAGCCAATGTATAAACATTTTCAAATGGAGTGGTTTCCTTCACCCTTGCCTCTAATACACTGTCAATACCTTTTTTATTGGTTGTATAATTCCATTCACCATAACGAGCATGATCCCATTCTGTAGCTGTGTTCAAGAACAAAGGTTCACAATGTGACGTGCCCATCACGATCCCGAAGCTATCGGCAACTAGTTTGTTTTCTGGAACCTTATAAAAAGCTGTCGAACAATTATGCATAGCAGGGCATAAATAGTTGGCATTTAATCGTAACAACAATTCGCATACGGCAGCATAAGTTCGAGGTCCAAAATTTTTGCGATTTTTCTCAAAAGTATCACGCACCCATGGATACAGCCCCCAATCCTCATCATTGATAAAAATACCACGATACTTTACACTTGGCGACTTCGATGTATAAGGCAAAACATTTAATCGCAATGTCTCGCGATGTTTTATAGGAGCATCACTCCAAAAGTACCAAGGACTCACCCCTATTGAACGTGAAATAGAAAGTAATCCATAGGCTGCACCTCGTCGGTCACTTCCCACAACGACAATTGCTTCACTCAATCCATGTCCAGGATGTTTTACTCTTTGAATACGATAACGTTCCCAAAATCCTTCCACCCCCTGTACATCAATCAATTTTCTTTCCGACAGTCGTTTAATCCACTTATTACCAAGCGTTCCTACAACGACGGCACGTTTCAACTTGGGCAAGACAGCATTGCTATCTAACACCATAGGGCGCTTGCCAGAGACCCTTTGCACATCATCCGCAAAGAGGTTGGCAACACGCTGCATGAGCACAGATTCTTCCCCGTCATAGAATATAGGAACTGCACCATTTACATCCACCAAACAAAAACCTAATTTGTTTTCTGTAAGAGTGGCTTGTGCAAAGGCTGCAAAAGCAGCCAAGGAAAACACTATCAAAATTGCAAATCTTCTCATCTTATTTTTTACCTTTTTTAGTTACACTCTTTGATTTATATGTATCTAGTGGAACGTTTGCTACAGCCGAGACAGCAGTAGAACACCCGAAAGGTAGGTCCATATAATTTTTGCCCTCGAAAATCCCATCTTCGCTACTCTTAGTTAACCACGCAGAGCAAGCTATCCCTTTAGAATTCATATTGTTGTAAGCATGAAAGGCATTTCTTCTCAGCCATTCCATTATCTCCTCATGACCTAACTCTTGCGCATAACGTCTCATATAGCGCATCAAAATACCCTTGAAGCCACATCTGTCACCATCGACTTCTTGACAAACTTTGATGATTCCATATTGATTACACAACTGCTTTCTTACACATGTCACCAACTGGTTTGCGTCCTTGACATATAGACTATCACCAAAATGCTGATAAAGCATAATGGCCGCACCTAGCATTGTACCTTGATTATAAGTGCTAACCCATCGATTATAATTCTCTGGCACATAGGGAGAATTGTTCCAAGAGAAACTATCCCACACCTCCCCACTCTGTTCATTATACAAGAATTTGCGCTGGTTGGCATAAAGAGAGCGTGCTTTCTCATAATAGCTTTCATCACCTGTAGCTTGTGCTATATAGCAGGCTGCCACTTCCGTAGGGCCATTTATACAAGAATTAGTGGCAGTCGCAGCACCGCTTATTTGTGCCCATCTCATCATTCCCCAAGGATTAATCGCTCTGTTATAGACTGCATCAAAATTATGTTTGGCATAATCCAAATATTTCTTATCCCCTATAAGCAGAAAAGCACGAGCCGATGCTATGACCATCCACATGACATCATCATTAAAATCATGACCATACCATTTATAGGAATCAGACCAAACTAGATGAAGCCAATCGTCCCCTGTTTGACTGATAAAATATCCAAATACATCCTCAAAAACATCAAGATATTTTCTCTCCCCTGTTGACTGATATAAGTCGAGCATTGTCTCAAGTATTTCTGCTTCTTGCCAGCTTCCTCTGGTGAATGTCTTTCCTCCATTTTCTGAAAGAAGAAATTGAAACAAGAAAGCATCAGCCATCTGTTTGCGAATTGTTTCATCCATTTTCAGTTTTGGCTCTGTCTCTACAAACTTCCACATTTGATTAGCATTGGCATCATCCACACTTTCAAACATCAACTTCGCACCATCCTCTTTTGAGTCTTGTGTAATGGCCCAATTGCACATACCATGTTGCTGTACAAGTCGGAAAGTATCGCCTTTTCCCTTTACTGGTATCAGTATCCATTTTGCCCAATCTGATTCCGAAGTGGCAACCTGTACAAGTTGAGCTAATTTACCAATTGGGTTACAGCTACACGCCAAGAATCTTGTTGTATATACATTTTGCAGAGAAACCGATCCATCACGATTACCGACAACCATCCATTGTTGGGCAGGCACATTCGTATTTGTCCACAACAAGACATTTGCATTGTCTTCAAGAGAAGAATTATTTATAAATAAACCTTTATCCATTCTTGTTACGGGACAAACATAATAGGTTTTACCCAGTTTGACACCTCCCATCGTTTCCACTACAGAAGTTACCAACAAGACCAATGAAAGTAATAGAAATCTCGTAAACATCACTTCACTTCTTATATTTTTGGGATAAAACATAAATACTCTCAGGGGCAAACTTCCATTGGCACAATCACTTCGTTGGCATTGACAGAGACTCTATCGTAGCCCTCGGCAGAGTGGGTAAAATGAAGAGGCACAATACGTGTCAAACGTGGCAAAACCCCATGATTTGAATTATGCACATGATAAACATAGTAAGCATTCCCTTGTGGATCAAAGAACACATCGCCGTGTCCAGAGCCATTCTCTCCAACAATAGAACGATGGATGATACGATTATCTGTAGGCTTTTTCCAAGGACCCAACGGAGAGTCGGCTATCGCATAACCCACAGCATAATCACGGCTCATAAAATGATTAGCAGAATAAAAGAGATAATATTTGGAGCCATGCTTAATAACCGTAGGTCCCTCCATGACAGGAGCGAAAGGATAGTCAGGAGAATTCTCCCATGCCTCAGTATTGTCTAAACAACGACACAAGGTTGACTTATCGATTGTTCCCTCTTTTAAATCATAGGCAGCTACCCAAATATAGTTTCCATTGTCAAAACGTACATGGTAAAGATAAGCCTTTCCATCCTCATCGACAAACACATAAGGGTCTATGTTTTTGGCAGAAGCATCTACTGGTTTCACACTTTTCTGAACATAAGGTCCAACAAGTGTTGGTGCCTGTGCTATAGCCACCTGCTCATTGGCTGTATAAGCAAGTTGCCATGAGGAACCAACATTAATTAACTGTGGTGCCCAAAAATCAGAGTTTCCATACACATTCTTTCCTTTAGTAAGGAGATAACCCTTTGATGTCCAATGCTTCAAGTCAGTTGATTCCATAACCGTAAAACCTTGCGGACTATTATTTGAGCTTCCCGTAAGATAATACTTATCACCTTTACATGCGATTGTTGGGTCAGCAAAAGCTATCTGATTGTCTTTAGATAGCGAGAAATGGAAACGGCAGTAACTTGTATATTTCTCACCAGGATTTAGCCATACACTAGGCCATTCCGGTTTGTTTGGGCTATCAGGATAGTGTTGCGTTTCCAAACATACAGACGCATGGCGTGGATAACGGATTCCATGTTTGGCAGAAAAGGAGGCATCCAAGAAATTGCCAGTATATACCTGAATACCTGGCTCATCGGTATAGACATCAAGACGAATACCTGAGGTTGGGCTATAAAGGGAAGCTGCAATCTGAGTATCATCACCATGTCCATTCCGCCAAGTATTGAGACACCAATTGTGATCAAAGCCGCCTGCGTTGCGTGTCATATCAAAATTTTGATTATTGATATTACGACTCAATGGAGTCAACTGACGGAAATCCATTGGTGTTCCAGCAACACTCCTCACCTCACCTGTTGTCATATAGGTTGTGTCTGCAGGAGTGTAGTTATCGGCATTGATATAAAGCATTTGATTCTCACCATCATGAGACGGATCACCATTGAGATTGAAGTAAGAATGATTGGTCATGTTGATTGGTGTCTTACGGTCGGTCGTAGCCTCATAACGTATGTCTATCGAATTGTCCGATGTAAGTACATAAGTCACCTTTGCCTTCACATTTCCTGGGAAATTATTATCACCATCAGGTGAAAAGATAGACATCGTAAGAGTTGAGTCGTTGACTTGCGTTCCATCATACACTTGATATTGCCAACCAGTCGGTCCACCATGCAAACAATGCGCATAATTGTTTTGGGGCAATTGTATGGTTTTACCTTCAACAACGATGCGCCCCTGATTAATGCGATTAGCATAACGTCCGATAGCTGCTCCAAAATCACTTGGAAAGTGTTTATAATCGGCATATTGCGCTATATTATCAAAGCCCAACACGACATCACGAAAATTGCCTTGACGATCAGGCACCATGATGGAAACTATACGCCCACCGAAGTTGGTCACACATACCTCCATGCCATTTCGGTTGGTCAGAGTAAAAAGACAAGTCCGTTTGCCAGCAATGGTAGCTTTAAACTTATTTGGGTCTAATCCAGACTTCGTTGTCTGGGCGGTCGCTGAGGTTATCACAGCCCCATATAACAGCAATGTATATAATAAGGTGTATTTCATTTGACTTATTGTTTGTTAAACTCCTTCGGTAATAATTAAGCTATAAAGATAACGGATGGCACTAATCTATCAAAAGAAGCCATATAAGAAACTCCAAGCAAGTTCTTATGCAGCTTCTTTTGAAAAGTTAGAAATTGGAAGTTACCACTCAATAGCCTGATCTTCATCAGGAATCTGAGTGTTAATCTGTCGCTCAAGTGTCAAAGTACCCTTTACATGATAACGAATAGCCGTACCTAACACAGAAGTGTAATCAGAATACCAATACTCTATATTGTTGATAATAAGATAGCGATGCTTCAAATAGGGGCGTACAGCATCCATCGATTCCGTGATGCGAAAAGAAGCCTCTTTCGCCACTTTAAAATCTACCTCGGGATTGTCACAAGAGAACTGCACAATTCCACTATTGTCACCCACAAACTTAGCCATTATCTTGTAATTCTTGCGATCTGTACGCTCTTCGTCCATAGTACCAGCATAGAAAAATATAGTATTTTCATCTACTACATATCCACGCACATCGTTCTTCACAAGGCTTCCACTACCCTCATCACCATCAATGGTAGTAAGCAACGCTGTACCAGAATAATCACCAGAGTAATCATTGAATGGGAACACACGCAGCAAAGCCTTCTTATAATTTTTACGTGGATGCGCCTGATAACCATATTGAGAACCATCAACGATGGTGAGCGGCAACACCCACTTCTCAGACATATCGATTCCCTTGAAATTGAAATCGACATCGAGAACAGCCTTACGATCTCCTGCATGTACCGTTGTCACTTCTGGAAACGACACATATTTTTCCATATCCGAATAGAACAAATCAGTACGACTTTGGAAGCGTTCGTAGTTCAATTGGTTAAGTGTGTCTGGATCAAAAGCTACATGCACATTAATGTCTTTATCTGTCGCAAGTGTTCCACTCACAAGGATAGGAAGCTGATAGTCAGACATTCCCTCTCCTTTTTTATACGCCCCATCAGAAGTCTTACGACTATATGGAACATATACATTTGTCACACCTTTGCTATTAAGTGGAGCACTGAATGATACAAAATGCTCGTATTGCTCCTCTGTCCACTCGTCATTACATGCTGTCAATGAACTTATCACGGCGGTGAGCATAACAAAAATAAATATCTTTTTCATATCAGTAATCTTTTTAAAAAGAATTAATCGTATGATTGCCAACCTGGCTCCTGAGTAAGCCGCTTGTTGTGCTTCAATTCTGATGGATGAATTGGCCAAAAGTACATCTTGTCTGCAAAAGTTGATTGAAGATCGTACTCCTTGACTGGCACATAGAAATCATCCCTTTGGCTTTCATTCATTATGACATTACAGCCATATATTGGCAACGCCTCCTCTACGGCAGCATCCTTCCAACGTCGAAGATCATAATAGCGTTTGCCCTCACCCATCAATTCTATCATACGTTCACGTTTAATAGCCTTACGTAAGGCATCCTTATTAGCATAAGTCGCATCAGAATAGTCAGGCAAACCAGCACGAATACGAACAGGGTTGGTGCCTTTTTTGATTTCCTTGACATCACGACTGATAGTATAAGTAGATGTTCCATCCCAAGACGAAACATTATAAGTACCATCAAGCTCATTCAAAGCCTCAGCATAAAGCAAAAGAATATCTGCATAACGAATCGCAGGCTCAGGTTTTGCCTTAATATTGTCAGGAATATCCTGAGGGTGTACAAACTTCATGACGCCAATGCCTGTACGCAAGTGGAACTGATTATTCATAAACCCATTACCACCACCACGATAGTAGAATGTTTGACGATTACGGTTACTTGGTTCGGATTGTCCTAAATAATGCCAAACGGCACCACTATAAGCAACAGATGCATAAAAACGAGGTTCGCGATTGGCATACTGCAATGACACATTGGCAGCCAATGGCTTATAGCGACCAGCATCTACATCTTCTTGAGTCGTGAAACCAGTAAGTCGCTGCGAGCCATCACCACGTCCAATTTCCAGATCTTTACCAGGGCAATCGGTGCCATCATTCATGTAATAGGCATCACACATCTTTTGCGTCATGCCATGCGTGTTCCATCCGCCAAAGTCACGTGGCATTTGATGCTTGACAAGAGCCTCGATAGAGAACTCACCACCAGCGGCATCATACCCTCTTGAGAAAATCAACTCAGGATTACTCGTCATGGCAACAGCCCCATCAAAGAGATCACGATATGACTTAAAAGGATCGATATTCTTCCAGCCCTCCGGCCAATTTTTCTCCGAGAAATTTCCATCAGCAGGAGGAACAATCGTTGGCTCACTACCAGGACCATTATCAGAAGATGTAAAAGATGTATGATAGAGATCATATACCCCCAACTCCATTACATCCTTACAAGCTGCTGCAGCTTTGGCCCATTTTTCCTCACTATACTCTGGAGATAACAAACGATTCCCCTTGTCATCCACAAAAGCACGTGCAAAGGCATCATCATTTCCATTAGCTAAAGGACTTGCTGCAAAAATCAACGCATAAGCTCGTGTAGCCAAAGCTGCGCCCTTGGTAGGACGGCAAACGTTTCCATCATCAGTACGCTTGGTGTATTGCAATTCCTTAGCCGCTTGCAGCATCTCATTTGATATATGTTCTGCTACCTGTTCGTAAGGCATACGAGGATAAGCCAAGTCATCATAGCTTTGCGTATAATCCACTCCTTCCTCTGGCATAATTGGCACAGGTCCATACTTACGAAGCAACAACCAATAGTAATATGCACGAACAAAGCGTGCTTGTCCCTTATAGTCAAGTTTCTCCTCATCAGACATTTCCTCATTTTTATCCACATTATGAATAAAAACAGAAGCTTGATAAATGCCCTTGTAGCAACGATGCCAAACGCCATTGAACTGATCCTCCTTATATTCCCCAAGGTGGAACATATTGTAAGAGAGCTGCGCACCTTCTTTGGTATCATACGACACATCTCTGTCGCCATAATACATATCATCTGCAAAACAATGCGAGCTCTTACTAACATCTTTGCTCACGACATCAGCACATTCATCCCGTAGAAATGAATAAGCATATGCAAGCCATTCTTCTGTACGAGTTTTATCTTTGAATACCGATTCTATGGTAGTACGGTCCTTGAAATATTTATCCGACTCCAAATAATCAGAGCATGAGGTCATTGATCCCATTCCCGATAGAGTCAGTACACATATATAGATATGTTTCTTCAGTTTCATAGATTCTTTATTTTTTAGAGTTCAATATTTAAACCGAATGTCACAGACTTTGTCAATGGATACTCTTCACCTTGTGGCTGGGTAGATTCTGGATCCCAGTACTTGAACTTAGACCAAGTAATGAGATTGCTTCCAGTTACAAAGATACGTAGGTTAGACAAGTGCGCCTTGGTAACCAAAGACTTTGGCAATGTGTAGCCAACATCCACATTCTTCAATCGGAGATAACGTCCATCACGCAACCAGAAAGTAGAACTCTGCTGGTTATTATTGTTACCGCCATAGCTTAAACGCGGATAAGATGCATTTGGGTCTTCATTGGCTTTGATTCCCAACTTTGCAGCTGTCTCTGCATCAACATAGCGATTGTCTAACATTCCTTTAATGATATTACCCCATTTTTCGGACTTAAAGGCATGTACACACTTTCCATAAATAGGGAATGTAGATTTCCCCGCTCCCTGGAAGTGAAGGTTGACATCAAACCCCTTCCAAGCTGCTGAAAAACCAAGGCCATAGATGAGGTTTGGACGGCGAGTAGCACCAATAGCCACACGGTCTCCATCATCAACCACACCATCACCGTTAACATCAGCATACTTAATGTCGCCAGGCTGATAAGTACCAAAGTTTTGCTTAGGGCTAGTTCGAATATCATCATAATCCTTGAACAGTCCCAAGGCGATGAGTCCTCTCTCCTGATCCACTCGGTAGCCACGCTCATACTGATAAGAATACACCTTGTTTTCCTCATCTTTTTCAAGGATTTCATTCTTACTATATGTAATATTGCCTCGCATGGTGAAATCTACTTGTCCGATACGTTCACGAAAAGAAAAATTACCATCGAAACCTCTTGAGCGTACCGCACCGACATTAGCACTAGGCTTGCTCTCCAAACCAGTTATATCAGGAAGATAGTTACGTACCATATAGATACCTGTTCGTTTCTCGTTGAAGTAATCTACCGTAAGGGAGAATCGCTCCTTGAACAAAGTCATATCTATACCAATGTCATTCTTCGTCGCTATTTCCCATGTCACATTAGGTGAAGCCACTTGCGTATAGTGGGTTCCCGCAAATGAGTTAGGTCGCGTATTGGTACCAAAATTATACCCAGCAGCTCCACCTGAAATGGAATAAAGGAATGGGAATCTTGTCCCCATATTGTCGTTACCAACCTTACCATGAGAATAACGAATCTTAAACATATTTATCCATGGCATAGCCTTCGTTACAAACTTCTCTCCTCCAAGATTCCAAGCTACGGAATATGCAGGGAAGAATCCGAACTGATGCCCTGTAGCAAAATTCTCTGAGCCATTGTAGCCAAAGTTGAAATCCACAAAGTAGCGCAAGGCGTAATTGTAGGTTGCCCGACCTGCCAAGCCCATATTGCGGCGCGCAATACTATTCTTTATGTCACTACCCAAATCATACGTTTGCTTCTTGGAGTCCTGATTATACTTAAGGGTTGCTCCTAAATGATGCTCCTTGAAAGCACGTTCCCAACTAAGATATGCCTCTAAAAACTCTCTTCGGTCACCTGAACCGCCACTAGACTGCTGCATATCCTGAGCATCACGCATTTTGTCCCAGATAATTTCACCACTGGAATCACGTCCATTTGCCTTGTACATGGCAGGCCAACGACGATGGCTTATCCAACTTGAGTTATTGGTATCGTAACCAAAGCGACCGGTAAAGCGCAAACCTTCGGTAATAAAATCCAAATTCTGTTCAAGAGTCACATTAGTTTGTATCTTATTTTCCCAACTTTCATCATATCCTGTCTGAGTAGCACCTACCCATGGATTCATTCGACTATCCGTACGTCCTCCAGTCATTGGTATATAGCCATTAGAATAGACTACAGGAGAAAGAAGTGGAGTATAACCAAACAACTCCCCCCAAACATCCACATTACCACCTGGACTGTTTCTTTTAGCCAACGAACCAGACACACCAACCTTCAATAATGTTGTTCTAGTAACATCAATATCAACATTCATACGATAGTTCCAACGCTTATAGTTGGCATTGGTATTATAGTCCTTCTTCAGCGTATCATCAGTTTTGTACATTCCCTGATCTTCTGTATAACTACCAGAAAGAAAGTAACGAGCTGTAGAACCACCACCATTGATATTAAGATTAGCACGATAACTCCAAGCACCATTTTTGAGTAGCAAGTCTGACCAATCAACATTCGGATAGAGATCCGGATCAAGGCCATTGCGAATAATATCCAATTCCTCAGGCTGATAAACAACACCTCGGTTACGAGTTACATTCGCCTCATTAATAAGGTTAGCATAAGTTATACCATCCTCAAACTGAGGAGTAATCGTACGCATATTGTAAGAACTTTCCACCTTGGCGGAAATGTTTACCTTACCAGCCTTTCCATGCTTTGTCGTGATAAGCACAACGCCATTGGCACCTTTCGAACCATAAATGGCAGTGGCAGAAGCATCTTTCAGTACTGTAAACGACTCGATATCTTCGATATTAATATCATCGAGATTGCTTCGCTCGAAACCATCCACAAGAATGTATGCACTGCTGCTAGCACCAAAAGTAGAAATACCGCGAATCCAAAACTCAGAAGTATTTTTGCCTGGCTGCCCGGAGCTTTGCATAGCAAGGACACCTGCCACATTACCAGCCAACATATTAGAGATATTGGAAGAAGAATAATGCTTTAAATCACCTACATTGACATTAGTAACAGCACCTGTGACAGTAATTTTCTTTTGAGTTCCCATTCCTGTCACAACAACCTCATCCAAGCTACTAGCTTCGTCATCCAACAATTTAATGTTAATGACATGCTTGTCTTTCACCGTGACCTCTTGTGATTTGAAACCGATATAAGAAAATACAAGTTTACGATAAGGTTCCACCTTGATTCGATACTTACCGTCCATATCTGTCACCACACCCATACCTGGTGCATCCTTGATGGTTACATTAGCACCGATAAGAGGCTCTCCAGCCTTGTCCGTGACTGTACCTGTTATCGTTATCTGCTGAGCGACGACATTAGTTACGAAACTAGTCGCTAGCACCGTCGTTAATATGTATTTGTTCATATTTTTTCTGTTTTGACGTTTAGGTTATTATTTCTCCATAGAAATGGTACGTATAGTACGACCTACGGTATCAAGAATATAGAATGTACCAGACTCCTCATCATAAGCAATGCCTGTTACATCACGGAAACGTGCCACCTCTCTGAGGTCTCCGTCATCTGTTCCCCATTGATTTTGATCACCTGAAGCCGATGAACGCCCACGTCCTGCGTATGTAGTTACAATACCTTCAGGAGTCAACTTGCGTACACACCAATTATTTCTATCACAGAAATAGAAATCATATTGGTCATCCTTGCCCTCAGCCACGTAATCAGGATTCTTTACAAAGATACCTTGGTACGGATGATCCATGCGTGCATCAGTACCTACACCATCGTTCCAACCTGCACTTCGAGCCTGTCCTGCCACAACGTAAGGTGGGGCAAAGCGTTTCGTCTCCTCGTTATAGTCTGTTCGGAGAATATAATGCTGGTTGATGACTACGATATAAGCATATTTACCACTTGGGTGTATGATGATTTGAAATTCCCAACTCGTATCTTGAATCGTAAATAATTCCTCATATTTACGATTGTCCCAATTTGAAGTCCAATTCTCGCCTTTGGCTATGGTGTCAAAATACATGTCCATATCCTGACGAAACACTTGTCCACGCTCATAACTATTGAAGTAAAGTTCACCATTGACAGGATGAATAAAAGCACCATTACATTGCTTATACGCAACAAGCACATTAGCTTCCGATTCATCAGAGAACGTTCCATCCGCATTACGAGTAACAATGTAAGCACTAGGACTATTCAATCCCCATCCGTCAAAGTCGGTAGCTACAATCATGTACTTGCCATCACGTGTAAAATCAATACTACGTAAACGTCTGTCGCCGAACTTGGAACGATGCATCGGAGTAGAAAGATGCTTTGTTGTCAAATCTATCATTTGGACATCTGCACCATCATAACATATATAAAGATGATCCTTATGCAAAGGATCAAACTTCATGAAGCCATCATTTCTGAATCCACACGCCAAAGGTTTCCCGTTTTCATCAAAAAGAGCACCATCGCGCCATCCTTGATCATCCCTTGCATTACGGAAACCACAATATGTACCAACCACCATCTTGCGTTCATATTTGAACACTCGTTCCGGATCAGTGATCGAACCCATTTGTTTTTGCTCACCCTCACCTACCGTAACCTCTATCTCTCCAGAATAAGCACCTTGAGGCACGAAACAATAAACCTAAAATCCGCAACAATATGATTTAATATTTTTTATAAGTACCTGGACAACAAA
>ERZ808259.502-NODE-502-length-16164-cov-12.051400_pt1 | contig 16164 bp, 18 predicted proteins | sample MGYA00521279_ERZ808259 | MGnify/ENA primary metagenome ERZ808259 (study PRJEB31516, sample SAMN03275586) | gut metagenome | biome: mammalia-associated habitat; material: feces | host: Papio cynocephalus | place: Kenya | collected 2012-07-27 ... | reverse complement strand
CATGCACGGTTCTTGAAGGGGAAAGTGGGGGCAACCCCACGGACCTACTTAGAATTTAGGATTATGCTCCTCTATTTATTAGATGGAGATAAGAATTGAAATAAGAAAATATGATGCTGCAAGAGAAATTACATTCAGCCGCAGAACTGACAGAATATATTGATAAGGTGGGAATGTTGCCACTGCTCCGCATCGTGCCATCCTTGGGATGGTCGGCTGAGGAAGTGGTGGATGACGATTGCCAATATGTCGTGCTTCCGGATGGTGGTTGGGAATGGCCCCTGTGGGAATGGAAGGGAGACATCATCCGTGAGAGTGGATGCGCCTATGGCAAATTCTTCCTAGGCAAGGCGGCGTTCATCAGCAAGGAGTGGTGGCCTGACTTCTGCAACTATCGCCGTAGCACTTACCCTTACCCTCCCGAGGGAAGCATCGAGGAAGCCATCGTCGAGACCTTGAAGCTCAATGGCAGCATGATAACCCGAGACCTTCGCAAGGCTTGTGGCTTTACGGAGCCAAAGATGAGAAGCAAGTTTGATGGCTTCATCACTCGTCTTCAGATGGGTGGCTACATCGTGACCGAGGACTTTGTTTATCCGCACGACAAGCATGGCAAGCAATATGGGTGGGGATGGTCGCTCTTGACTACCCCGGAGGATTTGTTTGGCAGGGAGGCTTGTCATCCGAGTCGCACTCCAGAGGAGTCCAGGAAAAGGCTGCTGGAGCACTTCAAGGAGATTCTTCCCCAAGCCTCGGAAGCTCTTTTCAATAGATTCTTGGACAAGAAATCATAATACAGGGATATAAAGTACTCATGATAACAAAATAATGATATGACAAGGAAAGCAATCGTGATGGGTGCCACGTCGGGCATCGGAATGGAAGTGGCCAAGCTCCTGGCAGAGCGGGGTTGGCAGGTTGGCATTGCTGGTAGAAGGGTCGATAGGCTCGAAGCCTTGAGGCAAAGCCAAGAGGGAATCATGTGCTATCAGCAAATAGACGTGACAGCCAAGGATGCTCCCGACCGTCTGCTCAAACTCATCGACGAACTGGGTGGCATGGACTTGTATTTCCACAGCTCAGGCATCGGATGGCAAAACAATTCGCTGGATATGGACAAGGAATTGAGAACCGTTGAGACCAATGGCTTGGGCTTCGTGAGAATGGTGGATGTCGCCTTCAACTGGTTTGCTGAAAGAGATCGTTCCGTCGCTTCGGATGGCAAGGATGCCACTGCTAGCCTCTCTTTCTTGCCTCGCATCGCCTGCATCACTTCCATCGCAGGAACCAAGGGCTTGGGCGCAGCTCCTGCCTATTCCGCCACCAAGCGCTTTCAGAGTCATTATCTCGAATGCCTCACCCAACAAGCAAGGATGCGCCATCTCAACATTTCCATCACCGACATCCGCCCCGGCTTTGTCAAGACCGACCTCATAGCCGGCAGCAGCTACCCCTTGCAACTCGATGCCAAGGAGGTGGCTGAAAGCATCGTCAAGGCGATGGAGAAGGGTAGGAGTGTGAAGGTCATCGATTGGCGATATGCCATCCTCGTGTTCCTTTGGCGCTTGATTCCTCGATGGATATGGACGAGAATGATGATTGCCAAGTAACTCATTGATTAGAAGATGATCAGAAGTAGAATTAAAAGATCATACAAAAAAATAAAGGATAATAAAAAAGAGAATTTAATAAGAGAATAAAAAAATGGTATCAACAGAATTATTGTTTTTAGTTGGCTTCGTAGTCTTTATCGCAGCCATATTGGTATTGGACATGCTGGTCATCGACCGCAAGGCCCACGTCGTTTCCATCAAGGAAGCAGGAACTTGGACGGCAGTTTGGATAGGTCTGGCACTCATCTTTGCCGTCTTCCTGTATTTTCATGGCGACATGGTACATGGAATCCATAGTTATCAGGACCTTCAGGCGGTAGCTTCCCGCTACGCCGCCCATTTGAAGCTCAATCCCGATGACTTCGAGGCAAGCGCGCAGCAGTATCGTCATTATATGACCATCTCCTATATTTCGGGTTATCTGATAGAGAAGACCTTGTCAGTGGATAACCTCTTCGTGATGATGATGATTTTCGCCTCGTTTGGCATCGACAAGAAGGAATACCAACATGCGCTCAACTGGGGTATCCTGGGAGCCATCGTCTTGCGATTCTTCTTTATCTTTGCAGGTGCGGCTCTCATCAGTCGCTTTGAGTGGATTCTCTTGATATTCGGTGCGTTCCTGTTGTACAGCGGAGCCAAGATGTTCTTCAACCGCAACAAGCAGGAGGAGATCAACGCCATGAACCATCCTGTGGTAAAGTTCTTGAGCAAGCACTTCCATTTGAGTCCGTTGGTGCTCACCGTGATATTCATAGAGTTTTGCGACATCATCTTTGCGTTCGACAGCATACCGGCGGTATTCTCCGTCACGCTCGATCCATACGTGGTGTTCTTCTCCAATATCTTTGCGATACTGGGCTTGCGTGCGCTTTTCTTCCTCTTGGCAGCAGTAGCCGACAAGTTCCGTTATCTGAAGGTGGGCGTTAGCGTCCTGCTTGTCTTCATCGGTGCCAAGATGCTCATCCATGAGTATGTGGAGATAGGGGCGGTCAGCTCGCTCGTCTTCATTCTTCTGGTATTGATGGTAAGCATCGGTGCCTCCATCTTGATTCCAGAACGCAACGTAGAGAAGAAATAATTTCGGTACTTCACCACGGCTGTTACCTGTATCTCTGTCATCATGTTGTTGGTTTAATCAATTGTAACACATAAAGAATATTCAAGATGGAAAAAGAAATGAAACTCAACAATGGGGTGATGATTCCTACTCCTGGCTTTGGAACGTTCCTCACTCCCGATGGTGCCACCTGTGTGGATGCCGTCAAATGTGCCATCTCTACTGGCTACACCCATATCGACACGGCCGCCGTCTATGGCAACGAGAAGAGTGTGGGAGAGGGTATCAAGCTGAGTGGCATCAGTCGTGACAAGCTTTTCGTTACCAGCAAGGTTTGGAACACGGAACGTGGTTATGACAAGACCTTGAGGGCATTCGACAAAACATTGTCTGACCTGGGCTTGGAGTATCTCGACTTATATCTGATTCACTGGCCAGCAAACGAATTGCAGTTTGGCAAGGATGCCACACGTTTGAACGTGGAGACCTGGAAGGCTATGGAGCGTCTTCACGATGAGGGATTGATTCGCAGCATCGGTCTTTCCAACTTCATGCAGCATCATGCGGAACCAGTGATGGCAAAGGCCAACATTTGTCCTATGGTGGACCAGATTGAGTATCATCCGGGCTTTACTCAGCCAGAATGTGTGGAGTTCTGCAAGAAGAACGGCATCTTGGTGGAAGCATGGAGCCCACTTGGACGAGGAAATGTGTTGGAGAATCCGCTGCTCATGGAGATAGCAAAGAACCATGGCAAGAGTGTGGCACAGGTAGTGATTCGATGGGTGATGCAGACAGGTGTGTTGCCACTGGTCAAGTCAGTCACTCCTTGCAGAATCAAGGAGAACTACGAGGTGTTTGACTTCGAGCTATCAGAGAAGGAGATGTTTGAGATAGCATCACTGAAGACCGAGAGAATCGGTGCAGACCCAGACACTTGTGATTTCTAGGAAATCTGGGCATTCTTGAAAAATAATTTGGGTTGCGCAAAAAGATTGCATACCTTATATGTAATTTTGCAGCCAAATTAGTTAAAAGTAAGGAAAAGCATGGGTATTTCAAATATTTGGTGTACCTTTGTAGAAGTTTAGCTGCACTCGGCAATTTGAAAACAAATTTTCATTGCACTCGTTTGCGCTAACTTTGCAAAAATAGAAAGAAAATTCAAAAAATGAAAACTATGTCGAATCAAATTATGAACATATCATCCCTATCACGGTTCCAGGGCTCACAACGCTTTGGCAAGATAAGTCATGCTCATAGTTTTAGCATACATAGCAGTATGGGATTTTTCCAGCGACATCGTCTTCACGTTGACCGGTGCTTGGCTTCATAACTAGGTACAGGGTTGATTGAGACATCAGTTATAGACAGGAATAGAAGTTGGAGAGTCCCACAGCGTACTTTCCAACTTTTTTGTGCCATTTGGCCAGCATCCCTGTATATGACGCATCGCTCCTGGCATAGGCACAGTTTCAAACAACAACTTAATGAATTTTCAAAATTATGCCAGCAAACAAGAATGCTTTAATCAGATACAAGACCATTGACAGATGCCTGAAGAACAGGTACAGGAGATGGACAATCGATGACTTGGTAGATGCCTGTTCGGACGCTCTTTATGACATGGAGGGCATCACCAAGGGCATCTCGAAGAGAACCGTACAAGGTGACATCCAAATCATGAGGTCGGACAAATTGGGCTACAATGCGCCGATTGAAACCTATGGGAATGGATACTATAGGTATTCAGACCCTGACTATTCCATCTCGGACACACCGCTAACAGATGACGACTATCTACTGGTGGTGAGAACCATCAAGTTGATTGGCAAGTATAATGAGAAGGGGGAACTTTCTGAGTTGAACGAGGCCTTGGTTAAGGTGAAGGACAAGTTGAATATGATGTTGAGATGTGGATAAAGAACGTGCTCCAGGACGGACTTGAACCGCCGACCGCTTGGGTATAAGCCGAGTGCTCTAACCAACTGAGCTACTGGAGCGGATTCTTATTTGTCGGGCTTGTACTCATAACATCTTTACCAAAAGCGATTTCTGTTTGTATTCAAGGTATACTGATTATTGACCGAAATCGCTTTTGTCTTGTACTCCCAGCAGGACTCGAACCTGCGACCTTCTCGTTCGTAGCGAGACGCTCTAATCCAACTGAACCATGGGAGTTTTTTAGCAGAAGCAAGAGGATTCGAACCTACGGATCCTTTCGGACCAACGGTTTTCAAGACCGCCGCTTTAGACCACTCAGCCATACTTCCTATTTTCGACTGCAAAGGTACTAAGGTCGGATGCAGCCTTTTTGCGCAACCAAAAAAAATTTGTTTTTTCTTTCTAAAAAAGGTGTTTTTCGCTGTTTTTTTCGTAATATTGCACCTTGAAATCAAATATAACTCGATTGAAGCATGAAACGTATCATCATAACTTGTATTGTTCTTTATGCCATGATGGGTGTCATGGCACAGAATCCTATGCACTTTTATCCGGAAGAAAACTCCAATGGCATCAACGTTGACACTCATTTGGTCATTCAATTCGATCGGAATATCGAGGCTGGAAACAAGGGCAAAATAACTGTCTATGACAAAACAACCAAGAAGGTTGTTGATTGCATAGACATGAGCATACCTGCAGGACCAACGGAAGGGCAGCCAAAAAATCCAAAGGCCACCTATACGCCAGTACCCTATATATATAAGGTGGCAAACATCACCAACCGCAATACGCGTCCTGGTACACCATCGGGTGCCGCCAAGGAGGACAAGCGTCGTTATCAGAAGACCATCATCGGTGGATTCTCCGATGCCTTCCACTTCTATCCCATCATCTGTCATGACAACAAAGCGACCATCTATCTTCATAATAATGTGCTTGACTATGGACATGAGTATGAGGTTAGGATAGGGAAGGGTGTCATCGTCGGATGGGATGGAAAGAAAGCATGGAGATTTCGAACCAAAGCAGACAAACCGGAGGCTTATACGAAAAGGATAGTAGTGGCAGTTGATGGCAGTGGGGATTTCTCCACTTTGCAAGGCGCCATGGATTGGATACCGGATTCTCTTTCTTCTAAGAAGGACGGAAAAACCGTGTATATCAAGAATGGCGATTACGAGGAGCTTGTATATTTCCGCAACAAGCGATTCGTCACCATCGAGGGTGAGTCAAGGGATGGGGTAGTGGTACATTATCCCAACAATGAGGTATTCAATCCACACCCTGTTGACATCAAGACCAATGAACAGAAGGGCACTTTTCCTTCTCGTCGTGCAGCTGTAGCAGCCGACAATTGCTCAGACATGGTGTTCAAGAATCTAACATTCAAGACGGATTGCAAGGGACAGGCAGAGGGATTCCTGCTAAACGGTGAGCGAAATTTTGCAGAAAACATACATGTCATTGGCGATGGGGATGCCCTGCAAGTAAATGGTTCCGCTTATTGGCTCAACTGTCTCATAGATGGAGGAGGGGACACCATACTGGGAAGAGGTCCTTCTTACTTCAATCATTGCACAATCACAAGTTATGGAGCCTTCATGTGGATTCGTAACACCAAGGAAAACCATGGCAATGTCTTTAATGCCTGCACTTTCAAGGGATTGAGTGATTATGCCGTAATCGCACGGCTTCCAGACAACAAGGGTAAGAACTATCTCGACGCGGAGTGTGTGCTGTTGAATTGCACGCTCGATGGAGTGCCTTCCGAAGGATTCGGCCCTATTGATGATACTGCATCCTCCGCCAAGCTCTATGAGTTCAATAGCCATGACAAGGATGGCAATGCCATTGATGTAAGTAAGAGAAACAAGGTTGTACGCCAGCTGGATGCCATCAAGGACGCCGAACTGATAGGTAAATACTCAGATGCAAATTGGGTATTGAAATAGAATGAGTAGAATAGCCTATGTCACAAAAGAAAATATATAGATGCCAGCAATGTGGGTACGAGACCGATGTATATGAGGGACGGGGATTCATGGGACAACAAATTGTGAACATGTCATGCCCAGACTGCAAGAGAATCGTTCCGCTTGTGGTAGGTGGTGTCATCGGGGATGCCGCCCCGAGCTTCAATTCCATCGTGGGCAGACTCTGCCTGAGATGTGGATCTGACAGAATTAAAAAGTGGGACTTGCAGACCTGTCCTAAATGCGGAGGTAAGATGGCACCAACAGGTGAGCATGAATTTTGGACGTAAATCTTCGTAATCTACCGCTTTTAATTTTAAGAATGACACAAAATACGCTGTTTTCGCAAATAAAATCAAAATATTTCTGATTTAGTTGATGGAAATTAAAATCTTTTATTATCTTTGCACCAAAAAAGTGGACTTATGTTGCAAGAGATAAAGATTAAAAACTTCAAGTCTTTTAGAGACGAGGTAGAACTAAGTTTCGAGGCTTATAATAATGACGCTAGCAATAGTGTCGTTACCATGCCTGATGGGGTAAAGTTGTTGCGCTTTGCCGTAATACTTGGACCAAATGCGAGTGGTAAGTCGAACTTGCTGGAAGCTATCGAATTCTTACGTCAATTCTGGAACGAGCTGCCACAAAAGAACGATGAGGGAACAGAGGTACAGCCATTTCTCATGCAGCCAGACGCTCTTAGTCACAATACGGAATTTGACGTAAAAATGTATGTGGATGGCCTCCGATATTGGTACCAACTTGAGGTTAATCCAGAAAAGGTGGTCAGTGAAAACTTATCTGTTTATCTATCAAATCGCCCTACAAAGATATTCTCAAGAGGTGATGTCAATGGCATTTCTAAAATCACATTCAACCCTGCTGTGGTGAAATTGACACCAGCGGAAATCGATGTGATGTCAATTAGCTGTCTTCGTAACATGTCCCTTCTTGCAGTACTTAAAAAGGTGAATGTAGAGGTTGCCTATGTGGATAACTTACGCAAATGGATTGATTCTAAGATGATGCCATTGCAGCGAGGTACTGAAACTTCTATCTCACAATCCGTCAAAAGTATGCTGGCTGACAATGAAGCATTCAAGGAATATCTTATGCAATTTGCAAAGGAGGCAGACTTTAACATTTCAGACATCAAGGTCAAGAAGATGGCTGCACTCTTCGGTCATACGGTAGAAACAAATCGTGGCATGGAATATTATGTTCTCCCTGAAGCTTGCCAAAGTGCCGGCACTACACGCATGGTTGAACTGGAATCGGTGATTTACAGTCTGCTTCAGCGCCAAGGGTTACTTTGCGTGGATGAGATAGAGGCATCCATGCATCCAAACTTGATGGAGTTCATACTCACCAAGTTCATCAATAGCACAAATAATTGCTCACAACTTCTCGTGACCACCCATTATGATCCTATATTGAAGGACATTGACGATATTTTCGGAAAAGACTCCGTATGGTTTACAGAGAAGGAGAAGGATGGAAATAGCTCTCTTTATTCCTTGATAGACTTCAGGGGATTAAACAAGCTTTCTTCCATTCATCGTGCTTATATGAACGGTCAGTTTGGAGCCTTACCAAATGTTATAATGTAAGGGAGGATGGAATATGGCTAGAAAAATCAAGGAAAGAAAGCTGAAGAATCCAAGTATCACTATTATTGGAGAGGGACTTACAGAACGTTGCTATTTTAAGCACCTCAAATCTCTCAAAGGCTATAGATACACTTGTAAACCGCGTAACTTTTCGCAACAGTCAATCAATGATTTACAAAAACAGATAGATAAAGTCTTGGAAGATGATGGTGTGGCTGTATGTGTCTTCGATGCGGATGTGGCTCGTGCCAAACCCGCAGAAAGAAAGAAGTTGGAAGCAATGCAAAAGAAATATGCTTGCAATGAGCAAGTCATTCTTTGTGACAGTATGCCATCCATCGAGTTTTGGTTCCTAATCCATTACCTCAATACGAATAAGTACTTTGCCTCTTCCGCAGATGTCATCAAGGTCTTACGCCGATTCTTACCAGACTTTAGCAAGCATGAGAATTATCTTTCAAAGGAGAAATGGGTCTTAGAAATGATTGCCGATGGTAAACAAGAAATCGCAATAGATAGAGCCAAAGGTTTTGGAATGGCAGGGGAATCATATAGCAACATTTATAAAGCTTTTGAAAAATTCTCGGAATTATAACAATTTTAGCTAATGAATGCTACTTTGAAAGACTATACGGAATTGTGGCAGCTTCAGGATTCCATAACCACAGCTGTCAATGCTTGTGGCTATGGAGTCTGGGACTTATGCCCATCGAACGGAGGCTTCCGACTGGAGCTAAGCGCTCACATTGGCGAAATGGACATCAGCAACTTTTGCTGCCAGCTGCCATTGATGGCAGACTATGATGGTGAAGGCAGAAACGGTTCCTTGTTCCGACTGTACATTTCATAGCAGTTCGTAAGTATTTTGACCATTTTATACAATAAATCTCTTGTTTTTGCGTATAAATATTACCATATTAGAGCTCCCTATTTTTATGCACATAAGGGTGATTATGGTAAATAAACTTTACAAACACATTCCTATTTGCTTTATCTGCACAGACAAAAGCATCCTGTCAGAGCACCTTTTTATTCAGTAACACTACCTCGTATTAGTTAAAATAGTAAAATTTTAAATAGAAAAGCATATTAAACATGATTATCTATTGATTTTTTTACTATCTTTGCATCCATTATGAGGAATGTATTGACTACACTGGGTAATGTTCCAGTGTCATCTTCAACCATATTGTCACTATACCCTGGCATAAGGAGCAAGAGCATGAAGATTGCAACACTGGAAAAGACGGGTGAAATCACTCGTCTCAAGCGTAATATGTTCGTGGTCAATCCGGAGGAGACTGGCTTGAAGCTTTCCATGGGATTGATAGCCAACCATCTTTTATCGCCGTCCTATGTCTCAATGCAAACGGCACTGAGATATTATGGTCTCATACCGGAGGCTGTATATACAACGCAATCCATGACGTTCAAGGCGGCTAAGGAATTCCAAACTCCAGTTGGCAACTTCAGCTATCTACACATATCCAAAGATGCTTATCCTATCGGTATCACCCAGATAAGGGAAGAAAAAGTCGTATATGTCATGGCAACACCGGAAAAGGCCTTGTGCGACCTTGTCGCTAATATGCCAGGGGTGAACTTGCGCTTTAAGAAAGAAGCAAGATTGTTCCTCGAAGATGATCTCAGACTAGACATGGAGAAATTTCAAAACTTCGACAGAACAATACTTGAGGAATACGCCAAGATTGGCAAAAAATCTACTTCAATTCAAACAATTTTAAAGTTATTGGACAATGAATGATATTTACCAAAATATGCTGTCCGAGTATGACCTATCAACGGACCAAGCGATAAGGAATGCGACCTTCGAAGTAAACCAACAAGTCATCCTTGCCGGTCTATACCAAGGAGGATTCTTTGACAAAGCTGCATTCTACGGTGGCACTTGCCTAAGAATCTTCCACGGCTTGCAACGTTTCAGCGAGGACATGGACTTTTCGTTGTTTGAAACCAATGATAACTTTGACTTCATCCAGTACTTTCAACCAATCATTGATGAATTTGCAGCCATAGGCCGTCATGTGGAAATAAAGAAGAAGGATAAAAGGAACTTTGGGAAAGTTGAGTCGGCATTCTTGAAAGATAACACGGATGTGTATGATGTCTCTTTTCAAACAGAAAAGTCCATCAAAATCAAGATAGAGGTGGATACAAATCCCCCGCTCCAGTTTTCCACGGAGCAAAAGCTGTTACTTGAGCCACGTTCCTTCATGACACGCTGTTTCACACTTCCAGACTTATTTGCAGGTAAGATGCATGCCTTAGTATATCGCACTTGGAAAAATCGTGTGAAAGGACGCGACTGGTATGATTTTGAATGGTATGTGAGACATAAGGTACCTTTGGACTTTAACCATCTCCAAGAGCGCATCAAGGAGTTCAATGGATGTGAAAAAAACAAGGAGGAATTTCTAGAGGATCTAAGGAACAGGCTTGATTCTGCAGATATCAATCAAGTAAAGGCAGATGTACTGCCTTTCATAAAGAATCCTAAAGAATTAGAAATTTGGTCGAATGACTATTTCTTACAATTGGCAAGTTTAATGAGATTTGAATAGGCTCTTGAAAACATCTAATCGTAATTATAAAACTGTTCAAAACATGCGCAAGTCGTGGTTTTATACGGACTTGAGCATGTTTTCTTCTATAAATAATCATTTTTCCAGTTTCAACGCAGAAAGACTGCATACCCATATTGCAACTGTGCAGCCAAAAACAAGAGATAAGAAAAATGGATGGTCAAGTGAGGCTTACTTTGCACTTATGAAGAATTTTGCAGCTATAGATTTTGAGACAGCCAACCAGCAACGCACGAGCGTTTGCTCTGTGGGCATCGTGATAGTAAGGGATGGTGAGATTGTGGATAGCTACTACAGTCTCATCAAGCCAGAGCCTGAGTATTATTCCTATTGGAACACAAGGGTGCATGGGCTCACCATGGAGGACACCATGAACGCCAGAGTGTTTCCTGAGGTATGGGCAGAGATTGAACCCAAGATTGAGGGATTGCCACTAGTGGCTCACAACTCCCCCTTTGACGAGGGATGCCTGAAGGCAGTGTTTCGGATGTACCAGATGGAATACCCCGGTTACGACTTTCATTGCACTTGCCGGGCTTCCAGGAGAAAGCTGGGCTCTCTCCTACCCAACCATCAGCTACAGACTGTTGCCGCCTATTGTGGATACGACCTTACCTTGCACCACAATGCCTTGGCTGATGCAGAGGCATGTGCTTGGATTGCCAGGGAGCTATTGTAACAATTGAGCTAGCTGACAACTTCATCAAACGCAGAAATGCAGAAATCTTCGAATTCCTCATCAGGTATCAAAGATTTTTTGTACCTTTGCCATCGTGCGGCGATAATGCTTGCATACAACCTAAAAAACAAAATAACCATTATGCCAAGAGCTACAGGACCAATAGGCTATATCGAGCACCGTTCTCCACAGCAAGACGAGAACGGCAAGTATATTATTCATCCTCAGTTTGTACAGAAAGAAGTGTACGACCTGGACAATATGATGCACGACTCACAAGGCCGATGCATGGCCAACCAAGCGCAATTCATATCCGTGGAGACCACCATGGAGACGCTTATCCTCCAAGCATTGGGCTATGGCAAAGCTGTGCGCCTGGGCGATATGCTCACCATTCGTCCCAAGTTGCGCGTGCTTCATCACAAGGATAAGGAAGGTGTGGAATACAAGAAAACTTACCACGAGGGTGAATTGATACCAGCCAACGAGGTGGAGGTTTGTGGCTTCGACATCCAACCTACCAAGGAGTTCTGCCGTGAGTTTTTTCTGAACCACTACAAAGGTTGCAGTCGCCAGTTTTGGAGCGTAAAGTGGCCTGCGGCATCAGAAGACAAGGAATCTGCCTATGTCATAAAGACTTGCAACGAGCAAGGTTTTATCACAGTGAGGGATTTTATCGGTCATTTTGGGGTTACAAAATATCATGCCAGAAAGGTGCTTGATGGCTATTGCGAGAAGCCTGCAGGATGGTTGAGCGCACATAAGATGGGAGGCATGATGATCTATAAGTTGCGCCCGGAAAGCGATGAAGGGTAAAGAGACAGGGATAAATCCTAGGCTTTTGAGGGATTTACCATGGCTTTTTAAGGGATTAGAACCTATCTTTTCGGGGTATTCCACGGTCGTGGGTTCATCGTCCGACGGTAGTGAGACGAGGAGCCCACGATAGTCAGCCATTCGGCTCACGACCGTGCCCCACCCTATAAATATACCTTCTAATCCTCCAAAACAGGGGGATTAATCCGCCGAAACAAGGGAGTTTATCCCGCATGACATATCTCTGTTGTGTAAGGCAATACTATTGTTATAATTGCCAGACAAATTGTATTTTATCCGATTTATCGAAAATATGATGATACCTTATTCCGCCGATGGCAAACGCCTCTTCAAGATAGGTGTCAACTACGATAGTAGTCATCGCACGATAAGCGATTGGATTATCAAGGAAGGATAGGATACAGACATCAAGCGCATCGCTAATGACGAGAACCTGAAGCATTTGATACAGAAGCAGCAATAGGTATAATATGAATTTAGGCAGTAACGTTTCCTTATGGATTTCGTTACTGCCTAAAATAAGTAACGCCCCTCATCTGAAACATGTGATTTCCTTCTTCAAGTATTTGCCTAATATCAACTTGAATTTAGAATTTTCCTTGTTAGCTTGAAAGAAAGCATTCTGTCTTAAACTTTGCTCTAAGTCTTCGGGTTTGGCAGAGAAATATTTGACCGCAACCAGTTCTTGGTTCGGACGCATAAATGACTCAAACAACTTCACGATGTCAAGCCAATAATATTTCTTCTATTTCGCATTATGTTTCAAGCCAAAATAGAAATTCAAACCATCTATGTATACTGCCACATTCCTGCTCAACTTCCCTGTTGACAAGGACGGTTTGATACACCAGAATGATTCCGCCAATGCAGTGAACTTCCACAAGAAGATACAGCAAGAAATGTCAGTTGATGTATTGAAGGGTGTCACTCCGTTTGTGGACAGTAACCAAGGCAAGCATATCGGCAAGAACATTACCGACGGGCAATATAACACTTACTGGGCATCAAGGAAAACAAACGGTGCAAGCATTCAGTTCCGTCTTGGCAGAGAAAAGGAGATTTCCCGTCTCTTGCTTCAGGAATACATTCCATTGGGACAGCGAGTAAAGCAGTTCACAGTTTATTACCTGCAGGGCAATAGCTGGGTGAAGCTAAACCAAAAGGAGGAGACAACGACAATCGGATACAAGCGCATCCTTCGTTTCGACAAGATTAAGACCAACGGCATTCGCATCGTATTCAACAGCGCAAGGGCTTGTCCGTGCATCAATAATGTAGCAGCATACTAACTTTTCATTAACTCTCAACTATTCATTCGTGTCCGTGATGCCACTCGCTTGACATTGCGGACACTTTTTCTTTTATGAAGGTTATGAAGAAGAAATTGATAATAATAACAGTCTTGGTTGTCGCATTGGTTACATCTTATATTGTATGCGGCACAGGACAAAATAATGCAGGTGTTGATTCAATCAAGATAGAAGAATATTCGGCTGTTTTAGAAAATAGAGTCAGTTTGGATTCTGTTGCTGGAACATATTGTGGTGTATTACCGACTGATGTTGCGACAACACTCACATTAAATGCTGATGGTACCTACTTGTTGATACGGACATTCAAAAAAAAGCAGAATGAGCAGGAAAAGTTAAGAGGTACTTTCCAAGTGCTTGACGGCAACATATTGATGCTTGTACATCCTTCGAGTGGTGACAATATATTCTATAAGGTAAGGGATGCCAACCATATTATTCTGATAGATTCGTTTTGCAATGAACCCCAAAAAGAGGTTAGAAAGAACTATACTCTGAATAAGAAAGGATAAAAGAGTGTGTAAAATAAACTGTGTTAGACTATAATTGTTATAGCTTGACATAGTTTATTTTTACACTTTCACCATTTACTACGCTGAGCACATTGCTCATCTCATGTATAGGCATTATCCATAATGGTGTTGCCACCACTATTCACCGCGATGTTGCACTGGCACCGGCAGTTGTCGTAGAGCCGATAATTCTTATATCCACAGCTCCCTATCTGAAACATAACCGTTTATCCGTATTCTGTAAGGATATTAGCTACTCATTAATTTCAATTTTCATGACTCTTGCATCAATAGTTATATATGGATATATCGACTGATATTTTTTCCATTTTTCTACCCAATCTTTACTTCTTTTTAGTTCTTCTTTATCATCCGTATTATAGGAATAGTATTGGCATAACTTTAATTTGCATATAGTTTCCGTCGCACCATCTGAATGTGGATCAATAAAAACACATAGTGTTTTACCTTTGCAGATAAAAATATCAGCTGTGCCTATATTGGAAATTCTAAGATAATTATCTTTTGGCGGTAATACTCCCCAATATTTATAAGGTGTTATATAGCATCCCTTATATGTTTTCCAAACAGTGAACTCTACTTCATTGATAATATAAAAAGTTCTATACCAAACTACCCTAAATAAAACAAATGCAAATATACAAAATCCGAGAAGGAAAGATTTTTGTACCTTTCCTCCTCGAAAATATTTATGAGAATGTTTTCGATGAAAATCCATGTCTTATATTAAGTAGGAATAAAGTTTTTTTCGCTATTTTCCAAATAACGATTTAAACCAGCCTTTTATTACATTCCAAGTATGAACTCGTCCTTCTTGTAGTATTCTTTGAACTTCATACTGTTGTTGCCAGTATTTTTTGTGTCCTCTATCAAAGCCTGCTTTCTCGGCGGCCTGAGAAACCATCGCCTCTGTAGAATATTTATGCATTTGTACAGATTCCAGTGCGTCAAATGCCGCACGAGAAGCTTCCCATCCCTGTCCAGAGATACCAGCCATATATCCAGCACTATAGTTACCTATGTCACGTGCCGATGCTATAAATTTATTACCATTCTCATCTGTAAATGGCATTCCTCGATATGAATACTGTGTTCTGCTAATATTTCCTCTATTTTTAATGCCTAAAGTCTTAAAATCATATTTCTGTCCTCCAGTTGCATTGGCCATATAATAAATAACATCGATTTTACTTTCAACGATGTCTTTATCAAAGAAAATTTGCCCACTTTTATCTGACATATCTATTTGGGCTCCAACAACAACCTTATTATCACCACCAAAGAAAGAGTATTTTGTTAAAGACTTTCCAAGAATCTTTCCAGTTTTCTTTCCATGTTCCATAATATAAATATTCTTATCATTATTTAGCGCACCTCCAGTTACAATATATTTATTTTCTTCATTCAATGTAACTTCAACGTGATTGCCATCAGGATCTTTGAATTTTACAGGATTGTTTAAACAATAGGCATAACCACAAATATTAGGATATAATTCTGTTTCGGAATCGCAAGCCATCCACAAACTAACCCTTGGGTCATAGTATCTTGCTCCATAGTAATACAATCCTGTCTCCTCATCGAATTCCTTCGCATTGAAAAGATAAGGTGTATTCCAAATGTTATTGCGCTCTTCTACAAATACCTCACCGAAAGGAACATACTCAATGTGCTGCACCACCTCGCCATCAAGGTTGGTGATGTAACTACTGCTACCCAAGTGGTCAGGGTGGTAGTAGAACTGCATCTTCTCGTATGAGTCGCCCTCTTGGAAGTTATTCTTCATTGCTCTTGCCATTACACGTGACTGCGCTGCCTCCAAGCTGCCGTCATTGCAGCAGAATCCCTTGCCGTCCACATAGTCGTTGTTGTCCTCGCCATTGTACGGCACTGCAAAGGTAGCATAATTATCCTTGACAACCTGCAACTGTTGAGTATATTTTTCCTTATAATCAACAGAAAGGCCATCAGTCTCGCTACCTGCATACTGGATGCGGCG
>ERZ808259.500-NODE-500-length-16183-cov-3.680432_pt1 | contig 16183 bp, 12 predicted proteins | sample MGYA00521279_ERZ808259 | MGnify/ENA primary metagenome ERZ808259 (study PRJEB31516, sample SAMN03275586) | gut metagenome | biome: mammalia-associated habitat; material: feces | host: Papio cynocephalus | place: Kenya | collected 2012-07-27 ... | reverse complement strand
AAGAGCGCTTCCTGCCTATACCGGAAATCCGCAGGCGCAGTTCGACATAGATAACATTGTAGAGGAAAATGTTCCGGTGGAGATCGGGTTTACGGTCGAAGGCTGGTTCTGCATACGGCTGCCGTTCCTGCTTCCTAAGAAGGAAACAGGTTCGGCGAACTACATTCGGGGTATCCTGTATCCGGCACTCAAGAACTTTTTTCAAGATAAGGATCCGATCCGCTATCCGGAAAGCGTGCTCATTTTTCGCCATGTGTATGACAAAGGCAGGCCGGAGCGTCGGTACCGTGATCACGACAACATTGAAGTCAATATGGTTTCCGATACAGTTGCCATGTATGTGCTGAATGACGACGCGCCGATGTGCTGCAATCATTTCTATTGCAGTGCGGCCTCCGCACGGGAGCGGACTGAGGTGTATGTGGTTCCGACAGAGGATTTTACCCAGTGGCTGGTGCTGGAGCATCTGATTCCGGATGAGGGGGTGATGCTCTATGAATATGCACCCAAACGGCACCAAAAACATGTGTAAAAACGGGGCAAAAAGGTGCCATCAGAATGACATATCTTTCAAGAGCTCGAATGTGCCGTTAAAATCGGCGTTTTCCGGGCTTTTTTTGTGGGCGGATTCCGACAAAGAGAGCAGTCATGTTGTCGGAAAGTTCTCACCTTCCGAGGATTGAAACAATGCTCACCGTTCGCACCGGAAGTCATATTCATCGGCTTATCACAGTGCTTGGGCTCGCTGGCGAATATCCCATTCGTTCCCTTGGATTGCTGGGAAACGAGCGTACGCTCAGATCGTTGGCGAACAGGCTTTCCTCTGTGCAGGAGCTTCGCAACCCAGATACCGACGAACGTGTGAGGGTAAAGCTGCTGCAGCTGACCGGTACCGGGAATGCCAAAGCGATCCGCCTCTGTAAGGGCGCTCTCCCCATACTGGGATGGATCCATGCGGATGCGTACCGTTACTATATGTCGACCTTTTATAATCACAGCTTCCCCGGAGATATGGCGCATCGGGATCGCAACTTTCGCGTCGCCGAAGCAATTGGGATGAGTCTGACAGCCGGAATTGAGTCCAGAGCCTATCTGCTCCCCCATCTGCAGAATCGGGCTATCCTTCGGGTAACACCGGAGAACTCCGCTTTTTATCTGGCGCGGGACTTCAAGAAAATCAATCCCGCGGAGCAGAATAAGACAATGTTCACGCGCATCATTGGGGCCATGGTCTACCCGGGCGGTTGCTATGCCGTATACAACACGCGCAGCGCCGCAATGAAATGGAACGGCATGGGAGAGTTCAAAGCGCTACACAGTCTGATAGAGCTTGCGCGCATGAATGCCGGTGTCCAGAGCGTTGACTCCGCCATTCTGTTGGGTGTGTCCTATGACACCGCACTGACCACACTGCTGGAGTCGGAGAAAAACCGGCGGCTGGAGCTTCGGTTTGATGGCATTTACCGGCATATCCACTTTGTGCCTATGAATGCCAGCGGTATCCGTCAACTCAAATTGCTTACCGTACCAGACTGGAATGAAAAGCTGCTGGACTTGCTGTTCGAGCCGGATATCCGATCTTATAATCGGGGATCCATGGAGTATGACGCCAGTATCGGAAACACCTGTATTTTCTCACACTTGGATGGAGATATTGCACGGCTGATCCGTTTTCGGGAGGCGGTGCAGACAAGCGCGAAGCACTTCGAGGTACTCTGCTTTGAGGATCAAGTGCCATTCCTCAGAACATATCTGGGGCCGCAGGTCACACTCAAAATCATTGACGTCGCCGCTGTGAAAGCGGAGCTGATGCGGTAAAGGGGGGATACTTTCTGGATAAGAAACGAATGGCAGCCATCATCGCTGCCGCCATACTGGGTTTTGCCGCCTTGCTTTATCTGGGCGGTATGCTTGCGCAGCTGCAGAGAAACTACGAGCTGTGGATGAATTCCGGAGGACTTACGGGTCATGCAGTTATCGGCACCGTAGACTGGAACCCAATCGTATGTTTGAGCAGCGCCTTCAGCATCCCGGGGCTCAAAAGCATCGGGATGCTATTGCTGATCGGAGCCGGAATCGCGGTCTATGTGCGGTTTCACGACAAATTCAGTTCCAAGGACTACGACGAACGCGGCTTTACCCGCAGCAAATACGGGACTTATGGCACCGCATCCTGGATGAAGGATAAGGAACTGAAAGAGATCCTGGAAATCAAGCCGCCATCACAGGCAGATGGGATCATTCTGGGCGAGAAAAACGGCAGTGTCGTCTGCTTGCCAAAAGACACCAGACTGAACCGACACATCGCCGTATTCGGCGCATCCGGTACCCGCAAATCCCGCGGCGTAATCCGTCCGGCCCTATTCACCATACTCAAACGCGGAGAGTCGGCGGTCATTACGGATCCGAAGGCCGAGCTCTACAATGATACCGCAGAGCTGTTCCGTAAAAACGGGTATGAGGTAAAAGTATTCAACCTGGTAGATCCCCGGCACGGCGACTCATGGAACTGCATGTCCGACTTAAACGGCGACACCCTGCTGGCGCAGGTGCTGACTAATGTCATCATCTCCAACACCAGTGAGGGCAAAGGCGACCATTTTTGGGACAACGGCGAAGCCAATCTCCTGAAAGCCTTGGTGCTGTATATCGATCTGGACAGGAGCCGCAGCCCGGAAACAAAGAATTTGGCCGCCGCCTATCAGCTTCTGACACAGAACAGCGAACGGCAGTTAACGGCACTGTTTGAGAAGCTGCCGCTGGACCATCCCGCCAGGGCACCGTTCAATCTGTTCTCGCAGGCCAGTGACACGGTGCGCTCCGGTATTGTCCTGGGACTTGGCACCCGGCTGCAGGTTTTGCAGAATGAGGCAGTGCGGAACATTATCAGCCACAGCGATATTGATCTGACAGCCCCCGGCAAGCGCAAATGTGCTTATTTCGTCATACTCAGTGATCAGGACGCAACGATGGCGTTTCTCTCCTCGCTCTTCTTCTCGTTTCTGTTTATCAAACTGGTACGCTATGCCGACAGCACGCCTGAACTGCGCTGCAAAGTCCCTGTCAATCTCATATTCGACGAGTTCAACAATGTGGGCAAACTGGGCGGCGCAGCAGACGGGTCGGATTTCGCCCGCACGCTCAGCGTGATCCGCAGCCGTGCGATCTATGTGATGCTGGCTGTGCAGAGCCTCGGCCAGCTCCAGAATCGGTATCCGAACAACCTGTGGGCAGAAATCATCGGCAATCTGGATGTGCAGCTCATGTTGGGCTGTACCGATGAGGTCAGCGCCGAGTATTTCTCTGCGCGAAGCGGTGATATGTCGGTGGAGATCAACTCCACCATGACCGTGCGCAAGACCATCGCCGTGGCGCAGGTCATTCCCCAATATCGCCAGACCGAAGGACAGGGGCGCAGACGGCTGCTGACTCCAGACGAGGTGCTGCGCATCCCGAACGAGGAACTGCTGGTCGTTATCCGCGGACATAATGTTCTGAAACTGAAAAAGTTTGATTACACCGACCATCCGCTGTCTAAAGAACTGGCCCCAGCCAGCATTCTTGACTACACGCCTTCGCACACAGATGCGCCTGCCTCCCAGATCGAGCCGAATCCACCGCCGCCTGCTCCGGAGGAGAGAAAACCAAACGCCACCAAACGCAGAACGCTGTACGGTTCCGCAAAGCCGCCAAGTGAGTTTTAAGTACAACAGAATAGTCGGAAGTACGCGTCTCAGAAATGAGACGCTCTTTTTATATCCAAATAACTGAAACGGAGGATCAAACAATGGCAGTGAAAAAGATGGAAACAATCCCGGGAGGCGAAAGCACCAACGAGCAATCTCTGCCCCAGACTGACTCGGCATATGAAGAAGCTGCAGTACTCAGCGCTGAAGATATGCCGGAGCACAACGCTATTCACCAGACTGATTCTGAATTTGCAGATCAAGGCGGAATTTCGATCGAAGACGCCGCGTGCAACACACCGGAAGATGCGCCGCTCCAGACTGACTCGGCGCAGGTAAATTCTGAAGAATTCCCGGCCGGATCCGATATCTTCAGTGCACCGGAGGCTCCGGTTTCCCAGACTGATTCCGAACCGGAGGAGAAAAAACCTGAAGAGAGCCCTCCGGCACGCCGGACCAGAAAACCCCGGGCGAAGAAAAGTGAGTCTGACACAGCGACGGGAAAACCGCCCGGGGATGCATCTGACGGCGTCGACACTCCGGAGAAAAAGACGCGCAAGCGCGCTTCGGCCAAACCGGCTTCGCAGGTCATCTCCATTGATGACCGCCCCAGTGTGGAAACTGAGGCAGATAAGGCCCGCAATGATCTTTTGGATCTGATGGAGTCCATGAAAACCAAGCGTATTCTGACCGATACCATCCAGGGCATCGAACGCCTTGCAGAGGGCCATGGCCCTTCTCTCGCAGTCATTTATCACGGCGATATCAAGGTCATCATTCCAGCAGATCAGACGGTGGATCCTCCGGAGGATTTCCGCGGCCAGCTCCCGGAGGATGTGCTGCACTACATGATCACCAAGCGTCTCGGCGCCGAAGTGGACTATATCATCAAAGGTATCGATGCGAAGGCAGGCGTGGCGGTCGGCAGCCGACTGGAAGCTATGGCCGCCAAGCGGCGTGCGTACTATTTCGGCACCGACCGGGACGGGAACAACTTGCTCTATGAGGGTATCTGCGCGGAAGCTCGTGTCGTATCTGTGATCCGTGCAGGTATCTTTGTGGACCTGTTCGGCCTTGAGGTCTATATCCCGCTTCGAGAGCTGAGCTATCAGCGTATGCTGGACGCGCAGGACTGCTTTCAGTCCGGCCAGCGCATTTTGGTCAAGATCTTGCGCATTGACCGCAGTGACCGGAACCACATCCGTGTCAGCGCCTCCATCAAGCAGGCCGGTGAAAACCCCTATGAGCGGGCACTGCGCCGCTACACCGTAGGCAACCGATATGTAGGTACCGTCAGTATGGTGGACATGAACGGAGTATTTGTCTCTTTGGATGGCGGGATCGATTGCCTTTGCAGCTATCCCAAGCGTGGCCGTCCCCCCAGAGGCGCCCGCGTGACGGTTCGGATCCTTGGCATCAACAATGTGTCTAACCGGATCTGGGGCGTCATCACACATATTGCCACCCCGCGATGAACGGGGTGGCAACCAAGATAAGGAGGTTGAAAGATATGCTTGATTATGCGCTGACCTGCGAAGAGCAGGCCAGAAGGTCGGGGCTTGCCGAAAATGCGCGCAAGATGATCTTATCCAACATGAAGGTCGAGGCAGAAGATGAAACTTCTCTGACAATGGATTATCGAGGCTACTACATGCAGGTTTCATTCTCGCCGCTGCACCCCCTGCTGGTCATCTGCCTGGCCAAAGCGATACGGGATCCGGAAATGTCCCGCAAGCGACAGCTTGCCAACGAACTGAATCTGCACAGTGTGCTGGGCAGCCATGCCATCAATGATGAGGTCGGCTGTTATTCCTACCGTGCCACACACTGGCTGGATGTGGAACTCACTCCAAAGCGCTTTTTCGAGATACTCAACCGCTGTATTGACGAGGCGGATCGAGGCTATCAATGGCTGGCGGCATAGCAGAAACCGTTGAGCATGTACCCTGAATATTAAAAAACAAGGAGGAAAACAAGCATGAAAAAATGTGTGTCATCTCTGCTCTGCCTCATGCTGACGCTATGCATGATGACCGGCACTGCACTGGCGGCGGAGAACACAGCGGGAGCAGAGGAAGCAGCACCTGCCCTGCCGGAAGCATCGATGCCCCAACCGGTCAGTGCCTATCCTGCCGAAGTCAGAGTCAGTGAGGAAAATGGCATCTATCGTCTGGAAAAGATCTACTATTTGACGGCCGCCGACGATCCTGCCGCGATCCCCACTGCTGACTTTGAACGGGAAGGCCGCAGCTACACCCTGCTGGATCTGCTGAAAAACGACATGACCGAAACAGATACCAAAGAGCATATCGAGGTACTGACATTGAACACCGATACCAAAGATATGGCAGAGATCCTGAAGCTGCTCTCATCGGAGCTGGAGGTGTCTACCGAAGATGGATATTCCGGCGTTCTCGCACTGGATCATACCAGCATCAAGGTGGAGGCAGCAGGCTATAAAAGCCGAAGCTATGGTGTATCGGCAACCCGTACTTATCCAAATCTCTCCGACGCAGATACCGCTCTTATTCCGAAAAGCGTGGAGGAGAATGGCCGGACTCTGACACTTGCGGATATCCGATGGGAAAGTGCGGCGGAGGATCAGATGGACGGCTATGAGCTGGCGATGCGCTATACCGCTGTGGCCACCTATACCGGAACGGCAACCAGCAAGTATGCCACAGGCTATGTCGTCACGGCAGATTACAGCGGTGAGGTTACAAGGACCACCTGTGATACGGTGGTCTATACAGCCGTATTTTCCAGTGCAGGAACGGCCGCAGCGCCTGACGGGGACGGTATTCAGTCTGATGAGCGTGACAGCCATCTCTCCGCCGAAAAAGACAATGCCGGTTCAACCTTTAACTGGCTTTGGATCGTAATTCCCACAGTCCTTATCCTGCTGGCCGCAGGCGTCTATTTTGGCATCAGAACAGTAAAACGCCGCCATGATAACAAATGGGAGGATGAAGAAGAATGAAAAAGTCCGCACTGCTTTTGACCATCTGCTGCCTGTTGGCAAGCCTTTCCGTACCCGCATATGCAGCAGATTACAACATTTCTGCCCCAGACGCAGGTGTGTTCGGGCGTCCCACCTCGGACGATACCATCTATGTGACGACGGACAAACCCGCGAATACCGACCGCAGTAAAAATGCCGCCTATATTCCACCCGCCTTCGGAAGTCCGACCAGTTATACACTGAACGCCGGGGAGTTGCTGACGCCGAACCTTGTGAGCGGTTCGACCACGGGAACGGTCAGCGGTACGGGTGGCGTGACCGTCCTGCCGCCCTCCGCCTCCGGAAGTACCGGCGGAAACACCGGCTCCTACACGCAAACCAAGTACACGGCTGTTACGAAAGACCTTTATTACAGCGGCGGCTACCTCGGTACATTGAAAATCCCCACCCTTGACCTGTCTGTCAAAGTGTATCAGGGAACGGACGCAGACGCGCTCCGCAAGGGCGCGGGCCATTTTGCCAGCACTTCCATTTGGGAGGGCAATGTGGCCATTGCGGGTCACAATCGAGGTATCAACAATCATTTCGGGAAGATTCACACCCTCGATGTTGGTGACACCATCAAGCTGACCACCCAGCTCGGCACACGCAGCTACGAGGTGTACTCCGTCAGTAAAATCAGCGTGGACGATATCAGCGTCCTGAACGACAGCACAGAGAATATCATCACCCTTATTACCTGCGTGATGAATCAGCCGGATTATCGCTGGTGCGTGCAGGCCCGCGAAAAATGATGGAATGCCGCGCTGGTCATAGAAAATTGACGATCATCCATACAGGGATGCCGTTTTGCGGCATCCTTTCTTTTTGGAGGTAACAATATGAAAAAACGATTTCTATCCTTACTGCTTATCCTCGTGATGGTTCTCAGCCTCCTTCCGGGCATGGCCCAGGCCGCCTCCTCTGAGGAAGAGGCGCTGGGCGAGGTCAACATCTTCAATGGCGGCACAAAGCTGTCCTACCTCGCCATCAATGGTAAAGTGCAGTCTTTTCTCTATACCTACTTCAAATATCAAAGCGCAAATGGTACGGTAAAGGAGATTCCTGCTTACTGCGTGAACCCCACCGTCAAAGGCGTACCGCAGACGGTAGCTCCCGGCGAGATCATCAAGTATCTGGCCGACCAAAAAGCATCCGACCCCAAGATCACCGGCATCGTGGCAAACGGTTATCCCACCCGCGGCCTTGGTGAATTAAAGTTAGAGAATAAAGAGCAGGCGTACTATGCCACAAAAATGGCGCTGTGGTGCTATATCCTCCCCGGATGGAACATCAACAACCTGAAGGTCAATTCCAGTCTTACCGGGCTGGAACTACAGCGTGCACAGAAGATCCTTGCGGCCGCTAAGGATATCTACACCCGCGGCACCAGATGGACAACCAATCTGGCTCCCGCGCTGACTACTGAAGTCGACCGTGAGGAGGCGTATCCCGTCACCATCAATGGCGTCTCCTATAAGCAGCAAGTAATCACGGTCAAGTCCGCTACATGGATCTGCAACTATGCGGTGCAGGTCGCGTTTTCCGATCCGTCCGCCGTGCCCGCAGGCACAAAGATCGTGGATATGGATAACAACGAGATCAGTACCATCACGACCACCACGGACGGCGGCGTTTACGCCGGAAAGTGCAAGATCCTCTACCCTGCGGATAGCGTGGCAGGTAAGAGCGGTTCCGTACAACTGACTTTCAGCACGAATGTCTATCAGTATGCAGTATTTTACGCTTCGTGCATGGAAACCAATAAATACGGCCAGCTGCAGCACTATATGTGCGATACCGACCCTACTCGCGCAATGAGTGTGTCCGCAGTCAGTACCTACGGTGACGAGCAGGAACCGGATCAGCCGGAAACCGGGCTGGAGATCATCAAAGTCGAAGCTGGCACAAACATTCCTTTGGAAGGCGCCGTCTTTGAAGTGAAGCTTCCGTCCGGCGATGTGTATGGGACCTATTCCACTGACGCGCAGGGCCGTATCCTACTGGATCTGCGGGAGAGCGGCACCTATGTGGTAACGGAACTCACACCGCCGAAATACTACCTGCCCGCTGAAACTCCGACCCAAACGGTCAACGTTCGTTATGGTGAGACGGCAAAAGTCACCTTCGCAAACGAACCTTATGGTGATCTGCGTATTGAAAAGGTCGATGCAGCAAACGGCGATGGCCTTTATGGGGCTCAGGTGCAGATCCGACATATTGAAACCGGAGCGACCCAGACAGGCACCACCAATATGGCCGGTGTCTGCCAGTTTACGAACCTTCTGCCCGGCGCATATGAGATCCGTGAGATCACAGCGCCGATCGGATATCAGTTGGACAGTCAGATCCATACGGTGAATGTGGTCAAAGCAACGGTCACCTCCTACACCCTGAAAAACGAGGCGAATCCCGGCCTGCGCATCGTCAAGTATGACCGCGGCAGTATGGAAACTCTGCCGGATGTCTCCTTCAATATCTATAAAGACACTGTGCTGCTCGGCACCTACCAGACCGACCAGCTTGGTGAGATTCTGCTGACCGACCTCGAACCCGGCACCTATCGTGTAGAGGAAGTGGATACCGGCGATGAGAGCCATATCGTCAATGTCATGCCGCAGGAGATCGAACTGGAGGCGGGCGACGGCATCCTGCAACTGGTATTCTTCAACGATCGCAAGCCGGGGCTGCGCCTGGTCAAGGTCGACAGCGCCGATCCGTCCAAAGCCCTGCCCAATGCCGTCTTTGAGATCAAGGCTGTAGACGGCAGCTTTGGTCCCAAAGAATTTACTACAAATGAGTATGGCGAAATTGATCTTTCCAACCTACCCGCAGGCGCCTATGTGGTGACGGAGAAGAGCTGCCCAGGCTATGAGATCGACGATGCGCAGCGCATCATTCAGCTCCGCCCCAATGAGACCGGCGAGTTTGTCTTTACCAACTCCGTCAAGCCTTCTTTGGAGATCATCAAGACCAGCACAGACGGTACGCCGCTGCCCGGCGTGACCTTCCGCATCGCCAAGATTGCAGATGGCTCCCATTATCTTGACCGCACCACCGACGCACAGGGTATGATCCGGTTGGATGGGTTGGAGCCGGGTGTCTATTCCGTGAAAGAAACGGCAACGCTGTCCGATCACATTCTGGATACGAAGGAGTACCATGTGGAGCTGTTCGCCGGCAAGGTCAGCACACTGGTGATCCAGAACGAGCGCCGCCCCAATCTTACTGTGTACAAGCACGATGCAGATACCGGGGAGCCCGTTCCCAATACAGTCTTCTTGGTGAAAGCCGCCGACGGACACAGCGTGGATGAGATTCGAACCGGTGAGGACGGCAGCGCGCGGTTGGAAAACCTGCTGCCCGGCGTATACGAGATCATTGAAAAATCTGTACCTTCCCCATACCTGCTGGATGCTTCCAGTCAGCTCGTTACGCTCTATCCCAACCGTGATCATACGGTTTTCTTTGAAAACCATCAGAAGCCGGTGCTGACGATCCGGAAGATTGACAGCATTACGAAAGAACCGATCCCGCACACCAAGTTCCAGATCTGGTATCTCTCCAACAATACCGATACTGGCGAGATGCGTGATCTTGGCTATTACTACACCGATGAGAACGGACAGATCCAGCTCTCCAAGCTTGCAGATGGCTGGTATCGTGTGACTGAGGTGGAGCCGGCAGACGGCTACGCCATGAAGGATCCCACGACACAGCAGTTCTATCTGACCGCAGGCACTGGCAAAACCATTACCTTTGAAAATACCCCGCTTTCCGGCCTCGTGATCCGTAAAGTGGACGCGGACACAGGGGCAGTTCTGCAGGGCGCAAAATTCAGCCTGAAATATCTCTCCGGCACATCTGGAACCGGCGGCACCACCATTGGTGAGTATACCACCGGCGCCAATGGCACTGTGACCATCAACCGGCTGAAAGCAGGCACTTATGTGGTAGAAGAGATCAAGGCTCCGGACGGTTATGAGATCAGTGAAGGGGCAAAAACGGTCTACATCACCGGTAATGAACAGGCCGTCGTTACGGTGGAGTTTGCGGATAAGGCGCATGGTCAGCTGATCGTGCGCAAACTGGATTCCGTAACAAAACAGCCGCTGCCCGGCGCGATTTTTGAAATCACGACTTCGGATGGAGCCTATGTGCCAAACTCCGGCGGTGCGATCAGTTCCAATGGCATCTATACTACAGATGAAAATGGCCAGATCCATATCACCGGCGTTGCTCCCGGCACCACACTGGTCGTGACGGAGACGAAAGCACCGGATGGTTATGTCCTGGACACAACCTCGCAAACAGTAGTGATCAATGCCAATGATACCCAGACCTTAACATTCACCAACACACCCATTGGCGGGCTCACCATCATCAAAGCCGATGAGGAAAGCGGCAGACGCATCTCTGGCGTTCAGATGGAGGTGCGTAGGATGAACGGTGAGATCATCGGCACTTACACCACCGATGAAAACGGCCTGATCCGTCTGCCGGAGGCGGAGGCCGGCTGGTATACCGTCACCGAACTGAAGGCGGCCAAGGGCTACCGGCTGGATACAACCCCCAAGAATATTGAGGTAAAGGACGGCCAGACAGCTGTTCTGACTGTGACGAACCATAAGGCGTCCGGCGTACTCATTCATAAAGTGGATGCCAACACTGGTGAGGGGATCTACGGTACGACGTTCCTTTTGTACGACGCAAACCACAACCCTGTCGGTGAGTATGTGAGTGATCAGGACGGCTATGTCTATATGGACGAAGGGCTGGAGGATGGCCGCTATTATCTGCGTGAGATCCGCGCAGCGGATGGCTATATTCGGGACGATACCTTGAAAACCATCTATGTCCGTTATGGCGCGACCTCTGAGATCCGTTGGGAGAATACCGCCATCAAGGGGCAGATCCAGATCATCAAGAAATCCGCTGATGATAACCCCATCAACGGCCTGAGCGCAGGAACCCTGCTGGAGGGCGCAGTCTTCGAAATTTATGACAAAGCGGGCAATACCGTGGATACCATCCGCACAGATAAAAACGGCAGAGCGGTCTCCAAACTGCTCCCCCTGTCCCGCTATACGATCCGTGAGATCAAGGCGCCGAACTACTACGCCATCAATACCACGGTAATGACCGCCTATCTGGAGCATGAAGGGCAGATCGTTACCTTTGAGGTGGAAAACAACAGTGTGTCCACCGGCGTCTCCATCAAGAAGACCGGCTATGCGCAGGTCATGCCCGGTCAGCCGATCCGCTATACTCTGACGCAGATCGGCAACACTTCTACCGTCCCGCTGGAGTCCTTCTACTGGCGCGATGCGCTTCCGGCACAGGTTCAGTTGGATAAAATCGTCACCGGTACCTATAATCAGAGTTTGTCCTACAAGGTGATCTATAAGACCAACACCTCCAACGGCTACCTGACATTGGCCGACAACCTCTCCACTGCGAAAAACTATGTATTGGATACACGGCCTGCAGCTCTCGGACTTGCGTCCAATGAACGCATCACGGAACTGATGTTCGTATTTGGGACCGTAAAAGCGGGCTTTGCTCAGGTGGAGACGCCTTATCTCTATGGAACGGTGCGTAAGGGGCTCTCAAACGGCTCCAGCTTCGTTAATGTTGCGGATGTAGGCGGACTGTATCAGGGGCAGTGGATCATGGGCGTTTCCCGGTGGGTGACGGAGGTGTATGCCAAAACCAATGTGACCCTGCCCAAGACCGGCTATTAAGAAATGCAGCAACACAGGAGCATCGCATTACAATTCCAATTATGAGACATTGCAGGGGGCGGCCTGAAGCATCAGACCGCCCCCCTGCAACGCAGAAGACAAGGAGGATCATGGTGAGTAAATTCAAAACAGGCGCAAGCACACTCCTGATACTGCTGTGCTTCCTGCTCATAGGTACAGGAACCGCCTTCGCTGCCGGCGATGACACGGACGGCACGGAATTGCAGGTCGCGCAGCCGGTCATACTGGAAGTGCAGCTTGGCACACAGTGGGCGGGTGTCGAGTTCCAACTCAAAACGGATGCCGGTCTGTATCCAGGCACGATCCATGTCGGAGAGGATGGCGTCTTGCGAATGGAACTGGGTAATAGCGGGAACTATATCCTCTCTTGCCTCAATTCCGCCACCGCAGCGCCGCCCCCAAGCAGTTCACCGGATGCCGGAACGGAGAGTCAGCCGTCTGATACACCGGATGCAGCGTCTGATTCGGACGATGCCCGACCTGAGCACAATCGTGCTGCTGTGGGTGGGATTCCCATAGTACATCTTGTGTTCTTTGGCGGAGGCATGCTGCTTGCAGTGGGTATCCTGATCGCTATGCATGTCATTCGAAACCGGAAGTCTGCAGAACAGGAGCCGGATGGATCCGACGATGAGGAGGATGAGTATTGACCACGGGAGGTCAACTGTCAGACTGACTTCAAAATCAAAAATACAAGCCTTTAGGGAATATATAGCAAAAATTAAATCAGATAATTACTTTTAGGCTTGACATTTGAGCCGCACTGTGTTATGCTCTAACCGTGGCAGGGGCTTGCACTCAGGCTCTCAGTACTTCGGAAGAGCTCCCGGAGTTAGACTCTCCCCGCGGGAGAGGAACTGTTACGGATCTGCGCATTGAGCGATCCACACGGTGCAGGCCACAACTGAACTCATCGGCCGGAAGGCTGCTTTGATGACAGGAACGTGCTCGGTATGTAGAAACCGACTTTGCCGTTCTTTGTTTTCATGCAGTTTTCCGGCCTTTTTCTATATCCGGACGGAGGAGAAAGAGACAATGAAACATAAGAAAAGAAAGAAAGGAATGAATCCGTCTGCAATGCGCTGTCAGTATTGCGGCGGCACCGTTGTACTGCGCTCAGCCGATGGCATCTACCGGGATAATCCAAACCACACCATGCTGTACGTCTGCAGCAATTACCCGCACTGCGACGCTTATGTCCGTACGCATCCGGGCACCAATATCCCTGTGGGGACACTGGCAAACCGGAAACTGCGTATGCTGCGCAATGAAGCACACCACCAATTTGACCAACTGTACCGAAGCGGCATCATGAGCAAACAGGACGCCTATCTGTGGCTGGCAGATCTTCTGCAGATGCCCTTGTCAAAAGCCCATATCGGCTACCTTGGTGAGTATTACTGCAATGAAGTCATTGCGGAGAGTAAAAAACTCTTGGACATGTATCAGAAGCAACGGGCAGGAGAAAACCGCCTATATAAAGGAGGCGCAGCGTCATGACACTTAACCAGATGCAGCAGAGAAAGGTAGAGGAGAACCTCGGCCTGGTCGGGAAAGTGATCAAGGATAAAGTACATGATCCGGGTCAAAACAGTATCTTTAGTTATGACGATCTGTATCAAATCGGCTGTATTGGCTTATGCAAGGCGGCGTACAGTGATAAGGGCGGCTGCTTCTCCACATTTGCTTACCGCATTATCTGGAATGAAATATGCACGGCTCTAATCTATGCCAACCGGCGTGCGGCAAGGGAATGCGAATGGAACCCGGAGCTTTTGTGCCAAGGACAGGCCACTGATGAATATAGCGAGCTTGACATGATCCTGGACCGGTTAGAGACTGAATCTTCCAAAGCCGTGGCCAAGGGTATTCGGGCAATCCGTCTCAATGCCGCCGGTTATTCCTGTGCAGAGATCGGCCGGATATTCGGGGAAAGTGATAAGTGCATTGCGGCTCGTATATCCCGTACAAGAAAGTATCTAAGATCGCATCCGGATCTTACTGCACTCTGATTTGAATCAATGAACACCCCCTCCCGCTCCAGCTGCCAATTGGCCGGAGTGGGAGGGGGGTGATTTTTTTCGGGAGGAACTATGATATTACGCAAAGAAAACCGATGGGCCGTCATCTGTGTTTTGCTCACCTGCCTGCTGGTCGTTCTATCAAGAACAGCATTTTTCCTCGGGTACATCCCTACGGCGTCCATGGAGCCGACATTAAAAAAGGACTCGTTTATTCTGGCTACCAGGCTATATAAGGATTTGAACAATGGGGACATCATCGTCTTTGAACGGGACGGCCGACTGCTGGTCAAACGGATCAAGGCATCCGGCGGCGAGACCGTTATACAGAATGGCAACATATTGGTCGTACCGGAAAGTTGCTATTATGTTTGCGGAGATAACACGAATCAATCCTACGACTCGCGGTTTTGGACGGATCCATTTGTGAGAGAATCATCCATAGTAGCAAAGTTGATTTTCCCTCAACAGGAAGCATGATTCTTCATCATGGGGCTTCTGCCCATCGCGGTGGCAAGTTTCTCTATGGGAAACACAAGGTAACTCCTGCCGCTATCATCCGGCCAGCCGGTTGCCTGTGAGAGCGTTGCCCGGTCAAGCAGCAGCGCGTACAGCAGCTTCGACATCTGGGGCGGGTTTGCTTACAGATGTGGACACACCCACGGCAAAGGGGATTGTATTTCGGTGGTCGAGGAAGAACGACCATTCCAGCCGCCGCTGATTGCTCATTCTCGGCATTTTCACGCTTCTGCCTGTCGCCAAAGCGTCACGCTCCGGCAGACGGTCAAATTGTAAATCTCGGTATCATTTTCGGGCTAATTTTGCCCTGTACGCTCCGTTTTGGGAACGGATGGTACGGGGCGGTATGGATAAGTTTCTTCGGCGCATTCTGTGCGCTTTTGGGAGGGACATTTGCTCCGTTTCAGGGCTTGGAAACAAAATGTACCTTTTTCGTGCGTTGTATTGTATTTCTCGTGCAAATGGCGTATAATGATAGTGCCAGTAGAAAGGGGATGATTTCATGGCTGGAACTACGACAAACATCAGCATCCGAATGGACAGCGACCTGAAAGCACAGGCTGACGCTTTGTTTTCGGAGCTTGGCATGAATCTCACAACAGCTTTCAATATTTTCGTGCGTCAATCGATCCGGGAGGGCGGGATTCCGTTTGAAATCTCCATCAATCAGCCCAACAAGGAAACGATTACCGCCATGCTGGAAGCGGAAAGGATTGCGAAAGACCCGTCTGTAAAGGGCTATAACGACCTTGACGAGCTTTTTGCCGATCTGAAAAAGTGAGAAAGACAAAGCTGACCGTCAAGCCGACCACGGCGTTCAAGAAGGATTACAAGCTGGCAATCAAGCGTGGACTGCAAATCGAGCTTCTTGAAACCGTGATCGAAACGCTTGCAATGGGAAACGCGCTGCCGCCTGAGAACAGAGATCATGAGCTGACCGGCAACTGGCGCGGACACCGAGAGTGCCACATTCAGCCCGACTGGCTTCTGATCTACCACATTGAGGGAGATGTTCTGGTGCTGACACTTTCCAGAACCGGAACGCACAGCGATTTGTTCGGGAAATGAGCATTGTGCCGCATGGGGAAACCTGTGCGGCATTTTGCTTTTTATAGCTCTACCTCTTGGCTGCGCCTCGCTTCGGCTGCGGCATCGCCATCTGATAGTTGCGCTGCATGATCATCAGCTCAT